>Ga0307947_1004422_pt1:2500-11058 | contig 11058 bp, 11 predicted proteins | sample OrgLakmetagen232_FD_201840 | JGI IMG/M metagenome (GOLD analysis project Ga0307947, IMG submission 201840) | Saline water microbial communities from Organic Lake, Antarctica - #232 | ecosystem: Environmental > Aquatic > Non-marine Saline and Alkaline > Saline | place: Antarctica...
CTACGACATTACTACACGCTTGCACCTTTGTGCGCCTGCGGTATCACTTCACGCATGCACCTTTGTGCGCCTGCAATACTACTACAAGAATGCACCTTTGTGCGCCTGCAATAGTACTACACGCATGCACCTTTGTGTGCCTGCTATAGTACTACACGCTTGCACCTTTGTGCGCCTGCGGTATCACTACACGCATGCACCTTTGTGTGCCTGCAATAGTACTACACGCTTGCACCTTTGTGCGCCTGCGGTATTACTACAAGCATGCACCTTTGTGTGCCTGCAATAGTACTACACGCTTGCACCTTTGTGCGCCTGCGGTATCACTACAAGCATGCACCTTTGTGTGCCTGCAGTATCACTACACGCATGCACCTTTGTGTGCCTGCAATAGTACTACACGCTTGCACCTTTGTGCGCCTGCGGTATCACTACAAGCATGCACCTTTGAATGCCTGCAGTATCACTACACGCATGCACCTTTGTGTGCCTGCAATAGTACTACACGCTTGCACCTTTGTGCGCCTGCGGTACCACTACACGCATGCACCTTTGTGTGCCTGCAGTGTAGTGATAATGTACATTGCCAGCGTTATAGAAGGTGGCAATATTACATTGCCAGCATTATAAAAGATGGTAAGGCTGGTGAAAGGTTAGAGATGTAATGATCAAACCTTTTGAGTGAGAGGCCAGAGATGTGATGATCGAGCCTTTTGAGTGAGAGGCCAGAGATGTGATGATTGAGCCTTTTGAGTGAGAGGCCAGATGTGATGTTCGAGCCTTTTGAGTGAGGGGCCAGAGATGTATCAAACCTTTTGAGTGATAAGATGTGATGAATGTGACCTTTCTCGCACCATTCACCTGTATTTGCATCTTACTTACACTGCATGTTTTCCAGGGCCACGCCAAGAGGGCTTAGGAAGATGGCGAGGTCATTCCCTGTGATGTGGTCATCTCCCTTTTCTTGCACCATTTGCCTATATTTGCATCTAACACCTTCTAACACCTTCTCTTGCAGGCCCACGCCAAGAGGACACTGCCGCTACCACAGGAGATGGCGAGGACGGAAAGCACGCTCTAGACGCCTTACTGCCAAGCACCGTGTGGAACCTGGATGTCAAAAGTGTCGCTGCCAGGGGTACGTTTGTGTGTTTGTGTGTGTGAGTGTGTATGTGTGGTGTAGGAGTGTGTGTTTATGTGTGTGAACAAACGTGTGTTTATGTGCATGTGTGTGTGCCTTCAAGTACATGCGTGCGCGATGATTTGCTGTGTATGAGAGTGTTGAAACTGTGTTGCATTTATGGGATAAGACAGAGTCCGCTTTTGTGTAGCGTCTTCATCTAAGGTTCCATCAACATGTTGGTAACTTGGTCTAACTCATTGTTTATTTCATGCTAGCCCATAATTGTGCATTATGCATGCCTGGAATCATGTTCGTGGGTGTGTGTGCCTACTTGAAGGCAAGACGCAGTCACGGAGTCTGTATGGTTACTTTGTCATGTATCTAGGGTTGGCCAGAACCATATATTTACACCGTATACGACCGTATATTTGGTGATTTCCCTGCCAAAAATACCGCATATATACCGTATATATATGGTCCTGGCCAACCCTACATATATCACGTATGTGCACTGCTTCCATAGATACTGTGAATGTGTTCCTGCTTGAAGGCAAGAAACACGACGTGCGAGGGAGGGAGTGTGTTCGTGTACTATGTCATATATCACGTATATACGTATATACATATGTGCACTGCTTCTATAGATAACGTATACACACAGAAAGGGGAGCCTGAATATAACTTATTGCATGTAGAGTGGGAGCGTGCACGTATGTTTCTTTGTAGCTGCTTTGCACATGTGATTGGGTGCTTGCACGTCCATTGCTCATCAACACTGGCTGATGCTTTAGTACTGCGGGCAATATGCTTATCGCGAGGTGCTCAGTTAATTAGCAATGGTTATTTGCAAGCTACTGGGCTTTGCAAGGCCAGCCAAATCACTCATTACTTTTGCAAGTTTTTATGGATGCTGGTTAATTATGTGTGCTCTGCTCTTTGTTCAGTGCTTGCAGCCATCAGGGAGTTGGCAATTCCTTTGGCGGTTACCCACATCTTAAATGGCAAATATTTAGTTGTGTTTGGCAAGGATTCGAACTCAAGATCTGCAGGCACCAGCCAAATAAAATTTTAATCAAATGCAATACTCTCGTACAGCAGTCGGGATGCTGATAAGCAGGCAACTAATCTGCGTGCCCTCGTACTTTCACCAATATTTGGTTCCAGTCATGGCCTATTCTTTTGCATCCTCACTTTTTAATCAGAGGCAGGTACCACCCACGTACGCCTAAAATTTAGTCACTGCAATTGGCACCTTCTTGGCGCGACCTCTTCCTGTTGTTTAGTTATAACGGCCAAATTGCCCCTGCTGCCTGGTGCCAGCCATGGCGCCCCCACCTCAATTTTAGTACAGGGGTGCGGACCTATTGTTATAGGGATGCTTCTATTTATAATTTCGAGTATGATGCTGTCGTGTCTAACTCTGTAACCTTGCTTAAAGAGTGATTTCATGCAGACTGCATAATTTGTGCACTAGCAAATCCAAGTGAATGCCCATGCGCATCAATAACAGGCACCACGGCGGAGGGGGGTGCCCTAGTTTCATCCCTTCTGTATCAACAAGTGGCTGGACTGTCTGTCTGCTACCCAAGTTCCAGCCATGGCCCTCCCGCTGCCCATGCTTGTTGAAGAACAGGCACCACGAAAGAGGCCATTATGCTTTAGTTCCTGTCTTATTAATAACTTGAATAAAAATAAAAAGTGAAGGGACTGTCTGTCTCTGCTGCCAGGTTCCAGCCATGGCCCTCCCGCTGCCCATGCATGTTGAAGAACAGGCACCACGGAAGAGGCCATTGTGCTTTATTTAAAAGCTCGAATAACAAGCGAATGGACTGGCTGTCTCTGCTGCCAGGTTCCAGCCATGGCCCTCCCGCTGCCCATGCACGACGGAGTACAGGCACCACAGAGGGGGGCACCAGTATGTTCCTGCCAAGCGCACCCCCACTTGTACCCCCTTCCAGTTCCTCCAAGCCTTCTCGAGCCCCGCCAGGTGGGTGTGTTTTTGTGTATTTGCGTGTGTGTGTGTGTGTGTGTGTGCGTGTGTGCATGCGCGTATGGGTGTGTGTGTGTGCGTGGGGATGTGTTCGTGCATCTGGGCACGTTATGCTACGCAGAAATGTAAAAGCACACACACGCACGTACACACACAAATGCAAACATGCATGCGCTCATACACAGGGACACCCCTCCCTTTCCACCCCCCTTCTTCTCGTCATCACGATAATGTACATGCTGGATCCGACCCCAGGTAAGTCGTGCTGTGCAATTTTCTTTAAACACCATGCTGTGCTCTGCTTATCTGTGGTGCCGTGTCCATTGGCGTTTTTCACCTCCTTGCAAAATGCTTATCTGATTCTGTACTCGGAAAGGCGCTCAGACACGCACGCACACGCGCGCACACACACATTCACACACACACACACACATGTACACACACACCTTTGATGCAACATAGTGGCACGGAGCAATGGGGCGGGAGAGGAGGTCCCCCCAGGGCTGGCATGAGTGCAGGCACTGCACTGCTTGCATCACATCGGCAAAGCCGCACTCAAACCCTGGAGCTGTCAGAAGCTCGTGCAGTCACGCAGGCATCGCTACAAGCGCAGGCTGCAGCGCAAGCACAGGCAATCAAGCCCAGAGGAGCGAGGGGGCGGCCAAAAAAGCAGCAGCAGCAACAGCTGGGCCATGATGCAAGCAAACAGTGGGTGCCATTTGTAGGGTTGGACAGAACAATATATATAATATATACACGCGGTGTATACGGTATTTTCGGCAGGGATATCACCAAATATACGGTCACATACAGTGTATTCATGTACGGTTCTGGCCGACCCTAGCCACTTGTTGTTGCTGAAGATGTGTGTGGGTGAGGGGGTTTGGGTGTGTGTGCGTGCGCTTGTGTGATTGCAGTGGTGTGTATGTTTGTCCTGCTGCGTACCTACTAGTGATGTTTTTATATGTACCTAATGTAAGCTTGTGATGCTTTTAATATGTACCTAATATAAGCTATGTAGCTAATGCACATTCTGTCATTTAAACAAGGATTCCAACTTAAGTGCGAGAATAAGTTGCACACATGGCAGCGTGTCTGGCAGCACATGTGACGGTGTATGTGGCAGCATATGTGCTTATGTGGCAACATAGATGGCGGCACGTGTGACAGAATAATTGGCAGCCTGCAAGGCAGCACATGTGACGGTGTATGTGGCAGCATATGTGCTTATGTGGCAACATGGATGGCGGCACATGTGGCGGAATGATTGGCAGCCTGCGTGGCAGCACATGTGACGGCACAAGTGGCAGCTTATGTGCTTATGTGGCAACATAGATGGCGGCACGTGTGACGGAAGGATTGGCAGCCTGCGTGGCAGCACATGTGACGGTGTATGTGGCAGCATATGTGCTTATGTGGCAACATGGATGGCGGCACGTGTGACAGAATGATTGGCAGCCTGCGTGGCAGCACATGTGGCGGTGTATGTGGCAGCATATGTGCTTATGTGGCAACATGGATGGCGGCACGTGCGACAGAATGATTGGCAGCACATGTGGCAGCACATGTGACGGTGTATGTGTATGTGGCAGCATATATTACGGTATATGTGCTTACTTATGTGGCAAGCATTGCTTGCGTGGCAACATAGCATTTGTGACGGCACACGTGGTTACACAAGCGGTGGGTTGGAAGGAACGTATCCTAGAAGTGTGTTTAGTCGCAGCGGGCATCTTGTACACTGGCAGCCAATTCTGATATGCATGCCAAAACTCGTCCCCTGAAAGATTTGGAAACGAAAAAGTAAACAGGCGGTGAAAACTAACCTCTTAGGGTTTACAAGCCTTAGTGTTTCACCGCAGATGCTTGACTTGTGTCTGCGCAGGCCTCCAGCTCAGGATGGCCAAGCTACCTCCGCTACACAGCAGGAGGGGGGTGAGGAGGGTGCTTCTCCTCAGCAACAGCAGCAAGTTGAAGGCCAGCATCCGGAGCAAAGAGCACAGTCGGAGCTAATGGAGGAGCAGCAGCAACCACTGCAGCATGTGGCGGAGCATCATCCAGAGCCTGGACAGGAGCAGGTGGAGCAGCAGCAAGAAGATTGGCAGGAAGAGGAACTGGAGGCTGGAGGAGGGTATGAATATGATGGAGGACAGCAATCTGCGGATGCAGGTGTGTGTGCGTGTGTGCGTGTGTGTGCGTGTGTGTGTGAGTGTGCATGTGTTTGTATACGTGTGTGTGTATGTGTGTGTACGTGTGTGTTTTGTGTGTGTGTGTGTATGTGTGCGCGTGTGTGTGTGTGAGTGTGTGTGTGTGTGTGTGTGTGTGTGTGTGTGTGTGTGTGTGTGTGTCTCTTCGCTGCTTGCCCTTATACATTTTGTCACCTCATCAATGTTGTTTATTAGTCTTTACTGCATGTGTGTTACTCCATGCATGCAGCCGAGGAGGAAGACGAAGAGGAAGAAGACGAGCAGCCTAACGAGGCAGCAGATCAGCCTGCTGCCAAAAGGGCACGAAGTGAATCGAACGAAGAGGTCGAAGAGATTTAAAAACGGCGCCCCTGTCCGCTCGAATAACGCAAGAGAATCCTTTTTTAGACGGTCGTAGTGTTTGTAGCCAATTTCCTTGTCCGTGTACGGCTGCCAGGTATAAACTGTTAGCTCCTTCACAGATGTCTAAACGAGCATACAGTTCACTGAACCGGCAGGAGCAATTGCAGTTTCCTCCCTAAGAAACTGAGATGAAAAGCATAAATTATCGAATATTTTGTAAATATTAATGAGCAGTGAACCACCGAAGAAGTCTGCGCGGTCTGCCTGTTACACAGTATGTGGTTTCTTCCCGCTGCACTCGATTGGTGGCCCCTTGTCCCATCCATGCAATTTAATGTACACAGGCAAGGGACGTATTCTACGGCTGCGTGAGGGAGCAGGGCTTTGAGTTCACTGTGGAGCAGAAGATCCCTGCCAAGTGCAAGAGTGCCAGGAGTGCTTTCGAAAAGAACTGCCTGCCAAGCTGGGTAAGCAGGTGGCTGAGCACTACAAGTTGCCTTCTTGCATTGAACACGCATGCATACCCGCGCGCGCACACACACACACACACACACACACACACACACACACACACACACACACACACACACACACACACAAACACACACAGATACACACACACACACACACACATACATAGACACACACACATGCACTCACACACATACATACACACATTCATATTATATACAACGCACTTTACGTACATGTGTACTAAAACACATGCCCCAAACATACAGGTCAAGCATTTTGACGCGCAGCAAGGTGTTGAAGCAAGGCGTGCAAAGCAGCTGCGTGCCGCTATTGACTCACAGGTAGGATGTGCAGAGCCCCTCCCCACACAGACACATTTAGACACACGTGCGGACACACACACTCACACACTCACACACACAACACACATGATCGCGCACGCACACACACATACACACACACACGCACTCACAAAACACTCACATGCACACACACGCACACACACACACTCACACACGCACTCACACACAACACTCACATGCACACACACAGGCCACCAGTGCTGCAGGATCTCTGACCGGCAAATCTTAATTGTCATCTGCCGTGCTTGTGCCTGCACTTCTGAGCTCGCTAGCAGCAGTTGGTTTCCAGTCTGTGTGTGAGTAAGAATGGGACGAGACGAGGAGCGAAGCCGACGAGATAGAGACGCCCCTGATAGGGAGCGAGACAGGGACAGGTGTGTGTATGTGTGTTTCCATGCATGCGTGCATGCGTGTGTGTGTGTGCGCGCGCGTGCATGTACATGTATGTGTGTGATGTGTGTTCGTGTACATGCATGCATGCGTGTGTGTGTGTGTATGTGGTGATGCAAACGCGTGGGACAGTACGTACCTTTCCTGATTGAGTGTCAGCCCAAGTGCGCTTGATGTGCAGGCGACAGAGGCTGGGAGAAGGGAACCCCTACAAGGAACTGTGTTTCTTGTATGCACGCTGCGCACCTATATTTGCCTGTGTGTTTTGCCCTCGTTAAGGTACCAGTGTCCATACTGATCAGACGCTCCTACTTGGATATAATGTTTGATGGGTTATCCAATAGGATGTGTGTAGGTCGAACCGGAACCGTATGCAAACAATTTGCGTGACCATTCATCTGGAGGTGTCCCTGCTACACATTCTGTGTGTACACACCGCACATGTACACCGTATATGAACACATGTACACTATAAATGTACACCGTGAACGTACATTGTACACCAAAAAAGCACATTGGGCGCATGAACCATTTTAGAAGACTCGGAACAGCCCCGTTAATGTTTCAAGGGGCAGCCCAAAATCTTGCACCAAAAAGCACATTGGGTGCATGAATTATTTTAGAAGACTCGGAACAGCCCCGGAAATGTTTCAGGGGGCAGCCCAAAATCTTGCACCAAAAAGCACATTGGGCGCATGAATCATTTTAGAAGACTCGGAACAGCCTCGTAAATGTATAGGGGGCAGCCCAAAGTCTTGTCCATTTTTCAGACTTGGGATGATTTTCCTTCAGTACAGTGCTGTGACGTTAAGTTCACCAGATAGGTACATTGGCCAATCGCAGCTTCGCGTGTGCGTGCCACCACACGCTGGCCACCAGACCGTGCCTGCACAAGCTCTGTACCATTATCACATTGCTGCTCTGAGGTGCACTGTATACTTCTGGCCAGATGCAGCTTCGCGTGTGCGTGCCACCACACGCTCGCCATCAGACCGTGCCTGCACGAGCTGTGTACCATTATCACATTGCTGCTCTGAGGTGCACTGTATACTTCTGGCCAGATGCAGCTTTGCGTGTGCGTGCCACCACACGCTGGCCATCAGACTGTGCCTGCACAAGCTGTGTACCATTATCACATTGCTACTCTAAGGTGCACTGTATACTTCTGACCAATCGCAGCTTTGCGTGTGCGTGCCACCACACGCTGGCCATCAGACCGTGCCTGCACAAGCTGTGTACCATTCTCGCATTGCTGCTCTGAGGTGCACTGTATACTTCTGGCCAGATGCAGCTTTGCGTGTGCGTGCCACCACACGCTGGCCATCAGACCGTGCCTGCACGAGCTGTGTACCATTATCACATTGCTGCTCTGAGGTGCACTGTATACTTCTGGCCAGTCGCAGCTTTGCGTGTGCGTGCCACCACACGCTGGCCATCAGACCGTGCCTGCACGAGCTGTGTACCATTCTCGCATTGCTGCTCTGAGGTGCACTGTATACTTCTGGCCAGATGCAGCTTTGCGTGTGCGTGCCACCACACGCTGGCCATCAGACCGTGCCTGCACGAGCTGTGTACCATTATCACATTGCTGCTCTGAGGTGCACTGTATACTTCTGGCCAGATGCAGCTTTGCGTGTGCGTGCCACCACACGCTGGCCATCAGACTGTGC
>Ga0307947_1004423_pt1:0-7500 | contig 11057 bp, 14 predicted proteins | sample OrgLakmetagen232_FD_201840 | JGI IMG/M metagenome (GOLD analysis project Ga0307947, IMG submission 201840) | Saline water microbial communities from Organic Lake, Antarctica - #232 | ecosystem: Environmental > Aquatic > Non-marine Saline and Alkaline > Saline | place: Antarctica: Organic...
AGAGTTCATTTGCGATTTGCGTTTCAGACATTTGAAGGTATGGAGGGAAGCTGATTTTTCATGTCCTCGCGCAGTAAACAAGAAAGCAGTCACGTATCACAAGTGGTGTGGGAGTTCTGAGAGTGGGGTTAGAGGTTCTCCTTTTTCTATCCCCTCCTACTTGTACAAGGATCTGGACAAACTTGTGCTGAGGAATTTCAGCAGGTTCAGATTGCGTGCACACCATTTGAGAGTGGAGTCTTGCAAATGGCATGGCGAGCTGCGCATGAGATACAGAGATCTTTTTGAAAGAACGTTTAAGACTCTGCGTGTGTTTGCTCCTTCGAGCTCTGAATTTATTCCTTTCTTGGCTTGTCATCACAGTATCACTGATTTTGAGATCAATGCATTCCTGAATCAAGACTCATACAGACTCCTCAAGTTTGTGTCAAATTTAGTTTCGATTTTCGACACTGGTTGATTTAGTTTCACCAGCCAATTGCCATCAGCCAGAGACTCGGGCTGTAGGCCATCCTTGTAACCCCTTGTTATGCCTAACACCAACTTAGCACTGGAGCACTGGCTAAGACCAATTCCTTTATATTAGTGGTTAGAGTTAGCCTTAAGTCGTAGCCGACTTGACCCATCAGAAAAACCAATCAGACGAACATGTTTGGAGGTCATTCCCATTTTTTACATACAGGAATAGTACTTACATGGATTGATGCAAATATAGAAACCATGGTTGTATTTAAAAACTCCTACATAAAATAAAAACAAAGTGCACTGTGTATACGGATGTGTATATGGATACAGGGAAGAAAAGAATGCATAGGTTAGGTTTATAAAGAGGCAGATACATAGATAACTTACTCAAAAGTAGCAAGAGAAAAGAGGTGGATTACAGAGTTTTAGGTCATTTAAGCCATCCGACAAACAAGTTCTGCCAGGCCCACCATGCGATCACTCGGTCGCTTACGCCAAATAGTTAAGGGGGAGATTTTCTTCTCTGTTTGGTAGGGTTGCATACATACACACTTGATCTACCAGGCAGGTGCGAGAACCAACACAGCCTCTCTCATCAATATCCCTCACAAATGAGTAAATAATTACAAATTACACTAGAGCAAGAGCACCAAGCGCAAGAGCACCAGCAATGGCACCCAGCCCCATGCGAACAGCACCTGCACTGTTGCAATCCTTAGTAGCAGTCGACTCCTCTACCGAAGACGACTCTACTTCATAACCGGACTCAGAAATGAAGGTCTCGATTTGTTCCTGTGCAAAGGTGGTTACAGGTTGTAGAAAGGATTACTGCTGTGCACTGACAACAACGTTGCGGAACAGGCCTGACACCAGTGGAAGTTCATGCAATCAAGCCACTCTCCTGTCGTTCATGGATTAGATACAGGGACCACTGCAGCTGAGGGTGACTACAGCTTCCCAGTGTGTCACACATGTGTGCCCGACGACCTCATTGTTTTTAGTCTGGTCCCTTGTACTCATGTCACCTGGTGGTTCGAAACCCCACCGCCCTTAACGGGCCAGGCCTGAGGTCGGACCGGCAGACTTTTTAGGGCAGCAAATAGCAGGAGAACGCTGAGAAAAAACAAGATCATCATCAATGGGAATCTCGATGTAGCTGAAAGGTGCCTCACCTTAGTTGCGCCAACCACCGTCATCTGCACGTCGACAGTACTGTCCAGAAGCTTGCGCTTCTTTGACTCAGACATAGCGACATTGTCGACGGTAACCGTCAATTTTGCGTTTGGGTACTGTGTGAGGCAGGACAGGGGAATAGCACGTGTGAGCAAAACGCATTTTGACCCACGTTTTCATACCCAGCTTACATGTGAGCAGACGGTTAAGTCAAGTTTATGTGAAATATTGCTTTGGGTGATCTTTCAGGCAGCAGAGCCGGCAAGCATCTCAAGGCATACATGACAGTTGTATGTTGACAAGCACAAACCTTGGCTAGCATGTCGGCCTCCAGCTTTTGCACGAATGTGCGGTATTTGGTGCTTCCCTCCATTGCTGCAGGCATCGAAAACACAGTACAATGAAGCAGCTGAACAAGAACAGAGACTGTCTTGAAACCTTGTCTTGCATTTTAGTATCAAGGAAATACTCGTCAGGAAGCTTTCTAGCGCCATGCCTGAGATTGGCATTGCAGAAATTACACACCTTCCAGATCACTGGCATCCAGGTCGACGCCACTGATCAAAATTGTCACTGTGTTCTTCAAGCCAGATTTGGCGAGCGGCTCGCCCAGACTGTATAACAGAGGCAGATGCTTGTAAAGTGAGTGCTTGCGCAGTGAGTGCCCAACATACATATAGATGTTGGGGCAAGGACGCGCAGCAAAAGTGTTGCGTGCTAACATGCCGATGCCTGATGCGTAACAGTCAAGGTTTAGTGGCTTCAGCGAGGCAAAGTTTCTGATCTATTTCATCCCTGAAAGCCCTATACAGCATTTTATTTATTTTTGCGCTTTTATTTATTTTTGCGCTTTTGGATTGTACTTGTAGATTGAGACACAGTCCGCTACTTTCTCACCGATCACGTGGTCCCATTGGATGTCCGTCAACAGGGAAGAACATCTTGGGGACCAGTGCGTGCATGCCCCAGTTCCCGTTGACCACTTGCGAAACTCCAAAGTCCACACCTGGAAGTAAAGCAAATTGCTACCAATGAGTCTGCGGCAGTGAAGGTGAGGTCATCCCATGCCAAAAGTCCCACAGAACAGTGCCATAAGCTGTTTGTCCAATTCAGAGCCCCCTTAGCCTCATCTGAACGCAATTACAATATTCTAACTTGAGCTTTGCCAGAAATCTGGCATTCTGGGGTGTTGCGTAGGGTCTGGAGCCTGTTTTGCACCCACTTTTGCAGGGAAAAGGTGCATTTCTGATCTTGCACCAATCGACCTCTACTTCAGGATATAGGCATAACAGTTTTATTCCCAAGGCTTGAATTATATTAGTTTTTTTACAGTCTACAGCTTATCTTTTTTTCTTTTCTTTAATGCTGCAGCGTCAGATTTAAGGTAAAGGTACTGGATATGCTGGTGAGTGAAAGGCACGCACACAAGGGCACATAAAGGAGAAAAACATGATAATATAGTGCTCTACATCTGCTGCAAATGAGAGAGAGAGAGAGAGAGAGAGAGAGAGAGAGAGAGAGAGTGTCAGAAAATGAAACCACCCAATGCATCTGTTAGCTTCCCTAAATGGCGAGGTGGTTGGGAAGAACTGAATGACTAAGGCTTTTTGGTACTGTTACTGTTTGGCGAATTGGGCAGTACAAGCATTGCTCAGGTGCAGAGGTTGCTATCAATCTACTGGACTCCAGTAAAATTTATTAGATCAAGCAGTGACATACCCATGGTGATAGCGGTAATGGCCAAATCCTCAGACCAATCAAAGGTACTCATCATCCAATCACGAGCAGCTTTGTAAGTGGTCCTCATGGCTTGGTTCAAATCGCCACCGCCCTGTGTGTGTGAGTGAGTGGGTGAGGAGATCTGGGATTAAAGACTGCACTATCTGAGAGTCCCTAGTAGGGGTGACGCTCAGGAAGGGTTTCAGAAGCATTGAACCAACTCAATATAATTTGCTGGACCTTCCAGGCAGGGAATCCTATCTACACACAGCAATGAGGCAACTGCAAATCCTCAAGAGCTCACCCCGTCTCCAGCTCCGAACACACTGAAAGGTGCCGCCTCCTCCAGGTAGTTCATTGAGGTTGCTCCTTGCACTGCAGCATGGAGAGAGTCAAACAAGGTGCATAAGCAACTGCTACACATGGCGCATCTGTGAAAAAGGTTTTGTGTGTATATATTATTTATGTGTGTGTATGTATATGTGTGTGCGCACGTTTGTCGAGTCCGAGTCAAAAGAGTGGAGCAAAACCAGCTTTTATGCATCACTCAATCGTGTTCCATTTATTAACAGACAGAAGCTCACAGCCACACTCACTTATGAAGTGGGATGGAGTCTCAATAATGGGCGTCTTCATGTTTTGCACAATCTTTGGCAAGTTTGCCTCATCCCCGTTCTTCTTGTGGAGAGTGAAGCGGAGCTGCGAAGACAACCAAAGGGGGGGAGGCATAACATTTAGTACTGAGTGCACGCAAATCCTAGTCTGCTCTTCAAATCGAAATTATGTATATGTAATGAATGTATTTCCTGTGTTGACCCGACACTGGCCGAGTTCGCAGAATGCAAGCACTCACCTCCCCAGCCAAAACATAACAGGATGCTTGTGATTATAACTAAATCTTGCTTGCTTACATGTCTTTCCATGCTCAACTAGCAGGCTAGACATACTGGCTACGCTTAGAGGCTTGTTGCAGCAGCCATGACGCCACCCTCAGCAAAAAATACAGTCATGCTGTTTTGAACTGTGCTTGAGTGTACCTTGGCATTTATGGAGACTTCTGAAGCTGTTCCATCAAGCTCTGAATCTCCTTGGGACAAGTGGGCATCTCCCATGCTGAATTTGGCGCCCTCAACCTATTAATGTATGAGCATGTGGTGAAATGTGATTGTTTTATTGATGAATTACAATACTTATTACATTATTCAGCTTGAGTGCAGCCTGTGAGCAACCATGTTTAGGCCAACTACTTTCTTTACAGCTGTACTGACCTGGACTTGGACAAAGAGTGAAGTGCCTTGATTCAGCCTGTGAGAAGGCAAAAAGCAATGACAATGGATGAATGCCTTTCTTTTGTGTAAGACCCTTTCATTTGCTGCATGCAGAGCCTTGGTCTATGTTGCAATTGCGCAAAGGAAGCTGAGACTCAAATTCAGATACCAACAAGACCTGCAGAATGAAGAAGGCTAGCAAGTTTGCAGGGCCAATTAAGTCAGAGTGAAGTGTTGAGGGAACAACAAACCTGCGGTTGTCAAAGTTGCCTCCCCAGATACCAGGAGGGATGGAGTTGGTAGGGTCAGCTCCCTTCTGTGCAACACCAATGTTTCCTGCAAATGTTGTAACAGGAAAAATGGGAGCATAAAAAAAGCAGAGGTCCATGCTATTGGACTGGTTTCCTATTATTTTGGGATACCTGTAAAGGAGCATTCTGCAGCTTTAAAATCGCAAAACTTTTTTAGTCTTCTAAAATCTTTAGAATCTTTAATATTTTCAATCTCGCACCTGGGTGGATCTTTGCAGGGATCCTGAATGAATTATCAGTTGAGTATTCGACCCTTTCTGGCACCGGGCCCATTGATGTGTTCTGGTTGACATACATGCCCCTGTAGCCCTGCACATGCGAGTGATCAGCCAGTGGGTCAGACGGCTTGTTAGCCAGATGTATGCATGTTTTGCTGTATAGACATACTTCATCAGTCTCAGTCAGTACAGTCTGGAGCACGTTGCAGAAGCTCATAGATAATCACGTTGCAGGACTTGGAATTCAAAAGCACACACAAACAAGCATGTACACACACACCATCTCATTCCAGCTGTGCACGCTCCTGCCATCCACGTCCATGCACTCATAAACAGAGCCGCGTCCGTATTCACGTTCTGGGTTGTAAGGGGTCATGTATGTGTTGCCATCGATACCTTCTATGGTCACATTCTGAGGAACACAAGGTGTCCTGAGAGTAGTGCGCAACAGAGTGGAATAGACAAGTAAAATTAGAAAGAAGAGAAGAAGAGAAGAACCATGCTTGGCGGCAAAGCACGAAGCTTGGGGTGTAAAGCTTTGATTAGATTTTTGTTAGCATCCCTAACGCCTGAATTTGATTTTCTGCATCAACCTTGCGCTACGTGTATATCATCTGAGTAAGAAAATTAACTTGCAAAAAGTCCAGCACCCCTTTTACCTGGCAGCACCGTTAAAGGCCGTGCTGTTCTGTCCTGAGATCCAATCGTTAAGAAGGTCGTTTCCTGTAAAAATTAGGTGCACAAGAGTTTTGTGTGTACAAGTGTGTGTTGTGAGTGGTGTTCGTGTGTGTGTGTGTGTGTGTGTGTGTGTGTGTGTGTGTGTGTGTGTGTGTGTGTGTGTGTGTGTGTGTGTGCATGTGCGTGGTGTGTATGTTTGTAAAGTGTGTATGTAAACACCCTATGCTACATGCCCAAATAAAATAAGCGCAGTGACCCATGCGACATTATGCTTGTAACACAGAATAGATGAAAAAAACTCATTCTGGAATGAGCTTATTTATAACCATACCTGGGCAGCAACAGGTTGACTGCGCCAAAGATTAGGATGCCCTGTGTCAAATGCAGGCATTTGCAATTTGCATTCACCTGCACCATTGTCATTGTTGTCTGCACCGGCATCAGTCCACCACTGATAGGTGTACCGCGGTGTCATGTAGTAGTTTCCTCCGGCGTCTTTGTCCTCATCAACAAGTGCTTCATAGATTGTGACGGTCCTGCAACAGACAGGGCCATGCACCCATATATGGTGATTTTTAGCTTCTGCAATCTTTATACATGTGTAAATGTGTAAGGTGCTTGTCCTCGGAGCCCTAGACTAATTTCAGCTTGCATAACTATTTGCTTCTCTTTGTTATAGTGAGACAGGGCTCGGAAAAGCACTCACTCTCGTGGGTCGTCCCCCGTTGCAAATCCCCCGTTGCCATCCCCACTGCGTCGGTGAAATCCCCACCATGAGGCTGCAGAATCAAAGCGGTGTGTGAAAGGACATGTGGAATTTAGGACATCATTGCTTTTTGTGCAAATTATAGCAGTACGCATGATCTTCTGCAGACACTCTACAAATAAAAAGATCACTGTCCCTACAGCATTCAAATAAGTACATACCTGAGATTTATATGATTATAAATAGAACTCATGGACGAGCTTACAGTTCCTGTAATATCAGGTAAGATTAAAACCATGATGACTGCTCACCTGCGTTGGAGGCAAAGGACTTGCCAGTGGATGGATTTTTGCGAGGCTCCAACTCAATCAGATCAATTTGCAGGACATCACCCTCCTCAGCACCACCTGCAAGCACATAGTTAACACATTGGGCATTTGTGTGAGTGTGTGTTTGTGTGTGTGTGTGAGAGAGAGAGAGAGAGAGAGAGAGAGAGAGAGAGAGAGAGTGAGAGAGTGAGAGAGAGAGTGAGAGAGAGTGAGAGAGAGAGTGAGAGAGAGAGAGAGAGAGAGAGAGAGAGAGGGAGGGAGGGAGGGAGAAGGACAAGATGAGAAGCAGTCTTTGTCTCCTGCCCAACTTACAGATCCAGATAGGTCCAGTCATCACATGTGCTCCATCGGACTTGCCAGTGTGTCCACGGACCTTCACGTTCATTTCCTCAGGACTGCAATGCGGCAAATGTATCAGTGGGAGCAAGTTTAATGTGTGCATACTCATGTGCGCAAAACATTGACACAGCACGGCTGACTGTGACACTATAATTTGTCCAAGCTTATACCTTAAACCTACAGGCTACCTGCACAGTGTTCTCGTACCTATCCCACTTGTATATCGACTCCATGGCAGGGTCACCTGCAACCATCTGCAGTGAAGGTCATGGCAGCACTGCCAAGTCAGTTTAA
>Ga0307947_1004426_pt1 | contig 11054 bp, 14 predicted proteins | sample OrgLakmetagen232_FD_201840 | JGI IMG/M metagenome (GOLD analysis project Ga0307947, IMG submission 201840) | Saline water microbial communities from Organic Lake, Antarctica - #232 | ecosystem: Environmental > Aquatic > Non-marine Saline and Alkaline > Saline | place: Antarctica: Organic Lake...
ATATAGAGAGAGAGAGAGAGTGAGAGAGAGAGAGAGAGAGTGAGAGGGAGGGGGAGTGAGAGAGATGGAAAGTGTAAGTGTATGAAGTACATTCACATGCAACTGCACGCGTGCATGAGTGAATGTGCTAAGTTTGAGTTTGTGTTTGCTTGAACATAAGCGCGATTGTGCGAGCATGGTGGACACGTGCAAACAAGAGTGTGTGACTGTAATTGTGTGTGTGTTTGTGTATGGTTGTGTGTGTGTACATGTGAACAATGTACATTTGCATGTACATTGTACATGCGTGTGTGTACATGTGTATTCGCGTGTGCAGACACAGGTGTGTACGTGTGCACGTGTGTGTATGTGTGCATGTGTGTATGTATGCACGTATGTTTGTGTGCATGTGTGTATGTGTGCACGTGTGTGTTTGTGTGCATGGGGGTATGTGTGCATGTGTGCATGTATGCACGTATGTTTGTGTGCATGTGTGTATGTGTGCACGTGTATGTTTGTGTGCAATGGGGTATGTGTGCACGTGCGTGTTGTATCCCTTGCTCACAAGCACTCATCCATTTAACGTTTCTCAACCACGCTTGAGATCCACTGTGAATTTCAAACACTCACAGCAAAGAGTCCTTCTGCCCTGCTTTGGACAGTTTCCTGTGCTCTTTAGGGCTCATGCTTTTCTGAAGCCGGGGGCTCTGGTTCTGGGACTCATCATCCCACCACTCCCATAATGCCTGTTATCATCGTCGAGGGGAACAAAAGAGTGTGCGTGAGCGCGCGTGTGTGAGAAACAGATGCAGTTAAAGCCAACGCACATGTGTGAGTGTGAGTCTTTGTATGTATGTTTATGTGTGTTTGCGTGCTCGCGCGTGTGCGTACGTGTGTGTGTGTGTGTGTGTGTGTGTGTGCATACGTGTGTGTTTGCGTGTGCGTGTGTGTACATATGTGTGAATGTTTACGTGCGTGTACTATTTTGGGTGCAAGGGTTTAGGTGAGAGATGGACGTAGCTGAGGCCAGCGTGTATATTATATACAGGGTTGGCTGGAACCATGTATATGCACCGTATATGACATATGACCGTATACTTGGTGAATTCCCTGCCAAAAAAACCGTTTAAACACCGTATATATATGGTTCTGGCCAACCCTATATATACACTAATACCGGATGTGCGTATGTGTCATGAGTTCCTGTGCTCGTGCTCGTGTGCAATTGTGCACACTACCTGAAAGTCACCGACACACAGGCACGAGTCGGTTGAGCCTTATAGTTCATCATCGTAAAAGCTGCCGCCGCAACTGATCAGCAAGCGCACGTGATAAATTTCCTACTATGAGTGGATAAAGGGGGGGGGCGGTTCCTTCTCTTATCTCACAGCATCCTAGCGAAACAGCGTTTCACCTGTGAAGTGTGCTTGTGCTACTGCTGCAACTTTACAGTTGATCACAGAATAATGTCACAGCTACGTGGAGGGCAACAGCCAGGCGCACGACGCATAAGTCTGACATCTTGCAAACACTTCACATACAAACTTAAACAGCAGGGGATTTATTAATCCACGTTTCTGGCCAGCCCATCACACACACACACACAAATACACACACACACCATAAGGTGCTTCTGTTTCTCCTCTAACTCATTGCGCCGAGACTGAGCCTGTAATGGAGGCAGACCCCGTAGCTCGTCATCCATGTTTATGCTGCTGAGCTGCAGTTTCAAAGGAGAAGGGGCAGGAGAGAGCGTGCGAGTTTGTATGTGTGTGTAAATTTGTTTGTGTGTGTGTGTGTGTGTGTGTGTGTGTGTGCGTGTGTGTGTGTGTGTGTGCGCACGTGCGTGTGTGTGTGTGTGTGTGTTTGTGTGTGTGTGTGTGTGTGTGTGTGTGTGTGTGCAGCTCAATTAAAGATAAAATGAGGAACAAGCTAAACGATGCGTACCTCTTGGCCTGCTGCTTGCAGCATTCGCTCAATTTCTCTCAACTTCACACTCCTTGCATCTGCGCGGGGGGGGGTGCGCAGGTGTAGAGTATTGAGCTGTCCTGCCCTGCACCTTAACAAGAACAGCTCGCAAGGAACAAGTTGTATGAATGGGTCTGAAAACAAAGTGCTCATGGTCTAGGGAGCGGCATGGGAAAGCACCTCCGCTCAGCCCTCCCAAAACTTGCAGGCTCTGTGATAAAAGGGGAAAGCTGCTGTTGAACGTGGCTGGGTCTTTCTTGGGATGCTGGGGATTGTCCCACTTTGAGGACTTGTCAGACCTGTTCAGTCCTATTAAAGAACCGGCTCCCCCTATGATCCCGCCCGCGACTTTGGCAGTGCCCCGAAGCACAAACATTTTTGTAATCTAATTTTATTTGGTTATCCTCCCGTTGATGATCGGCGTCGTTTCTAATGGAAACCACTCTGGCAGATGAAAAGCAGGCCTTCTATCATGGCCACCAGGGAGCAGGAAAGGTGGAGCTTCTGGCTTTGGCGCTGTGCTTGCCCTTGACCATTGCGCTGGGTGAGAAGAAGAACCATCATACGGTCAATGCATGTAGCGACAAACAAATAATAAAACATACACACACGCACACACACACACACATACGTGCACACACATGCCCAGACACACACACACTCACACACACGCACACACGCATACACACGCACATACACACATACTTACAAACACACATACACACATGTACGCACACACGCACACACACACACACACACTCTTACAAACACACATACACACATGTACGAACACGTTTGTGAAGGACACAATCTCAAATACATCTAGCTTGCAGCATCCGCCAGGAATAAAGTCTCACAATTGACCTCTTGCACGTTGTCAAAAGCATTTGCTAATCCCTTCATGAAATCTATCCTGCAGCGGAGGAACTGAAGTTGTGGATGCCGCTGCCGAAATGTCAGGCGTCACCATGGAACAAGTATGCATTGGTCATAATTGTGTGTGTGTGTGGGTGCGTGTGTATGTGTGTGTGTGTGGGTGTGTGGGTGTGTTCGTACGTGAATGTGCGTGTTTGTGTGTGTGTACGTGCGTGTGCGTATTTGTGTGTGTGTATGCATGTGTGTGTGGGTGTGTGCGCATTTGTGTACGTGTGCATGTGTGTACATATGTGCGTGCACGATAGTGCACCCAAATTTCCTGCAGGCATACTTAGCAATGTCCTCATCCTAATGACCCGCACGCCCCTTACCCTTGCTGGCAGATCCCTGCATGGCTTTTTATTGGAGCTGCTGGTGGTGGTGCTCCCTCAGGTATGCAGACTTGTCTGAACACAGCATTATTCCTGCACATAAGTTGTAGGATGGAGGCGGCTGGGTAGACATTAAAATGTGTCGGCCAAAAGGAAGGTGGGTCAGCTCGCATGGGTGGGTATGAAGTAGGTCAGACGGCTTATTTTTGCATTATTTTTGCCTCATTCAGGTACACTCGCAGGTGGCTCTGCTTATAGGTTGACATTTGCCTTGTTCACGTGCTGCACGCGCAGGTGGCTCTGCTCATAAGTTAACAATTTCCTCATTCACATAAACGCGCAGGTGGCTCTGCTCATAAGTTAACATCACCTCGTTCACTTGCTGCACTCGTAGGTGGCTCTATTCATGGGGGCCTTGCCTCCCCAGCCCGCCTGCACCACTTTACTCCTCCTAGTATCCTGCTCTTGGGCCAGGCATGCCAGATCGCCCGTGAAACTGTGCCAGATCAACCAAGATCTCAACAGGCAGGCCAGAATTCCTGAGCCCTCATCTCGCCAGCGGCAGCAGCAGCAGCAGCAGCAACAGGGCCCAAAGGGGGGTGCTGTCCCCACGCGACAACTGCCACGAAGAGGGCGAGGCGGGGGGGTTTGTGGGGGGGGAGGGGGCTGGGCTGAGGACGGAAATGCTTCTGTGCAGCAGGATGTTGGTGGGCAGTGGAATTCTGTGCAGTGTGGTCTGCAGGACGTGCATGCCCGTGTGGCTGACTTGGGGGGGGGGCAGGGGGGGGGTGCTCGCAGAAGGTGCGGCATTCTTGAAGGTGCCGATCTGAGGTGCTCTGTGTGCTCTTGGGTGCTTTCAGCTGCTGTAGTATTGGGGTAGCGCAACCTGTGTTGTATGATACGCTGGTTTCGTGGTAGTATAACCTCTTATGTGTTTTCAGCTGCTGGTATTGGGGTGGTGTGACCTCATCGGATCAGGTGCAAAGCAGTGTGGGTGGAAAGGGTGGGTGGAAAGGTGCTGGAATCCTGCAGGGTGTTACTTCACCGGAGGTTCAAAGCAGGATGGAAGAAAGTTGCTTGATCTCTGTAGGGTGCTGGTGTGTTAAAGGGTAGGGGCTAGGGTTGGCCAATACCATATGTACAACATATATGGCGTATACACGGTAAACCATATATTATATGAATACAGTGTGTACACAGTGTTTTTGGCAGGGGAATCACCAAATATACGGTCATATACGGTGCACATACACGCTTCTGGCCAACCCACATACTTAGGGTTGGCCAGAACCATATGCACAATATATACGGTGTATAAACGGTATTTTTGGCAGGGAAATCACGAAATATACGGTCATACACGGTGCATATCTACGGTTCTGGCCAACCCTAGTAGTGACCTCTCACTACACCACAGTTTCTCTTCGTTGGGCGAGGCAAGGGTGCTGGTATTGGGTGCTGGTATTGGGTGCTGGTTTTGGGTGCTGGTATTGGGTGCTGGTATTGGGTGCTGGTTTTGGGTGTTGTTATTGGGTGCTGGTATTGGGTGCTGGCATTGGGTGCTGGCATTGGGTGCTGGTTTTGGGTGCTGGTTTTGGGTGCTGGTTTTGGGTGCTGGTATTGGGTGCTGGTATTGATTGGGGAGAAGCCATCGTTTGCACTGGAGGTGCTCGGAGAAAGTGCGTAGTACTGGTAGATATAAAGGGGGGGTGCTGACTTGCGATGCTTTGGGAGCTGTGTGCACTGGGAGTGGTTTCAAATGAGTACATGTGGTTTTGTGACCGCCGTGTGCCTGTGTGTAAGGTGTGTCTGTGTGAGCTGTGTGCACTGGGAGTGGTTGCACATGCGTACATGTGGTTTTGTGACCGCAGTACGTCTATGTTTAAGGTGTGTCTGCATAGTACGTCTGTGTGCCCGCAGTATGTCTGTGTGCCTGCAGTACGTCTGTGTATAAGGTGTGTCTGTGTGCCCGCAGTACGTTTGTGTGCCGCAGTATGTCTGTGTGCCCGCAGTACGTCTGTGTGCCTGCAGTACGTCTGTGTGCCCGCAGTGCGTTTGTGTGGACGTCTGTGTGCCTGCAGTACGTCTGTGTGTAAGGTGTGGCTGTGTGCCCGCAGAACGTCTGTGTGCCTGCAGTACGTCTGTGTGCCCACAGTGCATTTGTGTGGACGTCTGTGTGCCTGCAGTACGTCTGTGTGTAAGGTGTGTCTGTGTGCCCGCAGTACGTTTGTGTGCCGCAGTATGTCTGTGTGCCCGCAGTACGTCTGTGTGCCTGCAGTACGTCTATGTGCCCGCAGTGCGTTTGTGTGGACGTCTGTGTGCCTGCAGTACGTCTGTGTGTAAGGTGTGGCTGTGTGCCCGCAGAACGTCTGTGTGCCTGCAGTACGTCTGTGTGTAAGGTGTGGCTGTGTGGCCGCAGCACGTCTGAGTGCAAGTGTGTCTGTGTGCCCGCGGTATGTCTTTGTGTGAGTGTGCCTGTGTGACCGCAGTACTTCCCTGTGTAAGTGTGTCAGTGCTTGCAGTATGTCTGTAAGGTGTGTCTGTTGTCTGCGACGTCTGAGTGCAAGTGTGTTTGTGTGCCCGCGGTATGTCTTTGTGTGAGTGTGCCTGTGTGACCGCAGTACATCCCTGTGTAAGTGTGTCAGTGCCCGCAGGATGTCTGTAAGGTGTGTCTGTTGTCTGCGACGTCTGAGTGCAAGTGTGTTTGTGTGCCCGCGGTATGTCTTTGTGTGAGTGTGCCTGTGTGACCGCAGTACGTCTGTTGTCTGCTACGTTGCTCGTGACTACAAGGAAGTGCAGCAACCATTATTTGCTGCTTATCTCGCACTGTGAGTGGCAAAGCTGCTTATCTGTTTGATTGAACAACAACCTTAGCACACACACGCACACATGCACACACACACACGATTACTTGCTCACATGCATGCCACCCTTGCAGTTGGGTCTCCTGCTTCAGAGGAGGTCTGATGCTCTATACCATCATCTCCATTCTAGCCGTTGACTTCAGGTGTGCGCACGTGTGTGTGTGTGTGCATGCGTGTGTGTGTGCACGCGCATTTCTACAGTCAATATCACTGTTTGATGCTTTAGCATGTGAGTGTGTGTGAATGTGGCATGTGCACGTGTGTGTGTGTGCACGCGCATTTCTATAGTCAATACCACTGTTTGATGCGCTGCACCATCATCTCCATTTTAGCCGTTGACTTCAGGTGCGCGCTCGTGTGCTTGTTTGTGTATGTGTGTGTGCACATGTGTGTGTTTGTGTATGTGTCTGTGTGTGTGTACGCTCTCTTCTCCCCTTTCTCAAATTGTATCAAAGCCACACAAGCAATCCTTTGGCCTCTCTCCGTTCTCTCTCTTGGCCCTTCGCAAAGGCAGGGACCTGCAGGTATCCCAGTCAGTGTGTCCAAGTGCACTCCCATTCTTCGCCTTTTATCTCTGATTTCCATTGCCATCATCCATACGGCATTGCCTGGGTACTACATGGATAGAGACCTGCACATATCCCTGTTTACGTATCTAGTTACTTAGATGTATTCCGGCCTTAGCCTCTCTCCATTGCCATATCTACAGGGCATTTCCCCGGCGCTACACTAAGGCAGAGACCTGCAGGTTTCTCTGTCAGTGTGAAAGCGTATTAAAACGCAGCCCACACCTGTTCCTACCAATTTCAACCTCTCCATCGCCATATTTTACAGGGCATTTCCCCGGCACTACACTAAGGCAGAGACCTGCAGGTCTCTCTGTCAGTGTGAAAGCGTATTAAAACGCAGCCCACACCTTTACCTAATACCTTTAAGCTGTCCGTCGTCATTACTTGCAGGGCGTTCCCTCGGCGCTATGCTAAGGCAGAGACATACGGAACCGGGCTCATGGATATGGGTGTGGGGGCAATGATGGTGGCAGGAGGCATGGTCAGCCGTGCAGCCAGAGGAGAGACAAAGAGTCGTGGCCTGTAAGTTTGAACTGTGTGCATGGAGGGTTTTTAAGGCAGCAGGGCCATCTTACTGGTGGGCGGCTGACCATGCCTCCTGCCACCATCAGCTGAAAAGCAGTCAGAGAAAGGACAAGAATCGTGGCCTGTAGGTCTAAATTATATGCATGACAGCTTCCTAAGGCAGCAGGGCCATCTTACTGGTAGGCGGCACAGTCAGCTGAAAAGCAGCCAGGGGAAGGACAAGAATTGTGGCCTGTAGGTTTACATTATATGCATGACAGCATGACAGCTTCCTCTTCCTATGGCAGCGGGGCAATTCTGTTGTAGGCGGCACGGTCAGCTGAAAAGCAGCCAGGGAAAGGATGTAGAGACAAGGCCTGTGCTGTATCTATATTTAGCTTACCTTTTTGACTATTGGACTCAGTATCGGGCTGATGATGGTGACATAGTGTACAGGTCACTTGGCTGTGGGTCGGTGATAGTGGGGGGCATGCTTGGAATGGGGCAAAGCGTATATCGTATATCTGTAGGGTTGGCCAGAACCGTATATCACACTGTATATGACCGTATATTTGGTGGTTTCCCTGCCAAAAATACCGTATATACACCTTACATATATGGTTCTGGCCAACCCTACGTATATCGTATATCTGTCATGCCATGATGTAGCAATCGGGTGATAACAATGAGGGCACACACACACGCACGCACACACACGCACACACGTACGCACACACACACGCACACACACACACGCACACACACGTGCGCATACACGTACGCAGACACATGCATACACACGAACACACACACGCACACCAGCGCACACACACTTGACCACATCATGGCCAATTTGTAGGGGTTGGCCAGAACTGTTCATGTATACACCGTTTATGACCGTATTTTGTGTGATTTTTCTGCCTAAAACAACCTATGTACACCGTTTACGTATGGTTTTGGCCACCCCTGCCAATTTGGCAGCAAATGAGGGCAGCCACAAGGTCTGCGATTCTTATTTCCCCAATATTGGGAGTTGAAATGATCGAATGGCCACTTTTTCCATCAGCAAGGCCACCTAATACTGATACTCATTTTCCTGAAAAGTCTGTGATTCCCTTCTCTCAAATGTTTGAAATTTGCCTTTCATTTCTTGCTTTGTGTGTCTCTTTTGCACAGGCTTGGAACTTCAGCCACATGTGTGAGCTGCTTCATACGTTCATAGTTCATACCTTATACGTCCATAGTTCATACCTTATGCGTTCATAGTTCATACCTTGTACGTTCATAGTTCATACCTTATGCGTTCATAGTTCACACCTTATACGTCCATAGTTCATACCTTATACGTTCTTAGTTCATACCTTGTACGTTCATAGTTCATACCCATGAAACCAATGGAGCACACTCCCCTTTTCAAACTTCCAGTGTTCTGCCTTCACCTTTGTACCTGCCCGTACCTTGTATAGTCATCTGTAGGGTTGGCCAGAACCACACATTTATAGGTATATACGGTGTACATACGGTATTTCTAGCATGGAAATCACCATACATACGGTCATGTACGGTGCAGATATACAGTTCTGGCCAACCCTAGTCATCTGCACAGGCTTGGAGACCTAACTGCTGGTGTGCATGCTGCTTTGTAATCACACCTTGTACGGTCATCTGCACAGGCTTGGAGACTTAGCTGCTGGTGTGCGTGCTGCTTTGTCACCACAGTTTGTACGGTCATCGCGCAGGTTTGGAGACTTAACTGCTGGTGTGCGTGCTGCTTTGTAACCACAGTTTGTACGGTCATCGTGCAGGCTTGGAGACTTGGCTGCTGGTATGCGTGCTGCTTTGTCACCACACCTTGTACGGTCATCTGCACAGGCTTGGAGACTTAACTGCTGGTGTGCGTGCTGCTTTGTCACCACACCCTGTACGGTCATCGCGCAGGCTTGGAGACTTGGCTGCTGGTGTGCGTGCTGCTTTGTCACCGCAGTTTGTACGGTCATCTGCACAGGCTTGGAGACTTAACTGCTGGTGTGCGTGCTGCTTTATAACCACACCTTGTACGGTCATCTGCGCAGGCTTGGAGACTTAACTGCTGGTGTGCGTGCTGCTTTCTAACCACACCTTGTACGGTCATCTGCACAGGCTTGGAGACTTAACTGTTGGTGTGCGTGCTGCTTTGTAATCACACCTTGTACGGTCATCTGCACAGGCTTGGAGACTTGGCTGCTGGTGTGCGTGCTGCTGCTCCTAGCTGGGTGCTGTGGATTGTGCGTCTGGTTTCGCTGCGGGCTGTAGACTACCACGTGGGTGTCATTGCTTTGTGTGATTCAGGAGTACGTGGGGTTTGGCCAGCATGTACACCGTATATGACCGTATATTTGGTGATTTTGCTGCCAAAATAACGTATGTACGCCATTTATATGATTATGGTCATTTTTCTCTGCCAAAACAACGTATGTACGCCATATATATATATGATTCTGGCCATTTTTAAGCATATGGGTTGGCCAGAAGCGTGTTTGTACACCGTATATGACCGTATATTATGTGATTTCCCTACCAAAAATACCGTATATTTGCTGTCTATGTACGGCTCTGGCCAACGTTAAGCATATGGGTTGGTCAGAAGCGTGTATGTACACCGTATATGACCGTATATTATGTGATTTCCCTACCAAAAATACCGTATATTCGCTGTCTATGTACGGCTCTGGCCAACGTTAAGCATATGGGTTGGCCAGAAGCGTGTATGTACACCGTATATGACCGTATATTATGTGATTTCCCTACCAAAAATACCGTATATTCGCTGTCTATGTACGGCTCTGGCCAACGTTAAGCATATGGGTTGGCCAGAAGCGTGTATGTGCGCCGTGTATGACCGTATACTTAGTTATTTCTCTGCCAAATTAAGATATGCACACCATATAAACATGGCTCTAGCCACCCTAGTTAAAAATGAACAAAAGTAATGCAAAAAGGACCGTGTAAACCATATGGCTCTGGCCAACCCTAGTTAAAAATGAAGAAGTAGTGCAGCGAGAAGGGTTATTTGATTGTGTGTGTGGTATCATTGAGGGCTGCGGAGGACCATAGAGGTGTTTGTTTCTGTTCTGGGCGAGAGCATGGGAAATGAAGCTAGGGTTGGCCAGAACCGTATATATACACCGTATATGACCGTATATTTGGTGATCTCCCTGCCAAAAATATTGTATATACACCGTATATATATGGTTCTGGCCAGCCCTAGAAATGAAGCTAGGGTGTGAATAGTCATGGTAGTGTGTGTAACAACATGTGGAAAGTGGAGCAGTGTGGTGTGGTGTGCAGTGTGGTTTCGTGCATATGCAGTGCCGTGTGCCATGCTGCCGTGTTGGACGGAAATGGAGTTGGGGTGTGAGTAGTTGTGGTTGAGTGGAGCAGCGTGTGTGGAAAGTGGAGCAGCGTGATTTTGTGCGTATGCAGTGCAATGTGCCATGTTATCATTGTGATGAATGCAAACACAAGCATTTGGTAGGGAATTTGATGAACTGTATTGAATTGTACCGTAATCTCAGTACAAAATGGCTCTGACGGTGCCATTGCACAGCCCTGATTCTAATGATCTGATCACTCCTTGTACTGCACGATCAACTCTTGCATTGCACAGAGTAAATTGCACAAATTGCACGATCAACTCGTGCATTGCACAGAGTAAATTGCACAAATTGCAAGATCAACTTGTGCATTGCACAGAGTAATTTGCACAAATTGCACGATCAACTCGTGCATTGCACAGAGTAATTTGCACAAATTGCACGATCAACTCGTGCATTGCACTGAGTTAAAATCACCTCTTGTGCTGCACAAAGTAACACACACACACATTCGTGAGGTTGGCCACAATTGTACACACAAAGTACGGCGTGTATACGGTCATATTTGTA
>Ga0307947_1004429_pt1 | contig 11049 bp, 9 predicted proteins | sample OrgLakmetagen232_FD_201840 | JGI IMG/M metagenome (GOLD analysis project Ga0307947, IMG submission 201840) | Saline water microbial communities from Organic Lake, Antarctica - #232 | ecosystem: Environmental > Aquatic > Non-marine Saline and Alkaline > Saline | place: Antarctica: Organic Lake...
CTTCTTCAACACAAACGTTCTCTTTCTCTATACACTTTATTCTAGCTTCTTTTTCTGGTGTCTTGTTCAGTCTGGCCTCTTTCTCTTCTTGAAGCTGGCTTTTTTATGCTATAGCTCAACTGCCCTAGCTGGCGGATATAGCTGTGTAACCCTTACCCTTACCCTTACTTGGTTTGTTTTGAGGTTTACCTCGTTCTCATAGGTTGAATGCCTTTGTAATCCAAACTAAACTAAACCATGTAAACTTTGCGACCTCTGTAAGTCAAGGGTTACAATATATTGCAGGTTTGCGCCCGAAACAAAACAAAAAAGATGTCAGCAGCTACTGCCCATGCTGTGCCCCTTTGGAGGCAATCACTCCTATTTCAGCCTTCGCAAAAAAGCTGCGTGAATCAAACAAAAAGATGGGATGACAAAACCTCAAAACTGATGCTTGCACGGAAAGGAAACTGTTTGCGTATCAAAAACGTCTACAACTGCCTGCACAAGTACAGACTCCGTCCTGGCCATTGAGCCACATGTCTTCTCTCAGTCCTTACAAACTAATTGGAACCTCTCTAACTGTTACAAGTAACCCAAGGGCTAGATTAGTTGGTCAGCTGACCGTACCAGAGGCCTGCGATGGTAAGGAGGCAACAAAAAAGTTCAACAGATGGGTTTCCTTCGTGATCTAAGGTGCAATTATAACTTGTCCTAAAGAAACAGAAAAATATGGTGGCACTGCGCATAGAGATTCTAGGCAATCAGGTAAGAGCTCGTATGAAGTCTGCAGAGCTCGTATGAATGAGCTTTCTGAGAGTGACATGTCATTACAACGGCAATATGATTTCACGCTTAGCTCCCACAGACGCGCAACAATCAGACTTTACTGGAGATGTACATCCCCGGCATTGCCATTGTTCAAGGCCACAGATAAGATCGAGTGAACTTTTCCCTTATCATGCTGAGGAGAAAGCGAACAGGTTTCCTGTTTAGCAGTCCTCATTATGCTTAAGTAGGCAGCTGGGTTTTCAATTAACATAGAGCCTGAATTTCAAAAATCTCTTGAGGTCAGTGCCCTTGGTTAACTGTGTTACAGTCGCCTTCACTCGCATGCGGCGACTTATCATGTCATTGGCAAAGGGAAGCCACGCCCTCAGGAACAGAAAGCAGGCTGATTAGTGTGAACTTGAAGGTGCCAGTCTGGGTAGTTGTGAGCTTATGAGGCTGCGGAAGTGCAACCTTTTAAAGAGTTAACCTGGACCAAGCCTCTATTTGCGCCTCATCACACACATATTTGCCTAACACCCACCAGTGATCTTGATATCCTTGGATGGATGGGCACCCATCTCAGTGTCCGATGGTTGGATGGACTCAAACACGCCAGCAATCTCTCCGGTCTCCTTGTCCACCTTGGCAACGGAGAACACAGCTGAGCCCTTGGATGGGGTGTAGGTCTTGTTGTTCAACCTCTGGATCTCATCAGCATCGGCCTTGGCGGGAAGAGCCACGGCATTGTCGTAGCCGGAGGAGCCACCACGGCCCTGAGTACGCAAAAAGTCAGTTTCAAGTGTTTGAGCATGGGCTTATAATGAGAAAGAAGACATGGTAATGAGAAGAAGACACGTTGGCGCAGACTCGCCACTGGCTGTCTGGTGTGCGGTTTGAAAAGCAAAACTGATATTCAACTTTGATGGGTAATGGCGCTCGCTGTAGTACTGCAGCTTCTGTCTTCTCAACTCCTCCCGTAACTGTGGTTGCTACGAAGCATGCTAGTGTGACTGCAACTTCAGGCTTACGTGACAAACCCAAATGCTTTCTACAGGCACATCTCAGACACGGAATTGAGGCATTTTCCTTTCAGATGATGTACGACACTTGTTCAGCATCTCATTGAAATCGAATTCTTATCCGTATTATGTGTGGGGCACAACATGCATCCGTACTTGTGAGGGTGCGCAACAAATGGAACATTGGAAAAAGAAGACGATGCTACACTTATAGGGAATATATCATTGCCGCCACTAAATCATTCGGTAATTTCATCCAGAATCGTGACAAATATGATGGCCCCTTCAACCTAAGTTCAAGCGAGGTCCTTTTATATTCACAAAAAACGGTTCCCTAAACTGCTTATGTTCACTATTTCCCTCCCACACCGATTCACACAAGCAAACACACCTTGGGGTCCAAGAAGGTTGAGCCTCGGTATGATGGCACCAGGAAGTCACCAGAGAAGGAGTCCAGTGTACCCTTGCCCTCAAACTCCTTGATGGTGAATAGGAATGGCACGTACTCGCCACCAGGCAGCTTGACAGTGGTGGCGGCGTAGTCTAGACCCTCGTCCTCCTTGAACTGCACGCTGCCATCACCGCCAATCTTCATGGAGCCGTTCATGCCATCCAAGCCATAGGTCAGTCGGGTCAGCAGCTTGGTATTCACAAACTCTTCCCTGCCCTTGGCATCCTCCTCCTTCACGGTGAAGGTGGTGGGCTCCATGCAGAACTTCTCCACCTTGTAGTTGCCGGCCTTGATTTGCTGCGTGTGTGTGTGTGTGTGTGTGTGTGTGTGTACACTTATGTGTGTGCACGTATGTGTATGTGTGTGTGTGTTTGCGTGTGTGTGTGCGTGTGTGTGTGCGTGTGTGCGTGCGTGCGTGTGTGTGTGTGTGTGTGTGTGTGTGTGTGTGACAATGAAAGGGCAATGAAACCTGACTACAAAGCCGAGCAGAACAGGCTCAGGAGAAATGACGGGCTGAAGGGCTGCCACGTTCATTTGTCTACCACTGCCCCCTCTCCGTCGAGTCCGTCTACTGTCCCGTACCTTGACGTCAGAGCTGCCCTGCTCCACCACTGGGCAGGTGTTGGCAATGCCGGTGCCCTTCACTTGGAGGTAGGTGAGGCCTTGCAGCTCGTCGTAGGTCAGGGCGTTGGCGGACTGCAGCAGGGGGGACTGCGAGGAGGAGGAGAAGGAGGAGGAGCGGTTTAGTGCCCGCCCATTCGTAGCAAAGCAGTGAAGAAGGTGACTTGCAAGGAGGACAGAGATCGGAGAATCATAGTTTGTGCTCATTGCTTCTATCGCCAGCCCGCGGCAGTAGTACTACTCACGCCTGCTAGGAGAGAGGTGGCCGCAAGGGTGGATGCTGCGAGCTGGCCGAACGACTCCTTTGCACTGGCACGGCAGACGGGAGCAGCCCTGCAAAAATGGGAAAGGGGAGGGAAGAAAACAGCAACCGTGACGCGATTGCCGGAGATTTGCAGCGTGAGGAAATCCTAACACTGGTCTCGCTGTTGCATGCCTCCCATTCCTCTCGATTGTGCGCGGGGGGGGGGGGGCTTTCTCGTCGTGCGGAAAAATGCAAAGCTACGGCTGTTGATACGTGGACGCTTGCTGGTGCTTCTGCGGACTACGGAACCCCTCTGCTAGCGTGTCTTGGCAAGAATCCTTGCCTGGTGCTCTGGCGGGTGGCGCCAGCCTTCATCATGCTCTGGGAAGCATTGCACTTCATCATGCTTGCGGCCATTTTAGTAGCAGGAGTGTTTATGCGCAAATTATAAATGTAATCGCAAGCCTTCTAATTCTCGGTCTGGGTTCCGGCCAATTTTGATGAAGTGTGACGGTCTCACACACATTTCAAAAGGCCTTCTTCACAGTGCTGTTCTCAATGCAAGGAACTATGGCTGCTGGCAACCAGAGGACACAGTGCTCACCAGGAAATCATACAGCAACACCTCGGTTGTGCACCCTTCTTAACACGCACTGAACCAAATTTGGTGGCGGTACGTTACAGCAGCACGACGCTCGCTGCAGCCCGCTTGCCAAAAAAGGGCGACTATTTCTAATTTTTGAGAAGGAGTCTGCTACATAGCTAACGTATCAGCTTAAACAAAGACACGCGCAACTTGCTTTTGCAAGCACTCACAGTGCTAGGGGTGATTAAGTGCACAAACTAGCACTAGACTATAGTACCATTCTTGATTTACAATGGTGTGCACTGCCTTGTGTTCCACCTGCCACCTGCATGAACATAATCTAGGTTGAAGCTTAATGTAATTATGGATGAGCATCGCAAAGGATTCAGTTATGGACCTTTTCCAGATCTAAGATTGAACTTCCACACCACCACTAAAATTGCTTTCACGCTAATTATACAGCCTAAGAAGAGAAATGAAAGAGGCGCTTACTGACTCCGCATGAAGAAGGAAAGGATCCCTACTTAGCTAGGCGCTAGCACATTAAAGCCCCTCCGCCGAGGTTGAGATGGATGAATTGAAAGGGGATTTGCGTGCAACAACTCACATACCTGCATTTTGGCAGCCGTCGTTCTTTGTCGTATGCCAGGGATCTGAAAGGGTGTTGCAAATCTACCATTGTTTTCTTGCTTTTCAGTGGCCCTGTCGTCAAAGATCAGTCATGAAGTTCGAGTATTTCTCTGGTACACACTGAATATTGTCCTAGGACACCACAAGCCCTTTCCATATCATTCTGCTAGGAGCGATAGATGTTAATTACAAATTACAACCATCCAAGCGATTCAATCCACGGCCTCAGATGTACTTGTCTACTTGTCACTGCACTCATCGAAGACACTGATCTCATACCTTACACATCTCATATGTCATCAGATCCGCAACAATGACCAGATGCGACTTTGAACACAGCCCCATTAAAATCTCAGCAACACCAACAGGTCGGTGTGCATCCCTTTGCCTCCCAACCACCCAATCCCCTTAGAGAGACCCTTCCTTTCTTCTAAAGGGACGTTGTGTGGCTCTGCATTCATTGGGTGGTGCTGAACACAACGTAATTTTAGTTACGCAAAAAGTACAAATCCCACGTTAGATAAGGAGAAAGAGCCGATTTGGTACCTAGTACTGTTAAAATTAATGAGGACCAGGAGGAAAAGGACTTGGCCTAAAACCGACTCCTGATGAAAATTGGTAATGGTACTGGAGAAGGCACGTCTGAGTTGGACAAATTCAGCATTGTAGCTGACAGAATGCACAGGGAGCTTGGAGGCAAGCTTCTTGACTCTTTGAGAATCAAGGCTCGAGCCTTTGAATGGCTCCATTGCGTGAGTGTTGTGGATGGTGCCATCCACTCCCAAGAGGATGATGTATCACACTGTGGAAGGGTAGTGGAGGCTCCTTGAAAATGGTGCAGAGGGCTTTGTGCTACTTCTGCGCGGTGCTCAGCTGGTTCTGAGGTCTATAATCCTCACAGTACTTGATCTCCACGAGGTAAATGTTATGTTGAAGTGCGCTGAGACCTTTGGGTAGGTGCTGTCTGGGCATGGTAGATTTGCTGATGGCGGGCGGCACTGCTGAGGTAGCGCTCCCAAAACCCCTCAGTTACCCCCTGCCACTCCTAAGAACCCACCCTCCTTCATTGCTAGTCTGTTGCTTTTTAGTTTTCGTGGTGTGGTGGTGCGTGTCAGGGTGCATTCGCTGAGCCTTAACAACATACTTCCTGTGTTGTTTGTGTCTTTTCTGCTTGCTGGGTAGGAGCTTGCTGGGTAGGAGAAGTGGCCATACAGTAACTCATTTCAGTTTAGTGTACTACTAGTCTACATCGCGTTTGTTTTGTTAGACGTCTATTAACTAGTCAAGAAAATGATGTGTCTACTTTCTTAAGCCAGAGCAATAACAAGCTATATTTTTTCTCCATGAACTAAGCAGGCTAGCAATTCGACTGAAGGCATTTTTTTGTAAACCTTGCAAGCCTTGTAATTTTCACTGTGTTGTAATGTGAACCATTTTGTGTTGAGACCGGAAGTTATGAGTCAAATTGGGGGCATTCCCACCAGAATCTCAGCAGAGGGGTGCCTTGCTGTACGTGCTTGTTAACCGACTGCTGCCTACGTCTGATTTTGCTAGCAGGCCAGCTCCCCAAATGCCGTGGTTTGGACCCTGCTTTTGGTAAAGCATTAGGTGCCAGGCTATACTTTGGGTTCATTCACCAGTATACCACAATTTGTCATTACTAGCCTTCAAGACTTTCCTGAACTATGCAGTTAGCCTGTCCAAGGAGGGGGAGTCCCCTCTCCTTTCTGCCACATCTCATCAACTTAATAGTACTAGATCTAGCTTGGAACTATTAAGCCAGGAATGCATCAACTGTACGACATTTAAAAGGTACTATTCCAGGGTCATAAATGTAGTGAAACACAATTTAGGCCAGTGAAGACAAGTCTTCCAATCTGACTTGCAACTGTGATGTGACACTGTCCAATGATTGAAGGTAACTGTATACAAAGTGGTCCACCACCATGCGCTTGCACAGCTTGACACGCCCGTAAGCGCTATGATCTGTGATTTCCCCAAGAATCCACGGCTGAGGAGGAGGAGCTACAGCTGCTAACAGGAGGCCAGTTGTGTCACGGGCGGCAGGGCCTGGAGTGCATGGTGCCTTGACCCCACTGCTTCTGTTCCGGCCCACAGCTGCTGCTGCAGCAGCTGTCACAGCAGCCGCCACAGGGTCCTCGGCGCAGGCGGCAGCTGCTGCACCTGGTGGTGAAATGAGCGGCAGGGAATGACACTCATTTCATTGCTCATCTTGCACAAGCATGCACCCATGTGCGCTGAAGTGTCTGCAAGTGCACTGCAATGCTTATTTAGGCTGAGGGAGTGCCAAGCATGAATGCGCTCACCTGCATCCCATGGCGCACTTCCCCCAAGCTCGCTAAACAGGCTGCCAAAATCGTGATGCGAAGGGCTGGCACTCATGGTTGCTCCAGCTTTGCTAGGAGCGTCAGCCTGAGCTTCCTCTCCATTGGCGACAGAGGAGGAGCCAAGAGCTGAGGCTTCTGCACCCCTGGCCCCATCCTGCAGTCCTTGCTGCTGCTGCTGCTGGTTAGGCTGCTTGTACTCACATCTGCCTCTAGACCCCTGCCCTCCCTTTGCCCCCTCCTGCACCTTGCTTATCCCACTGCTTTCCTGGTAGCCTGGCAGGGCAGAGGCAGGGAAAAAATGGAGCACACGACCCGCAGGGTACAAACATTTTGGGGCGTAGAGATGCTGTTGGGGCCTCTCGACATCCTCATTCTCTTTCCCCCCTCCCTGACAAGACTCGTCCTCTCCTTCCCCCTCTCTCCCTTCCCTCCTGCACCTTGCGGAGTTGCCGCCCTGATCTTTCGCTGGCCGACCTCTCTTCCACTTGTCCTTATCCCCCCTCTCTTCCTGCATCCCTGCCCTGTCCCCCCTCCCCATTGCTTCATCATGCCACTGCCTCTGGCCAATGTCCTTCCCAACCCCCTGAACAGTAGCCTCAGCACCTGACGCGCTCCCTGCTAGCCCACCCACTTGATCAGCGTGGGAAGGAGTTTCAAACGGGCCGCATGTACCCTGCTGTGTCCCTTGCAGCTCACTCTCTTGAAAGTAGCCCTCTGCTTCGTCCTCCTCTGCTCCAGCATCACTGTCTTGTTGTTGGCCACCCTCCTGGGTCACAGCCGCAACCTGCGCGCACGTGTGTGTATGTGTGGGTGCTTGTGTGTTTGCAAACTTGTCCAGATAAGCAGCATTGTCGGAGCTGCCGACACAGCGAAGGGGCTGGACACAGGGAGAACAGAGGTGACCAAAGATGTCCGCACTCATAGGTAGAGTTGGACAGAACCGTATATACACACCGTATATTTGGTGATTTCTCTGCCAAAATTTTCGTATATATATACCGTATACCGTATATATATATGGTTCTGACCAACCCTCCTCATAGGTGGCAGTACTGGAAGGCTGACCAAAGAGCTCATCTGTGTAGGTAGACACACAGCCTCGACCAATGCTGCTGTTGCGGCTTACTTGACGTGTTGCAAAGGAACTAATGATCTGAACTACAATTCACGTATGAAAAGTTCACACCAACCAACAGGTGGTCGCACACTCAATACAGAAGGTTCACACACACTCAAAATTCACGTATGAAAGGTTCACACCAGCCAACAAATTAGCGTGTGTCATAGACAAACTTCAAATTGGTGCTCATGTCAGCACCACAGAGCCCAATTGAAAGCAAGACAAAAGGGGATACACGCCTTGGTCCACGCCAACTTACTCTGTTAGTGGTTTGCCAGAGGAGGGCAATTGAGCGACCTTCCCAATATGCTCTTTTTTGTTTTGTAAATATAACTAGGAATATTAAGAAGTTTGGCGTCAAGGGGGCTAGCCGTGGCGCTCAAGTGGCTTCATGGCCTAATTTTCGGCAGGAATTCTAAACCTTTGGCCCCAGAAAGCCAATATCAGAGCCCCCCCCCCTGTAATATTTAATTTGATGCAACCGTATTGTTATATTACCGTGGATGTAAATTTTTTTGTTTGGGGTCTAAAATTGTCCACTTTTGACCTGATTCTCATTTTTTCTCACTTACTTTCTTCATCAGTGATCCAGCTTATACAATTATCACAACGACTTTAAAAAATGGATTTGGGTAAAAATGGAGTGGGTGATCTGATAGAAGCTGTGACCTGAAAAAATTGGGGTGCACACCACTAAGTAAGCATGTGCGGCCCAGCCCACATGGCAGGCTCCAAAATTTCAACTTACAGACATACAATTCCTGTATGAATAATTTGAAGCTTGCAATTGGGCCACACATGAGCCAAAAGCTTAATAAATCATGCCCATTTGGGCCTCAATAGCTTCTTTCTGGCAATTTCCATTACATCTATTGTTAATGCACTTGCTTGCACTTACCCCCCCCCAAAACAGTAACAATTTCATACTTGTTTGTTCATCAAATCAGTGAAGATAAGCAAGTGTTATGGCGAAAATGGCAAAGCATGGTATAGCATGGCGTAGCATGGCATGGCATGGCATGGTATGGTATGGTACGGCATACACCAGCAAGATCAGCAAATTTGTGACATCATACACTCCTACCACCATTTCCTATCAACAGCATCAACTGGGAGTCAGGATGATGCGTGTGCACCGCCAGCGCCTGTTGTATCACATGTGTGGGCGGGCTCCAATGCCTTGGCACAACACCTGTTCACATAACTGTACACTGTACCTTTCAAGTTTTTCACCATAGCAAACATTTCCTGTGTAATGCTAATTTTGATGATTCTTACGACAAAGTAGTGTTCAAAATGGCTAGAATAAAGTGTTACAGCACTCCATAGACAGGAATAACGGCTATATGCGGCACGTGTATGCAGTCCTTGCCAACCGAATTGTTACTAATTAGAAGCATGTCACGTATAATGAAATTGCCACACTTACTATGTGCATTAGCCCTCCCCCCTTTGCCCTTACAGACAGCACCTACTCTGAACCGTTGTGATACCGGAGGTCTACAAATGATAAAAAAATCAACACCGAAGCCTGCAGACTTACCACTAGGTATGTTAAAATTACCTCAGGCGACCTTGAATATGCACAAATGCACACACACACACACACATACAGAGACACGAATGCTCACCACTGCAGTGATGCACAAATGCAAACACACACAAACATACAGAAACACGAGTGCTCACCACTGCATTGATGCACAAATGCACACACACACACACACACACACACACGCATACAGAGACACAAATGCTCACCACTGCAGTGATGCACAAACACACACACACATACAGAGACACGAGTGCTCACCACTGCAGTGATGCACAAACACACACACACATACAGAGACACGAATGCTCACCACTGCAGTGATGCACAAATGCACACACATACACACACACACACATACAGAGACACGAGTGCTCACCACTGCAGTGATGCACAAATGCACACACACACACAAACATACAGAAACACGAGTGCTCACCACTGCAGTGATGCACAAATGCACACACACAGAGACATGAGTGCTCACCACTGCAGTGATGCACAAATGCACACACACACACACATACAGAGACACGAGTGCTCACCACTGCAGTGATGCACAAATGCACACAAACAGAGACATGAGTGCTCACCACTGCAGTGATGCACAAATGCACACACACACACACACACATACAGAGACACGAGTGCTCACCACTGCAGTGATGCCTGCCTGCAGCTGCTGCCGAGCATTGCTCTGAGCTTGGGCAGAAGAACTGGTCAGCTGGCCAGATGTATAGTCAGTTTGCGTTGCACCACTGCTGCTGTTTCCAGCACCTCCTGCTTGCGGGCGTCCCAGCATCAGCCCTTCCTCTGCAGCACCAGCCTTTCCTAGGTCCATTCCAATCTGTGAGTGTTTGTATGCAGTTATGCATGTGCGTGTCTGTTTGTGTGTTCACAGGTGTGCGGGTGTTTTATGTATGTGTTATGGATTAAAGGTGGTTTTGGGGTAGGGAGAAGAGCAAAGGTTCATAAGACAGCCTTATGAAGATGCCCTTCCAGAGTGCTAGCAGTCACACGGACAGATGGCTGCCGTGGGTCCTGACGCAAAAATGCCCAGGATGCTAGGCTAGACAACATTTGCCTGTGCCTTACCTGCAACTAAAATACCTGATTACCTGAGCAACTTGTCAAATACCGTACAGAGAATATACCGCACCGCAAAAATAATATTTCTAAGGGGTGCGGCTGGGTGCGGACAAAGATTTAAATAAATGCGAATTAGTGAAAACTAATTATTTTTGATGATTGGGATGCGAGCACAAGTTGTGCGAGTTGCGCGCAAACACAGAGTTGGAACGAGAACTTGGTATGAGCTTTGACACTTCCCTCACACTTCCCTCACCTCAAGCTCACACTTCCGTCACACTTCCCTCACCTCACGCTCACACTTCCCTCACACTTCCCTCACACTTTCCTCACCTCAAGCTCACACTTCCCTCACCTCAAGCTCACGCTTCCCTCACACTTCCCTCAACTCAAGCTCACACTTCCCCTCACCTCAAGCTCGTCCTCGTCTTCCTCCTCTTCCTCCTCCTCTTCCTCCCCTGCACTACAACTCTCCTCCTGGCTGTCAAGCTCCTCCCGCTCCCGTTCCCCTCCCACCCCCTCCCTCCCTTCTTCACCCAACAGCAGCCCACTGCCCCCACCATTCACCCCACGCCCCTTCCCACCCAACTGCTCACGCAACCGCCCCAGTTTCCCCTGCTGTCTAGACCGCAGACCCTC
>Ga0307947_1004430_pt1:2500-11049 | contig 11049 bp, 6 predicted proteins | sample OrgLakmetagen232_FD_201840 | JGI IMG/M metagenome (GOLD analysis project Ga0307947, IMG submission 201840) | Saline water microbial communities from Organic Lake, Antarctica - #232 | ecosystem: Environmental > Aquatic > Non-marine Saline and Alkaline > Saline | place: Antarctica...
TTTTAAACAGAGTACGGCTGCTGTGCCTCAATGGAAGTCTTTTGAATAGTCAAGGTGCCAACATGTTGATCTGAGTACTGCTGCTTTGCCGCAAACAAAGGGCGTACAAGGGTATACAAAGGGGGTAACCAGCAGCCCCAAATTATGGGCTGATAGGCATTGCTGGATCAGCCAGCGTTAAGTAAACATAAGGTTGTAAAAAAGCAAGAACTGGTCTCAGCCAATGCCATTTTGATCTCTTAGGAAAGTGATAAGTAAGAGGTGATGAATGAGATTTGCCGCAGACCTGAGACACAGATGTGTTTTGTGTGTGTGTGTGTGTGTCTTTTGATGAGCCAAGGTGCCAACGTGTTGATCTGAGTACTGCTGCTTTGCCGCAGACTGACCTGAGACACAGAGATTGGTTGTGCCCTTGCAAGAAGATGTTTACGCTGTAGAAAGTAAGAGGCACAATGGCAAGGCAGGTTCTTACACACATTATGAACATTGGGTGCAGTGAGAGGCTCACACTGGAGACTGTACGTAAACACAATGAGGACGTCACGCTGTAAATTTTGCACTTGTATTTATCAACAGTGGCTGAGTGCCGTAGAAATGTGCAACGCATATGCCTTGCAGACACTCATGCGCATAATCAGCCCTCACACAGACATCTACACACATTCACACACACATACATACAAACATACATACATACACACGCATGCATGCACACACTCACAAATACACACATACACAAACGCAGTGAGCGGCAACCGTACGGGAGCCATGACTGTGCTGCTTGACTATGAGCTGAACGAGTACACGATGGAGAACTTTAAGTCACACACACACACATACACACACACATGCGCACACACACATACACAAACACAGTGAGCGGCAACCGTGTTAGAGCCATGACTGTACTGCTTGACTATAATGAGCTGAACGAGTACACAATGGAGAAACATAAAACACACACACACAAACACAGTGAGCGGCAACCGTACGGGAGCCATGACTGTACTGCTTGACTACAATGGGATGAACGAGTACACAATGGAGAAACATAAAACACACACAAACACAAACGCAGTGAGCGGCAACCGTGCGGGGGCTGTGACTGTGCTGCTTGACTACAATGGGATGAACGAGTACACAATGGAGGACAGCAGGCTAGAAGGCGAGCTCAGGTGTGAAATGGGGCGGAGGATACTTGCACACACAAATAAAGCAATTACTTTGCACATACAAAGCAGTCACTTTGCACATACAAAGGAATTACTTTGCACATACAAATCAGCCATTTTGCACATACAAAGCAGCCACTTTGCACATACAAAGCAATTACTTTGCACATACAAAGCAGTTACTTTGCATATACAAAGCAATTAATTTGCACATACAAAGCAGCCACTTTGCACGTACAAAGCAATTAATTTGCACATACAAAGCAATTACTTTGCACATGCAAAGCAGCCACTTTACACATAAAAAGCAGCCACTTTGCACATACAAAGCAATTACTTTGCACATACAAAGCAGCCACTTTGCATATACAAAGCAGCCACTTTGCACATACAAAGCAGCCACTTTCACATACAAAGCGATTACTTTGCACATACAAAGCAGCCACTTTGCACATACAAAACAGCCACTTTTTTGCACATACAAAGCAGCCACTTTGCACATACAAAGCAATCACTTTCACATACAAAGCAACCACTTTGCACATACAGAGCAGCCACTTTGCACATACAAAGCAACCACTTTACACATACAAAGCAGCCACTTTGCACATACAAAGCAGCCACTTTGCATATACAAAGCAGCCACTTTACACATACAAAGCAGCCACTTTTTTGCACATTTAAAGCAACCACTTTGCACATACAAAGCAATCACTTTGCATTGGCTGAACACAAGCAGCCTGTTCATGCCATGTGTACGGAGAGCGTGTGTTGCTTGCCCACAGACAAGGTAGCTGTAGTCTAGACTATGAGCGTAGTCAAAGACTATGAGCACTAATCTTTTGATGATGAAAGCAACGAGCAGCAGCCTTTGCCACACAACACGCACTTCCTGCACTGATAGAATGTGCCTGACGTGCATATGTGCCCTGATAAATATAAAAAAACTGGGAGAAGCAACAAAAACAGCAGCCTGTGCCACACAACACACATTTCCTACACTGACAGAATGTGCCTGACGTGCATATGTGCCCTGACAAATATAAAAAAAGGGAGAAGCAACAATAACAGCAGCCTTCGCCACACAACACGCGTTTCCTACACTGAATGTGGGTGAGGTTCTTGTGACACATCCCCTATGTGCTATTACTCTTTCAAGAGTAAAGGAAAAAGGCTCAATATGATTTTATAACGATTTGTTTCAATATTTATATACCTACCATTTGTATATCAACCTATATGGGAAGTGCAATATGTGCCGCTACAAGAATTAAGGGAAAAAGGGGGGAGGATCTTAGCAGGGGATTTGCGTTCTACATTGTCACGCTTAAAGCCAGTCCTGTTCAGATCAATTTAATTGACTTACAATTTGGTTGAATAATTACTCGTACTTAGCACAATACCCGCTCGTGTTCAGCTCAATTTGATTCAACAACTACTCGTTTGACTCAATTTGTGCGGTTGAGGCTCTGTAACTCTTCAGGCTTGAAGTTTTGCTGGTCACCCTAGGCTTTCCTTTGGCAGGTCTGAGCATTCATAGATTGACAGTGTCGTTATGTGGAAGGTGGTCAAGGCTGGTCTCAATTCACAGCCTCTTTCAAGTGCCTGCTGTACTGCTCAATTGCTGAGAAAGTTTCACAGGGGTGCATGGGTTGAACATTGTATATACGAGCTGTGCAGGAGGTCATACTCCCTATCGTAACCATTGTAGGTAATTATTGACAGGTTAGCGCTAACAAATTGACAGGTGGGTGCTAACAGCAGTATCCTCGGCCAAACACAACGCTTGCAAACAACTGCCCCCAGGCCCACACACATTATTGCGCACAGCAATTGATCCAAAGTACCCCCAGGCCCACACACATTAGTGCTAACAGCAATTGTTCCAACGTACCCCCAGCAGGCCCACACACATTATTGCGCACAGCAATTGTTCCAACGTACCCCCAGGCCCACACACATTAGTGCTACCAGAAATTGTTCCAAAGCCCATACACAACGCTTGCAAACAACTGCCCCCAGGCCCACACACATTATTGCTAACAGCAATTGTTCCAACGTAACTGCCCCCAGGCCCACACACATTAGTGCTAACAGCAATTGTTCCAAAGCCCATACACAACGCTTTCAAACAACTGCCCCCAGGCCCACACACATTATTGCGCACAGCAATTGTTCCAACGTACCCCCAGGCCCACACACAATAGTGCTAACAGCAATTGTTCCAACGTACCCCCAGCAGGCCCACACACATTATTGCGCACAGCAATTGTTCCAACGTACCCCCAGGCCCACACACATGATTGCGCACAGCAATTGTTCCGACATACCCCCAGGCCCACACACAATAGTGCTAACAGCAATTGTTCCAACGTACCCCAGGCCCACACACATTGTCCGCACCCTGCCTGAGCTGCAACAGCTGCTACAGAGCCACTACCAGCTCGAGCGACCAGAGGCTTCCGCAGCAACTATCCAAAGTTGCCAGTAATGGAAACATATGGTATATGGATTGGTTTAGCAGCGTAGTTGACAGAATGCTTATGGGGCTTAGAGGCTAGCATCTTAACCCCCTGCAGGTCTCAATCAAAGACCCAGTTCCGCATAAGGCTCGTAAGTGTGAGTGTTGTAGATGGAGCCACCTAATCCAAAGAGAATGGTGTGGAGGGCAGTGGAGGCTCCTCGAAGGTGTTTTTACAAAGATCCTTGTGCTTTCCTTTTTGGCATGAAGCTGATTCTGAGGTGTAGTGCCTTAAGCCAGGGTTACGAAACAACTATGCAGGGTTATGAAACAACGCGGGTTATGAAACAACAATGCAGGCAGGGCTAACCATTCCTCACAATCAAGAAAAAGGAGTTACCTTGGTGCCGTGATAGTACTAAATATCTAAAGGCTGACGTCTTATTGAAGTCTGCTGAGACCTTAGTTTCGGTGCTGTCTGGGGATGCTCTGTACGTGAACTGATCAGGTTTACAGAGTTTATAGAATAAGGTTTACAGAATAAGCCATCAGTTTAAACGTGCGACTGCTAGGCTGCGTATGTAAAACATGTGCACATTGTGATCATTCTTTTTGTAGCACCAGACTTGTAGCACCTTAAAAAAACCCTTGAAAACGAAAAAAGGTACAACGCTGTTTGTGACCTTGCAGCACTGAATAAAACCAGTAAACAATCAAGCATCTGCCAGTACCAACCGACCGCAATAAACTTAACTACCAGGGTAAAAAAAAGGCCATGTCTAGAATTGCGACTGTTAGCCTGCTCATAAAAAGGAAATAGTCCATGCAGGAAAAAACGAAGCTGTAATTCTGGCTTTTAGGAGCACTGCAAATGACATCACGAGGCAGATTAAGAGACACGTATTTGGGAAGGATGTAAGGCAAATGAGTGATCAGAGCCCTCTTTGTAGAAAGGAGATCATACTGTGCACTTGTACTTTACACTAGCTTCCTGCTTTACTTAAAACTTTGCTGGATACTGTGCTCCTGGGCATTCTCCAATGTAGACCATCAATTTTCATTATAGGTTCAGTGCAGATAAGAAAACTGCTGGGTTTTGATGAAGGATAAGAGGTGTTTGGAGAGATGCTGACTTGGTGGAACCCTGATATGCACAGCAGCAGACTGGCCCCTCTTCATCTAATATGCCATCCCATTCTCTAGTTATTAACAATGAGCGTATGCCGAGCACCGTGCCACAGTGTTGTCATCTTGACCAGTCAAAACATGTTATGCGCAATGTCGTAAGATAATTCAAGAATTAAAAATACTTTGCTCACATTAACGCATCCAGCATAATCAAGGAAAGGAGAGTTATTACACGCCCTTAGCAAAACTCACTGTTTGATGCAACTTTTAATGCGGAATCAGTTGGCGATGTTGCGTTGTCATGAGGAGGAAATCCTTAACGAAAAAAAGATACTGTGTTTAATGTAGTAGCGCTACTACATTAGACATAGCGTTGATGCTAACATGCTTTTCCTACGGACCACTTATTTTTCTCGTACAACATTTGATAAGGAAAAGCACTTTGATTGAGGAATTATCAAGTGACATGAACTGCCTTCACACTATTCACTATACTTAACCAGCTCTTTGCTAAGAATATTGGAATTCATTGTATGTTGAATTATGGCGGTTCTCAATACTAATGTCCAATTCTGGGGAGAGGAATTCTTTGTGCGCTCTATTTCTCAGGCACAGCCTGCAGGGTGGCAGGCTGATACATCATATGAGAGCACGCATGGCGAATCAGCACCTTCCCCCCACCAATAGACAGGCACTTATTTTCCTTGAATTGTTTTCTAGTTACTTGCTTACTCAGAATTCGGTCCCGTGCTTGTATTATTCTCATTCTTGATTAAACATACCATTACGTCTCGTCAAAGCAGCGCTGATTGATGGCATGTATGGACCAGCAGCCTGGTACCTGATCTGGGAAATAGTAGTGAGGGATCCGCGGAGAGAGGCCTCTCTCCCTAGGGAGGCTGCATGAAAGAGTATTCAATGCTGATTTGTTCTTTCCCCCCATTTACCCCCCCCCCTGGATACCAAAACTGTATTTTGTATGTACTGTGGAAATGCCGTGGTATCCGATATCCGATTCCCCGAAGCTCAGTCCAGTTTTATACGCACTTAACTAGATCTATTTTATTTCAGAAATGTCAGCTAAAAATGCGAATGGGAAGAACTGGATTAGGGCTTGTATTCACAGCATCACCTGCTGCAATGGCCAGCACTGCTCAGAGTCGAAGTGCCAGGACGTAAAGAAACTGCTGCGGGTAAGCTTCGTTTACGCTCCCAACCGGTGCGGTCGTTAATTAGCACGTGCTCGGGATATTCCCTCTCTCTATCTCCCCCTTCCCCCCCCCTTTCCCGTAAAAGGGACGTCACGTCCGTGCACACATCATGCAGCATATCGTGTCGACGCCCAGCACTTCTTGCTCTGTCGACATGTCGGGGGCAGCGTTTGTCTGCCCGTTTCTGCCCGCGTGCGCACCGGTTCGCGCCCTTCTAAGCCACTGGCTGAATTGCGAGGTGACGAGCAGGGCAGGGTTCGATGCTGATTATTTCCCCTAACAACACACACAATACATAGCAATGAACATCCACTAGTGCTGACCAGGGCTTCATCACACGCACACCCAGCAGGATTCCGCTTGCAAGGTTTGCTCTGCCCTCTGGCCTGAAATCAGCAAGAAAGAAGCAATCAAGGTGCGTATGCGTGCTGCATGTGAGTGTGCGTGTATGTGAGATTGAGTGTATTTCGCAAACAATGGTGCTTGAAAGATTCGCGGTACGACGGTGCGTGCCCTTCCTACGTGTGTAGCCTACGTAGTAATAGATAGTACATGCATTTCATAATACATGTAACACTCCGTCCCACGGCAAGCTTGGCCTGCCATCCTTGGCAAATAAGTGGTCAATGTATGGCTACACCCCGCCCTGCTTACATACTTGCATTGCCGCTGTAAGGAATTGCATTACAATAACGCCATCAAGGCCAGCGAGCAAAAGGTTACTAGCCCATGCAGGATATATCCTTATATAAGCTTTAGCAACATGCTCATCACCTAAATGGGCCACCACCCTCTAGGATTGTTAATTATTTGGGTCGTGACTAATCAGCAGACGACCTCCCTACTTGGAGTCCCCCCCTCCATACGGAGCCAAAAAGCACCATACGGACCCACCATGCCTCCTGCTTGCTACCTTGCTCCTGACCAGTTCACAACCAAGCAGGGTCTGCTCAAGCTCCCACGTGTTGTGCTCCTCCTCCTCATCATGTCCATCCCACTTGAATAAAAAGTGCGGTAAATTAATTGCGTTTATTAACCCTAAGTCCTCCCTTTCAACACCACGGAGGAGGAGGAGTAGCAGGCAATTGCTGGCGTGACAAATCAGCATCCTGTCTCAACTCCTTTGACGGCTTCTGTCCACGAGCCATCACAGACGACACAACCCCAAATACCCCTGCACATGTGCCCGTGTTAAGGATTTCTGGGCCATGCAGCAATGGGTTGCGGCTCGCTAATTCTCCTCAATGGAAGACAAGAGATGTGACAGAAACTCCATCCTCCTTGCTTGCCTTCTGGGCAAGCTGGGGTACGTTTGTAAATGAATGAGTGGATGATAGTATGTAAAGCGCTCACGATCTGGAACGCCCTCAAAATAGCATCCCCACTGCAAGGCGAACACAAGCCCTCAGGAGCACTCGGATAATCCGTGGTTGAATTCCACAGGTGCAAACTTTGAGCTTACAATTGTGGACAAAACAACACGACCATCTTGCGTGTAAGCCACAATTCCAACCACAGAAGCGTCTGTGTACAACAAATTGAATGTCAGTGTACAACAAATTGAACGTCAGTGTACAACAAGTTGAACAAACCAAATTTGAAGCCTTGTCAAATCTGGAAGGGCTAAAACCGGTGCTGCCAACAGGAACATAAAGAAAACATATACGCAGGCGGTCAAAAAAATCACTCTCCACATTAATCAAGGGAAAGGATCCACTTTGATACCGGGTACTGTAAAACTTTTCCACCGCAACAGGCTTTAATTCTTCTGAAAATTCATCGCTTGCTTTTCACTCAGGTTACTCCAGTCTACTGCTGTTTTGGCTTGCGCCACTTAAGCATACCTCAGTCTTAGTTCTGTCTTCTCTCTTTTGGCACGGAATGTCACACTGGGATTTTTCTGTAGCGCCAGCAAGGACTGCCGAGCATTCATGCTGGGAAATTGCTGCTGGGAGAGCCATTGCGTTCATTGCATACTCTTTTCACAACCGCACCAAACAAATAAAGAGAAGGAAGGAAACAAGACGTGTATTGGCAACCTTCTATCTGATTTCTCTATACCGGGTACCTTGAGCATTGAACACCCCGCTCATTGTGGGCGTACTCCTCTTGTCCTCCTTACTGCCCGCCATTTATAAAGGCCCCCTGTGTGCATTGTGTGAGGGCTTAAGTGCAAACGCGGGAGGGGGTGTTAGGCAGGCAAAAAGGGAGCAGAGCAAACAAGGGGTTTTGGTTTGCACAAGAAATATGATACGGAGAGCGATTTGCACCGTTTTTTTCATGTCCTATGCAGTCCTATGATATAAGACAGGGCTCACAAGAACACAAGAGTGACATAAGGGGGGGAAAAGCGAGCTTACTTGGAGTCAAAGTTGGAGCCTACATACAACCTTGACGCCTGCAGATTGCCGACTTGCTGTACGCTCCAAGGTCTTAGAGGCACTTTGTGGCCATAGCCATCCCCACCTTACAACCTATGGATCTGCGGTTAACTCTAAATTTTGGCTCACAACTCTACAGTGTGTGTGACTGTGTGTGTTTGTCTCTATGTGTGTGTATGGGTTTGTGGAGGGGGGG
>Ga0307947_1004434_pt1 | contig 11042 bp, 11 predicted proteins | sample OrgLakmetagen232_FD_201840 | JGI IMG/M metagenome (GOLD analysis project Ga0307947, IMG submission 201840) | Saline water microbial communities from Organic Lake, Antarctica - #232 | ecosystem: Environmental > Aquatic > Non-marine Saline and Alkaline > Saline | place: Antarctica: Organic Lake...
CGGGGCATGTGCATCTGTTGGATGGGATAAAACCGGGGCATGTGCATCTGTTGGATGGGATAAAACCGGGGCATGTGCATCTGTTGGATGGGATAAAACCGGGGCATGTGCATCTGTTGGATGGGATGAAACCGGGGCATGTGCATCTGTTGGATGGGATAAAACCGGGGCATGTGCATCTGTTGGATGGGATAAAACCGGGGCATGTGCATCTGTTGGATGGGATAAAACCGGGGCATGTGCATCTGTTGGATGGGATAAAACCGGGGCATGTGCATCTGTTGGACGGGATAAAACCGGGGCATGTGCATCTGTTGCATGGGATGACAGGCAAATTTGCCGGCTACAACAGTCATGTCACTTTAAGAGGTTTTTAAACCTCTGCATGCGCAGCGTTCAGGCATGAGGTGGGGTGAGGTGGCCAGCTTTATGAATTCCCTTTCCCTGTATGAGTTTTACTTGACTTTTATATGCCCAGCTGTCGGATGTGAGGTGGGGTGAGTTAGCCAGCTTAATGAACCTCCTTTCCCTGTATGAGTTTTACTTGACTTCTACATGCGCAGCTGTCGGATGTGAGGTGGGGTGAGGTAGCCAGCTTTGACGGCGGCAATGTCACCCTTCTCCCCTTCCCAGATAAGGGCCGCCACCCATTGTTGTCCACCATAGAGGCCTGGAAGGCTCGGCAGCTGGCCATGCTTGGATGGGGCAAGGAAGGTGTGTGGATGTGTGTGTGAGTGTGTAAGTGATGGGGCGATGAGTGTGTGTATACGCATGTGTGTGTTAGCTCTATTTTTGCTCACCTCATTGTCCCGTTCTCATGGTGTATGTTAAACATTCCCTTTCATAAATCTAGCCGATCACGCGGCACTGCTCTATCTGTGCTTCCTACCCATTTAGTTAGCTACTACAACATCTTCATAACATGAGTATATTATAACCAGTATATTTTTCAATGATGTAATTACACTCGTACCCACTTCCCCACCTTCCATCTAAAATGGCTGCCTACGCTGCCTTGCTACCTTTGTGCCTGAGCCACCACCAATAGGCCTCACTCACTGCATTCAGCTCTTCTTCTTCCTCTCCTCGCCACATACTCGAGCAACCATCCCTGCGCGTTTGCTCTTCTTCTTTCTATCCTCGCCCCTGATACTCAAGCAACCATCTGTGCGTCTGCTCTTTTTCTTCCTATCTTGCCCCTTATACTCAAGCAACCATCTGCACGTGTGCTCTTCTTCTTCCTCTCCTCGCCACATACTCAAGCAACCATCCCTGCACATGTGCTCTTCTTCTTCCTCCATTCGCTCCTTATATTCAAGCAACCATCCCTGCGCGTTTGCTCTTCTTTTTCCTTTCCTCACCCCTTATCAACAAGCCTCCCTCCGCATTCATGTTATCTGTGTTGCCCCACTCGTCACCCTCTTTTTTCTTTACCTTATACTCGAATAAAAAATAACGGCTCGTCAATTTGCTGTTATGACTTTGATTACAAAGAAACTTTATAGCGTTTTCTTACAACTGACTATGCCGCCTCTCCCCACACGCACACTCACACAATTGACATCAACACACACATATGCGCCCATGAACATAAAAAACTTTTCTTCTCTCCCTTGCAGCTAACACGTCTGACGCTGCCCCCCCCTTTCACACACACACACACACTTCCATTCCGCTCCTGCACAGCTGACGCGTTTGACTACGCGGCCTCACCCTTTGCCTCCTTGTACCAAGAGGACGGCACGCTGGTTTCCCCCTTGGATGGTTTTGCAGAGCTGAGGCTGGCACACCCTGCACCAGGTACGTGTGCGTGTGTTTTGTGTGCGTCGTGCGTTCTTCTGTGTGTATGCGTGTGCGTATGCGTATGCGTATGCTGTATGCGTGTGCGTATGTGTATGCATGTTTGTTTGCATACCACTCAGCACACCTTTGCTCTTTTCCTCAATGAGTGAAAATTGCAACAGCCTACACAGTAAATAGGCCTGAGCACACATGCCGAAGCCTTATGTCATGCCTATACACTGCAGGCACTTCAAACGCACCCACACAGCATTCAAGGCAACTGCTACAGCAGCAACCCAAGGACTTGCACTTTGAGCGTAGCTCTCCAGCTCCATTACCTCACCAGCAGCAGCAGCAGCAGCAGCACTCAACCGCTCAACAGTCTGGGCTCGGAACTGGTGTGTGTACGTGTGTACGTGTATTGTGTGTGTGTGTATGCTTGAGCATGTGTACGTGTATTGTGTGTGTGTACGTGTGTACATGTATTGTGTGTGCATGCTTGAGCATGTGGATGTGTGTGCCTGTTGTGCATTTACAAGTGTGTGCGTGCGTGCGTGCGTGCCTCAGTTTGTGTTTGTTTGTGCGCTTGTACGCATGCTGAAAGGGTGTGCGCGAGGATCGATTGCGCGCACAGTAATAGACCTTTAAATGAAATGCCTGGCGGTATAAACAGCCTTGGGAAATACTTCCCAGCATTGTAACAATGTTCATTGTTTGCGCTTGCCCATCCCTCGTCCAAACTCCAGACAGAACAACTCACGCCAGTCCCGCTGTAATTGCATAAGCAGAATTCATAATTTCTTTTGTACACACTGCATAACACCACACTGTGCATGTCTGTATATGTATGTGTGTGTGTGCTGCCACCACTGTGTTTTGCTGTGTGTGTGAGTGTGTTGCGCTGTCACACTGCACACCCTTAGTAAACGACCAAAGCCAGTGGAACATACGCAAGCAAACACATAAATACCAATGCACGGATAGATATTCCACACATCACACACGTGCATGTACGTGCACACTTACACACACACATGTCCTAACACACACATACACACACACGTACGCACGCAGGTACAGACGGCGACGGCCCCCCCTTGCTGCTGCCTAAGGGGCCCTCCTTAGGCCCCCCACGACCCAAAGCCGGACCAGTGGTACCCCCTTGCGGTGCTTGGGCCGCGGTGGCCGACCAGCTGCGGCAACGCAGGCAGCAAGTGGCAGATCAGTTGCAGCAGCAGCAGCAGCAGCAGCAGCAGCAACAACAACAACAACAGCAAGACGAGCAGGCTGCCCATTCAAAGCATGCTCAGCAGCAGTTGCCACAGCAGCAGCAGCTCCAGCACCAACAAGGGCAGCAGGAAATACAACAACAGGCTCAGCAGCCGTCACAGCAGCAGCAGCAACGCCACCCAAGTCGGGGAGGGTGAGTCGTGTCTGGTACACGCGCACACACACACACACTCACACACACACACATATACACACACATGCATACATACATACCCACACACTTGCACACCCTAGCGCACATGCACACGCAAGCGCACACACACTGCAAACACGCATGCACACACACATACATGCATACTCACACGTACATACACACATACACACGCACACACACGCACACATACACACACAGAGCGCGTCGAGGAGCTGTCGGTCCAATGCTTCGTCTCATTCAGCAGAAGGCAGAGGCTCAGGCTGAAGCCAGGAACGCGCAGCAACACGCAAGCTAGTTATGTGTGTGCGTGTGTGTGTGTTTTGACGATGTGTGAGCATGCGTTTGGACGATGATGAACACTGAACACACTATCACAAACAACTGAAAAAGTCACGCCTTGGCTGGCTTAGTATTGGTGCTGGCACCTGGGTGCTCAGATCCTTCCCTCACATGGTTTACAAGGTTAACAAAAAAGGCCTTCAGTCAAGAAGTGCGACTGCTAGCCTGCTCATAAAAAGCCATTAGTTCATGGAGGGAAAAGGTAAGGTAAGGTAAGGTTACATCGCTATATATGCCTCTGGTGGGCATCTGAGCGGAAGCTTGGAAAAAAGCCTGTAACCAAACCAAACCATGGAGGGAAAAACGAAGCTTGCTGTTGTTCTGGCGTGAGAAAGTAGACACATCGTGAGCTCCTGTTTGGGGAAACAGAGGCGCATATGTACTGCGGAGGGAAGTCACGTAGGGATTGGCGCAGTGGAGAAGGACATGCGGCTCATCTTAGATATCGTCAGCATTACCCAGGTCACAGGTGGGGGAGTCACTTTAGTTCTGTGTTGCTGTCTCAAATTTGCTTAGATCAATTGGCTCACAATTCTGCAGCTTCTGTTTGTAAATATACTGTTGTGTCAGATCATCCATGGCAGAAAGAATATGGCTGACTAGCAAACAGTAGACAGTGTGCTCAGCTGCATCTCAGCCTTTTGTTATTGTGGTGCAAGAATTGTACATGCATGTACTGTACAGCCGCATTGCCGCAAAACCAATAGAACTGCAGGGGATCCAATAATCCACACTCGTGCATAACACACCAAGAAGGCATCCTTCCCTCACACTGCTGGATGTGTCAACAGTACCATTCGTGCAGCCTTTTTTATTTTTCTTTGGACGATTGCAGCAGGACTTCCCCCACGCACGTGGCGTGGTCGGCCGCCACGTTTAGTTTAATTTAGTTTAGTTTAGACTAAAGGCCTCCAGCCTGGCATGGCTGCTCAACCTATGGGTCCCAACAAATAAATCAATCATAAGATCGATCCGTTTTTCTTCACCATCCGTTTCACCACGAGGCAAGACCCTGACCTGAAAGGTCCCCGATACCAATCAGAAATTTCTGTATTATCGCTACTCGGAAGCTGATCAGGTTTGGTTTGAAAGTCAAACGTTAATGGGTAAGACACAGCTGCATAATTTTAATAAAATGATACTCAACAGCCAAGTCAGCGCATTAAATCACGCACTCGTCTCCGTCCAGCGCCCCATCCTGCAAACATTTTGGATTGGCTCTGCCCTCTCCCCATCTGCTAGCAGTAGCAGCAGCCAATCCTCCTTCTCCACGGACACACCCTCCCTTCCACAAACTCGGTCTAAGCTGAAAATAAAGAGGGGCAGCCAGGCCTACCATGAGCACATGACCCGCAGACGAGCCTGGAATATGGAGATGCACCAAATCACGCAGCAATGGAGAAGGGAACTCTTAGAGCACAGCCAGCAGGAGAGCAGGAAAGCCAAGGCAGCGGCAGAGATAGCACAGCAGGCCAGCAGTATATCCAACCACGACTCACAGCAGATGTTGCGCCAGCTTGCTGAGGAGCTGCGGCTGGCACAGCTTGATGAGGAAGTGGTGAGTAGGGCAATTAAGCTGTGACATTCGCGCCTACCTCCAGGTGCAGCAGATGCACGCCCACTGCTTTGATTCTTAGGTGTAGACACATAAGATGCGCTGCAGAAAATCTGGCATTGTGGAGGCCGTTTTGCAGCACGGCACGGACCCTGTGTTCAATCGCACGCACGGATGCACATGCACATACACATACACACACACGTACACACACACACACACACGTACACACACATACACACACGCATGTCCCACAGGCCCGCGCAAAAATGGTCAAAGCATCTCGCACTGACAACTACATTCTTCAAGCACAGCGGAAACAAGAAAAGAGGTGAGAGGGTCAGGTGCAGGAAGCACACTGTGCATGATACCTAATCTAATTGGAGAATTATGTTAGGAAAATGCCTGCACATCTTACCTGTATGTGTGTGTGTGTGCGTGTGTGTGTGTGTGTGTGTGCGCGTTTTTGTGTGTGTGTGTGCGTGCGCATGCGTCTACATTTGTAACAGTCAGTGTGCTATTGCTCAGTGAAATGTGAGTCTGTCCTTTCGCTGCTGAACGGCATGTGCGTGTGCGATTTAGGGCTAGGTTTATATAGACGACGTATGATGCTGGCTGAAGCTGTCCATACGAAAATGCGCCACGCACTTGACTTAAAGGGAAGTGCCCGCACTAGATCTGTTAGCAGCACTTAAATCATTGATTGCGCGTCATTATTTTAGCCCCCCTTCTGTAGATATGGATATAGAGGTTATACAATTCAAGGGCTAGCGGAAAATTGCGGGACTGCATGATGTCGCTAGTACGGGGCAATGATGTCGCTAGTACACAGGCAAAAAACACGCATAACCACCAGTGTTGTGACCCTACGGTGTACGGTACGGTTGACGGTACTACGGTACGGTACCGTCATTACGGTACACCACCGTATTTTCTACGGTTTTCGCAAATTTGGGACCGTATTACGGTCGATTACGGTACGGACTACAATACGGTCCAGAATTTTCCTAGATTACGATTAATTACCGTAATTTCTTTACCTTCACTGTGGGCTACAGTGGCACTGTAGCCCACTGATAGCTAACTTCCTGCTACTCTAAATGTGTTCCTCAAAAACCCCTCCCTCATCAGTGTCCCCCCCCCTGTCTGAACCACTTCGCTGCATGTCCATGCTGTTCTGCCCCTGCTGATCTGTCTCCAACTCCTGCGCTTGCTGCTGCTCAAGCTGCTCCTGCTCCTGCTCTTCCTCAGCAGAGCGAATGCCCTCCAGCCACTCAGCAAACTCCTCCTTGTCTGACTCAGGGATTTCATCGAACTCAAAACCCCTGTGTGCGTGCGTGCGTGCGTGCGTGTGTGTGTGTGTCACTTGCCTGCCCATCTGTTTTTGGCTTTTGGTCCTTCGCAAACTGCCGCACCTCCTCATTATTGGTTGCCAGTTCTGCTGCTGCTGCTGACTTCCACCACATACAGATGCTGGGATTGAGGACGTGCTCCTTGAGGCGCTGCTGGTTGGATGCTATCAGCTGCTTGTTGCATGCTTTGCACTTATACCCATCCTTCTCCACCCCGTCCCTTTTCATTTTTACCTTCTCAAACTGACCTTCTACCCACCAATTTCTATTTTTCTTCACATGGCGCTTGCCTTGCCTGCCCTTGCCCTGCAGGCTCCCTGATGCAGGGTGCTCTCCCACACCCAGGTCTCTGGGCATGGGCAAGCCACTGCCATGCATCCCCACCCTTTGCTCTCATTGCTGTAAACTAATAAATTCTTGCGTGGAAGGGGGATGGAAAGCTGTAGGTTCACACCATGAACTTTGACACGCGCCTCAAAATTACTACGATTTACCCACCGTATTTTGTACGATTTGCCACTGTACATGACGGTTTGGACCGTAATTCCGGTCATACCGTAATTTCTACGGTATGACCGTAGTACGGCGTACACCGTACCGTATTACGGTGCAAAATTCTCAATTACGGCGTAAAGTCACATCACTGCTTGTAATGCACATTGGAGGTCCTGTGGTTATACAGAATACGCATCAAATGTCACAGCAAAATTGCAGAAGTCTGACCACAGCTTCTAAAAGTGCCACCTCAACAGCCCCAAGAGGCGGCCATTTTGGACGAGTCGTTTTTAGGCTTGTTCAAGCTTGGGAGAGCCATGCAGATGTGATCGATTGTTTTTGGGTGCTGCCTAATATGACACACAAATACGGTAGGCTAGGTAAATATGGCTGGCAGAACCGTGTACGTACGTAGGGTTGGCCGAAATTATGCGCGTACGTATGTACGTAGGTGTATACAATGTATTTACGGTACCTGTCGGCAGGGAAATCGCCATTAACACGGTAAATTGTCATAATGTGTGTATATACGGTCCTGTATACCAACCCTGTATATATTTTTTACGGAGAAAAGGTATAGCTTCAGAAAGGAAGACCTCGGTAGGTGGGTTTATGTGGTGAAGATTGACGGGGCTGAGCTGCCCTGGATCGCCAAACACACAGTTCTGCGCCATTCCTAGGAAAATTCGAAATTTGAGCTCCTCCCTCCTCCCTTCTCCCTCCACCAAGCCTGCCAACCAACTAATTAAGGGTCTGTTAAATAAGATTATTCTGGTCCTATAATATTACCTTTAACTGTGCCTCTTTGAAAGAAAACACGCAAAATATTGATGCATTTGTGTGTGTGTGTGTATTTGTGTTTCATCATAATCGTGATGGTTGATGGCACATAAATTAAACCACTTAATAACATCACATTCACCACATCGGCACACACACACACACATACACACACACACACACACACACACACACACACACACACACACACAACACACACACCACAGGAGACGAGCGCTCCTTGAGGCTAGCCGTAACTGGATTTCAGAGGAAATGTTGCTGGACAGCATCAACCACGCACTAGATAACCCACAGCCTTTTGGCTTCACACGCAATATACCAGTTAAGGAAGAGCTGCAGTTGATACAGAAGGCGAAAAAGAACTCGAGTCAGTAGTGAGGATGGGACTGAATTGCATGCTGGATGATGCACTCGTTTTGAAAACCGTGCTCTTCCTTTTCTTTTTACAATGGTTACAAAGGTTACAATGGTTTCAATGGTTACCAAGCCAACGTCTCGGGCAGAAGTCGAACTAGGCAGTCATTAGGCGGTTGTGAAAAGGAAAAAAACTACGCAGGCAGTGAAAGCCACTCCCCACATTAATTAAGGAAAAGGAGCCACTTTGGTACCGAGTACCGTAAAGCTCCTCCACCGCGAAAAGGAAAGGAAAATCAATGGAAATCAGGAGGGTTGCAGGCTTGATCGGCCTGAAATCGGCTCCTGATGAGAGTTGATAACATTACTGGAAAAGGCACATCTGGTATGGACAAGTTTGGCAGCAAAGTTCTTCACAGAGTGCACATGGAGCTTGGAGGCAAGCTTCTTAACTCTTTGAGAACCGAGACCCAGTTCCTTGAAAGGCTTAAGTTAAGTTAAGGTTACATCACTATATATGCCTCAAAGGCTTAAGAGTGTGAGTGTTGTAGATGGTGCCGCCCACACCCAAAAGGATGATGTGGAGAGTAGCGGAGGCTCCTTGGAGAATGTTGCAAAGGTCTTTGTGCTGTTTCATCCTTTGCGGCATTCAGCTGGTTCTGAGGTCTGGTGTACTCACAGTACTTGATCTCGACAAGGTGGATGTCACGCCGAGGTTTGCTGAGGTCTTTAGGTCGGTGCTGTCTGGGGTTGGTGGCTCTACTGGTGGCTGGCGGCGCTGCTGAGGTGCTTCCAGTCTCCCTCAATTGCCCCCTGCCACTTCGAAAAACCCACCCCCCTACATTAGTTTGTTGTTTTTGTGTTCTTGCAGAGGTTGGAGTAACCAGCACAATATCTGGGCGACTGGAGGTAAATCTGTCTTTATCTGGGAAGCGGGGTGGGAAAAGCCATTTGGGAACAATTCTACTTTCGGCTGTTTCAGGAATCTGGAGATTTTGCAAGGTCATCCGTTCGTTGCTGCCTCTATCCTTGGAGACAACACATGATCCTAAAGAGCCTGTTTTGCTGATAGCCTTAAGGATCATGCGGCATGCTAAGTTGTGTCTTTTGGTGATCATGTTCCTTATTTGCGTGTGTTGGCACCCAGAACGTCAGAAAAAACCTCACGGTTGAAATTTGCGGTTGAAGCGGTTGAAATGCGGTTGAAAGTATTTCAACCGCTTCAACCGTGATATTATGCTATATGCCAGCTGGCGGTTGAAATCAACCGCATTTCAACCGCTTCAACCGTGATATTATGCTATATGCCAGCAGGTAATCAAGGCCATCATGTTATGTGACATATAATCAGGACATTTACGCATTTACACATTATGAAAGTTGCAGCTTTTTCCAGATCAACCATTTACTTTTGTCCATTGTTATCATAACAACTTGTTGAATGATATGATGTCATTCATGCCAACTTAAAACAGGGCAGTTTTCCAGCCTCAGGCTGGAGCTGTATTCGTTGATGATCATGACTCATAGTAGTCAGACTACTGGGCCTACTACTTAGGCAAATCATCCGATGATCATATTTTGGTCAGGCTGTAGTTCGCTATCAGCATCTGACATATGATATCATATCATACTGTAAGCAAACCGTCATTTGCACTGCCTGGCAGTGACTGGCTGCAAACAACTTGTTATAACTTTCTTGACTCAACTCTTCGGAAGTTGAACTAAATAGCTAAACGTTGACCTTCAAGAGTTTCAACTAAAAGAAACTTGTACAGCACTAAAAGTAGCCTGAGCCTGAGGCCACAGTGTGTGCTCGATTAAAAAGGGCAAGAGCATACCGAAAAGACATCAGGTGTATTTGTGGTACACATCATGTGACATGCCGACGCACCGTGCGGGTGACCTCATTACAACGCTATTATATATCATACAGATGTCATGATGATAATGTCTGATCAGATACTACACTACTACGTCATTATAACAAACTCAGGCCTAACAAGTATTGCCAATAGCAGTGCGCACTGTCCTTGCTATGTACAAGGAGTAATAAAACATTGAAAGCCATTAAAAAAGTAACATTGCGGCTGTAACATCACGAATGTCCCTCGCCAATAGTGAATGGTCTAGTCAGCAAGCAAACCTTGCAACACAGTCTGCTCAGCCGGCTGAAAGAAACCAATATTGCAAGTCATACTCCTAGGTTTAACCCAAAACTCATGTAGCATACTTGTCAAACCAGTGGTCAGTGCGGATATGAAAGCACATAACGGCCTATGCTGCTTTCAGAGGGTGTGGCTAACATTTAAACTGGCCTGACAGGTGAGAAGCAGCTAACATAGAAGCTGTTCTCATCACGGAAGCTAGGCACAACATGGTGGCGGCACACAATAGAGGAGAGGTGGATTACCTCAAACAAACCTTGTGTGCCCTTCTAGAAGCTGTGTCGTAAACTAGACGGACACAGCCCGCTGCCTCCAGCAAATCACCACGAATTGGTGCATGCTTGAACCAGCGAACAAAGGCATACCGAGTCGGGGAATGTATGCCTCCTGCGAGTATAAGAAGAGTATTAAGGGTTGCGTGTAATGAAACCTAGCAAACATCTGACTTGTGAAAGCGCGTGCGCACAAACTGTGTGTGTGTGTGTGTGTGTGTGTGTGTGTGTGTGTGTGTGTGTGTGTGTGCGCGCGCGCGCGCGCTCCTGTTTTTGCTTGTTAGATATCATGAAACTGTCCAAAAGGCTGACCACCAGTAAGGCACAGAAAGTACTAGCATTTCCGAGGGACGAATGGGATCAGGGATCAATTAAACAGTTATTCTATCTGACAACGCCACTGACCTGCCGTGCTAACATCAGCTTTAAAAAATAGCAGCCGCAACTCGGCGTAAGCTGTCTCTTCTTCACCACGAGGCC
>Ga0307947_1004435_pt1 | contig 11039 bp, 14 predicted proteins | sample OrgLakmetagen232_FD_201840 | JGI IMG/M metagenome (GOLD analysis project Ga0307947, IMG submission 201840) | Saline water microbial communities from Organic Lake, Antarctica - #232 | ecosystem: Environmental > Aquatic > Non-marine Saline and Alkaline > Saline | place: Antarctica: Organic Lake...
TCAACAACAATTATATTCTGGAGCCTTCTTAGGAGCTGGGTCTTGATTCTCAAAGAGCTACAAAACTTGCTTCCAAGCATCATGTACATTCTGTCAATTATGATGCCAAACTTGTTCATAAAGAAAAAAAGAAGAAAAACTACGCAGGCAGTGAAAACCACTCCCCACATTAAATAAGGAAAAGGAGCCACTTTGGTACCAAGTACCGTAAAGCTCCTCCACCGCGAAAAGGAAAGGAAAAATCAATGGGGATCAGGAGGATTGCAGGCTTGGCCTGAAACCGGCTCCTGATGAGAGTTGATAACAGTACTGGAAAGGGCACGTCTGGTATGGACAGGTTTAGCAGCAAAGTTCACTGAGTGCACATGGAGCTTGGAGGCAAGCTTATTATCTCTTTGAGAATCAAGACCCAGTTCCTTGAAAGGCTTCAGAGTGTGAGTGGTGTAGATGGTGCCGCCTACACCCAAAAGGATGATGTGGAGAGTAACGGAGGCTCCTTGGAGAATGTTGCAAAGGTCTTTGTGCGCGCTGTTCCTTTGCGGCGTTCAGCTGGTTCTGAGGTCTGGTGTCCTCAAAGTACTTGATCTTGACAAGGTGGATGTCACGCCGAGGTTTACTGAGGTCTTTAGGTCGGTACTGTATGGGGTTGGTGGCTCTACTGGTGGCTGGCGGTGCTGCTGAGGTGCTCCCAGTCTCCCTCAATTGCCCCCAGCCACTTTAAAGAACTCACCCCCCTACAGTAGTTTGTTGTTTTTGTGTTTTTGCAGCAATGGGAGTAACCAACACAATATCTGGGCGGCTGGAGGTACATCTGTCTTTATCTGGGAAGCGGGGCGGGAAGAGCCATTTGGGAAAAATTCTACTTTCAGCTGTTTCAGGAATCTGGAGATTTTGCATGGTCATCCGTTCATTGCTGCCTATATCTTTGGAGACAATGCATGACCCTAAGGAGCGTGTTTTGCTGATAGCCTTAAAGATCATGCGGCATGCTAAGTTGTGTCTTTCGGTGACCATGTTCCTTATTTGCATGTGTTGGCACCCAGAAAGGATGTGCAGGGCACTGTCTACTTGTGGGCAGAGGGGGCAAGTTTGACTTGTTGAGAGTTTGAACAATACCGCATGTTTTTGATCGTATAGGGTCTGTATTTCATAATGATACATTTGGTCTTAAAGGGGACATCGGATGATGTTAGGTAAGCATTGCTAGTGGCTCCATTGGCAGTGCCGTTCTTAATGAGGGTCTGGTAGTACGCATGGTAGTTTGCTTCAGTTTTGGCATTTCCCAGTTGATGGAGAAAATGCATGTGTGCTTGAAGGGCGTCACAGTGGTTTGGTAAGTACCAAAGCTTTGGGGGAGGAGAATGGGCCATGTTTGTTGTATGGATATGATTATGGGTCTGTGTTTGGTTTTCCATGTCTTCTTTTGCAAGCCAGTGGATGTTGTAGAAGAGATTTCCCTCAGGGCCTGCTGTTCTGATGGAGGTGTCAGCAATGTCGGCGTAGGTGGTGGCTGGCTTTTTAGCAAGGGCGTCGGCATGTTCACTACCAATAATACTGGCATGGGACTTTACTTTGAAGAAGTGGATCAGTAGATGTGCTGAGTCTTACACTTTGCAGTGACATTGATTTGATCTGACAATAATTGGCGGATTGCTTTAGCAATGGATTGAAGGACATCTCCTTGGATGTGGTGGCGATGGAGATTCGGGTGTGACAGCTGATTTTTTATTTGGTGCAGTGATGAAGGCTGTCTGTGGCTGTATGTGAGTAGCCGTGTATGACTGCAGCTGCTATAGCAGCTAGCTCTGCACGTGAGATGGTGTTGATTATACCCATGCCTTTTGGGTTAACATAGTGGGAAACGTTTAAGTGAGGGTGGTATACACCTGATCCGGTGTCTTGCCCTACTTCATTCTTTTGGAGACTGCCATCAGTGTAGGTCCAATCTCACCAATCTTTTACTTTACAAGTTAGGTTTTGGCTGGAGCTGTTTTGGGGTGCTCCGTCGATATAACAATTATAAGGTTGGTCAGTGCTCATCAGGGCACTTGTTTCATCTGGGCCTTCTGGGGCTTGAGGGTGGTCATTGGGTAGCTTATTAAATCTTTTGATCCTGAGTGTTGTCCGGGAATCTAAGGCTGTTTGGTAGGGATGGTTATATATGTTTTAAATTTCCCACTTTGCCTCAGGGAATTCTTTGGCAAGTCCTTTTAGCCAGTCTTTGTTGTGAGCATTGAGGCAGACTCTGCCCTTGGTGTTCCATATGGCAATGATATTCAATTCCCATGAGTGTTTGGAAAGCGGTATTTGTATGTTGTTCCAGAAGGGCACTTTCGCATATTGGAGTTGGTTTGATGGGATGGTGTCCAGGAATTTACACATGTGTGGGTATTTGCGGCAGAGTGATGCATAGGGATTTGTGGTCATTTTTGTATTCCAGGAAGGGAGGAGCATGAATGTGGCTGTTTCCTCTGTGCTGACAGCAGCAGAGTAGATTGTTACGTGGATATGTATCACACGAAGCACAAAAATGGCATCTGTCAGATTACCCTTTTTCAACGTTTCATAGCTGGCGTGTCTTGCTGCTAAGATCATGGTGTTTTCATGGTAAATGGGATGGCAGATGGAGAACCCAGAAAAACGGGAGGAGAAGGCATCGATGTTTGCCCCAAACACTTGCTTTGTCCCTTGGGTGCTCACTCCAGTAATGGGAGAATTTGGGGTCATGGTCGAGGGGAGATGCCATTTTTTCTTTAGTGACCAGGTCACTTTTGAAAGGCAGCGGTGATGTGGGAGGGGAGTATCCGTGCAAAAGAGTCTTTAATTTTTCTGTTCGTATTTTCAGAGACAGAGGTGTTACGTGCAATGAGGCCTATATAGTGTATATTACAAGTTCTGATGCAAAGCTAATGGGAGGAGGTTGGACGTGATCGTGTAGACCGCTGCATATTGCCCTGTGAAAGGCCTTTCGTAGTATGTTGAGGCACTCGGGAGTAAGATGTTCATACCAGACGTGCCCTTTCCAGCGATACAATCAACTTTCATCAGGAGCCGGTTTCAGTTCAAGCCTTCGCCTGATCCCTATTGATGTTTCTCTTTTCCCCCTTTGCGGTGGAGGAGTTTTTAGTAGCCAATACGGTAGCCAAAAGTGGCTCCTTTTCCTTAATTACTGTGGGGAAATGGATTACACTGTCACCTGTGACCTTGGTGACGCGGATGATATCCAAGATGAGTAGCATGTCCTTTTCTACTGCGTTAATCCCCACGTGATTTCTCTCCGCAGAAAAGATGCATATCTGTTTCCCCCAACAGGAGCCCACGACGTGTCTAAATTTGCCAGAACAATGACAAGCTTTAAATTTCTCTCCATGAACAAATTGCTTGTTATGAGCAGGCTAGCAGTCGTATTTCTTGACTGAAGTCCTTTTTTTGGAAACCTTTTCGCTGTGGAGGAGCTTTACGGTACTCGGTACCAAAGTGGCTCCTTTTCCTTTACTAATGTGGGGAATGGTTTTCACTGCCTGCGTAGTTTTTTCTTTTTTTGTAAACCTTGTAAACAATTACAGTAACCGGTGTAAAGTGGTTCCTTTTCCTTGATTACTGTGGGGATTTGGTTTTGACTGCCTCCCAATGTCCGTAATGCACACACCCAGATCCTCGCCTCAGGGTCCACAAACACCTTCTACTGTAAATTTAAAAGTGAGTGTTGCCACATAAACACATAAACTACATCTTCTACTCAAACCTTGAGCGATCTACCCCAGTTCTTAGCAACGCATTTTCTCAAGTTTGTGCCGGGTTGGTCCTGCTTGCAATTTTAGTAGGGATCAGAGTTTGGAACTGCACTAAAAGCCAAAGGCCTATCATCATCTACAACAATCTTTCTCCACTATTATCTATCGTTGTCTATGCTATTGGCAGTGGCCAGACGGTGCGTGCTCGATGGGCGTATGAGTGGCAGCTGTGCGAGTAAGGAGGAGGGCAGGGTGAGAAAGAAGCAAGTGCAAAATGTTAGCCAGCCTATGATGTGCGTATGTGCGGCATTTGAAATATTGGAGGACACTATGATGGAAAGAAGGCGAGTTAAGCTTTTGACCAAGGGACAGTTTTAAGGATATACCTGGGCAGTTTGGGCCCCTGGTTGTGCCCCCTCAGGCAGCAGCTTGGAGTCACCAAAACTGGGCTGGTCTACTAATATCAAGGTGGCACGTGGTTAGACTGGGGCCCTACTACATTGGCTAAAAGGAAACAATTTAAAGGAAATTTGAAATACCTGGGCAGCTTGAGCCCCTGGCGGCGCCCCCAGCTTGGCATCACCAGAACTAGGTTGGCCTACTGAGATGGGGACGTGGTGAGACGGAGTCAAGGCAGTGTGCTGCTGTTGCTGGTAGGCAGAGACAGAGCCAGTGTTGTGCTGCACACCGCTGCCACCGCTCGTGGGGGTTCCTCTTCCTCCCTTGGGGTCCTCAGACTGGGCCCTACTGCATTGGCTACTTAAAGCAGATCGTGTGTCACTTTGCGCTGATGTTTGGTTAGGGGAGGTTGGGCTACGAGGAGGCTGGCCGAGAGAGTGGATGCCGTTCTGCGCTGATGTGTGGTTCAGGGAGGATGGGCTTAGAGGGGGTTGGCCAAAAGAGCGGATACCTTTCTGTGCTGATGTGTGGTTCAAGGAAGATGGGCTTAGAGGGGGCTGGCCTGGAGAACTGGAGGGGGCAACGGAGGTGGAGCGAGGGCGATCTGAAGACAGGCTTCCATACCCATTTGCAGAGGCAGAAGGGATAATCTTTGTGTGGTGCCGCTCGCTTCCTCTGCACAGTACCACAGTGGTAGAAGGAGGGGAGTGAGTGGGTGGGTGCGTGTGTATGTGTGTACGTGCATGTGTGTGTATGTGTGCGTATGTGAGTGTGTGTGTACGTGCATGTGTGTATGTATGCATATGTGCGTGTGTGGTTGTGTATGTGTGTGCGTGTGTGTGTGCATACCTATGCACGGCATTGAGAGTGTTTTTTTTACCTTGCAGCCAGTCTGCTCGTGTGCGTGTTTGTGTGTGTGTGTGTGTGTGTGTGTGTGTGTGTGTGTGTGTGTGTGTGTGTGTGTGTGTGTGTGTGCAGACCTGTGCACGGCATTGAGAGTGTTTTTTTTACCTTGCAGCCAGTCTGCTTGTGGGCGTGAATGGAGCCTTTCCAGGAGAGTGTGCTCTTGGGCTGAAGGGAATGTCTGATGCGTTTGCATAAGAGGGGATTTGCAAGCGGGGCAGGGGCTGCAGGTAACCATAAGCAGGTGATGCGTGTGTGTGCGCTTGTGTGTGTCTATATGTATGTGTGTGCATGTGTTTGCGCGTGCGTGTGTGTGTATGTCTGTATTCATGTGTGTATATGTGTGTGAACATAAGGGGCTGCAAGCAGCAGCGAGTGGTAGGTATATTCGTTTGCAAGCGGAACAGAGAGCGTGAAAAAAGATCAGTCGATCAAACCTACAGAAAGTGTATGAAAGCACATTCTATGTGTAGTTGTCAGTGAGGAATGGCTCGTTGCCTGCGCACTTATTATTGTTGTCGCTGAGAGAGGCTCACTTTCATTTGAAATATTTTCCCTTTTCCGTGTACTCTTACTTTCTCTTTTCGTCCAGTGTACCTCCACTCCTTCCAGTCTCATGTGCAACTATTAAATTTGACCTCAATTAAAGAGCATCCAGTCCCTAGCAACAAACATCCCTCCAAACTTCAAAGCCCCTCTCCCTTTCTGATCAAGTCTTTTTACGATGAAGCAGATGTAGCCAAAGCAAAGGAGCTTTTTTTTTGGCCTTTTACACACGCCCTCATTTCATCGTCCAGCCATCCCCCCAGATCATGGCAAGGCAGAACACTAGCCAGCTTAATATTTCATTGGCCTTTTTAATACACGCTCATTTCCTGATCCAGTCATCTTGGAAGCACCCCAGATCTTGATAAGGTAGAACGCTTGCCAGCTTATTACTTCATTGGTATTTCTAATACACGCTCATTTCCTCATCCAGTCATCTTGGAAGCACCCCAGATCTTGATAAGGTAGAACGCTTGCCAGCTTATTACTTCATTGGTATTTCTAATACACGCTCATTTCCTCAACCAGTCATCTTGGAAGCACCCCAGATCATGTTAAGGTAGAACGCTTGCCAGCTTAATACTCCATTGGCCTTTTAAATACACGCTTACTACCTCATCCGGCTATTTTGGAAGCACCCCAGATCATGACAATGCAGAACGCTTGCAAGCCCCTAATCCCTTTCTAGAACCATGCAAAGTGAGATGCTTGCCAGAGTCTGACCCCAATCCTAAATAACCCAACCCGCTCCTTAACAAGCTGGCTACTTTTCAAGCTGTTACTTATCGAGCAAGCTGGCTACTTATCAATCTGGCTACTTATCAAGCAAGCTGGCTACTTATCAAGCTGGCAACAGACTCCACAGGTAAGTAGCCAGGTAAGGCAACAGACTCCACAAGCAAGCTGGCTACTTATCAAGCTGGCAACAGACTCCACACGTAAGTAGCCAGGTAGGGCAACAGACTCCACAAGCAAGCTGGCTACTTATCAAGCTGGCAACAGACTCCACACGTAAGTAGCCAGGTAAGGCAACAGACTCCACAAGCAAGCTGGCTACTTATCAAGCTGGCAACAGACTCCACACGTAAGTAGCCAGGTAAGTTAACAGACTCCACAAGCAAGCTGGCTACTTATCAAGCTGGCAACAGACTCCACACGTAAGTAGCCAGGTAAGGCAACAGACTCCACAAGCAAGCTGGCTACTTATCAAGCTGGCAACAGACTCCACAGGTAAAGAGACAATTCTGAGTCATACCTTTGCCTCTGCCTCTTCGGCCGCCCTCCTCTTTTCGTCCAAAATCTTTTGCTTGAAGTCAGGCTGTGAGCAGGAAGTGATGGTGAGGAAGTGAATGGTGAGGAAGTGATGGTGAGGATGAGTGATGGTGAGGAGTGATGGTGAGGAGTGATGGTGAGGATGAGTGAGGGCTTGAAGTCAGGCTGTGAGCAGGAATTGGGGAAGTGGTGGTGAGCAGGAATTGGGGAAGTGGTGGTGAGGGCTTGAAGTCAGGCTGTGAGCAGGAATTGGGGAAGTGGTGGTGAGCAGGAATTGGGGAAGTGGTGGTGAGGGCTTGAAGTCAGGCTGTGAGCAGGAATTGGGGAAGTGGTGGTGAGGAACTGAAGGGTCGAGGAAGTGATGGGTAAGGGTTGAGGCTAGATCTTAATGTAACACACGTCATAATATCAAAACAAAAAGCAATTCTTTTGTAACACACGTCATAATAATAAAACAAAAACAATCAAATTTTGGCTCAATTAAGAGTTGTAACGTTGCATTTTTTTTGGCCCAGACTCTGCTAAAGGTGATGACTCCTCTAACTTGGTAGGTTCAATACAAGTAGGCCATACTGTGAATGTTCCATTCGTTACAATGTGCGAATTGTTCCTGACAAAGTTCAAAGTCGCAATGAACTCGTTGAGTACGTTGTACCTGTGGATTTTGGATATTAAAGATGTAAGAAACTTTCTTTAAGCTCCATATGCAGTCTGTCGACTGTGTTGCTGAACTTGTCCATACCAGACGTTTATAAAGCCGTTACCAAACTCTCATCAAGCCAATTCAGGCAAAGCCTGCAACTCTCCTGATTCCCACTAACTTCTTGTTATCACTTTGTGGTGCAGTTGTATGGTTCACGGTACCAAAGTGACTCCCACTAACTTCTTGTTACCACTCTGTGGTGCAGCTTCATGGTTCACGGTACCAAAGTGACTCCCACAAACTTCTTGTTACCACTCTGTGGTGCAGCTTCATGGTTCACGGTACCAAAGTGACTCCCACTAACTTCTTGTTACCACTCTGTGGTGCAGCTTCATGGTTCACGGTACCAAAATTATTCCCACAAACTTCTTGTTACCACTCTGTGGTGCAGCTTCATGGTTCACGGTACCAAAGTGACTCCCACAAACTTCTTGTTACCACTCTGTGGTGCAGCTGTATGGTTCACGGTACCAAAGTGACTCCTTCTCCTTCATTAATGTGGGAATATTATTTCACTGCGCGCGCAGGCCCTGGCCTGCGAATCTTCTTCCTTCCTCCCCCTGGCCTACATAACTCCTCCCCCTCTTCTAGCCTGCGTAATGTTTTCGTTCCTTTTAATCTTGCTGACACATCAGAAGTCTGAAGAAAAAAGCAGCAGAAACAGTTTGCAGAGAAGAGCATAAAGCAAGGAGGTGTGCGTCCTGTGCGTGCTGTTCAGTGTGCTGTTGCTCCCATGAACACCAACAGCAACACGAGCTCAAGCAGCACACACAGACCGCACACAAAACATTTGCATTACGTTGGCTTCAACTTCACAGTCGAAGATTGTTACGGGCAAAATGCAGCACTTGCAAACAGCATAGCAGCAAAGCTAGCCCCTGTAAACGCACATATACTATACTAGCACAACATACGTGCACAGACAGACAGGATAGCCATGCCCCACCCAAAAAGGGGAATTGATGCCCCTTTCCTGAATTGCACATCTGAGGTCACCCAATGCTTTCTATACATAAATGTAACACTTCCAGTTCCCTGCCAGAAAGGTGGTATGGGTGTAGAAATGTGGATTTTGGTATGAATTTCACCAACCTTTTGTTCCCAGATGGGTTTAGGGTCAAACCATATCCATCAAAGCAAAAAAAAGGGGGGTGAAAATCTGCCCCTAAAGGACTTAGTGCGTGGGCGTGTTTGCTGGGCAAAAATGGTGCCTTTCTGGAAACCCCGGAAACACGCTTTCTGGCCATCACCTGAGTTTCGGGAACCCTTCATTATGCTCCCAAGGCATACCCTGTCAAGTATTATGGTCTGGAATGCTGGAAATGGGCTGTGGTGGCAGCGACAGCTGAGGTGAATCCAAATCCATGCAAAATTCAGCACTTGCAAACAGCATAACAGAGAGACTGGCCCCTGTAAATTCCCCTATACTTAGGGTTGGCCAGAACCCTATACATACGGTATTTCACGCAAGGAAATCAGCAAATATACGGTCGTATACGGTGCATATATATACGGTTCTGGCCAACCCTACACATGTACGAGCACAACATACGTGCACAGACAGTCATACACACACATATACACAGGGTTGGCCAGAATCGTATATATACACGTATATGACCGTATATTTGGTGATTTCCCTGCCAAAAATACCGTACATACACCGTATATATAAATATATGGTTCTGGTCAACCCTACACATATACTAGCACAACAAACATGCACAGACAGTCATACACACACATATAAACAGGGTTGGCCAGAATCGTGTATATACACCATATAAAACCGTATATATGGGCATTTCCTGCTAAAAATGCCGTGCATACGCCGTATAATTACATACGCCGTATAATTACATGGTCCTGGCCAACTCTACATACTCACACTTACCAGTACAGCATATAGGCTTAGAGGCTTCCCAACGATGATTGGATTGAACAGCTCATCCCTTATTGTAGTGTGGTTCTTCTCACTCCAACGACGTTGCATGTCAATCCTGGATCAATTGGATCAATTGGATTGAACAGATTGGATAAATTGGATTAACAGCTCATTCCTTACTGCGGTGTGATTCTTCTCACTTTAACGACGTTGCATGTCAATCCTGTGTGGGCCATTTTGTACAATGGCTTGTGTAAATGTTTATTGTGCGTGTGTGTATGCAAATGAGTGTGTGTGTGCACATGTGTACGTGTGGATGTACGTGTGTGTATGCGTATGTGTGTGCGTATACGTGCATGTGCGTGTTTGTGTATGTATAATTGGGCTCACGTGTGTTAACTTCTTTGCACGTACACAGCTCATACTATGGCTGATTATGAGCAGGAGCCCACTTTCAAGACTGCAAGGGCACGGTTGTGTTTTTGCGCATTTTACACAAATATCGTAACATGCCGTAATCCCGCAGCGCTAATACAACCTTAAGCCCCAAAGTTATGCTGGTGGTGAGTGTCGTGATTGCATGCTGTAATCCCGCAGCGCTAATATAATCTGAAGCCCCAATGTTGTGCTGGTGGTGAGTGTCGTGATTGCATGCTGCAATCCCGCAGCGCTAATACGACCTTAAGCCCCAAAGTTATGCTGGTGGTGAGTGTCGTGTTTGCATGCCGTAATCCCGCAGCGCTCTAACAACCCAAAATCCCCAAAGTTGTGCTGGTGGTGAGTGCCGTGATTGCATGCCGTAATCCCGCAGCGCTAATACAACCATAAGCCCCAAAGTTGTGCTGGTGGTGAGTGTCGTGATTGCATGCTGTAATGCCGCAGCGCTAATACAATTTCAAGCCCCAAAGTCGTGCTGGTGGTTATTGGCGCTATGCAAGACCCATTTAAGAAAAGCTGTCATGCATGCTCAAGAGTAGAAAGAAGGAAGAAGGAACACACAACTACTACCTCCCCCCCCCCAAAACCACAATGTTGGCTAGAACCATTTGTTCTCAGATTTATTCTTGGGTGGTGTGCGCATGTGTGTGTGTGTGTGTCTGTGTATGTGTGCGCGCGTGTGTATGTGAGTCTGTGTGTGTACGATGTATAAATCATAAACAAATTCACACATAACAATCAATACGAGGGCACTTTTCCTGCAGCTCTCCTCTGTATTACAGTCCGTTACTGTATCATTACTTTCTGCTGCATCATCATCACTGCACCACCTCTCACTCCCTTGACCACTCAGCACAGTGCATCCTACCAAATAACACTGTGCTCGGCCATACTTTGCTCGTTTCTTGGTACTGTCTTCATCATCACTGCACCACCTCCAAGCCCCTCAACCACTCAGCACAGTGCATTCAACCAAAAAGCGCTGTACCCGGCCATATATTGATATTCCTTCTTGGTACTGTCTACGTCATTACTGCACCACCTCCAAGCCCCTCAACCACTCAGCACAGTGCATTCAACCAAAAAGCGCTGTACCCGGCCATATATTGATATTCCTTCTTGGTACTGTCTACGTCATCACTGCACCACCTCCAAGCCC
>Ga0307947_1004438_pt1 | contig 11035 bp, 14 predicted proteins | sample OrgLakmetagen232_FD_201840 | JGI IMG/M metagenome (GOLD analysis project Ga0307947, IMG submission 201840) | Saline water microbial communities from Organic Lake, Antarctica - #232 | ecosystem: Environmental > Aquatic > Non-marine Saline and Alkaline > Saline | place: Antarctica: Organic Lake...
CAACGTTTGCATGCTTATTGGATGTTCTTGCACAACGTTTGCATGCTAATTGGATGTTCTTGCACAACGTTTGCATGCTAATTGGATGTTCTTGCACAACGTTTGCATGCTAATTGGATTTTCTTGCACAACGTTTGCCTGTTAATTGGATGCTCTTGCACAACGTTTGCATGCTAATTGGATGCTCTTGCACAACGTTTGCATGTTAATTGGATGCTCTTGCACAACGTCTGCATGTTAATTGGATGCTCTTGCACAACGTTTGCATGTAATTGGATGCTCTTGCACAACGTTTGCATGCTAATTGGATGTTCTTGCACAACGTTTGCATGCTAATTGGATGCTCTTGCACAACGTTTGCATGCTAATTGGATGCTCTTGCACACAACGTTTGCATGTTAATTGGATGTTCTTGCACAACGTATGCATGTTACTTAATTGTTCTTGCACAACGCTTACACGGATGGTGCCATGGCGCCCTCGTCAAAACCAGCTTGAACGTAGCATGCTGTCACCACATCCTCATGAAATCAACCTGCTGGAATAGCTCTTGAATTTCCAGGGCATGATTTGAGAAGCAGCAGAGAAAGAGAGAACCAAAGGAGTTTCTCTCAAGCAAAGGCAGGGAACTGCACATCTGACCGGCAAATCTCCTTCGCTTCTCTCTCTTTCTCTGCTGCTTCTCAAATCACGAGTCATAAAAAAAAATGGCCATCAAAAGCTGTTTGTTGTGATCAATTCGTGTAATTTACACTTTTAATCTAGAGGGATTGGTTTCAGCTGGCTTCTCTGTGGCTGGTTTTTATTTTGATTGTGGCGCGTCCTTTTCCCCTTTAATATGAGTAGTCCTTGCGTTCAGGCTCTACTTGACACATGCTGGATCCGCTCCTGACTTGATCCTGCTCATCAAGGCTCAGATTGCACCTATTTTTGCTTACACGCATACACACAGCCGTCTCTGACACGTGTACATGCAACCAACAACTGTGGTTTCCTTTTTATTACTCGTAGTTCTATCACGTTTGCATTGTGAGATGGCGGTGAATTATTTACAAATACTCGCCACGTCTGCTAAGAACTAGGTCCTCACAAATGCTCAGAATAGAAGGAAACAAGGCAGAAATTTTCTCAAACTAAGAAGGAACTGTGAGGATTAAGTAAATAAAACGATGGAGAAATCTGAGAGAAAAACAGATAAAAAGCCAGAGTGGTATGAGTAAGCATAGGTGAATGGTTGTACAATTTTGCCAGCGAGCCTTGTCGATATATTCCCTAGTTGGTGCATTACGGTTAGAAAATTACTTTCTAAAACTAGCACGGATTGAGCCGTAATTTTTTTCTGCTTTTTATTTATAATGAATCAATATTCTCATGAAGAGACCGGACTGAAAAGAAATGTAGGAGGTGTTTGGCGAATGTCTCATGGTGCGTTGCCTTGACAGGCATACGCACAGCAGATTGGCCGGAATAAATATAGTCCATGTACCCTAGATCCTCGATCACTTTGTGACACCAAAATCTAATCTAAATTAATTAAAGTTCTTTTTAGTTCGTAAGGGGGTCTGGGGATTAATTTTTGAATGGATTTTGTCAGGGTCCTGTCAAGAATTTTGAAAGTTTAAGAGTCCCTCACTGTTGGCTGCCGCTGCTGCCCCTGCTGCTGCTGCTGCTGCTGCTGCTGCTGCTGTTGCTGTTGCTGTGCAGGCTGCTGGGCCATTGGCTGCATGGGGAGAACGACAGCTGTGAGTGCAAGCAAATGTGCTTCCCTCAATTAGAGAAGCAACTTTCTCTTACCCACTTGCCATCTTCACTCACTCTGTGAGGATGCCCCAGAAGAAGGGCTTGAAGGGGCTTTGGGAGGAGGAGGCTTGTTCTTGGAGCAGCATGCATGGGCGCCCCACGGGCTTCTTCACAGCTGCGCCCCTAGCCTTTGCCTAGGCCTCTGCCAGCTTTCTGACCTGCCTCTCCCTCTGCAGCTTCTCATGGCCCCTCTGCTGAGCAGCCCCTCAGCAGGGGAATGGGGCTTTGAGAACAGGGCCAGGGGGCTCAAATTGGCATACTGAGAGGCCGTTTTTTAAAGTGCCCTCAAAACCACAAAAAATCAATAATTTTTGACTTATGAATCCAGTTCGGAGAGGGCTCCAAAAATGATTAAATTTCGTTTCTTGGCCAAATAGTTAATTAATTTCTGAATTGATCGAGGATCTACGGTAGTCTGAATAATAAAAGAATGTACAAAATAATGCCCTTGTCCCTGTTTGGAAATGAAAGTCTGACGATTCCCTGAACAGGCTGTGACCTGGTGACATTTTCCGCGTTTGCATGCCACGAAATCACTTATATTGCTATATAAAAAAGTCGATCTTCCCGATTTTTAGCAATTTTCAGGGGCTGAATTCCCCCAGAAATGGATTCCCTATTTGGCCATCTAGGATTGGACGGCAGTGATGTCAAGGCTCGACTAAAGGCTGGTATACCCTTAAGTATGGGTGATATCGCTTTGCTTCACTTCTAGACCTGATTTTTTTTGTTACACACTGAACTCAGCAGATTCATAGTGCGACATTTCGCTTGTCTTCTTATCCATGCAGATTGCCGAGATCCTGCAAGGCCATGCCCTGGATCCAGACCGTGCGGCAGGCATGCTGCCTCGTACAGCTGCTGGTGCCAGCAAGAAGTTGTGAAAAGGGCTCAACTTGAGGCGCGAAGCTGTGGTTCTGTGTACTTTTTGGTTCTGAACAATTCCTGAGTAAGGATTGCCTTCGTGCCCAACAGAAACCTAACGCCCCGATGGGGTGGCTGTCTGCTGCAATGATTGTTGAGTAATAATTTGTTAAGGCTAGATCGTCTGCAATATGCATCCTTGTACACTACTTTGTAATTGGCCTTGCGGTCGAGCCCTGTACTTTTACGCCTTGGAGTTCACATTTTTGTACTTATTGTGTACGTCTGTTCAATGCAGAGTTGTAGTGTAAAGGGCGAGGTTTGCCATTTTGCAGGCAGACAGGAACAAAAATGAGAGATGTGCCAATGTGCTGCTTTCTTTGGTTTGCAGTAGCTACTTTATTCTGGGTTAATTATGCTAAGAGAATCTTACAGATTTTCCTCTCAATTATGAGGCACACATCTTTGAGCTTCCTGTTTTTTTACGCCCTTCACAGGAGTACAGGTTTGTCAATCGAAATATAAATTACATATTCGGAATCCTGATGTCGAGAGCTATCGAATGGTATATAAATGAGTCGAATCTGAGGGGGTCGGGAGGGGGGGGGGTCTGAGAATTTTTTGGGGGGTCTCCAGAATTTTACTGGGCCATTTTCACGAAATGTTAAATATATTTTTGGAACCCTGAGCTCAAGCCCGGACAATTAGTTACAATGGCCTCAATGATTACAATGGGGGGTGACCTTCAGCCAGGTTGTTTGGCTGATCGGCTGCTGACTGGTCTCGGCCAGCCACAAATAAATTTATAAGCTCAGAAAGGGAAAAAAATTCCATTGTTCTGCTGAGAAAGGAAATCATGAACAAGTTGGTTGTTGACCTGTTGCAGCAAAAAGGGTTGGGCTGCTGAAAAGTCCTCGAATAAAGGTGTAAACAGAAAGGAAAATGTTTCCTCAGCTCACAAACTCGATGGTCTTGGCAAAAAAAAAGAGCATGCGACTCGTTCTGAACATGTTCATCTTCACCAGGACATTGGTCACATACGCAAGAACCATCTTCAAGCCACGCTGCTGCCGCAACTTTCAAAGTACGCGCACACAAGCGGAATCTACTTATATTGCGCATAACATGTTTGGACAGATCAAGATGGAGATACCGTGGTACATTAATCGGCATACGCTCATTTCAAAAAAAAGGGGTGGCAAACCAAGAATGGTAAGTGGCCAGTTTGTTGGTGTGTGTTGGGGTCCACCAACTCAGTGTCTCTCCAAACACCTCTCATCCTATGCTTCAAATCTGCAGTAAAATCTTGCATGGTAATAGCATGCCCAGTTTGAACAGCTCGTACATACAAGTTAACTCACACCCACGCAGTCCCTGAAAAGCGCTCAGCAATTGAGCTGTCCAGCAGGCACTTGAACGAGGCTGTAATTTGAGATCAGCCCGAACTACCCTCCGCAAAGTGCCCCTATTGGTATTAAGCATACTATTGAAAAGCTTGACAGCTGACCGAAACCAGTAGAATTGCAACGGTTCATGTCCACATTCTCGGAGTACAGCCCAATTTGTGGTAGACCGCTTCACACCTAACGTGCCCTTCAGAAAATGCAAATGAAGCGTAGACAGCGAGCTAGAGAATTCCCTGCCTGCCTGCAAAAAACCAGTACCCCATACTTGACTACCATACATGCCAGCAGAAATAACATACGTCTTAGCGAGCCACAAAGAAGTGTGTGGCCTGTCTGCCAAAGTGTGTTCACGCACAAATCTACGTATCCTATATAGGCAGAGGCTCCTCGGAGGCAAGGCTCCTCGGAGGCAAGAAAAGGACGGGCCGCGTGTTCAGCAGACTTAGCCATGTTCAAGGTCCTGTAGAAAACCATGCCCAAATGCCTAAATCTTTGAGAAGAATCTTTGTGATAAAGGGTGGCACCGCCAACATCAAAAACAGGAATATTTTCACCCGCGGAGTTGAAGTGCACAACTTCGGACTTGGAAGTGTTGACAATTACATGTTTATTCCTGGCATACACAGCCAACCGACTGAGCATGATTTGCATATCACGGGGCTCATTAGTCAGCAAAGTCAGATCATCTGCATACAACATGTGTGAGACGTGCATACCCGCGGTTACGGTGATAGCCCCTGATACACCCTCGGCAATGTCGTCAATATCGTTAATATAAAGGGAAAAAAGCAGAGGAAACAGGGGGCAACCTTGTTTTACCCCACGAGTCGGATGCACACGAGCAGTCTTATCCTCACCATCCTTTAAGACATACTCATCACGGTTGTACATGTTTGAATCACCGACAACAAAGGCGCAGGCAAGCGTGTACGCCTAAGGTGTTTCCATAGTGCATCCCTTGGAATGGTGTCATAGGCCTGTTTAAAATCAATGAAAGCAGCATGCAACCTAGGCGACCCATTGGGTTTAATTGTTCGTGCAGCATGTTGTTAGTGCCGAAGAATGAACACGGGTTGCAAAGTGTTACGACCTGGGTAAAACCATATTGGGTGTCAGGGATCTGACCAGTTGCCACACACCACTCAATAAGCAACGAGCGAATAACATTGGCATACATACGGTACATAGTGCCACTGACAGCCAACATGCGGTAGTTGTTGGAATCCAAAAGGGGGCCTTTCTTATACAGAGGGCTAAGCTTCGCTTGCTTCCAGCACGCAGGGATGCAGGCCTTGTCATACAGTAGATTGAACAACTGAGCAATGTAAGGCGCTAAGACGTCAACATGCTCACTACCACGCCCATCAGACTTTGGCCGATCCACTACAGCATTCTTAATAAAGGAAGCAGCCACGCAATCAAATCCTGGGGAAGCACGTCTTATCTATTTGCACAGCCACTAAGGCAAGCACCATGGTATCGCTACTAGGGGGATCAATAGTGTCAGGAGCAGGCATCCAATTATTTTGAGCACCTTGTTGTAGCAGAACTTATGGGGGCGGGTGGTGGTTAAGTCCAAGCGGCACCACCATGTCTCTAGCTGATAAGCCACTCCCCACCCCCAGACCTCGCGGCCGCACACCTCTTGCTGCTGATGGACGGAAATGTCGATTAAGATAAGCATTCCAGGCTGGTTGCGTCAATGGCGTTGGCTGCGTGCATTTAGGCTGATGTAGCATGGCGTGTAGCTCAGTTTTTTTTTTACAACTTGTCCAGAAAGGCAGCCTTCTGGGTTAAGCCCAGTCAATTGGCACCCTTGTTGGGTGATTTGATTAAAGGGGGGGGGGGTCTGGGTGCCTGGCCACAGAAATGCTGGAATGCCCCCAAGTAGGCCGCGGGGTTGTGTTCAGGAAAATTGCCAGCAATTAATTCCAAACTTGCAGTTTACGCAATGCATTATGCACAAGTTGCATTATTGAAGTAAAAAAGTGCATTGGCAAAGGTTTCGGCTAGATTTGTGAACCAAACAGGAGGTCAGTGCAAGAGCGTGCGCAAACCAGATTTTGCCCTATAGCTCGTCAGGTATTGCAGCATTTGGCATGAGAACTGTGCAGGCAGATAGCTGCTTGAATTCTGAGCAGTTTGTCACCCTTTTCATTAGTGTGGGGGGTCAGGAAGGGGGGTTGGGGGGAGGGGTATTTTGGGCCGGAGACGCAAAATTTCCACGTGACTGTCATGAAATTCATTTTGCTCCTGCCCTTCAGCATAAAATATGCTTGTTACTTCTTATGTCCTTTGTAAAGCATAAAATGCCTTGGTCCTTAATTTGAAGAGCTTTGGCAATGCGCATTGATTTATTGGAGGGTGCACCTAGCTGGCACGCATGCCTGCCTTTCCATTTAGAACTGCATTTGCTCAAACTTATAGGGATGCTTTAAAATGAAAGTTTGCCAAAAGTTTGTTGGAAAAAACGTCGCGCACATTATGCATGTGCTTAGCCAACTCATGTATCACCACCACAAGACACTAAAAAGAAAAAGAAAATAAATGGGGATGAACGAGGATGGCTGCAGGTTTGGCCTGCCTGAATCCCGCACCAGTTAAGATGTAATGGTAAAATTAGAAAGGGCTTCACTAGTACTACTATGATAGTATACGCCACGTGTACGTCATAACTCTCGTCACCTCTTTTGTTTTTGCCTGTCTCGGCTTGTTTATAGCCTCGTACTATTACTATTAGGGAGTTTACTATCCCCCCTTCACCTATGTAACATGCCAAGCTCTTTTTTTTCCGCCATGAACTAATCGCTTTTAAAGAGCAGGCTAGCAGCCGCACTTCTTGACTGAAGGCCTTTGTTTGTAAACCTTGTGACATGCAAAAAAAAAAATCTAGTGTGGTTGACAAGTTTTGGGGAAATCGGAAGCACCTCAGCAAGGATACCGCCCATTGGAGATAAACATTACCAACCTCAGGGAAAGCCTCCAACCATCCTCTCCATCAACAACATATACTCCCCAATTGGGGACCTTTAAAAGAAATAGATCCAATGCTAAAAAAAGTTTGCTTCCCATGCGCTTGCTTGCTTGACTAGCATGCTAGACATGTTTATATCAGATTTGCCCATTTCAACAGCAAGCAAGCAAGAAAGAAAAAGCACAGACATGCCTTTTACAGCACCATTACCAGTTCATGTTAAGGAAATGGTTTCATGCCAGGTCAGCAAGCAACTTACCTGATTCCCATTGGCTATTATCTCTTCTTTTCTGCAGTGGAGGAGTTTATGGTACCGACATTACTCCTTCCGTGGAAGCTGAAGACTCTCACTGCCTGTGTAATTTCCGGTCTTCTTCTTTAAAATTGCGCAAAAGAAGGCGAAATAGAAATATAAAACCGGCTTTGGCCTATTGCATTGCTGTATAATCGATGCTTACCCTAGTGAGGACGTGTTGAATAGAAAGAAGAGGGGTGTTGCTGCACATGCCACATCATGGCTGACTGATCAAAGGCGTTGGACAAACCACGAGAGGACGGGTGCTGTTGCTGGGGTGGGATAGTATAAGAAAAAAGGAAGAAAGGAATATTTGGGGGTGGAGGGGCGTTTGGTAGGGGGACAGGATGTGAGGGTACTGGAGCCTGCTGGATTTGCAGCACGAGTTCATGCTGGCGCTGGCCTGTTGCTAGCAGGCGAGAGATGCCAGTTAGCGCCCACTCCTCCATCTTATCTACACGCTCACTAAATTGGGATTGGGAAAGAGGCAGGGTGCGCACGCTTCGACACCCGAATGCTGGCTCAGGTTGTTTACACCCTCCAGGTCCTTCACAAGCACATAGAAAAGCTCCGTCGTTCACAGCGCTTGCAGCCAGGTAAATGCTTTCACTCAGCACGCTCCCTTGTACCAACCTGCTCATGTGCATGTGTGCACGTTTGTGTTATTGCATGTGTGTTTGTATGTCTGTGTGTGTATATATATATGTGTGTGTGTGTGTGCATCCGTGTGTGAACATATATATGCATGTGCTTACACAATATGTTTACGTATGCATATGAGTCTGTTTGCATGCTTACATACACATATCATACGTTTGCGAGTGCTGCGTGTGTGAATGTGGGTGTGCATACACAAGGCTTACACATTTTTCTTCTGGTCTATGTCACCACATTGCACAATTTGAAGCACGGCCTCAATACGCTAGGTGAGTCACATTAATGAACATGTGGCGTCAGCTTAGACCCTCTATTGTCTTACAGTTCCACGTGGTATTTCGTGTGTCTCTGCATCCATGGGGAGGTGCAGGACACAAAACATCCTTTCCTGATCCATGCCGATAGTGTTAACACTATCATCTTATTCTTATTCTTGTCTCCCAGTTAGCGAACAAAGTCAGGACTCTATAAGAATTTCGAAAGATGCTGCAGGTAAAGGCAGCAAGGTGAATGAGGGAACATGAGGCAACGCAATCTCACCGCAGCAGGGGGAAGTGCCTTTCAAGCGGTGCCAGCACAGCTCGGCGGAGGTTACAGCGGCGGACGTCCAGCAATGTGAGCCTCGGCAGCACACCAAGACATGATATGATTTGTTCACTGACTTGGGTGCCAGCTAGCTGCCAATGCTGGATCTTGCAACTGAGATCAGCAGCAGGTCACAGCGCAGACAACCCTTTTGACAAACATGTGCTAAGTGTACACACTGTGATCTGCTTAAAATGGTGCCCTTATCCAAGCATGAAGTGCAAGTAGTGCATGCAAAATTCATTGCCTGTTTAATTGTATGATTCCTCCAAAGGGATGTCTGTTTCATAATTATAGGTTAGTTTAATTCATGCTCAAGTGCTGGTATGGCTCTCTGCATCCAATGGGTGTTGCAGAACCCAAGCAACGCCCCTTTTTAGCTCGTGCTCGCTGTGATTACACTTCCTACTTCCTACGTTACCTAACCTTCCAAATAATCAGCTTACTTGTTGGGTCTACTTCATCAAGTATTGAAAGAGCAGCAAAACCATTCCCCGCGTTGAACAACGAAGAGAAGGCGCCTAAATACCAAGCGCCGCAATCCTCCTCCACAGCAAAAAAAGTTTCTTGGTGCAAGCGTAAGTGCTTGTCAAATGTCCTTTGATAGAGCACTGTGAGTCTAAATAAGCTGTCGGATACAGCAGGAGACAATTTCCCTGCGTTTCCTCACCTGTGCCAACGGTGAATGTCATCTGGAAGAGGAGAATGCTGGGATGTACAGTAAGCTTCAATTCTAACGCGGTACATAAGTGCTTCAATGACCGCGTCCCCGACAGCCGTCCAGCTCAGATCAAGAACCTGTGGCATATACAGAGTTGATTATGGTTTTATTACGGCTCGTCAGTAGGTAGGAGGGATTGTTACTTGTGTGAGAGGGGCAACCAACCGAGGAAAGCTGAAGCTGAAGCTGAGAAAAAGAAAGTGAGGGGAAGAGAGGGGAAAAAGAAAGAAAGCCTAAAGCGGAAAACCAAGCAGTCAGCTGAGTTGTTGGCACCCATGCCTACCCGCAAAAGAGCACCGACACGGCAGAAACAACAAAGCAGTTGCACCATAAGGGCCAGTAGCATTAAACTTGTCCCTATACACACAGATACAATAATGGTGGACAAGAAGGGGAAGCGTGCACTTTTGTGCAAAAGCGCATCACACAAGTCACTCGCCTGCAAGATCTTAGGGACTTCTTTTGCATGCAGATAACTCAGCAGTTTTATTATTAAAGAAATCCGTTCATGCTTTTGTGTCAACATGTAACCCACGAGCAAGCAGGACTAGTTCTTTGCTGTCATACGCCCTCAGTCAACCATATTATGTCATTTCACTTGTATGGACAACAACCACGACCAATTCACATACCCTGTGCAAAAGACAAACGGTGAAAGCACGCAACTGCCTGCTCCCTGTATGCGTTCCCGTACTACCATGCTCACCATGAGATCTTTGAATGCCACAAGTATCCCTGCTACGCTATCATCGAGGCTGCCGTTGCTTGCCAGGCTCAAAGCTCGAAGCCCTGTGCATTGCTTGATGGGCTCCAGAGCCTGTGGAGAGTAAATGACAGATGATGACGGCATACGGTTGCTACTTTGGGACCTTCGACAGGAAAAAATGAAAATATGGCATGCTTGTATGATTGATGTACATGATGGAGATGACGATCTGCTGTCACGTAAGAGGCTGCCAGGTGAGTAGCCAGTTATATCATGTATTGCATACATGTACGTGATCCCAGGGATGTGTCGTTACTCAAGATTCAACGTTCGGGTGTGTCCTTTGGGTTCCAAGCAACTCATGCAACTCGAGCGGTTGTAGGCACAGGGTGGGGAGAAAAGAACACAACCCAGATGGGTTTCCCACTACCGGTATGGTTTTGGAGCAGATACTTTTCGGTGTCTGCATCAGCAATGGATGCGATCAAGACCCACACAATTTTCACCCGGAGGAGGAGAGGGGGGGCAACAGGAAACAGGTATGTCAGGTTCTGCAGGTGCTCTCCTTTTCTTTTGGGTGACAGACCTATATTCTGCACACCTGTGAGTGAAGGTTCAAGCCCCTTAGGCACAAACACTTTAGCTGATGACACGGCAGGTGCAGGAGCCAGCTGGTGTCCTCAACGTTGCCAGCTGCAGAGTTTGGCACGACAGCTGTCAGCTCGAGATGGGTCAGGTTGCCAGAGCAGGGGGACAGGCTTCGGAGGGCGTGAGCAGACAGCCTGTTGTTCGGGTTCAAGCGAAGAGAAATGCTCGTGCGCTGCCAGTAGACGAGAGCAAATGCCCAGAGCACGAGCAGGGACTGGTGAAGAAGGTGCAGCTGGCGGGCCAGGTCTGAGTGGATGATCTGGTTGGATGCTTCTGCACGATCACATTGCCTGTTGAGTAGGGGGAGGTTCAGACTAAGTGAGAGGGTGGTTGAAGTTAATCGAAGTCAGGAAAAGAGGAGGGAGGAGCAAGATAAGGG
>Ga0307947_1004440_pt1 | contig 11033 bp, 10 predicted proteins | sample OrgLakmetagen232_FD_201840 | JGI IMG/M metagenome (GOLD analysis project Ga0307947, IMG submission 201840) | Saline water microbial communities from Organic Lake, Antarctica - #232 | ecosystem: Environmental > Aquatic > Non-marine Saline and Alkaline > Saline | place: Antarctica: Organic Lake...
GCGCATACTTTGAAAGTTGAGGCAGCAGCGTGGCTTGAAGATGGTTCTTGCGTATGTGACCAATGTCCTGGTGAAGATGAACATGTTCAGAACGAGGTGCATGCTCTTTTAATTTGCCAAGACCATCAAGTTTGTGAGCTGAGGAAACACTTTTCCATCCTGTTTACACCTCTTTTTGAGGACTTTTCAGCAGCCCAACCCTTTTTGCTGCAACAGGTCAACAACCAACTTGTTCATGATTTCCTTCCTCAGCAAAACAATAGACTTTTTTTTTCTTTCTGAGCTTATGGATTTATTTGTGGCTGGCCGAGACCAGTCAGCAGCCGATCAGCCAAACAACCTGGCTGAAGGTCACCCCCCATTGTAACCATTGTATATAGTGATGTAACCTTAACCTTAGTTTCAATTTTGATACTGGTTGATATTGTTTCACCAGCCAATTGCCATCAGCCAGAGTCTCGGGCTGTAGGCCATCCTTGTAATCCCTAACCCCTTGCTTGTTTCAGACCCCTCCTGTAACCTCTGTTTCATAGGGTAAGGTGTTGCAGTCGAGAAAGAAGGAGAAAAAAAGGAAGAAGTACAGAAAAAGAGGGAAAAACAGCAAAAACGATAACATGACGATCTAAATTTACAGCCAAACCAACACACAGAGTCCTGCAAGCCAAGCCTATGTACATGACAGCCACCTGCTCCCGTGTCATAAATATATTGGCCAGCATTATCGCTCTTGTTCAGAGCTACTGCACCTCGAGCGGCCAGAGTACTACAAGGGAATGAGGAGCCTTAACATAACAACAGACAAGATGACAAAACGCTTGACTTGGTTTGGAAAAGTAACCAAAGGACATTGCGATCTCTTTGCCAAAAAGCAAAATTAGTATGGGACACAGCTGGGCAGATTTTTATTGATGTTGCCGCGCATGTACACCAGCTGTGTGTGCCTGGCCTCGTGCTTCAGGGTCTTAATGTTCTTGCTCTTGGCCTTCTTCACTTCCATGCTGCGTGCTTCATCCTTTAGAGCTATGCCCAAAGAGCGATACCTGTGCATTTACGGAACAACAATGGTGAACAGCTGTGCAGTGCACGCGTGGTCATTACAAAGAAACGGCAAGCAGTGGAGCAGCAAGCGAACTTTCCCCCTTCCTGCTCATAAATTCATTGGATACGGCCGTGCTTTGCGGCAAGGAATTGAATCATGACACTTTGCCACAAGTAATAACTCCTTAATTGTTACAACTTTACTTAAAGAATCTTACACGAGATAGTTCCGTCGACTAACTTGCAAGGCATGGTTCCCTCAACTGTAGAGCACGGACTGTAAAAATACCGTTCACTCACTTTGCAAGCATGGATCCAATCTGAACGCTCTTCCGATCATCAATGGGCCGGTGATTCTGGCGGTAGTAGCGTGCGAGGTCACGGCTGCCAATGATTTTGCCACCTGAAGGGCAAAAAAAAGATGGGGGCACATGAGGAAGAAATGCCTGTTTTGTGTGCGAATTTGTGAGTTTGTGAGCAAACGAGCAGATAGTTTAGGTGCGTCTGGTGGTTGAAACAAGGTAACATACGCAAATGCTGCACAATTGCGTGTGAACTCAAATGCGTAGCGCCTGCATCGTGTTGTACTTATGTTTTAGGAGGTCTCTGTTCTTCAACTTGATTAAATGGCCTTTGCAGCCTGTATATAGGTGCCCGCTCCCTAGTCCAACCAACGAATTCTGCGCTTTTTCACCTCTGCTTAGACAACTTGGTTAGGACAAAGCAACTGACTGCACAAGGTGCGGCTTGCCGACTTTTGTAGGCATTCCCAACAAAGGACGAGCAGTATCATCTCCTTTGCACGAAAAGGAAAGTCCCCTATTGTACTTGCCCTGACCACAAGGCGCGCTCTGATCATGATGAACACTTATTTCCGGCGCTTTCTATCATCAATATTGCCCACAGCCTCTTTACTTGGACCCCTCGTTCAGGAACCTAATCACTACAGCTCAGCATGTTCCCTGATGACAGTTCTCAAGTCATTCACTTTAAGACAACGAAGTGACATAAAAATAATCAGAACCGCCAGAACAGTTCAAATCAGTGCCTGATGGCTTAACATTCTGGCCCAGGAGAAGCGACAGCATCTACATTTCTAAATCTCTGCAATACCACTCCGTCATCTTTCACACAAGCAGTGTTGAGTATGGCACCGTAGGCCCTGATCAGACGAGACACTACATGACATCAGCAGCGCTCGTTGCACGCATGTGGTTGAGTAGCTGTTGACGTACCCCCGCTGCCTTGACCACTACTGCTGGGCAGGTACAGCTCGTAGCCGCCGGACACCAGAGCAGCTTCCGATGCTTCCCTGCTCCCTGAAGCCAAGACCTCCCTAGAAGTGCTGGTTGCCTCTCCACCCTGTAAGGAGGAGAGAGTGTGTTTAAAAAACAAAATTCACCCAGGGTACGCGTATTGTGTTGCATGCTACTGGGACAGAGAGGCCTACACCTAAATTTCCATCGCCTCACTGCCAGGCTGTTGTGGAATCTTAATAACATCTGATCTATTTACAACAGCGCAAGGACTCATCCTTTTTTGGTGCAAGCAGCAGAGTCAAATAGTTCGAGGTTCAGTCAAAAGTTAGAGTTTGCAAACTTTCACGCATTTAACAAACCCTAAAATGCCGTTTGCGCGCTAATACAAGATTGTCAAACTTGAAGATCTGATATTTGGAAAGATCTAAAATTTGGAAAATTTGGGTACCGTACTAACAATATATCACGCCGCAAAAATATTGTTTTTGGGGGGTGCAGCGAGCTCACACCCCCTGAAATATATAAATAGTTGAGGGGGTGCGGATTGGTGCGGATTGAGTTTAAATAATTACTTTTGAGTTTTTGACGGGTCATGAGTGGGATCCCAGACAGCAGCAGCAGCAGCAGCAGCACCAGCAGCATACCCCCCCAAAAAAAAGACATTGAAAAGGCAGCGCAAGGACAGCAGCAGTGAGGACAGCGAGGAGGGGAGTGAGGAGGAGGGGAGTGACGCAGAGGGGATTGAGGAGGAGGGGAGTGACGCAGAGGGGATTGAGGAGGAGGGGAGTGACGCAGAGGGGAGTGAGGAGGGGGGGAGTGAGGAGGGGGGCAGTGAGGAGAGGGATGGGGAAGATGATGGTGATGATAATTGAGTTAAGAAAGACTAGAAGACAAAACCGATGCCAGTTGATGTACAATGCACAATGGATGACAGAGTTCAGCAGAACCAGGCTCAGTTTGGTATTTCTCAGTGCACTTGGACAAAAACTATTGAAATTATGAAATTATATATTGAGAGGGGTGCGGATTGGTGCGGACAGGGTAAAAATAACCTCTTTTTTTGAGGGGTGCGGAATGAGTACATGTCAGTACGGTAGTCAAAAATTGTAGTCCAAAATGCAAGAAAGAGCCTTAAAGGCTGTCAAACGTTCTGCTTTTTTATGTACTGATTAGTATTAATACCGTTTGTTTACGATCACTTCGGAAATTTAATTAATTATTTGGCCAAAAAACGAAAATTTTTATTAATTCTTGGAGGCCTCTCCGAACTGACTTCGAAGTGATAAATTAATTATTTGTAGTGGTTTTGAGGGTGAAAATCGAAATGAGCTCCAAGCGCGCCAGTGTGAACCCCCTGGCCGGGTTCTTGAAGCCTCAGCCACAGCTTCAGCCTCAGCCACAGCTTCAGCCATAACTAACAGCAGCAGCAGTTCACAGGCGGCATTCACAGGGGGGCTCTCGAACTCAAAAACCAATTCCCGACAGGGCCCTCCCGAAGTGCCCTCGAACTCAAAATATAATCCCCAGACTCCCTCACGAACTGAAATCGGAAATTTAATTAATTATTTGAAAGTGTGGTCACGAACTGATCGTGAACGAACGGTATATTATAGATACTCAAGACATTTCAAGCATATTTTGGACTGGTATGACCACGGAAACCAGCAAAATCCTCCAATTTCGAAATTGCACATAAACAAACTGCCCGAACAGTTTGAGGATTCTATAACTTTCACGAGCTTTATCAAACCCAAAAAAAGAACGGAACAAACCTGGTACGCAGTTACCAGGTCTTTCTTGCTCCTTGCATTGCTTCCAGCGTTGCGTGCACAGTGCTTTTATGACTAGCCTTGAACTAATGGAGCGAAATTGATAATCAGCACAGTCCTTGATTTCAGCTAGTGTATACAGCCTCACCTGTGCTGTGCTACCGCTCTCCTCCTCGTCCTCATACTCGTAAAAGTCGGCGTATTCTTCCTCATTGTCTTCGTAAGGCATCTTACAACGCCCAGAGTCTACCATGTGCCGCTGCAAGCAGATTGTAGGAGAAATTTGTAGCATGCATTCCTGCAGGGAAGTTTTGCTCCAGACGCCTCTGATACTCTGAAAGCTACGTTGAATGGAAGGCATGGGTGTATAACAGCAGAGGATCAGAGGTGCTCACTGCCTCAAGTTGTGTTTATTGAACGTGCAAGAGATGTTGGGTATAAATCACAACAGATCTGAGTAGAGAACATGTAAGTTCTTGCATGCTTTATTTACAGGCATGGTATAAGTTAGCCGCTAGCAAAATGGAACTTGTGTGCATCTTTCATTATGGCTTTTTTACCAGCCTTGTAAGAAAAGGACGAGATGATTAGGCAATACTGAATAATACTGGAGCCAGAAGCAGAAACGAGTATTTTGAGTCACGCAAGAAATTAAAAGGAAATCTACACTTTTGCAGGCTGCAGAGCAGGCTGCAGAACAGAACAGTAATATCTCGCCCAGACAGCAATACCGCTTAGAGTGCTAATAATTGTGTGCTATCCATTTCTGATCCCATTAGGTGTGTTGCAAGCTAATTAAATCACAGAGGGATCGTTACTTAGCTCTCATCGTTGCAAAACAACAGATTTTCTGAACGTCTAGGCTTTGAGGCCTGTTTCAAAACATCCCCCAAAATACTTTATTCTCGCCCCAAGGATGTCGTCCCTTCTAGCTTTTGCTTCTTAAGGCTTGTTGTTGTGCTTGCCTTTGCTTATGCGTTATTCTTTGCTTCATCAGGAAAGGGACGAAAAGGCCTCCCCTGGGCTTGCATTGAGTCAGTGAGGTGTTTCCCCATCGCACAGCTTGCATTTTAGAGATTATTACCTGGGGAATCTTCAAAACTCACATGGCTACTGGACGGTACACGTAACAGAGAGAAAGCTGGAACTGACACACAGCCACTCACTTGTACTGCATGTAGGGAGCGGAACTGCTTGGCATTGGCGTCGTCCCCGCGCGTATACAAAGGCACTCGGCCATACCTAATCTTGGCACCCTGCAGGATTGTGGGAGGTACACGGGCCCATCAGTCAGTGTGCATCGACAAGGAAGGTGTTGCATGCCTTTTTCACAAGCGCCTGTAGCAGAGAATTGCACGTTGGGATGGATGGGAGGGAGCGACATGACAACTGAAACTGAAGAGCCCAGCAATGAAAGGCTTCAGGAGTGAGGAAGGCAGACATGGGACTGATCCACTGCATGATTAAGACACAGACCTGCTCGCCTGCAATCCCATGTGCAGTAAACAAATATTTGTCTGTGCCACTTACCAAGTACTTCACCAAGCCCTCGGGGTCTTTCAGATACTGCGCGTCTGGCAAGTAGAAGCCAAAATGCTGCCACATGTATTCTAGATTGGACTCAAAGGACCTGCACACATGGACATGGAACAAAAAGAATTAGGCACTTGCCTGCATTCAATGCATCCCATTGTAGGCGGCCTCTTTAACCATAACTTAAGACCGACACCAGGCATGTTAAAATGTGCCCCTTTAAGAACCAATGCATCTGCCCCTTTTAAGAGTTTTAAATATTTACAGACGTGCATGTAATTGATGATCCTATCAATTGTTTGGCATTAATATCCATGAACAATCACCTCCTTCAAAACCAGCAAATATCCCAACATAGTGCCTGCCTTCGCACGGCCACTCTCATCATTACTCCCCATCTCTCAAATTTCCCCCCACACCCAGATAGAGGCACGCAACGCACTTGCTAATGTGGTTGTCAAACAAACTGCGCTTTACATCCCACTCCTCCCAGTCCTCAGCCCCGACTTGAGACGCAGGCTGACCGTGCGGCAGAGGGCCCACCACATCGTCATCCTCGTTGTCAGAAGCCGTTTCCCATCCGGACGCTGCCTCATCGCCATCCTCATCCATGGCATCCGTCTGCAGGCTGGAAGAGGTTGCGTCCTGGGTGCACAACGTGCCCAAGTGTGTGTGTGTGTGTGTGTGTGTGTGTGTGTGTGTGTGTGTGTGTGTGCAAACATGCACGCGACCTGTGCGTGCTTGTGTGCATGCATGCTCATATGCGTGTTGTGGTTGTGTAATTACCGCGTGCATATGCAAAAATAATGCTCGTCTTTTCAGAGAGGCAAGCAGGTAGGTGCTTGTGCAGAAGCAGCAGGCCTAGAGCGCATTTAAATTGCACTCACATCTTTCCTGAGCGGGAGGCCTCCTGAGGGCATGACTACTTTGTAGCCAGGTGCTGCGCCTTGTTGATGCTGGCCTCCTGCAATGCGTGCGTGGTAACAAAGGACGAATTGTGTTAGCACGCAACGCGTCCTGCCGCCGCCTGTCCTTTGTGCCTGCAGCCCGCCAAGACTTCCTGGCAAGCCTTCCCCCTTGTCAGACCCCTACCTTGCTGCGGCTGCATGTCTGCAACTGGCTTGTCAGAGATGATGGGGGCTGGGGGCTGCTCCATCCCTGCCTTCTTGAGGAGGTCCTGGAATTTGCGGGACCGGGTGTGTGCCTGGAAGGTGTGCTCCGTCTTGAACACTTTCTTTGTCAGGGGGCAGGCCCAGATGCGTACACAGCCCTGCGGCACGGCGGACTGGGCGCCCTGGGCTTGGGCGGAGGCCAGCTGCGCCTTGCGCGCCTGGAACCACTCTCGGGTGACGGGAGGGAGGCCAGCAATCTTCCGCTTCAGGTTATACTTATGGAGGTCGCTCTGCAGGTGCTCAACGAGACCCTGCCTATCCTGGAGGGGCTCAGAGGTGGTGCTGCAGTACAGCCCTTTGGAGGGATCATGCTTCTCCCCCTGGACGCCGGTGCTACTCTGATACCCCAGAATTTGGGTGTCTGCAAACTGCATTTTAATCGATCTTTTAAATTAATTTTAAAATGGCACTCAGTGCGAGCAGAGTTTCAAGCATTCCTGTGCCAAGCAATCCTGTGCCAAGTGGAAACATCAGAACACACAGACGCGTTCCACACCCAACACTTTCTGGAGCTTTCAACAAAACCCTGGACCAACAAGACCCTGCCGCGGGCAAGTTCTTGGCACTTCACTCAAGGGCACGCACATACACACACACACACACACACACACACACGCACACGCACACACACACACACACACACACAACACACACACACACAAGCACGCATGCACGCACGCACATGCACACACACACACACACACACACACACACATACACACACACACATGCAAACACACACACACGCAAACACACACATATACACATATCACACACGCACACATGCACACATATACACGCACATGCACGCGTGCACACACACACACACACGCACACGCACCTACACACCTACACACACACATACACACACACACACGCACACGCGCACACACACACACACACACACGCACACACACACACACACACAGCACAAAACATATATACACGCATACAAACAAAACACACGTACACACACCATGTATTCACCGCAGCACATGTCAGTACAGACCTGTAACTCGTGAGTTGACACGTGCGCATTCACATCTGCGCAATGCAACAATATGTGTCCAAGCTGCTCATCATCCCCATCTTCCTTTGCCACAGTCGATCCTTTTGAGACGGACCTGTTCACTCGAGCTTTGAAGGGCAAGAGCTTTTTGTGTAAGTCGTGTAGGGTGTGCAGGCCCAGCAGCAATGTTGTGGCAGGCACAAATACAAGCGTGACCACATCAAGATTTGAGCACCGATATAACTTCTACGTGCAGGCACTGAGTGTGGAAAGTGCTGTACAGGCAGTGGAGAGGTGAGTAACTCTACTGTAAATACACACACATAAACACACACGCACACACACGCACACACACACATGCACGCAACACATGTTTGTACACAGGTCTGGGTCAGCGAGCAAGAAAGGTGGGATTGTTGGAATGACCTGCGATACACTAATTTAAGACCATTGATAGCTTTTTGCTCAAATAGGGTACCGAGCCCCGGTGGGGTCTGCTCCACCTGTAGGCAACGACGACTTCACTTTTTGCCTGTTGCAGTGAGCGCTTTGCAAGTTACCTGAACATGCCGGTCCACAAGTTTTACCAGATGTATACCAAAAGCTACCACAGATACGACGGCTGGCGGCTTCTTAAGGCTCAAAGTAAGAGGAAGTGCAGGGGTGCATTTCGTAGCTTTCTCTAGTTGTGCTTTTTGCATGTACGCCTGCTGTTTTGAGGGAGCAGCAGCAATTCTGCGTCCTTCCTGCTCTTATTCTACACGGCAACAGGAAGCTCTTACATTAAAGTGCTCACCACCCTCCTGTCCACTCAGAAAATGAGACGATGGACTGCATCTTCTTAAAGGACAAGCTCTGTTCTGTCCACCCTGTTCGTCCCAGGCAGTGTTCTACTTACCCTTGGTGAGGTAATTCAAAGGAACCCTTGCTTTGCCGGCCAACGCCGCCTTTTTATAGTTATAATAAGGGGTGGTGAATGAAACATTCTGCTTGTTTGTACCCCATCTGAGAAGCCTCCTGAGGCTTGTTCAGTTGTCTCTGTTGTTGTGTGTTGTGCAGTGTATATACAAGACTTCTTGAACTGAAATTAGGTAATGACGGTATGATCAATATGGGCATGCTTCTCAAACGTTTATGATTCACAAGGGCATGCCTTTCATACTTGAAAATTTAGTTCATACTTGCTACCGTATTCAGTTAAAATCTGTAATTGCTACCGTATGCAGTTTCCAGAGCTCTAAGGGTTCAAAGCTCAAGAGAACACATCTCTTCAGCGTGAACCCTACTTTCTGCTGCCATATCTTTGTAACTTACCACCCAGAGCAACACAATTCAATGCTATCTATGTCCTTGCAATAAGCAAGTATCATTTCCAGAAACATTTGGAGTGAAGCGACCAAGTGTGTGGCGAAATGTGCTAACTTGCATGCTTTTTCCCATGGAAAACATACAACTAGTGATTGGTGTGTTTGCTCCATTTAATACACAGAGCAACTTGTGACGATAGATGCTCTAGTAGCTTGGTTAATACAGTTGGTTCCAATTCGATGAAGTGGCGTGTGAGTAAAGGCTCTTTGAATGCAAAAAAGGGTACAGTTTTAGACTCTCAACCCAGTGTTCCCTCTCTGTGTCAAACAAGTGTGGCCAACCCTTTTCATTCTTTCACTACTGTGAATTGTTAGTGTGCTAGGGGAGTGGAGCGTCCCGCTGTCAGAGTTGCATCAAATACCGTACCTTTCGCACTCATCCCGCACCCAAATTTCAGAGATATTTAGTAGAATCCCGCACCTTCCCGCACCCCCCCAATATATGTTTTTGCCCTCCCGCTCAACCCCGCAGGGCTTTTAGCCCTGTTTAGCACCAGTAAGCTTTACAAACAGTTTAAATGAAAGAGAACACATCAAAAGGGCAAAGGAAGTTCAACATGCTGTGCATGCATGTGAGAATGTTCTCTGTTCTACTACTTGACGCCCCCCCCCAAATCTGCTTCCTCTAGCCACTGTCACTGCTGTTGCTGCGGTCGTCCTTGCTCTCCTCCGCTGCTGCTGCTGCGGATGCTGCTCGCGCATGCTGATGGTGCTGCTTGGGTTCAGGCAGCCTTGGTGCGTGACCTTGTTGGCCGCACCAGCTGCCCATCTGTTCCTCTGTCAGCAGCTGGGCTGCTCTGACCTGCTCTGCATGCGCAAGCGTTGCAGCTTGGTCCTCTTCAGCCCTCCTCTACATCTTTTCCTTGCCACACAGCCTCCCCCTCATGAGTGCCAATGCCTCTGTGCATAACAGCTGCCACGTTGCTCAAGGGCAAGCGCAGGGAACAAGCGTCCTGCCTGCTCTGCTGCCTCACGCTGCTTTGCCTTGTCCCAATTGCTAGTGCCCCTGCTAAGCTGCGCCCCTGTGCCCTTTCTTTGTCCCCACATCCTAATTGACCTGTGAGACTGGAGTCATTCTTTGGCCTGCCAGGAGGCCTCTACATCGCTGCCTCCTCCGCCTACCCCTCAGCCTGTTCTGCAGCCAATTTCTTGCTGTAACTTAGCTCGGTCGGTTGTCAGCTGCTGGTGCTGCTGGGGCCGCTGGGGCGAGGGGTGGGGTGGGAGGGTCGCTCATGACTTGCAGCGACCCCAAAAAACTTTGTTTACACCGATCCTGCACAACCCCGCAGGGCCAAAAAAGATATATATTAAAGCTTACTGCAGGCATCCCGCAGGACAATAAACGATATTTATGCGGGGTGTTATCAAAAAGGTACGATATGCAAATAGGAAAATGCGAGGCATCAAGCTGTCATATAGGCTTTCTGCAGGTGTTTGAAATCCAAGTCTTTGCTTAAATACGTCCAAGTGCTTTTAAGGTTCAACAGCTGGTTCCCTTGACACAAAAAAAATGCAATTAGAAATAAGTAAAGGCACGATAGTGCAAAGGTTGACATTCACCACTTTATATCACTTTATATCCGCAACACTTATAATCACGAAATGATTCCAGAGGGAGTTGAAAGCACCTCCTGGGCCTCTTTATTTTCTACAAAATTTGATTTCTTTCGTGACACAAAACATCTGCCCGAAATTTCCACATGTTTTTGGCAAAGCCCCCCTCGGGGGGCGTAAGCTCCTAGCGTTGATAGCTTCACACCCAGTGTTGTGACTTTACGCCGTAATTGAGAATTTTGCACCGTATTACGGTACGGTGTACGCCGTACTACGGTCATACCGTAGAAATTACGGTAAAACCGGGATTACGGTCCAAACCGTCATGTACG
>Ga0307947_1004446_pt1 | contig 11021 bp, 7 predicted proteins | sample OrgLakmetagen232_FD_201840 | JGI IMG/M metagenome (GOLD analysis project Ga0307947, IMG submission 201840) | Saline water microbial communities from Organic Lake, Antarctica - #232 | ecosystem: Environmental > Aquatic > Non-marine Saline and Alkaline > Saline | place: Antarctica: Organic Lake...
GGCTGGTGGTGGGGCTGGTGGTGGGACTGGTGGTGGGGCTGGTGGTGGGACTGGTGGTGGGGCTGGTGGTTGGGCTGGTGGACTCAGTCTGCACATGCAAAATTTGATGTTAGCAAAACAGCCGCTAGTGCATAAGGCAAAAACTCTTCCAGATCTTTCTATCCTGCCATTGTTGCAGCAAAAATAAATAACCTGAAATTTTCTCCTAATCCCCACCTGTGTTTGGAGCAGGTGCCTTGCACTTGCGCCCTGGACACTTCGCAGCATGAAGCCAAGCGTGATCGCGAGGAGGAGCTGCTTTGCGGAGAGCATCATTTTGATGTGCGTCTGTCTGGTACTCCTTCACAATTTAATTTATTATGGTAGCCTTCAAAATTCTTTTTTAAACCAATTTCCGTGTCGGAACGGCCCAAAACACGAGCGACCGCAGGCAAAGCGACCGCAGGTAAGCAGAGAAAACACGACAGCCGAGCAGAGCATGCGTGCCTGTGGTCATTCCGGAGTCATGCCAATTATTTTCCCCCGAACAAGCATGCCACCTCGCTACACTTATATTTGTGCATGCCACAGTATAATAATTTACTGATATAATAATTACTTATACCTTTACCATAATCAAGTGGAAACCTGCCCTGAGAATAATATTACTGCACTTGCAGGTATCATACAATGACAAGTCCAGAGCGGAGGAAGTGGCCCGCAAGCCGCAGCCCAAGGGCTGGACATGCACGATAGCCATGTTGCTGCACTTGCCGTGCTTTTATTTCAAATTCCGGCACAAGCCGTTCGGTTCAACCCGCTCTTGACCAACCTGTTCTTAACCCGCTCTTGACCTATCCCCTCCTTGCCTTCTTGAAGTGGATTTGCATTTCGAGCCTAGGGCAAATGGCCGGGCGACTTCTGGGGCCAGGGCACCCCTGCTAACACGCCCTTGCAAGTGAGTGTCTCCCTTCTCCCCTGTAGTGCCTGAGCAAACACAGAAGGGGGCACAGGTGAGAAACACACACATGCACGCACACGCACACGCGCACACACACGCACCTGAACACACATACACACACATACACACACACACACACACACACACACACATACACACACACGCACACGCACACGCACACGCACACGCACACGCACACGCACACGCACACGCACACGCACACGCACACGCACACGCACACGCACACGCACACGCACACGCACACGCACACGCACACCACGCGCACACGCACACGCACACGCACACGCACACCACGCGCGCAAGCACCCTTAAGCTAAAGTGCAAGATCTGATTCTCTTACCATCATCCTCAATCGTATACTGCCACAGAGATCTGGATGGTGTATCAATTTGTGCACTAAGAATACAACTGAGGGGACTAGGACTGCCCATACACTTTTGCTTGGTTCAAAAATGATGTCGCATATGCACACATGTGCGTGCTTCAGCGTGCGCACACAAGCAATTACACATCTGCGCATGCACGAGTCTACGTGATGGACTCAGTGGGCGAGGGCAGGCATGTCCTTCCAGGCACAAACCTGCGGGAAAAGCGTTGAGAATAATAATTTACCAGCTCCATAAGGAGTATGAATGTGGATTGCGTCTCCAAGCAGGACCCAACAAGCGTAGGTTGTGAGGGAGGCAAACTGGCATGGATTTGACATGGAAGTACTCATGGGGGTGGTGAAACAGCGGAGGTATTGGGATGTGAAGGTTGAAAACAGGCCATCATTGCTTACACATTGCGCGGTGGATACCTACTTTTACCTCCCCTATTTGGGTCTAATGAAAGCTGTAAGAGCTCAAAATAAAACAAACTTTTTCGGTCCATACATCTTATTTTATTTTCTGGAGGCTCACGTGAGCTGATTGGCATCTAGCTGGGTGACAAAACAAGTCTCAGCCCCGTAGAACTGCACTTTCACTACAAGCACATCGCGCATGGCAGGGAGGTTTCTTATGGGAAAATCTCTGGGCAGCACTGGACGGCAACGCTCTCAATGAAAGGAGTGTGCCTGGAGGGGCAGCAGCCTCGCTGGGTCTTTGGGGCCCGTGATGCTGGGTCTAGCTGGTCCCTGCTTTGAGGCTGGTAGTTTGAGGCTGGTGATGCTGGTAGTTTGATGCTGGTAGTTTGATGCTGGTAGTTTGATGCTGGTGAGGCTGGTAGTTTGATGCTGGTGAGGCTGGTAGTTTGAGGCTGGTAGTTTGAGGCTGGTAGTTTGAGGCTGGTGATGCTGCCGAGAAGGCTGGCATCCTCACAGCAGCAGCAGCCTTGCAGCAGCACCAGTACAGTTACGTGGACATGGAGCAAACCAGCACAGTCACGTGGACATGGAGCACACCAGCACATTGTCGTGGACATGGAGCACACCAGCACAGTCACGTGGACATGGAGCACACCAGCACAGTCACGTGGACATGGAGCACACCAGTACAGTCACGTGGACATAAAGCACACCAGCACAGTCACGTGGACATGGAGCACACCAGTACAGTCACGTGGACATAAAGCACGTGCCAGACGTGGCTGGCCTCGTGGACCAGCTAGAGAATGCGGCCATCAGATGGCCTATAAAAAGTGGGCATAGGCTTCGCGGGTGTCAGTGCCTAGGCTTGGACGACACGTTAATTAAGGGAAAGGAGCCACTTTGGTACCGAGTACCGTAAAGCTCCTCCACCGCGAAAAGGAAATGAAAAATAAATGGGGATTAAGAGGGTTGCAGGCTTGGCCTGAAACCGGCTCCTGATGAGAGTTGATAATAGGTAGTACTAGAAAGGGCACGTCTGGTATGGACAAGTTAAGCAGCAAATTTCACAGAGTGCACATGGAGCTTGTCCAATCTTGTTAACTCTTTGAGAATCAAGACCCAGTTCCTTGAAAGGCTTCAGAGTGTGAGTGTAGTTGGTGCCACCCACACCCAAAAGGATGATGTGGAGAGTAACGGAGGCTCCTTGGAGAATGTGGCAGAGATCTTTGTGCTGTTCTTTTGCGGCGTTCAGCTGGTTCTGAGGTCTGGTGTCCTCACAGTACTTGATCTCGACGAGGTGGATGTCACGCCAAGTCTTGTTGAGGTCTTTAGGTCGGTGCTGTCTGGGGTTGGTGGCTCTACTGGTGGCTAGCGGTGCTGCTGGGGTGCTCCCAGTCTCCCTCAATTGCCCCCTGCCACTTCGAAGAACCCACCCCCCTACATTAGTTTGTAGTTTTCGTGTTTTTACAGCGCTGGGAGTAACCAGCACAAAATCTGGGCGGCTGAAGGTAAATCTGTCTTTATCTGAGAAGCGGGGTGGGAAGAGCCATTTGGGTACAATTCTACTTTTGGCTGTTACAGGGATCTGGAGACTCCACATGGTCATCCGTGCACAGGAAGTTCCTTGGGTTAATCAAATTACCTACTGTTCAGTGCAATGTTGCATTACAGAACACTTATAGACAAACAATGCACAGGAAGTTCCACACGCACTAGTTGGCCACCGCTGGAAGCTGGTGCATACACTCGTAGAATGCTTAATTAATCAGCCTCATGCATGAGGCTGATTAGTGAAACATCCTCAGACAGTGCCTTGCTGGCGCAGCTGTGAGAAAATATAGAGGCGTTTCCTGCTCGGGATCATTTGTTCTCCTCTTGGGTCATGCTTAGAGTTGGTTTTGGCGCACTAGTCATCGCAAAGGGTTACACTTTTATTCTGACTAACATTTGGCTTCCATTGTCTTTCTGTTGAGTGACTCGAGGTTGTGTACATAGCTAGACATGCACTCGGCCCAATACTTTTCCTCCCTGTCTGGCCTGTCTTCCTAATCCAGGCACCCAAGTTACACTGTCTTCCCAAGAAAAAATGAATGTTTTGTTAAATTATTTACGTCGAGCAAATTGAATAGATTCGAAGTAAAGTGTTGCTACCATTTTGGGGGCACCTGGCTACATGATTCGTACACGGTCTGCCATCCTTATTCATAATCATTTTCACTACTAGTAAGACTCGCGTCTGGCATTTGGTTGGAAAGCGGTTTCCATTCTTAGGTTTAATATTCGGCTGCCATACTGATATGTTGGCTAGCAGGCGCCCGCGCCGCTGATTATTTGCTAGTTCTATCAATACTCATTGATGTAATATTTAGTAGATACCAGCTTTTTAAAACTGAACTGTTAATAAGTGAGTGGCGAGAATTGACTATTCTAAGGGGCTTGGCATCATTGTGGAAAAACTCGTTTAGAACAGTATATAAAAGGGTTTACGAAGGGTTTACAAAGGGATTACAAAGGAGGGTAACCTTTCCTTGTAAGCCCTTTGTATATAAAAGGAAAGCGACAAAAGGAAGCAGTCAGCGCGCGATGGTCGAAAAACCTACAAGGTTACACGGTTTACAAGGAAAGGCCTTCAGTCAAAGCGTGCGACTGCTAGCCTGCTCATAAAAACCAATCAGTTCATGTAGAATAAAATCGAGAACACCTACGCAAGCAATGAAACCACTCCCCACATTAGTCAAGGCCACTAAAAAAATGTATTGCCTTGCCTACTACCTCAGGACGGCAACGTTTCCCCCCATGGTAGCAACAATTTACAATGTTTTACCTAAGCCTTTACGTTATTTTGCTGATGGCTTTATCTGTAACCTTGGTAACTGCAGGATAGTATGCGTTGTTATTTTAGCAAGCAGGATCTCAAGATGTGTCTGCATTCTTAAAATATTAAACTCCATCTTTTCTTCACGAACTTGTTGTACTTTATGAACAGGCCAAGTTCCCTCCACATACATTATTAGCTGTCCTTGTAGGGGCAGATCAGGATTTGGAACAAAAACTGCATCACGGCTTATGGGTTGCTTCCAAGCTCCGTGTTGTTCACTCGGTCAACTAGCGCTGCCAAGCTTGTCCAAAAAAGTAAGAATACGCAGGCAGTGAAAACCACTCCCCACATTGATCAAGGAAAAGGAGGATGTCCATATCATCATAGTAGAGTGTGTTGATGGCCTCTGTGGGTGTCATTGAAAAAGCCTTATCCTTCTTGTAAGTCCAGAGTTCTTGTTGAATATGCGTGGTGCGCAAGGGGGTCAGGTTTAGGCTAGGGAGGTTATGGGGTGTATCGAGGACCTCACACCTTCTTTTCCTTTGGGGTCTGCGCTGTGATGATAATGCTGGGTGGTCTGCTATCTCAAAGGTTGGGTTGTTGCAACTGGTTGTGTATCTGGTAAGTTGTCGGGTTGACGGGTTGACGGGTTGTGTATCTGGTAAGTTGTCGGGTTGACGGGTTGTGTATCTGGTAAGTTATCGGGTTGATGATACTGATATGCTGGGTGAGAGGAGTGATTATTTGTGTGAACGCTTGTGTTGCATGGTGGTTGTGGCTAGTGATTTGTGAGCGTGTGGTGCGTTTGTTTGGCTGACTGTTTGTAGGTTGTTCAGTAGGCTGAGTTACTATTTGTGAGTTAAATGCAACAGTGTCTATGATTTGAGTCAGGGGCGTATGTTACTGACTTTCTGTTTGGCTGCGTGTCCTCTTTCTGGTACTGGTGGGGAGGGTCCTTGTAAAGAGGCCTTGTGTATGACGTGTACGCTTTGCTTGTTGGTCTTGGGAGAGATGGTCTTGGGAGAGAGTGGCCAGTTGGTTAGTGGGTGCAGGGTCAGAGAGGCAAGCAATAGCTGTAGTTTGTGGCAGTGGTATTGGCGATGTGCGATGTGCTTATAGAGTTGTGGTTCCTTTTTGTTTGGTTGGATACCCTTTGTGAGTAGCGTTGTGAGCGCGGGGTTTCCGTTCGTGGTGATGGTGGAGGACCTTCCACCGTTGTGGCAAGGGAGTGTTGTGCTTGGGGAAGCTCAGTGCGGGATATGTTGCCATGTGCTGTGCGTTTCCTGGGTCGAGCAATAAATTCTGTACATTGGGGGGTAATTTCCTCTGAAAATGATGGTGTAGGTACGTTGAGTGCAACATGACCTTGAGTTTCTGTTTGAGGTTGGGTTGTGATTTTGGAGGAGGCAGGGGATGTTTGCAGCTCAAGTTGGGTGTGTCAAATAAAAACAGAGGATCGGTTGGGGTGTCCATTACTTGTTGATGGATCTGTGTGTGTAGGTGGAGGGCCTCTGATTAAGTTGTTTGTAATGGGGAGCCTGTGGTGTGTTGCTGAGCGTGGCTGTGGTGCGGATGTTGTGTAGATGGGCAAAGTTTGTTGGGTTTGGGTGTTTGCGGGATTTGGGGGCATCTCTTTGTGAGCCGATGTGTTAATGTGTGTATCTAGGAGACCTGTGAAGGAGGAGTTGTTTATTATTGTGCGGTTCTATGCTACAGTTCGCTGTAGGCTTTGTCATTTACACCAAGCTGCCGTGGAGGGAGATCAAAACCAAAAACGGGCTGCAGGCCCTCACAAAAGCAAGACAACGCAAAGAAGCAAGTGCCAAGTCCATAAGTCAGATACAAGCGAGCTCAGATGGGAACACCCACAAGTCAAAGCACACAAGCTGAGGGGGTGGGTGGGAAAAACAACCCGATCAAAAGCAAGGCATAAAAAGAATGCCTAATAAAACGAGAGTACACAGCACTTTATGCAGTGCTTGCCAGATCTCAGCCTACGCTCACTACGCAAGAACTCCAGTTCTACAGCTGAGGCAGAGAACTGATGATTAATAAGTAGGATGGACTGTTTGTTCTGAATTCCTTTCTTGGAGTATTTGTAATTGAGACTACACTGTCCAATCCACCATCCACGATTGGTGGATTTAATCTCAACAGTATGGACGTGAGTATTTGTGCAATTGGAGACTACACTGTCCAATCCACCTCAAACTGCTGCGAGTCGCTGGAGCATAACTTTATCTTTTGCTCCGCCATTCTGTGCTGCCTACACTAGAGCTAAGGCTAACTGAATACGAGTTTAATGAAATTATGAAGGTTGGGGCATACTTTGCTATAGAACGCAGAATTCAGCTATCTTGTTTATTTCATATCGCATTTCATTTCATATTCTTGCAGTGCTTGTTGTTGTGAGCAAGGGATTCGCCTAGGGTAATACAATACCGGGGAAACTGGTTTTCTTAAAGCCAAAGTAATTTCCTTAACTCTTTTCCTGGTTCCCCGGAACTATTGTACTACCCTGGATTCACCAGAGCATTGAGTTGAGGTGGGTGAGGTGGGAGACTGGGTGATAGGGAGGACCCCTTTCCTGTGTTGTGTATTTTGTGCATCTCGTGATGAGTGATGATTCAGAAAGGTTCACGCACCCCTTTCTTTTCCTGTGTTGTGTTTCTGTGCAATTCACGCGTTTCATGCACCCCTTTCGTGTATTTTGTGCCCTTCTTGCGTGGTTCACGCACCCTTTTCCTTTCCTGTCCTGTTGTGTTCATTGCTGCTCGTGATGAGTTCACGCACCCCTTTCTTTTCCTGTGTTGTGTTTCTGTGCAAATCACGCGTGGTTCGCGCACCCCTTTCCTGCATTTTGTACCCATCATGCGTGGTTCATGCATCCCTTTCCTTTCTTGTTGTTGTGTGTATGCTCATCACACGCGTGGTTCTGCACCTCTTTCCTTTCCTGTGTTGTGTTCAGTGCTGCTCATGTGTGGTCCATGCACCCCTATCCTTTCCTGTGTCTCAGGGTAGTGCAATAGTTCCAAGGAAACTGAAAATGACTTAAAGCCAAAGTGGATTCCTTAACTATTTTCCTGGTTCCCCGGAACTCTAGTGTACTACCCTGCTGTGTTTTGTGCTCCTCGTGATGAGCGTTGTTCACGCACCCCTTTCCTGTGTTCATTGTTTTCTGTCCTGCTAATGATGAGAGTGGTTGGATGGCATGCACCCCTACTCTGGTCTGTGCCTCCTTTCACTGATGTATATATGCAGTACGTGTTCGTGCTCATCCATGCAGGTGCCCGCTCGTGGACACACAACAACACTGACAGCCAAGACAGCTTCTGGTGGCCTATTTCTTGGCTTATACACAGTGGTACATTCTCGTTCATTCCGGTGGGTACTCTTTGCATCTCTCAATTTCTGGTTCACCGTTTGAGCACGGGATGGTGGACTTCGTCAACTGGCTGACATTTATTTTGATTTCATTTAAGTGAGTGAAAAGGTGTATAATAATCCTGCTAGATTAAGCCATATTCCTGCCAAGAAGCAAGAAGCAATAGCAAGCATTGAAGTGTCCTTTCTTCCTTGAATACAGATTTGCTATTTGTGTGGTGTTGATGGAAATCTGGCCGTCAACGTTTCATTTCCACATAGAACGGACTAATAGAACAGAAATCTTTTAGAAAGAAGGACTAGAAGGACTAATAACGAAGGACTAAAGGATTAATAAAGAAGGACTAAAGGACTAATAAAGAAGGACTAAAAAAAAGAAGGGAAGGCATGTTTGACTTGAATTGTTGTATAAACTTTCCGTGTATGGTTCTGAAAATGAATCATGCTTATTTATGATGTACTTTTTTTAAAGTAGCTGCTAACGTGGGTTGTCCAAATTTAAATAATGAAACCATGCTTCTAAAACCTATACCATGACAGCACGTCGCACCACTGTCTGCAGGCAACTTCACTTTCACTCGCACCACTGACTGCAGCAGCTTGTGAAAGACTACAAGTGAGTGATTGTTGTTGCTAACCTGCATGAGCTAAACCTGCATGAGCTGGAATACCCAATTATGTGAGTGGCTGCTTTGCACCAGATCTGCATGAGCGATGGTGAACACCAATTTCTAATAGCTTGCAAATGAGGGGCAGAAACTAAGATCAAATAAATTCTGTACAGTGCACCCAATTGACAAACACCACCACACGTACCAAAACACAGGCTTGTAGCAATGCAGAACAGCCCTTTCACACATCAAGATGGTCTTCTGCTGTCAACCATCTTGGCTTGGACGGAAGCACCAGGCCCCTTGCTGTCCACTTGCAAGGGGCTGTACGCTCTCAAGGACGACACCTACACTCAAGCATTGTGGCTGGTGAGGCAACATCCCAAATCTGCTCTGTATCGTGCGAGTGAGAAGGGGCACGCAGAGGTGGTGCAGCTGCTGCTTCAGGTGCCGGAGGCTGCAGCAGGGATCAATGCCCAGGACGGATATCGCAGAACTGCTCTGCATTGTGCGAGTGAGAAGGGGCACGCGGAGGTGGTGCAGATGCTGCTTCAGGTGCCGGAGGCTGCAGCAGGCATCAATGCCCAGGATAGATATCGCAGAACTGCTCTGCATTGTGCAAGTGAGAAGGGGCACGCAGAGGTGGTGCAGCTGCTGCTTCAGGTGCCGGGGTCTGCAGCAGGCATCAACGCCAAAGACGGATATGACAGAACTGCTCTGCATTGTGCGAGTGAGATGGGGCACTTGGAGGTGGTGCAGATGCTGCTTCAGGTGCCGGGGTCTGCAGCAGGCATCAATGCCCAGGATAGATATCGCAGAACTGCTCTGCATTGTGCGAGTGAGAAAAGGCACGCGGAGGTGGTGCAGCTGCTGCTTCAGGTGCCGGGGTCTGCAGCAGGCATCAATGCCCAAGACGGATATGACAGAACTGCTCTGCATTGTGCGAGTGAGAAGGGGCACTCGAAGGTGGTGCAGATGCTGCTTCAGGTGCCGGGGTCTGCAGCTGGCATCAATGCCCAGGATAGATATCGCAGAACTGCTCTGCATTGTGCAAGTGAGAGGGGGAACGCGGAGGTGGTGCAGCTGCTGCTTCAGGTGCCGGGGTCTGCAGCAGGCATCAATGCCCAGGACAGACGTCGCAGAACTGCTCTGCATTTTGCGAGTGAGAAGGGGCACGCGGAGGTGGTGCAGCTGCTGCTTCAGGTGCCGGGGTCTGCAGCAGGCATCAATGCCCAGGACGGATATCGCAGAACTGCTCTGCATTGTGCGAGTGAAAAGGGGCACGCGGAAGTGGTGCAGCTGCTGCTTCAGGTGCCGGGGTCTGCAGCAGGCATTAACGTCCAAGACGGATATGACAGAACTGCTCTGCATTGTGCGAGTGAGAAAGGGCACGCGGAGGTGGTGCAGATGCTGCTTCAGGTGCCGGGGTCTGCAGCAGGCATCAATGCCCAGGACGGATATCGCAGAACTGCTCTGCATTGTGCGAGTGAGAAGGGACACGTGCAGGTGGTGCAGCTGCTGCTTCAGGTGCTGGGGTCTGCAGCAGGCATCAACGCCCAAGACGGATATGACAGAACTGCTCTGCAATCTGCTAGTGAGAAGGGGCACTCGGAGGTGGTGCAGATGCTGCTTCAGGTGCCGGGGATTAGTATTTAGTTTGCTGAGCGCTTTTCAGGGACTGCGTGGGTGTGAGTTGTATGTACGAGCTGTTCAAACTGGGCATGCTATTACCATGCAAGAGTTTACTGCAGATTTGAAGCATAGGATGGGAGGTGTTTGGAGAGATGCTGAGTTGGTGGACCCCAACACGCACAACAACAAACTGGCCACCTATCATTCTTGGTTTGCCATCCCTTTTTCTAGAAATGAGCGTATGCCGGTTAATGTACCACGTTCATGATTTTCTTTCTCAGCAGAAAAATAGACTTTTTCTTTCTGAGCTTATGGATTTATTTGTGGCTGGCCGAGACCAGTCAGCAGCCGATGAGCCAAACAACCTGGCTGAAGGTCACCCCCCATTGTAACCATTGTAACCATTGTATTTAGTTTAACTACACCCAATACATACAAGACCTTTTTTTGGTTCAGGGTCTTCGACGGTCCTTCCTGTTGTATTCCTGTATGAGAATGGATAGCGCCTTGTCTTTGATGTGTACCAGGTGCTTAATTTACACTTTTGTTCTTTCTTTTTTCCAACATGTTTTCAAGTCTCTGGTTTGGAAGTGTAACCAAATATCGACAGTGTAACACAATTATCGACAAAGTGTAACGTAAAATTGATAAGTACTATTTACAGGCAACGCGCGTTGTCTGTAAAGTCTTAAGTGTAACCAATGGTTACAATGGTTACAATTGGGGGTGACCTTCAGCCAGGTTGTTTGGCTGATCGGCTGCTGACTGGTCTCGGCCAGCCACAAATAAATCCATAAGCTCAGAAAGAAAAAGAAAAAGTCTATT
>Ga0307947_1004449_pt1 | contig 11009 bp, 16 predicted proteins | sample OrgLakmetagen232_FD_201840 | JGI IMG/M metagenome (GOLD analysis project Ga0307947, IMG submission 201840) | Saline water microbial communities from Organic Lake, Antarctica - #232 | ecosystem: Environmental > Aquatic > Non-marine Saline and Alkaline > Saline | place: Antarctica: Organic Lake...
ACCCGCAGCGGGTGCCCCTCACCCATCACCCACCCCTTGAATGACGTTTCGGAAATAGAAGCCTGCTATGTTGTCCACCGCAGCAAAAAAGAGGTGTGTTGATTACATGACATGTACACACATAAGTGAGCCCCTCACCCATCACCCACCCCTTGAATGACGTTTTGGAAATAGAAGCCTGCTATGTTGTCCACCACAGCAAATAAGAGGTGTGTTGATTACATGACATGTACACACAATGCCCACATCCCTCACCCATCACCCACCCCTTGAATGACGTTTCTGAAATAGAAGCCCGCTATGTTGTCTACCGCAGCAGCCGAGGCAGAGGAGATGGAGACGTCGAGGCTCTTAAGGCCCGCTTCCAACGAAGTCAGTAGGAAGGTGAAGGTGGAGGTGCTCTGATGCAGAGAGGGCGGCAGAGTGGTTGTGCGTGTGTGTGTGTGCGTTTGTGTGTGTGTGTGTGCGTTCGTGTGTGTTTGTGTGTGTTTGTGTAAGTGAGTATGAATTGGCCGGAGCCATGTATGAAACCCCTGCAAAATAAACACCACACAAATTAGACACAGTAGACCTGCATATGACGAGCCATGCCATGTGTATAAAGAACACGCCAAGCAATATGCATAGACACACACACACAGACACAGACACATACACACACGAAAACATACGCCCACACACCCACTCACCCCCATCCCCATCTACCCAAATAACACACACGTTGTTAGCACCTACGCACCTGTGCTGCAAGGGTGCTTGTGTGGTTGTGTGCTAGCACCTCCAAACAACACACACGTTGTTAACACACACACACGTTGTGAGCACCTACGCACCTGTGCTGCAAGGGTGCTTGTGTGGTTGTGTGCCAGCACCTCCAGCAGCCCAAAGTACGCACGGCTGAGTTTACGAAACGCCAGGATGTCTGCCAGGGGAATGGACAGCACCAGGCGCAGAGCCATCTCGAGCGCCTCCTGCAAATTCATGTGCAGGGTCAAGCACACACCCTTAACATCACCAACACAAGAAACACTTCCAGGGGAATGGACAGCACCAGGCGCCGAGCCATCTCAAGCGCCTCCTGCAAATTTATGCGTGGAGTTAAGCACGCACCCTTAATAAGACCAACACAAGAAACACTCCCAGGGGAATGGACAGCACCAGGCGCAGAGCCATCTCAAGCGCCTCCTGCAAATTCATGTGCAGGGTTCAAGCACACACCCTTAACAAGACCAACACAAGAAACACTTCCAGGGGAATGGACAGCACCAGACGCAGAGCCATCTCAAGCGTCTCCTGCAAATTCATGCGTGGAGTCAAGCACACACCCTTAACAAGACCAACACAAGAAACACATCCAGGGGAATGGACAGCACCAGGCGCAGAGCCATCTCAAGCGCCTCCTGCAAATTCATGTGCAGGGTCAAGCACACACCCTTAACAAGACCAACACAAGAAACACTTCCAGGGGAATGGACAGCACCAGGCGCAGAGCCATCTCAAGCGCCTCCTGCAAATTTATGTGTGGAGTTAAGCACACACCCTTAACAACACCAACACAAGAAACACTCCCAGGTGTGTGGACAGCACCAGGCGCAGAGCCATCTCAAGCGCCTCCTGCAAATTTATGCGTGGAGTTAAGCACACACCCTTAACAACACCAACACAAGAAACACTCCCAGGGGAATGGAAAGCACCAGGCGCAGAGCCATCTCAAGCACCTCCTGCAAATTTATGCGTGGAGTTAAGCACACACCCTTAATAAGACCAACACAAATAATACTCCCAGGTGTGTGGACAGCACCAGGCGCAGAGCCATCTCAAGCGCCTCCTGCAAATTTATGCGTGGAGTTAAGCACACAGCCTTAACAAGACCAACACAAGAAATACTCTCAGGGGAATGGACAGCACCAGGCGCAGAGCCATCTCAAGCGCCTCCAGAAAATCCATGCGCACAATCACACATATTTTCACCAGCTCAATGCCAGAAAGTAGTCGCACACCCACTTTTAACCTGAAAACACTTACCACACACACACACACACACACACATACACACACACATGCCCACACACACCTTGAGGGCGAATTCACCAAAAATCTGGAACGCGCCAAAGTTGACGTAGCACACCTCCACCCACTTTAACCTTAAAACACCCGCCACACACACAAACACACACACACACGCGCACACACACATATGCACACACACACCTTGAGGGCAGGGTCGCCATAAAGCTGGAACACACCAAAGTTGACGTAGTTGCCGCTCATTGCTCGGGAGAGAGTGAGCAAGCAAATCCAAATGCCCTTGTACCTATGTGTGTGTGTGTGTGTGTGTGTGTGTGTGTGTGTGCGTGAATGTGTGTGTGCGTGAATGTGTGTGCGAGTGTGTGTGTATGTGTGTGTGTGTGTGTGCACGAGCGTGTACGCACGAGCGTGTACGTACGAGCGTGTGTACGCACAAGTGTGTACACAGTTCACACACACACGCACACACACTTACACACATGCACACACACACACCCACAAGCACACACACGCACACACTCACAAGCACACACACACACACATGCTCAACATAATAGGCAAACAAGCCCCCCACCAACACACACACACACACAAACACAAACAAACACGCGCAACTGTTATCAGCGGTGTTTGGGATTGTGTTGGTGGATGAAAATGTGCACAAGCTGTTTAATTTACAACGCACACACACACACACACGCGCACACACACATACACACATGCATAAACGCCCGCACCTGTTATCATAGGTGTTTGGAATTGTGCCGGTGGATGCCAGCATGTGGTTGCCAAAGGTTACAATGACTCGGGAGGCTTCCCTGCATATTGTGAGGAAGTGCGCAAGGAGCACGCATGATCCAGTGTATGATCCAGTGTATGATCCAGTGTATGATCCAGAGTGCGCATGAATCGTTGCACAACGCCCAAGCAAAATCTTCTGCACGTTTCCAGAAACGTACGCATTGGAATAGGAGTTTGATGTCGACTGTTTCTTGCATTGCGTTCAGGAAAAAAATAATCTGTGCATACTAGTCTCACACGGGGTGGTCATAACGGTGGTAATAACGAGTGAATGGACGGCGACATAAAAACACACAATGTGCGTGCGTGCATGTGTGTGTGTGTGTGACGTACTGTGAGGCCATGGAAGCATCTGCATAACTTGCCTCTACCAACTCACACGTTTGTCTTTGCCTGAGTGGAGCGATGGCTCAATGGTAGGGTTGACCAGAACCTTATATATATATACGGTGTATGTACGGCAATTTCGGCAGGGAAATCACTGAAAATACGGTCATATGCGTGTATATAATCTTTTGGCAGGGAAATCACCAAATATACGGTGTATACACACGGTTCCGGCCGACCCTGCTCAATGGTGACGAGTGCAAAGTATAGTGCACAGTGCCGAGTGCGTGGGTGACGAGTGCAGAGTTTAGTGCAGTGCCGAGTGCCGAGTGACGAGTGCAGAGTGACGAGTGCACAGTGACAAGTGCAGAGTGACGAGTGCAGAGTGCTGAGTGACGAGTGCAGAGTGCCGAGTGCAGAGTGCCGAGTGCAGAGTGACGAGTGCAGAGTGACGAGTGCACAGTGCCGAGTGCCGAGTGCCGAGTGCCGAGTGCCGAGTGCCGAGTGCCGAATGCAGAGTGATGAGTGCACAGTGACGAGTGCAGAGTGACGAGTGATGAGTGCAGAGTGCACAGTGCCAAGTGCACAATGACGAGTGCACAGTGATGAGTGCAGAGTGCACAGTGCCGAGTTCAGAGTGACGAGTGCAGAGTGACGAGTGCAGAGTGCCGAGTGCAGAGTGCCGAGTGCAGAGTGACGAGTGCAGAGTGATGAGTGCAGAGTGATGAGTGCAGAGTGATGAGTGCCGAGTGCCGAGTGCAGAGTGCCGAGTGCAGAGTGACGAGTGCAGAGTAACGAGTGGAGTGCCGAGTGCCGAGTGCCGAGTGCCGAGTGCAGAGTGACGAGCGCAGAGTGACGAGCGCAGAGTGACGAGTGCAGAGTGACGAGCGCAGTGTATAATGCTCAATGGTGACGAGTGCAGAATACAGTGCACAACTCAATTCCATGGACATAATCCACAGTAAATCTAATATACTTTAAGCATCTCATACTCAATCCATGGTTAACTGTGCTTTTGAGCGCACCAGGTAAAGTTAAGGCAACTGGATGTTAACACCCACACAACGAACACTTTGCAGTAAGCAAGGCTCTGGATGCTCTTGAGTGCACTAGGTAAAGTTAAGGCAACTGGATGTTAACACCCACACAACGAACACTTTGCAGTAAGCAAGGCTCTGGATGCTCTTGAGTGCACTAGGTAAAGTTAAGGCAACTGGATGTAAAAACCCACACAACGGACACTTTGCAGTAAGCAAGGCCCTGGAAGCTCTTGAGCCCACTAGGTTAAGGTAAGGCAACTGGATGTTAAAACCCACACAACAAACACTTTGCAGTAAGCAAGGCTCTGGAAGCTGACGAGAACACAAGGTGAAATCAAGGCAGCTAATTAAAAAGACCCACACCCCACACAACAATGTGCCACCAATGTCGAGCACACAATGTGAAATCAAGGCAGCTAATTAAAAAGACCCACACCCCACACAACAGATGCGCACCTAAATAGTGCACCTAAATAGTAGAATGCCATTGGGGGAGGAGGGCTCAAAGGTGAGTCTCGTGCTTTTGTTGAACACAAACTCTGCCACCAATGTCGAGCACTCAAGGTGAAATCAAGGCAACTTAATTAAAAAAAACACACCCCACACAACAGATGCGCACCTAAATAGTAGAATGCCATTGGGGGAGGAGGGCTCAAAGGTGAGTCTCGTGCTTTTGTTGAACACAAACTCTGCCACCAATGTCGAGCACTCAAGGTGAAATCAAGGCAGCTAATAAAAAAATCACACCCCACACAACGGACGCGCACCTAAATAATAGAATGCCATTGGGGGAGGAGGGTTCGAAGGTGAGTCGCGTGCTTTTGTTGAACACAAACTCTGCCATGAACTTGAGGAGGGGGGTGGTCACGTCAGGGGAGTCCGCGTAAGCCTGCAGAAGGGGTTGCAGGCCAGGTACTAAGAGTGGCCAGACACAGACACAGACACACACACACACGCACACACACACACACACACACACACACATCAAGTCTCCTTTCCAGGTGAGGAAGGGGGTGGTCAAGTCAGGGGAGTCCACGTAAGCCTGCAGAAGGGGTTGCAGGACAGGTAAAGAGTGTAGCCAGACACAGACACAGACACGCACACACACACACATCAAGTCTCCTTTCCAGGTGAGGAAGGGGGTGGTCAAGTCAGAAGAGTCGTCTGCGTAAGCCTGATAAACAGGGTAAGTATTGTGAACACACATACATGTGGGGGGGGGGTAAGGGGGGGCTTTTTTGTATATGTTTAGGGTTGGCCAGGACCGTATAATTACACCGTATATTACCGTATATTTGGTGACTTTGCTGCCAAAAGTACCGTATGTACACACACCATATGTATACATGGCGATTGCCCTGCTAAAAACACCAAATATATATAGGGTTGGCCAGAACTGTGTATCTGCACCGTATATGATTGTATGTATGGTGATTCACTGCCAAAAGTACTGTATGTACACCGTATATACATATAAAAGTATGGTCCTGACCAACCCTACAAATACACACTGTGTATATACAGATGTGGTTCTGGCCAACCCTAAGTGTGCCGGTACCGTGAACGCACACACACACACACACCACACACACACCGGATGTGTTTGAATGCTGAATTACTTTCCTTAAATCGCATTTTACTTGTACACAATCCTACCTCTAAGCTACTTGCACACGCACATACCTCTAAGCGACTTGCACACGCACATACCTCTAAGCTACGTGCACACGCACATACCTCTAAGCTACTTGCACATGCACACACCTCTAAGCTACTTGCACACGCACATACCTCTAAGCAACTTGCACATGCACATACCTCTAAGCAACTTGCACACGCACATACCTCTAAGCCACTTGCACATGCACATACCTCTAAGCTACGTGCACACGCACATACCTCTAAGCTACTTGCACATGCACATACCTCCAAGCAACATCGGATGGTGGGGAAGTGGGTGGGGTACAGCCAATCAAACAGCAGCCCGTACGTGCGTCTGCTGGCAGTTGCCGCTGCAGTGTGTCATAAGGGGGTTGAACATTTGTGTGTATGTGTGTGCGTGTGTGTATGTGTGTGTTTGCATGTGTATGTGTGTGTTTGCATGTGTGTTTGTATGTGTCTGTGTGTGTATGCGTGTGCGTGTGTGTGTATGTGTGTGTGTGTTCACGTGCGCCTGCTGGTAGTTGCCGCTGCAGTGTGTCATAAGGGGGTTGAACATTTGTGTGTATGTGTGTGCGTGTGTGTATGCGTGTGTTTGCATGTGTACGTGTGTGTGAATGTGTGTTTGCATGTGTGTTTGTATGTGTCTGTGTGTGTATGCGTGTGCGTGTGTGTGTATGTGTGTGTGTGTGTGTGTTTGTGTTCACGTGCGCCTGCTGGCAGTTGCCGCTGCAGTGTGTCAAAAGGAGTGCAAAATTTGTGTGTATGTGTGTGCGTGTGTGTATGCGTGTGTTTGCATGTGTGTTTGCATGCGTCTGTGTGTATGTTTGCATGTGTGTGTTTGCATGTGCGTGTTTGCATGCGTCTGTGTGTATGTGTGTGTGTGTTTGCATGCGTCTGTGTGTATGTGTGTGTGTGTGTTTGCATGCGTCTGTGTGTGTGCACGTGCGCCTGCTGGCAGTTGCCGCTGCAGTGTGTCAAAAGGAGCGCAACATTTGCGTGTATGTGTGTGCGTGTGTGTATGTGTGTGTGTGTGCGTGTGTGTGTATGCGTGTGTGTGTGTGTTTGCATGTGTCTGTGTGTGTTTGCATGTGTGTGTGTATGTATGTGTGTGTGTGTGTGGATGTGCGTGTTCACGTGCGCCTGTTGGCAGTTACAAGGATTTGAAAGGCAAGGGATGGATTGTGTGCGCGTGAGCACCTGCTGCGAGCATTTGCACTGGTAAATGTAAAAGCAAGGGATGGATAGTGTGCGCGTGAGCACCTGCTGCGAGCATTTGCACTGGTAAATGTAAAAGCAAGGGATGAATCGTGTGCATTAGCAAGTTAGCACCAGCCAAGGTGCAGGAGGGTGACACACACACACACACACACATACACACACACACATACACACACATACACACACGCATGACTTTAGTCATTACGTCTGTACGTGAGGGTGAGCGAGCGGTTTGCCGTGACCACCCACGATGTTTGAATCCTTTACCTCTGTCATGTTGTACGCCTACAAAATTGCGTGGACACTTTGGCTCACTTACGCACACGTCACAATCGTCGAGGCATCAGTTATTCACCCCTTGCACCAATGTTTAGCTACCTATAGCATGTGTGACCTTACTTTACTTTAGCGATGTAACCTTACCTTACTTTAGCGATGTAACCTTACCTTACCTTACCTTAGCTACCTAGCTGACTAGCATACACATCCTCTCGTGCCTTTTTTTGGATGCCATTACTTGCATACGTTTCCCCGTCTGTGATATCCCTGATATTCTTGAGCATACACCATTTTTGAGCATACAACTTTTGAGAACTTCCCTTTTGAGCATACGACATTTTTGAGCATACTACATTTTTGAGCATACGACATTTTTGAGCACACAACATTTTTGAGCACAACATTTTTGAGCACACAACATTTTTGAGCATACAACATTTTTGAGCACACAATATTCTTTGAGCACACATCATTTTTGAGCATACAACATTTTTGAGCACACACCATTTTTGAGCACACACCATTTTTGAGCATACAACATTCTTGAGCACACAACATTTGAGCACTTCCCCCGCCCATCTGAGACACCCCTGCTGTCCTTAAATTTGTCATTTTTCACACATCCACTGGACTTAATGTTCTTCCAAATTTGATACCTGTCCCACCCACCTGTGGTATCCCTGACCATTTTTTAATATCCTCCATACCTTTCCCACTCACTTGTGAGATCCCTGACGCCTTTTAACACATGTCTCAATACATGTACCGCCCACTTTTTGAACACAATCTTTTTGATACCTGTCCCACCCACCTGGGGTACCCCTGATGTTAAAGACATAGTTCCTCCACACCTTCCCCACTGATGTTAAAAGACGTAGTTCCTCCACACCTTCCCCACACACTTGCGATATCCCTGACGCCTTTGAACACAGTGCTTTGATGTTTTCATACATATATCATATACCCCACCCAATCGTGAAACTCTTGACAAACTTTTGACGACCAAACACGACGAGCCTGATTCATTCGTCTGCCAGCTGCATTCTTCTGTGAGAACATTGTGCCCCTGCTATCCCTGAACTAATTCTTTAATACATGTCTCACTCACCAGTGAATGCCTTTGACGCCTTGAAACATAGCACCCACTATTTCGTTCCTCTGCCACCTAACTGCGAAACCCTTGACGTCTTCAAACACATCACTCAATATTTCATTCCTCTGCCACGAATCTGTAATGCCCCTGATGTCCCTAAATAAATCAATGACGGTGGCCTTTGGAACATTTCATTCCTCTGCCACGAATCTGTAACGCCCCTGATGTCCCTGAATAAACCAATGACGGTGGCATTTGGAACATTTCATTCCTCTGCCACAAATCTGTAATGCCCCTGATGTCCCTAAACAAATCAACGACGGTGGCCTTTGGAACATTTCATTCCTCTGCCACGATTCTGTTATGCCCCTGATGTCCCTAAATAAACCAATGACGGTGGCCTTTGGAACATTTCATTCATCTGCCACGCACCTGTTATGCCCCTGATGTCCCTAAATAAACCAATGACGGTGGCTTTTGGAACAGTGGACCTCAGCGAAGACGGAGACTGGCCGTTATTGCTGGAAGCTGCCATCGACACCAGCACCTGTGCGTGTGAGCATGCACATGTGTGTATGTGTGTGTGTGTGTATGTGTGTGCATGTGTGTGTGTGTGCAAGTGTGTGTGCATGTGCATGTGTGTATATGTGTGTGTGCGTGTATGTACATGTGTGCATGTGTGTGTGTATGTGTGTATGCGTTTGTGTGTGTGCACGTGTGTAATGTGTGCATGTGTGTGTGCATGTGTGTGCGTGTGTGTGCATGTGTGTGCATGTGCGTGTGTGTATCTGTGTGTGCGTGTGTGTGCATGTGCGTGTGTGTGCATGTGTGTGTATGTGTGCGTGTTTGTGTGTGTATGTGTGTGAGGGGGGGGGTATATGAGCATATGTACACGTGTGCGGAAGATTTGCAGACAAAAGCACAAACAAACACACTCCACACATTCCATTGCATGCAAATGTCGGTACAGGGCACGCACGTGCCAAGCTGATTTTTCGTTTTGTTTTGTCGTTTTTACGACTAAAAACACGCAACTATGTGACATGCGGCGTACGCACTCTTGGTGCGATTATAGAGCTTAGGTGGTAGCTTCTAGCCTCGCCTGCCTGTGCCTTCCCCCCCCACTCCAACCCACCCACCAAATCCCACACTCACATCTACACACCTACACAGGGCTTGACAAAGGGCTTGGCAGCTGCCATTATGTACACACACACACACACAAAGGGCTTGACAAAGGGCTTGATAGCTGCAGCTGTCAATGCCTGTGGCTATTTCCACACATCGTCCCAGGTCATGCATCAGTCTTATGTATAAGTCGCAGGTGAAGTTGGCTCAAGCACGCACACACACATACACACACATACATACGACACAATTGAACACACACATACATACACACACACTCACATACGACACAACTGAACACACACATACATACACACACACATACGACACAACTGAACACACACACATACATACACACACATACGACACAATTTAACACACACACATACATACACACACATACATACACACACATACATACACATACACACACACTCACATACGACACAACTGAACACACACACATACCGCGGTAATGGGGGCGACAAAGGCCTTGAAGCGCAGAGGCTGCTCATCCATGAACAGCAGCTTGGACAGCGTGGAGTAGAAGATGGTCCTGTTGTGCGATTTAGTAAGTTGTTGTGGGTATGATCTTACGTGGGAATGTCATACCTACATTGTAATTTTTAACTTTTGAGGTGAAATACGTAGGATTGGCCAAAACCATGTGTATGTAAGAAAAGAAGATGGTCCTGTTGTGCGATTTAGTAAGTTGTTGTGGGTATGAACTGCTCATTCATGAACAGCAGCTTGGACAGCGTGGAGTAGAAGATGGTCCTGTTGTGCGATTTAGTAAGTGGTTGTGGGTATGATCTTACGTGGGAATGTAATACCTACGTCGTTATTTGTAATTTTTGGGGTAAAATACATAGGATTGGCCAGAACCATGTGTATGTAAGAAAAGAAGATGGTCCTGTTGTGCGATTTAGTAAGTTGTTGTGGGTATGAACTGCTCATTCATGAACAGCAGCTTGGACAGCGTGGAGCAGAAGATGGTCCTGTTGTGCGATTTAGTATGTTGTTGTGGGTATGATCTTACGTGGGAATGTAATACCTATGTTGTAATTTGTAATATGTGGGGTGAAATACGTAGGATTGGCCAGAACCATGTGTATGTAAGAAAAGAACAGAAAAATCTTTAGTTCCGGGTACCGTATAACTACTCCACCCATAGAACAAGAGAAGATAAATGTATGAGCATAGTGCATATGCGGTTATTTGTTGGCAGAGAAATCACCAAATACACGGTCATGTACAGTGTTTGTGTATACAGGTCCGGCTGGCCACCCTCAGACATATGTTGTCCTTCAAAAATGTTGCAGATGTGCATGCCTCCCTCACGCGTGCACCTTTTTTTGTTTAACCATTACCCACACTTCACACCAATGTACTGTCAAACTCACAGCCACGCACAAACTCACACCAAAACTCAC
>Ga0307947_1004450_pt1 | contig 11007 bp, 9 predicted proteins | sample OrgLakmetagen232_FD_201840 | JGI IMG/M metagenome (GOLD analysis project Ga0307947, IMG submission 201840) | Saline water microbial communities from Organic Lake, Antarctica - #232 | ecosystem: Environmental > Aquatic > Non-marine Saline and Alkaline > Saline | place: Antarctica: Organic Lake...
ACACACACACACACACACTCTCTCTCTCTCTCTCTCTCACACACACACACACACACACACACACACACACACACACACACACACACACACACACACACACACATTCAAACACACCAGTACACACACGCGCGCGCACACACCAACACACCCCTGCCATACACACCTGTGAAGGAGCACAGCCATATGCACGCTGCAGTCAGCAGCAACGCACGTTCAGAGAGCCCCATACTACCTGCAGTATGATAGCGCACATTACAGTATGATAGCGCACACAGGTGTACACATGTGGCAAGTAAAAATGATCGGTGGGCTGGAGCTAGAGGGGTTCCTGCGTATGTGGCACCAATCCTAGCATGCATTAGTCAATCAATGTCCTGGGTAGCTCGTCTGAGGTTTTTGGACTGAGAGCACGCGGGAGCCATCATCGAATTTCAGCGCAATATCTCGACAGGAGAAGTGCAGGCATCCACGGAAAACGACGAAATTTATTTTATCGAGAATTCGCAGTGTCGTTTCTGGACACCCTAAAAAGGCAACAATCCATCGCAACCAAGGCCGTTCCTTACATCATTGTCTACACAGCGCTCGGTACATGTCGGTATGAGGGGGAAGGGGGGCGGGGTGCAATGTGCGAAACTCAACTCCAGCTGTTTTCTCCTCCTCCCGCAGCAATAATAATGAGGCCAACCGTCAGAGCAGCGGGCCCAGGCGCTTACCTCGCTACGGTGCAGCAGCCTTGGCCTTCGTTCCGATGGAGGGTGGAGCGCGTGAGGACGGAGAATGGATGCGGCGAGGAGCAGCAGCAACCACTGTGGCTCGATGGTTTTGAGAGGGGCACAACACCTTGTGGAGATCGGACAGTAGATTTGAAATCGCTGGAATCGATGCTGCCACCGTGGTTACAAAGCTGCATGCAAAGAGCCGCCTTGCAAGCCTCACCTAGAAGCAGTGCGGACGTTTCCTGGCTTTACGACCGAAACAAAGTGTGTACAGAATGCATAATTAATTTGTATGGCGGGAAAGGGGGAGGAGGTGCAAATATGGTTTTTTCGGTTTCGGTTTCTTCAGTTAGCTATCGGTTTCAGAAATGCATGTAGTTCCTCCTGTAATGGATATTGATTTGAGATCAGGATTTGGACGTGAGTTTGTCCAGGTCAGAGAAACTGTGCCAATTTATTGCGCTGTATGCACCAGCACCGTAGCGTACATATATGTGATATGCACTATCTACTTACGAAGTGCGTAGCGTACTGTAGTTAGCCAACGGCTCAGGTACCGTGGTGTGCTGCTGGAGGTGGGTCATCATCATATTTATAGCATCTGTACAGCAACACGCTGCAGCAAATGTGGGCGGGGGCACGCACACACAATCAACAGTGCCATTTAATAGATTGTCAGCTGAGCCTGCTGCACGCGCGTGCAGGCAGACATTAGGCAGCAAGCTTGCACGTGATGACTACGCGTGATACCGCGCGCACACCGCACACAAAAACACAGGGAGTCCACACGGTCGTGGCTCCGTGAGTGCCCGATAAACCCTAAGCAAATAGCAAGAGCAAAGGGGTGGGAGTGGCAAGGTAACGCAAGCAGGGGGTGGGCAAGGGTACCAATTATAGCCGCTATACAGTACTTTGCACCTTTGACCAAAACTTTGGCAAAAAAGGAGCTTATAAGTCAGTGCTGTCGCGTACGCACGTACGGACCCTCTCCGTACGTCGTACGTTCGTACCGTACGGTACGGCGCGTACGGGAATTAAAAGTCTTTGTTGGAAAAGAAGCGGAGGTGGTATGAGGGGACGCAAACAAAAGAGGTTATAATACTCAAATATCTAATTAATACATATTGCTTTAGAGGTATGTAATTCCCTATAAGTATGATAGCCGCCCTAAGCGGAACTAGACCTCTTCAAAATAGAGGGTAAGGGCAACAGCAGAAAGCTGTATTGTCTAAGATGCAAGAAGGAGTTGAAGCAGCCACTATGTGCCAGAGAACAAGTCATTGGCGTCTCAAACCAGACCAAGAAATGTGTGTACATACAATTAGTAATATGTGTACAAGTAGAAATGTGTGTACAAATAGAAATGTGTGAACAAGTAGAAATGTGTGTGCAAGTAGAAATGTGTGCACAAGTAGAAATGTGTGTACAAGTACGACACAGAGCAGCTTGGTCACTGAGCAAACTAGCAGCTCTACACCACGTATGTTACGTAGATATATATTGCACGAAGCACAGAAATGGCATCTGTCGGATTACCCTTTTAACCTTCTAAGCAACGTTTCAACGTACACGTGCAAAAAAGAGGCAAGGCGGCCAGAGTCCAGGAAGCAGTGGGAAAGAGAAGAGGACCAGTGGTTGCCGTAAGATAATTCCCCTGTCCATGATTAGTATAAACTGCAGCTTTACCGTCACCTAAGGCACCTTCTCTATTTAAAGGTTTATGTATTGTGCGCAACTTGGTTTCGTGCAATTTGCGTTTGCAACAGTTTTTGCAGCGTGAAATTTTCGCAACTAACTTTAAGGGTCAGTCCGCAAAATTTGGCTTTGTGTGCTTTGATTGATTACCAGCATTTGCAGTGTATGCACGTGAGAGGCATCTCTAAGGTTCTGTATTTTTTTCCAGGGCCTTTTTGGTCAGCTAAAGGGCTTTACGGTATTTGGTACCAAAGAGGGTGTTTTTCCCTTAAATCACGTGGGGAGTGGTTTGTACTGCCTGCGTATTCTATCTTTTCTTTTATGTGTGCAAGACCAGACTTCCAATTTCCTTATTTCTTTAATATGTGTGTGCTGCCTTTTAATTGGCTTCTTGATAGGCAAATATGTCCTTCCATAACTACAGATCTGACTAGTACAGCCCCACAAATATATATTTGTGTCAATTTATGCTCTTTTATGTTGCAATAGGCAGGATGCACTCCATACAATTAGGTTAGGGTTAGGGCTAGGTTAGGGTTATGTTTAGGGGGTTAGGCAAAGTTTAGGCAAAGTTTAGAAAAGCTTAGGCAAAGTTTAGGCAAAGTTTAGGCAAAGTTTAGAAAACTTTGGTGCCAAAGGTCAGACTTTGATATAGCAACTACTTCTCAATCCGACAGATGCCATTTCTGTACTTCGTGCAATACATATGTCCACGTAACAGTGAGGGTAGATATGTGGGGTGAGGGTGGTATGAGTTCCCGGCAAGCAAACAGTGGGAGCAAAGGAGGGTAGGGCAGCACAATCAATATTGTTTAATCAGGGGGTTATAGTTAAGATGGAACGTTGCTTAAAAAGGTCATCCGACAAATGCCATTTCTGTACTTCGTGCGGTACATACATTCAGGAGGTGGAAAGTTTGGGTTGCAGTTATCCGAGTCAGTTTTTCATTCTTGCATGTTAAACTCTAATTTTTTCCAGGTTATACTAGGCTTGCTTGTTCGTGTTTGTAATATCAGCACACTAATGGTTGAGGCTGAGGGCCTCTGCACCATGGTTGGCTCTGGCCAGCGCTGTGTACTTTTGGTTCCCTTGCCCAGCAAACTCGCCCATTCTGTGGTAGTGCTCTCAGGTGAGAGATCACATTGCAAGGACCATGAATAGTATGAAACAAGCCTGGCTCAGAGCGCAAGTGTGAAGAAACCATAGCCTGCGTTCCATATGCACAGAGGTTTTTGTGGCTGGACCTCTGGCGTGTTTTGTCTGCGGCGTATGCTGGCCTTCCTAAGCCTGCAAATTTGACAAAGCCGCCTGCAGCATAGCTGCCTGCATTGGGTGGTGCAGGATACAAAACATATCCTTTCCTGGTAATTATTAATAATCCATTAGGTTGGTAGAGTTTACATTATTTGCGTTGCTTCTTTTCTTTCCTTTTCTTGCTCTTTTGTCTGCATCAAGTAGCTGCTTACATGCATGCTGTGTCCTTTTATTCAGGACATTAGTTTCAGTTTTCGAAAGAAGGAGAAAAGCGCAGATAGTGTAAACACTACCGGCATGGGATTAGGCAAGGATGTTGTTTTGTATTCTGCACCACCCAATGGATGCAGAGGCACACATCCCACCTAGAAAATAAGTTACAAGAAGTTTTTCATTAAATTCAGGTGGTCGGGAAGCAGAAGCTTGCACACCACCAGGATTTCTACTCAGGAGATATTTGTGGAAGTTGTGTTCAATCTCTTGTCTCATCTGTATGGTTTTTGTTGCGGATCTGATTGCATGTAGGATTTAAATTTCATGAGGGCTGTGGCATGAGGACCACGGCGTGCTGTGCTTTTGCTTATGCGTTATACATAGACAGGGATATAGGGAAGTCAAGCTCCATGTGATCCTCGTCGGAGTAATGGGGACTATTCACAAAGACCATACAGACAATCCTCTGGTAGACCAATTTAGATTGCCACAAGTAATAAAGCTGACACAAAGCCTGAATGAACACTCCATCAGACATGCACCTACACTCACTAGAAAAAAGATGCATAGTGGCGCTGCAATAGAACTAATCGAACAGTCAAGGTGCGGGTCTGGGTGCCACGGCACACAACCCCCCTGACCCACACTAATTTTCTGTTTCGTGTGTTTGCGCGGTGGGAGGTTGCCTGGTGCGGGCACCTATGTAGCCACCTATATTGTGCTGGCTACATTATCACTACCAGCGGAGTCTTTTCTTTTCTTTTCAGCATATGCTTGTTTTTTGCTTTTTCTGCTGTTGGGTAGGGGAAGTGATTACACAGTGATTTTGATCAGATGTATATCACATTTGTTTGGTTGCATGTCTCTTGATTTCATAGCCAGGGGGTATGGATTGGCAGCACCATCTGCTAGGTTATTACAGGCGACATTTCTTGCTTTATTGGCAGATTTAGTTTGATACGTGTTTGTTGGAATTCTATTGGCGGCGCGTGGTAGTTGCTGGGTCGGAGTAGTTTAGACTGCATCTTTTGCCGTTGCTGCGAATTAGGATTGGGGAGTAGAAGCCATGTTAAAATTATTCCCATCCCTAGACCTGATGGCAGCCAAACACGAAGTAGAAGGGCAATGCACCGGATCAGGTGCACGTGTGTACCACCTTTACCTAAACGAATCCTACTACGTGAATCTAAGAGGCGTAAGCATAACCAACACCATCCCACTAGCAGAACTAGCAGCTACAATGGTTACAATGGTTACAATGGTTACAATGGGGGGTGACCTTCAGCCAGGTTGTTTGGCTGATTGGCTGCTGACTGGTCTCGTCCAGCCACAAATAAATCCATAAGCTCAGAAAGAAAAAGAAAATGTCTATTGTTCTGCTGAGAAAGGAGATCATGAACAAGTTGGTTGTTGACCTGTTGCAGCAAAAAGGGTTAAGCTGCTGAAAAAAACTAGCAGCTACAGCAGCCGCAATCGCGGCAACTCCCATATAGACACAGACAGCCTCACCTCAATGCACCAAAGGGTTTACAAAGGGTTTACAAAGGGTTTACAAAGGGGGTAACCGGCAGCCACATGTGTTGGGCTGATAGGCATCAGTGCCTCACCTCAATGCACCAAAGGGTACCCAAAGGGATTACAAAGGGTTTACAAAGGGTTTACAAAGGGGGTAACCGGCAGCCACATGTGTTGGGCTGATAGGCATCAGTGCCTCACCTCAATGCACCAAATCAGAAACAGCTTTCTTCACACCCAAATCTCCACTGCCACCACATCCAGGGAAATGTCCTTCAGTCCATTGCCAAAGCAATCCACCAGTCACCATAACCCATTGATTATTACAAAGTCAAATCCCACGCAGGTATGTCATGCTAAATCAGTGGCATGGACGGATCTTGTGATTGTGCCTGGGATTTATAAAGTCTACACTGGAAGTCAATAGCGTGAATTAAGGAAAGATCTCAACTAGTGCTCACACTAGCCAGAGCCCCACCAAAAAACAAAAAATAGAAACAACAGAGACTAATGAGGATCCGGCGGGTTGTCAGCCAAGCGATCCGGCCTGCGCCTAGCCCTCCTGAAGCCAGCCGCTCTACCAGTAACCCCCCTTCCAGATCCCCCAATATCAACGTTGTTGTTGTTAAAGTGTATTTTGTGTCTTGTTTTTGTGATTTAAGTTTTTAATGCATGGCAATGTAGTTTAGTAGCTAGTTGGTGCACTTTGTGCGTGGGGATGCCCAAGTTTAGTAGAGAAGTTATGGTGTACTGATGAAGATAGTGCCCCCGACTCCAAGAAATATAACATGACGTGTGACTTTGTTGTTTCAAGAGCTGCCTCGGAGGCTCCTTGTTTGTAGATGCTAGACAAGAGGTTGATGTTGGTTGTGCGCTTATTCTTATGTCTGTTGCGGGATTAAGTCTGAGCAGAATTTGAATTATACAAGATGTATGTCTCTGTCCCTAGTGGGAATCTGTTTGGGATCCAAGTGCCTGCCTCTTCCCTCAATGAGCAAAACCTAACACGCCATCTGGACGGCTTTGATGTCTAGTTGGAAATTATTGTTGTGTTGGGAAAATCCAGTCAGGAATGTTTCTTTCAATGTCATCAGGGGTTGAATGTTTAGGTCAGATAACTTTTCACTGTTACAAGTATCCATTGTAACAATTGCTGAGCCCAGTTTGCCTTTGCTGATCTCTTAACCACAAAGGCTAACTGCGTGGTGGTGTCGGTTTATGTGCATTCTTTTCAGAGTATGGTTGTTGCACCTAAGAAGTATGTGTGGAGCACTGTCTCATCACAAAGGGCATGTGGCAGGCCCTGTCGTATGGCTAAACCGTTTGGTGTGCTTGTCTGTGTGTATCGTGTCCATCCTGTACTTAAGGACTTGTTCCTGCTCCTGAAAAGTCACATTTGGCATGGACCAGAATGTGTTACTGAATTAAGCATGAGCAAGGGGCTTTGCATTAGGTTGCTGTATGTGAGAGTCGGGCTGTGCTGCACGCTGAGGCGTATCATGCAATTTTTGCCAGAGCTTGTAAAGCAGAGTATCTGTGTAGCTTCACCAAGGTAATGGTGGGCGTGCATGTGATGTTTTAATTTGTCTAGCAGTTTAGTCCAAACTTGTAGCTTTTCTGCATAAGAGCCAACTTTGTTTGGAACGCTTAGCCAGAACAGGTCGTAGAAGGGGTCGGTAACTGGCGGGAGAGAAATGTCAGAGATTTGATTGACTGCTGCTTTGTGTGCTAGGTGGTCTGCACCCTCATTGCCAATAATACCAGAGAGATTTCACCTTGTAGAAAGTGACGGGAGAATGATAATGCGAGTGACGGAAGAATGATAATGCGAGTGACGGAAGAATGATAATGCGAGCAACGGTTTTACAGGCATTTGGTTGTTCGGCCAGCTTAGATGGCTCTCTTGTAACAAAGTCGCCCTTTTTTTAGACATTCCTGATAACCATCTCCGCGGTGCGTTGCTTGAGCCGTTGCTTCCGTCTCACATAAATCAAAATGCGGTATTGTTCAAACTCTCAACAAGTCAAACTTGCCCCCTCTGCCCACAGGTAGACAGTACCTTGCACATCCTTTCTGGGTGCCAACACACGCAAATAAGGAACATGATCACCGAAAGACACAACTTAGCATGCCGCATGATCCTTAAGACTATCAGCAAAACAGGCTAATTAGGATCATGCATTGTCTCCAAAGACATAGGCAGCAACGAACGGATGACCAGACCATGCAAAATCTCCGAATCTGAAACAGCTGAAAGTAGATTTGTTCCCAAATGGCTCTTCCCACCCCGTTTCCCAGATGAAGACAGATTTACCTGCAGCCGTCCAAATTTTGAGCTGGTTACTCCCATCGCTGCAAAAACACAAACACAACAAACTACTGTAGGGGAGTGGGTTCTTCGAAGTGGCGGGGGCAATTGAGGGAGACTGGGAGCACCTCAGCAGCACCGCCAGCCACCAGTAGAGCCACCAACCCCAGACAGCACCGACCTAAAGACCTCAGCAAATCTCGACGTGACATCGACCTCGTTGAGATCAAGTATTGTGAAGACACCAGACCTCAGAACCAGCTGAACACCGCAAAGGAACAGCACAAAGATCTCTTCAACATTCTCCAAGGAGCCTCCGTTACTCTCCACATCATCCTTTCGGGTGTGGGTGGCACCATCTAAAACACACACTCTGAAGCTTTTCAAGGAACTAAGTCTCGATTCTCAAAGAGTTAAGAAGCTTGCCTCCAAGCTCCATGTGCACTCTGTGAACTTTGCTGCTAAACTTGTCCATACCAGACGTGCCCTTTCCAGTACTATTATCAACTCTCATCAGGAGCCGGTTTCAGGCCAAGCCTGCAACCCTCTTGATCCCCATTGCTTTTTCTTTTTTGTTTGCGGTAAAGGAGTTTTCCGGTATTCGGTAGCAAAGTGGCTTACTTTTCCTTAACTTCATGTGGGGAGTAATTTTCACTGCCTGCGTAGTTTTTCTTTTCTTTTCAAACAATTCTCACACAGAGCTAAAAACCAATTTACAACTATCAAAATCGAAGGGACTGAGCCTTTGTTGAGCTAATGTGTCTCCTTTTCGTAATTGATGCAGGGAGTGTTGCTGCCTGTGTTGTTTTTCTTTTCTTTTCTTCTTGAGCCACGCCTACGCAGAAATACAAAACAGAGCGAGGCTGTGGTTGTCCACCTTTGATGATTGGGCATGCATTTCCTTTCAGGGCAAGCTCTCTTTACAGTGCAAACAATGCAGGTTACTGCAGCAACGAGGGGGATGCTTCACTTTTCGCTTTGCATGTTTGACCAGGCAAGACAGCTGCCACGACTTCCACCACTAGCCAGCACCAGTGATATGTGCGAAATTTGTGCGTGCTACTGAGGTGTGCTCTCCAGACAGATCTGCGCAATCTCACACATGCAGATCACGAATCTCCCTGTGATGGCAATGCGTCCTTCAGCAGCTCCTTTATGCCTTCATACGCAGTGAAAGCTATTGCCATACCAGGCAGAACCTGCAAGCACACAGGAGTGCACACTGATGTAAGCTTACTTAAAAAGAAAAGCTATGTAACCAGTAAAATCCACTCCACGCATTAATAAGGAGAAGGAGCCACTTCGGTACTGGGTACCGTAGAACTCCTCCATCAAAGAACAAAAACAAATAGCGATGGTGATCAGGAGGGTTGCATGCTTGACCTGAAACGGCTACTGATGAGAGTTGATAATAGTGCTGGAAAGGGTACGTCTCTTTGACTACACTTTTCCTCCTTCCACATCAGTTCAGGAGTTATCGCAGCCACTCACCTTTGCACGCTACGTCTCTTTGACTTCATTTACTTCTCTATCCTGATTTATTTCTCTAGTTTAAGAGTTATCGCAGCCACTCACCTTTGCACGCTACGTCTCTTTGACTTCATTTACTTCTCTATCCTGATCTATTTCTCTAGCTTAAGAGTTACCGCAGCCACTCACCTTTGCATACTCCGTCACGATTCCAGAATAAAAGCCTCTGAACCCGTTTGAGCGGTACACCTACAAAAGATGTGCAGCAGCAGATGTTCAAGTAGTAGCCCTCTGAACAGAGGGCTACTACTTACTCCAGGATACTGGAGAACCCAATATGCTTACAACATAGGCACGCCTGGATTGCTAGTAATTGCTACAAAATTAAAGGAATAAAGTTGGAACTGGGAACACACACACACACACACACACACACACACACACACACACACACACACACATGCCTTGTAAACTGCGGCGTGCAGTCCCTTGTGATAAATATTTAAAAGTTCAGATTAAGCCATCAGTCAAAAAGTGCGACTGCTAGGCAAGGATTCAGCCCAGCCAAATCACCAGAAACCCAAACATTCTTCTTAATGAATTGCACTTGCACAGCATAGAATTGATCGAGAGAGTGGGTTTACATTTACATGTTCATGCGCACAAACACACACACACGCACACACACGTGCACGTTCACGTACGCACACAGAAGCACGCACACACATACACGCGCACACACACACTCACTCACAAACAGACACACGCTCACACACACACACACACACACCAGCCACTGGCCTATACCTGACGCCACATTGACAGGTACTCTGATGTTGCACTGCAATGGGGGCTGCCGGCGGCCCGATGGCTAACCTGCAATGAAAATGTCAGGTGAATGCTGAGTGTGTGCGCAAGTGTGTGTGTGTGTATGTGTGTGTGTTTGTGTGTGAGTTTGGTTGAGGTGTACATTTAGGTGTGCTTGTGAATCTTTGAGCGAGGTGCAATCAAGCTTGCATACGTTTGCACGAGAGTGACATTAGTGTTTGTGTGCTCATGTGTGAGTATGCTCATGTGTAAGTGTGCTCATGTGTGAGTGTGTGTTTGGAAGCGTGTGTGTGTGTTCTTTGTGTGTGTGTATGTATGGGCTTGTGTGCGCTGTGGTCTTTTTCTGTACTTGCATGCAGATATACGTATTTTCAGTTTCAAATTTTGTTTCAATCTAGTCTGTGTTTCGATCTAGTCTGTGTCTAGTTTGCTTTGATCAGACCTAAATTTTCTGTACTTGCATTGCATAGATACAGATTTTCTGTTTTGATCTAGTCTGTGTTTTGATCTAGTCTGTGTCTTGATCTAGTCTGTGTCTAGCCTGTTTCGATCAGATCTAGATTTTCTGTACTTACCGTAACAAAATTTAATCATCCCGCACCCCAAAAAAAAATATTTAGTTTTGCAAATCCGCAACCAATCCGCACCCCCTTCAATATTTATTATAATCCAATCCGCAGGCCATTTTTAAGCCATTCTCACCAATTTAGGCCATTTTCACCAATCCGCAGGCCTAAAATTATTTATTTATTTTTCTGTCCGCACTTAGCCGCACCCCTCAAAAGCATTATTTTTGCGGGGTGATATAATTTTGGTACGGTACATGCAATTTTGATCTAGTTTATGTCTAGTCTGTTTCGACCAGATCTATATTTCCTGTACTTGCATGCAGAGATACAGCATCTAGGTTTTCTGGTAAGACATCTGGGGTGGTGCAATTTAATCTTGAACCACTCAAAGTATGGATCTGAATAGTTTCTTATAGGCACCAACAATGCGCATACC
>Ga0307947_1004451_pt1 | contig 11006 bp, 17 predicted proteins | sample OrgLakmetagen232_FD_201840 | JGI IMG/M metagenome (GOLD analysis project Ga0307947, IMG submission 201840) | Saline water microbial communities from Organic Lake, Antarctica - #232 | ecosystem: Environmental > Aquatic > Non-marine Saline and Alkaline > Saline | place: Antarctica: Organic Lake...
ACATGAAACAGATGTATGATGAAGAGAAAAGTGAATAGAGAAAGAGAATGTTTGTTTTGAATAAGAGCGAAAAGAAAGCATCATGGAGAACGAGAAAAAAGCTGGGCTCACTTGGGCTGTGTAGATTGAAAAAATTTCCCTACTTTTATGGGCATCCCTGTTGCTAGCTCATGAGGCCTGGTCAGTCTGGTCATGTTGCACTTCTTCCACGCAAAAGGAGGTTTTTGAATCCAGAACCATGCAAGCATGTGTGTAGAGGGGGACGATTCCTCTAACATGCTCAATTTTTGTAGCAAAACATTTTTATTTACAATGTCAATACAGACTGAAAAAGAAGTATGGGGTTGCAAAAGAGAGGAGTATGGGGTTACCCGGTGGCCCCAGTGCTGTCATGGCTACGGGAGAGAGTCGTTCCCCTCTGGTATGTTAGAGTGCGAGTATATATGCTGGTATGTCAGAGCCTTTGTTAGTGTATATAAGTGTGCGTGTATGTGAGCGCGTATCTTTGTGCATGGATGTGTATATTATTAAAGTATGAGAGTACACTATTACCTGTTTTTGTGCACTTCTTCCTGCCTTTGCATAACCGATGCATGAAATGAAGTGCTTGCTTGTGACCTGATCAGCCTTTCAAGCTGTGTGTGTATGGTGTGAGTAAAGAACACCTCCTTGTCCATGCTTGGAATTATTTTCGAGAACGCCACACTTTAGCTGAGTCAAGCTCTGTGAGTCCGCACAGAGCATCGCACAGACCAGTGTGTGAGGGACAGACGTTGCAACGAACAAGGTGCATAACCAAGTACTTGCAGGTGCACTGTCAAGCTGAGTCAGGCAGGGGGCTTGCGCAGAGCAACTTTCAAATAATCAACTAGGGGGCAGGCATATAAGTTGAGGATCCTTGTAGTTTCAGAGGATATGGCTCCCCCAAACACAGCCCTGAGAATACGCTCAACATACACACATGTACACACACCTACACACACATGCACGTACACACACATATACACACACAATTTCACATACCTAAACACACACAATTTCACCTATAGGCGGCCCTGGCAGCAGCAAGGATGGTAATAAGGGGGAGGGGAGTGACGAAGGTGCACAGGGAACGCTGCCAGTGGGCGATAAGGCCAAGGGCAGCAGTACTGCTGGTGGTGGTGATGGTAGTGGCAGTGGGGGTGGGGGTGGGGGTGGAGGAATGGGGAAATTACAGGCTTTGTCAAACACTGGTAAAGGGGGGAGCAAGGGGAAGAGTAAGCAGGAGGCCTTTGGCCAGCGTAGTCTCATGGACAGCCCTTTCGGTGGGGGGGCACCTTGGAAAAGTGGGGAAGGAGGACCTGTTGTTGCTGTTGGTATTGGTGGTAGTGGTGGTGATGGTGCTGGTAGTAGTGGTGGAGAGAAAGGGAGTGTGAAGCAACAGCAGCAGCAGCAGCAACAAAGACCACAGATGCAGGAGGTTGAGATGTTTGATCTCATGAGCAGTGATGAGGACCAGCAGGGGCAGCAGCAACACCAGCAGCAGCAGCAGCAGCAACAGTTGAAGCAGCAGCAGCGGCAAGAGCGGGGAATAAAGCAGCACCACCAGCTGGCATCCAATAGGGCATCTAAGAAACTTCGACTCACGCCAAGTGTGCAAGAACAGGAGTTAAGAGCAGGAGAAAAGGAAGAGGGTTAAGCATCCTTAAGGAGCACCACTGCTCAGCTACTTCACCAAAGAAGAAACTAGGCAGGCTTTGTGGAAGTTCTACAAGAAGGGGATGGATTATCCTGTTTGCCTCAGACAGTAACAGCCTGCTGTTTATTTGTTAGTATGTGTATGTATGTGTGTTTATGCGCGTGTGTATGTGTGTGAGTTGACACAAATAGCGTTTGAGGAATCAAGGGTCCTTCAGGTATGTCCAATGAGGGCTTCAGAACTAGGATGAGGGAGTAAAAAAGCGTGTGTTGCTGACCTCTCCACACGATCCTGCATTGTCTTATGATGCAGAGCAGCAGAAGGAGGGGCTGCTCAACAAGCTGACGGGTACGGGCTTTGACACTCGGCAGGCGGAGAGGGCTTACATGCTGTCAGGGGGGGATGTGGACTGTGCAATTGAGCTCTGCCTCTTTGGAATGTAGTAGGCAGCATGTGAAATCATTTCTGGTGGTGATGCATCATGTTTACGGCATTCGCTCTACCTCTTTCTCTTAGGAGTAATAAAAAAACTACGCAGGCACTGAAAACCCACATTCATTAAGGAAAAGGAGTCGCTTTGGTACCGGGTACCGTAAAACTCCTCCACCAATAGGAAGGGAAAAGAATCAATGGGGATCAGGAGGGTTGCAGGCTTGACCGGAAACCGTGTTTCCTGATAAGAGTTAATATTAGTGCTGGATTGAGCACGAGCTCTGTTGGCGTACATGATGCTGACTGCAGCTTGTCCTCGGATGTAGGTTGCAACTGATGATGCTGATTGCAGCTTGCTCTCAGCTAGGCTGCAACTGATGATGGCGGGGTTATTGCTGCCAATCTGTGTGTATTATGTCAGTTTTTGGTATATTGGTAGAAATCATGGCTGTGTAGCATTAATGTGATTGTGACATGCAGCCATACACTGGTATGCAGCCATACATTAGTACGTAAAGTACTTTAAAGTTAGAAGCGAGATAATAGTGATGAATCTCTGACAGCGATGAATTGCATTTATTGAGCTTTATCCTTTATAGACTTGTTTTTGCTTTGGGTTTGACTGAAGCGCCTAAAGGTATGATTAGGTCGTGCCAAATAGACAGACTGCTCAAGGACAAGAGGGCATGTAAAAAGTAGAGGCAATTCAATAATGGTTTTAAATGGGGATCAGGTGGTTGGGAGGCAGGGGCCTGCACAACATCAGGAGTACTATCTCAGATATTATTGGGGGTTGCACATCTGGTTTGGATTATAATTGTTGCGGACCTGATTATATATATACAAGCCTAATGTTTTCATAAGAGCTGTGGCCAATGACTCCGTGGCTTTGGAGTGGGTTTTTTGTATGGCTGCTGTAAATGTTTCCTGTTGCTCCCAGGAGTATGGTGTGGAGGGCTTAGCGGAGTCCGAGTAAGCGAGGCACTGCAGTAGCTCTTTTGTTCTCGTGCCTTTCCTGCTTGTTGGATATTATATGTATCTACACAGTATGAATTGCAAATAGGTGCAAATCGCGTGTTTTTTACTATGTCTCTTGGTTTCATAGTAAGAAGGTATATGCAAGGCGGTCCCCCAAAGAAACAAGAGAAAGCTTTTTGTCTAGTCCACTCTTCCAATATGGCCATAGGGGAGCACATTTTCTCCGGCAAACAAGTTCTCGCACACATTAAAAAAATGGAAGACACCCTTGAACAGCGCAAAGTTTACAACCAATCCCTAGACCACTTTTACACCAAACACATGAGTAACTTCCACAGCAACATCCTCAACCATTTCCTGCACCACCTTCCTTGGAACAACGGAAAAGATTATAGGTATGCTGAGATATGCCCCATCTCAAGAATTCAAAGAAGGAGAGATCACGGCAGATATCATAAACCAGCACCTAAACGAAGCCGCTTTTAAAGAAGCTGTCATCCTTGCAATAACCAGCAATGGCACTCAAGGCCACGCAGTGACCCTTGAAAAAATAGAAATTTCTCAGAAACCTGCAACCTGGCTCATTCTTAATTCTGAAAAAGAAAGCCCCATCTCCCTTACAAGCCCAAGCGATTGGACTAAACTAAAAGGCAGAATTATCACCCTTGAATGCGGCAGCATATGGGGACCACCTAGGACCAACCTCAGTCTTACACCTAGCAGACAGCAACATACCTTTTGATCCCAATACGTACATTGACAATTATGTGATCAGCATTGATAACACACCACCTCCCCCTGCCACCACCATACTCACAATCCCTCAAACCCTCCCCACACCCCAATCTACTGATCACACCCATCAAACTGAAAGTGTGCACTCTCAACATAAAGGCTCTTCTCCCCTGTCCTCCATTCTCAAAAGTAGCAGCCCCGAACAGTATCACAACATCATCAACCATCATCACTACACCTCGCCAGCTACACAGACCTCCAACCAAACTGAGACCAAATACCTCTCCTCACTGAAAATCTTAACCCTCAATGTCAGAGGCGTCTTTACTAGCCAGCATGACCTAAAGCACATGATAGCCACCAACACCCCCGATATTGTAGTCCTTACAGAAACCCAATTGCAAAAAGGAAACAAACCCCAGCCTTGGCTACATCAATTACTCACTACTACAAATGGTGGACTTCCACAAACACAAACGGTGGTACAACTGTTTGTGTACGCAAATGCATTGCTCTGGCAACAAACTGCTCACTCGCACACTCGGACCCGGAGGGTAGACACACCTCTGTCGTCCTAAACACTGCCGACGCAAACCTCCTAGTCATTGGCACTTATTGGCTTTCTGGAAACTCAGGCTGGCTAGGAAAACACCATGACTAGCTAGGAAAACACCATGACTGGCTAGGACAACACAATGGCTGGCTAGGACTACACCATGACTGACTAGGACTACACCATGGCTGGCTAGTACTAGATTGTACCCTGTACACAATCATCTTCACTCCCCAGTGATTGCAGGTGTAGCATCACAGTGCAAGCGCACAGCAAGCCCTTCACAATCCGTACCGCACACCCTCACTCCCCGTTTAGTTGTAGCGCATGGCCCTGGCACTGTGAAGTATATTGTGCATGACCCCGGCTTTGAGATGCAAGCATTTATCGATGAAAACAAAAAACTGTACCCCCCTCATCATTGGAGACATGCATGCCACAACTTCCGCCCATGACCGAACAAGTACAAACAAATATATTGCAGACAAAATGTACCAAGACTTCATTAAGGACCACAACCTCTCCTCACTGCCCAACCACTTGCAAGTTGACACCAACCTACCTGTACCAAGACCCTGGATCTTCTCACGGCCCACGGGAAAGGACAGTGTAGGTAACACCACTTACTCATTTAGCCGCATTGATGATATCCTCTTACCAACAGCCCTCGCAAACACGTGCAAACCAAGTTACACCTGTGATCTAGGCTACCTGAGCGACCACGTACCGCTCCTGGCCATCATACCCACCGACATTCTAAACCTGCGGATCCCTAAACTCAAAAAAAAACAAGCGGAAAAAGTTGACAAACAAGCCACTCTGGTTTGACCTATCAGCGCTTCAGACCAGTTAAAATTCACACATGCCCTTTCTGACCCCTCCCATGGCATTATACAAGAACTTGAGGAAACCCTGCTTGTACTCACTCCCGCTCACATGCAAGCCCTTGTGTTTCTTATGAACTGCAGAACAAAAGTGCCAGAAACACTGCTAGACTGCAACACCTGAGTGAAAAGCCTGCAGAAGAGCAAGTTGAGATTTAAGCTATATAAGATATTAGTGACAAATCTAATTGAGTCGGCACACAAGGTAGCCCTCAACACCTGCTCCAGCACATCCAAACGTACCACTGATGACCAACAACAAGATGAAAAAGCGACTCAAACTGCTAGATCACTCCCCCAAACCATCACTATAGCCCACGACCAGAAAAGAATAAAAGAAATATGCAAAGCAAAAAACTACACCGGATCAAGCAAATTCAAAAACACCTGTCCTACCCCTTCATAAATGCCCAGGGCACCACTGAAGAAATCTTACAACAAAACAGCGCCAACCCAGCGCTCCTGAAGGCGATTCAAGATATAAAGCACATCGTGCCTGATCAGCCCCTCAAAGAACAACTAGATGACATGTACACGAAAACCAGACAAGCTATCACCAATACAGATGCCCTACACAACAAAAAAGGCAACAATATTGCTCGTAAAAAGCAGCAGCAGCTGATAAATAAAGCACCAAAGAAAGCTCACAAAGAAATCTTTAAAGATAAAAATGCACAGCCACGGGCAAGTCTCCAAGCTGTGAAAGACCCTGAAACAGGCAAAATTGAAACCGAGCCCACTAAACAAGCCCAGATCTTCGAAAAGTACTTTAAAGACTCCTGGCAAGCTATCAACAATAAACTCCTGGCAAGCTATTAACAATAAACACAGCACCTACCTCCCTGAAGAAGCACCTAGAAACTACGATACCCATGGGAACACACAGAACGAGCCAGGAAGTAAACATTTAGACCCCTTTGAATTACAAACCATAATCACGCAAGATGAATCAGATGGCACCAAAGATAGAAACTGGCTACATTCCTCTATACTTGACAAAAGTGCTTTTTGCAAATGTATTGAAACCCTGAGCAACAACAAATCCCCGGGACCTGATGGTTTTGTAAATGAGCTTCTATGTATGCTACCCACAGAAATCCAGGAAACCATACACATGCTCTTCATTAATATGTGGGCAACTGGCTTCACGCCAAAAGCTTGGAAAATCAGCAAAACTATACTAATAGACAAAAGCAAAGGAGATGCAACGGAGGCATCTTCCTATCGCCCAATTGGCTTAGCAATTACACTCTACAAACTATGGACGCGTCTGAACACAAACACTCTCTACATATATGCAGAAGCAAACTCCATACTCAGCACCACAAAAGCTAGTTTTTGCAAACAAAAAGACCCCATTCACCAGCTTGAAAACGTGATTATGGCACTAGAAGATGCCGAACTCTTTCACAAAGACATCTATGCCCTTACTGTGGACTTTACCTCAGCTTTCAACACCACTGACCACGATTGCATGCTCTGGATAATGTATGACCTCGGTTTCCCGACTGACGCCATAGATGCTGTCAAATATCTCTATGAGAATGCCACCCCCCAAGTCAAGCTTCCTTCAGGGGTCTGCACAGGTCAAATACCAGTAGAGAGAGGCACGATCCAGGGAGACACCCTCTCTCCATTTCTTTTCCTTCTCTATATGGAACCCCTCCTGCGATGGCTGCATGTAGGAGGACGCGGCTACGTCCACACCTGCATCCCCAAAGAAAACGAGCTTCAAACACATCTGGCCAACAACATCAGCAGCGCCTCCTTTGCAGAACCTTCTCTGCCCCACGGGTAACCTGAATAACCTAAAAGTGCAAGCAAATAAACTCACTCTTTACTCTAATTGGGCCGGATTAATTATATCTGGCGGTAAAACCAAAGTCACGGGTAGCCTAAATGCGTCCCCCTCTAAAGACCAAAATGGCTTAACACCGTCTGAAGCACTCAAACATCAACTCAACAACAGCATACTGGTTCCAAACCAGGCAACAAAATACATCACACCCAGCTCCCCCTTCCTCTATCTAGGAGTCACACTGACGATGGATCTGAACTGGAAGCATGAGCACAGGTGCATGGACGAAAACTTAAAGCAAAACCTTGACGCCCTTAAAGGCTCTTATGCCTCACCATGGCAAACACTAAACATAATACGCACAGCAATCATCCCTAGTCTGGCCTATGCCTTTGCGGTCACACCATGCTCCTACCCAGACCTGCATAAGTGGGATGCAATGATTGGAAGGGTGATCAAAAGCAAACACAACTTATGGCAAAGCACACTGACTGCCATGATCCGTGAAGATGTCCATAGTTTCGGACAGGGCGCCCCCTTCATCTACGTGGAATACCACAGGCGCTCAGCAGTAGCACTCGTAACAAGCCTAGAAGACCCTTCTGAATGCCACCAATCTGTGACCGTGCATCTCCTGACCCACCAGGTCGCCCAGCTCAAGGCCCTTGCCACTACATTCCTTTCCACAAGAGAAGGAACATCGCTACCAATAAAACGGCAACTCAACCTACATATGCGAGCACGTCAACTCGCTAGCCATAAAGCCAGCAAGCTACACTAGCCTTGAAAGGAAACAGCTTGTTCTTAGACGATCTCAAGCTAGAAGTCACCTCCGCCCGCAAGCCCCCCCCCCCAACATTAGCAACCCTCATCAATTGCATTACCAAGCCGCTTATGGACCTAGGCATTACTGGCTTCCATGACCTCACACCAGCCAACAAAAAATACATTGTCACAGGGAAACAACTCAAAAACAATTACACTTGAGTCCCCAAAAAGCACATCATAGCTCTAACTAGGCTTGCTGCCATTGCTAACCTGCCTGGAACACAAGAGCTAAGCCCAACATCAATTGCACAAATACTCCAAGAAAAGAATTCAAAACATTCCATCCTACTTAGTTACCGCAAAATAAACAACTCCTCCTTCACAGGTCTCCTAGACACACACATTAACACAACGGCTCACGAAGAGGTGCCCCCAAATCCAGCAAACATCCAAACCCAGCAAACTTTGCCCATCTACACAACACCCGCATCACAGCCACGCTCAGCAACACACCATAGGCGCCCCACTACAAACAACTTAATCAAAGGCCCACCACCTCTACACACAGATCCATCAACAAATAATGGACACCCCAACCAGTCCTCTGTTTTTGACACACCAAACTTAAAGCCGCAAACATCCCCTGCCTCCTCTATAATCACAACCGAATTTTAAACAGAAGCGCAAGGTCATGTTGCACTCAACGTACCTACACCTTCATTTTTAAAGGAAATTACCCCCCAATGTACAGGATCCAATGCTTGACCCAGGAAACGCACAGCACATGGCAACATATCCTGCACTGAGCTTCCCCAAACACAACACTCCCTCGCCACAACGGTGGAAGGGCCTCCACCTTCATCACAAACGGAAACCCCGCGCTCACAACGCTACTCACAAAGGGTATCCAACCAAACAAAAAGGAACCACAACTCCATACGCACATCGCCAATACCACTGCCACAAACTGCAGCTATTACTTGCCTCTCTGGCCCTGCACCCACTAACCAACTGGCCACTCTCTTCCAAGACCAACAAGCAAAGCGTGCACGGCATACACAAGATACCCTCCCCGGTACCAGAAAGAGGACATGCAGCCAAACAGAAAGTCAGCAACATACGCCCCTGACTCAAATCCTAGACACTGTTGCATTAAACTCACAAATATTGATTCAGCCTAATGAACAACCTACAAACAGTCAGCCTAACAAACGCACCACACGCTCACAACACATTAGCCACAACCACGTGGGTGTGATACTCTTCACTGCCTGCGTAATTATTTTCTTCTTTTCCATTATGATTATTACATCATTTGTGTGTGTTTGTGTGTGTGTGTTCTAATTGTTACATCATATGTGTGTGTTTGTGTGTGTGTCATGCAGGCTGGAACAGTCCCCAGGCTCTGGATTCCATGTCACTCCCCGAGGCATCGAATTTGACCAGCAGTACCTGATGCTGGGACGCATCACACTGCGTGGCTCAGCAGGAATCATCTTTCCAAGGTGACATATACTTGTGTCACGTCTCAAGCGTTCACACAATAATCACTCCTCACACTCAGCATATCAATATCATCAACCCGATAACTTACCAGATACACAACAACCCAACCTTTGAGATTGCAGACCACCCAGCACCATCATCACAGCGCAGACCCCAAAGGAAAAGAAGATGTGAGATCCTCAATATACCCCATAACCTTCCTAGCCTAAACCTGACCCCCTTGCGCACCGCGCACATTCAACAAGAACTCTGGACGTACAAGAAGGATAAGGCTTTTTCAATGACACCCACAGAGGCCATCAACACACTCTATTATGACGATATGGATATCCTGCACACACATATTTGGAGGTTCTTCACCCCCAAGAAAAGAGACAGATGTTACACCCCAAAGACAGAAACAACCACACCTACTATGCCCCTATGAATATTGAAAAATGGGCCCTACCCCTCTTTAAATCAGTTGGACTAGTGCCCAAATCGAGTAAGGCTATTGCCCGGAGCCAAATTAAGTGCGCAAGCTGTGAAATTTGCTCCTACCATCTAGGACTTGAATCTCCAGACCTCTCCCCACCCTTTAAAGACATGTACATCTGTGATGTCTGCAACCGCACCTACCACTGGCAATGCTTACTCAAAACAAGCTGCTGCAACGCCACTGAAAGGGAAGCTATTGATGCCAATGATTCATGGGCCTGCAGAACCTGTATCAATCTGAACCAAAATAAAAGGAAAGCCGTATCAACTTTCAGAAAAAAGAGATTGTGGAAGTCTTATGGAACCCAACCTGGGAGTCAGAAGAACTACAAAACACGTGTGAAAGCTTCAAGCAGAACCTCAATAAGTTTGAAGAGCAAATCACCGCACCAAACTTACCTCAGCCTGCACCAGATGAACACCTAAATGATCATTAAAAAAAGGGTTCTCTGCCATCTAAGAGGGCAACAAGTACCAACCCTACAATGTCGATCTTCGAAACAAAGTTAGCTTTACATCCAACCCACCAACCCACAGGCTGACATTACGGCCACAGGGCATTGTAAGTACTGGATCACAACCCTTGATCTCATGGAGTATCAAGAAAAGAGTACCCTACCCTCCCCAGATGACACTATGCTTCCTGAAGTGTACACTGACACAGTAGCCTGTATTTACAATGTCGACAGAAAGTGTAAAGGTATGCTTACTCCCGAACGCCTTAACATACTACGAAAGGCAAAATGCAGCGGTCTACACGATCACGTCCAACCTCCTCCTATTAGCTTTGCATCAGAACTTGTAGGCCTCACTGCATGTAAAGACATCTCTACCCCTAAACATACGAACAAAAAAAAACAAAGACTCTTTTGCACGGATACTCCCCTCCCACATCACCGCCGCCTTTCAAAAGTGGGCCCTGGTCACTAAAGAAAAAATGGCATCCCCCCTCGACCATGACCCCAAATTTCCCCATTACTGGAGTGAGCACCCAAGGGACAAAGTGTTTGGGGCAAACACCAATGCCTTTTCCTCCCGTTTCTCTGGGTTTTCCATCTGCCATCCCATTTACCATGAAAACACCATGCTCTTAGCAACAAGACACGCCATCTACTCTGCTGCTGTCAGCACAGAGGAAACAGCCACATTCATGCTCCTCCCTTCATGGAATAAAGATATGACCACAAATCCCTATGC
>Ga0307947_1004452_pt1:2500-11006 | contig 11006 bp, 6 predicted proteins | sample OrgLakmetagen232_FD_201840 | JGI IMG/M metagenome (GOLD analysis project Ga0307947, IMG submission 201840) | Saline water microbial communities from Organic Lake, Antarctica - #232 | ecosystem: Environmental > Aquatic > Non-marine Saline and Alkaline > Saline | place: Antarctica...
TGTTGCTTGCACAGATGTGTGGCATGGTGGGTTAGTGCTTAGGCTGAAAGGAAAAAGCGATACCTGTGCAAATGTGTGGCATGGTTATTTAGTGCCCAGGCTGGAAGAAAAAAGAAAAAAGCAAGAGTTGCAAGCGCCGATGTGTGGCACGGTTGGTGAATGCTCAGGCTGAAAGGAAGAAATGTTGCTGGCGCAAATGTGGAGCATGGTTAATCAGTGCTCAAGCTGAAAGAAATTTGCAAAAGTTGCCTGCGCCGATGTGTGGCATGGTTGGTGAATGCCCAGGCTGAAAGGAAAAAGTGTTGCTTGCACAGATATGTGGAGCATGGCTAATCAGTGCTTCGGCTGAGAAAAATTTGCAAAAGTTGCCTGCGCTGATGTGTGGCATGGTTGGTGATTGCTCAGACTGAAAGGAAAAAGTGTTGCTTGCACAGATGTGTGGCATGGTGGGTTAGTGCTCAGGCTGAAAGGAAAAATTGTTGCTTGCACAGATGTGTGGCATGGTGGGTTAGTGCTCAGGCTGAAAGGAAGAAGTGTTGCTGGCGCCGGTGTGTGGCATGGTTGGTGAATGCTCAGGCTGAAAGGAAAAATTGTTGCTTGCACAGTTGTGTGGCATGGTGGGTTAGTGCTCAGGCTGAAAGGAAGAAGTGTTGCTGGCGCCGGTGTGTGGCATGGTTGGTTAGTGCTTAGGCTGAAAGGAGAAAGTGTTGCTTGCGCAGATGTGTGGCATAGTTAGTTAGTGCTCAGGCTGAAAGGAGTTTTGTGTGTGCTGCACTGTTGGTCTTGAAATAAGGATGCGCTTTTAAATGTCTGTGGCCTCCCGTGATTGGATTTACTTTTTTATGTGCAATATTCAGACATACAATCACCTGCTTTAATATAAACACATCCGTTTACCTAATCTGTAACAAAGACGGCTGCAATGAAGATTGCAGCCAGCATGTGCAAGTTCTCGTTTAGTATTGAACCACAGATCGCCTCGCATTTGCTTGCAGGCGTACGAAATGAACATGCGTGTACAAATCAAGAGGAGCTTTGCACCCAGTGTTTATTTGCATACAGGCCAGCAGGAGTCAACCCCTCCCGCATACTGCAATCACATACACACGATGAATACAGGCCAGCAGGAGTCAACCACTCCCGCTAATAACAGATCACGCATACTGCAATCACATACACACGTTGAATACAGGCCAGCAGGAGTCAACCACTCTCGCTAATAACAGATCACGCATACTGCAATCACATACACACGTTGAATACAGGCCAGCAGGAGTCAACCACTCCCGCTAATAACAGATCACGCATACTGCAATCACATACACACGTTGAATACAGGCCAGCAGGAGTCAACCACTCCCGCGAATAATAGATCACGCATACTGCAATCACATACACACGTGGCACTCAGCACTGGGTCACGTAAAATCATGTTTATTTGTAGGGTTGGCCACAACCATCATCACCAGCGCTTGGTTTACAAAAATATGTATTGAGCCCCTCGCAAAGTCAGCCGAAAAAAAGTTTTTTCGGACCTCGCACAACTTCAACTTTCCAGCGGGGACGATCCTGGGCTCCGCAAGGGACCCCTGTCGCTGTAAGAAACCCTGTCATTGTAAGGGACCCTGTCGTTGTAAGGGACCCTGTCGTTGTAGGGGACCCTGTCGTTGTAAGGGACCCTGTCGCTGTAAGGGACAGCCATCATCACTATGACCGAGTTGCACCCTGAGAAGCAGACGTGGTTCCACCTTGGGAGCTTCTCAGGCTGACATTGCCCTGAGCAAGCTTGCAAGCACCTGCTGCTGACCAGCAAGTATTGCCTGCCCCATTTGGACCTTGGGCAGACACATGCACAGCCTCCCATGGGGGTTCAAGCTTCTCCAGGAGCTGCTGCTGTCTTAGGTGCAAACTCCTGGAGCACGGTGTGCCCGCATGCAGCATGCAGCCATCCTTCAGCAGCAGCACAAGCAGCAGAAGCAGAAGTTTCCAGAGGCATTCAGAAGTTGGCAGGGAAGCCCAGTACCACCCCCAAAAATCACAATTTTGCAAAATTTCCCAACTCTTGAAGGAACGCAAAAGCTAAATGCTCGCAAATGATTTATTAATTATTCGGGCACTTAGCAAGAATTAGGCCTCGCAATACTAAAAGCGCAAAACGATATCTATCTGTATCCGCAGCGTACGGTACGGATTCGGTCAACACTAAGACCCACGCTCACCAGGCATGGCACGCAGACTTTCAGGGAGTGCAGCAGTGGTGACCTCAGATGTACTTTGGCTGTGCCTGTGGTGGGCCGTAGAAACGCCTGCAGTCAAGTTAAATCACACACATTGTGAGCAGGTGTGTGTGTGTGTGTGTTTTTCCGATTCAGCAACTTCAGACACACTTTGGCTGTGCCTGTAGCTAAGACACACTGACTATCGAGACGCTGAGACTGTGTAAGTCATGCACAATGTGCCCTGTTCATCCTTTTTGTGATAAACAAGAGTTACAACCACCCTGTCTTACTATTTTGCAGTTCTTTCGAGATAATAAGCGACTTGGAATCATATGTATGTACACATACCCCCGCACAAAAGGCACTCACACCGCTGCCCCCCCTCACACACACACACTCACACACACACACACACACAAATAAAACGCCCACACATCAGAGAAACACAGCCTTTATCATACACACACACATAACACACACACAAACACAAACACACATACACATACACAAACACTCACATACACAGACACACACACACAAATATAACACCCACACATCAGAGAAACACAGCCTTCATCTTACACCCACACCCACACATACACAAACACACACATACACACACACACAAACACTCACACACAAACACACACATACACAAACACACATACACACATACACAAACACACACATACATACACACACAAATACAGCAACTACTGCACCTGCTGGAGCCATTGGCCGCATAAGTAGCGATGCAAACGGATCGATTGGTGCAGCTGGTGGCGTGGAGGCACTTATGGGGCGGCTTGGTGTTAGAGAGGGAGGCTGAGAGTGTGCTGTCGTGGGGCGACGCCAGCTCGTGACCTGGAAAAGTGTACGTGGCTTGCATGAATGAGCGATTGCGTTGTCAGACTTTGTCAGAGGTGATTTTGTGGGGCAATCTGGTGTTGGTGAGGGAGGCTGAGCGTGTGCTGTCGTGGGGCGACGCCAGCTCGTGACCTGGAAAAGTGTACGCGACTTGCATGAATGAGCGATTGCGTTGTCAGACTTTGTCAGAGGTGATTTTGTGGGGCAATCTGGTGTTGGTGAGGGAAGCTGAGCGTGTGCCGTCGTGGGGCGACGCCAGCTCGTGACCTGGAAAAGTGTATGTGACATGCATGAATGAGCGATTGCGTTGTCAGACTTTGTCAGAGGTGATTTTGTGGGGCAATCTGGTGTTGGTGAGGGAGGCTGAGCGTGTGCTGTCGTGGGGCGATGCCAGCTCGTGACATGGAGAAGTGTATGTGACTTGCATGAATGAGTAGGGTTGGCCAGAACCATATTTACAGGGTGTGACAAAGGTATTTTTGGCTAACATATCACCAAGAGCACACATGTACGGTTGTAAATGGTGTATACATACGGTTGTAAATGGTGTATACGTACGGTTGTAAATGGTGTATGCATACGGTTGTAAATGGTGTATGCATACGGTTGTAAATGGTGTATACACGATTGTAAATGGTGTATACATACGGTTCCAACCAACCCTATGAATGAGCGATTGAGCCGTCAGGGATGACAGGGATGACAGGGATGACTAAGATTTCTTTGGAAAGGCCTGTGCGCAATTTGGTGGTGGTGAGGGAGACCGAGGGTGTGCGGATGTGGGTTGTTGCCAGCTTTTGATCTGCAAATGTGCATGTGACTAGATTAGCCTGGACCAAACAAACATGCATATGTACAAATGTATGTGTGTACGTGTGATGTCAATGTATGTGTGTGTATGTGTGTGGTGTAAACGTGTGCGCGTATGTGTGGTGTAGATGTGTGTGTGTGTGTTGTATGTGTGTGTGTGTGTGTGTGCATGTGTGCATGTGCGTGCGCGCGTGTGTGTGTATGTGTGTGTGTGTGTGCCTCCTGTAGCACGCTGAAGGCTGAGGCCTAGGAGCAGTCTTGCAACAGAGTGGTCCGCAGTCCACAGGCATTCCCTTACATGTTGAGCGGTTTGATTGCTCAGGCATGTGCACCTAGAACAGCTGAACAATTATTTTAACGCGTACCATGCACAACATTTTGTTCTCCCTGCCCACAAATCCGTCAAACCAGCATTTTTCCATCTATTTCAGCCCGTTTCCTCAGAAAGGTCTTCTGACAGTGCGCTACATTTTGCAGCCCACAAATTCGTCAGACCAGCATTATTTCACCTGAGACCCTGGTTACATAAAAAGGGCTCCTGACAGTGCACAATCTTCCACACCCAGATTCCCAAACCCATCCCCACCTCCTTATTTAATATACTCTTCGTAGTGCACATACCTCCTCACAACTTCTTGTGATTCAATCTCTTAATTCATTTTAGCTAAAACAGATAAAGCTGTTCATTACGCACATCCTAAAGCCCAGACCACCCCACCTTGTTCACGTAGTCCACAAAGTATACGCACACACACGCACACGCACGCACACGCGCGCACACACACACACACACACACACACACACACACACACACACACACAGACACAGCTCCTTGCAACCCCTTGTGTCAATTAAGCTCTGAACTGCTCCAAATCATGCCTCTCGTTACGCACATCCTAAAGCCCTTGTGTAATTTAAGCTCTGAATTGCTCCAAATCAGGCCTCTCATTACGCACATCCTAAAGCCCCAAACAACCCCACCTGTTGATGTGGTCCACATAGTACACACGGTTCCTCGCACAATCCACTCAAGCAATTTGAGCTTTGAACTGCTCCAAATTAGGCCTCTCGTTACGCACATCCTAAAGCCCCAAACAACCCCACCTTGTTGATGTGGTCCACATAGTACACACGGTTCCTCGCACGATCCACTCAAGTAATTTAAGCTCTCAATTGCTCCAAATCAGGCCTCTCATTACTCATTACGCACATCCTAAAGCCCCAGACCACTCCACCTTGTTGATGTGGTCCACGTAGTACACACGGTTCCTTGCAACTCCTTGTTTAATTTAAGCTCTGAACTGCGCCAAATCAGGCCTCTTGTTACGCACATCCTAAGTCCCAAACAACCCCACCTGTTGATGTGGTCCACATAGTACACACGGTTCCTCGCACGATCCACTCGAGTAATTTAAGCTTTGAATTGCGCCAAATCAGGCCTCTCATTACGCACATCCTAAAGCCCCAAACAACCCCACCTTGTTGATGTGGTCCACATAGTACACACGGTTCCTCGCACGATCCACTCGAGTAGTTTAAGCTTTGAACTGCGCCAAATCAGGCCTCTCATTACGCACAACCTAAAGCCCAAACAACCCCACCTGTTGATGTGGTCCACATAGTACACACGGTTCCTCGCACGATCCACTCGAGTAGTTTAAGCTTTGAACTGCGCCAAATCAGGCCTCTCATTACGCACATCCTAAAGCCCAAACAACCCCACCTTGTTGATGTGGTCCACGTAGTAAACACGGTTCCTTTCACGATCCACTCGAGTAGCCCACCCTGGAGGTAAAGGGCCATCGTCTGTCGCAGACAAAGAGGAAGGAAACGGTGCAGGTGCCTGTGATCTCTGGATCATTGCCGCTTGAGCCGGTGCTTGAGCACGTGCATACGTGTCTGCCTGTGCAAGTGTCTGCTGTGCATGCTGCGCGTCTGCTTGTGCACGTGCCTGCTGTGCCCGTGCCTCTGCTTGCGCATGTGCTTGTCGCGCTGTGTGTGCTGCAGCATGTGCACGTGCCTGCTGTGCCCTTGCTTCTGCTTGTGCGTGTGTCTGTGCTTGTGCCTGTGCTGCTGCCTGCTCACGTGCCTGCTGTGCCCTTGCTTCTGCTTGTGCGCGTGTCTGTGCTTGTGCCTGTGCTGCTGCCTGCTCACGTGCTTGCTGTGCCCGTGCTTCTTCTTGTGCGCGCGTCTGTGCTTGTGCCTGTGCTGCTGCCTGCTCACGTGCTAGCTGTGCCCGTGCTTCTTCTTGTGCGCGCGTCTGTGCTTGTGCCTGTGCTGCTGCATGCGCACGCGCCTGACGCGCTTGTGCTTCTGCCTGTGCCTGTGCTGCTGCCTGCTCACGTGCTTGCTGTGCCCGTGCTTCTTCTTGTGCGCGCGTCTGTGCATGTGCCTGTGCTGCTGCATGCGCACGCGCCTGACGCGCTTGCGCTTCTGCTTGTGCCTGCACTGCTGCCTGCTCACGTGCTTGATGTGCTCGTGCTTCTGCTTGTGCGCGCGTCTGTGCTTGTGCCTGTGCTGCTGCCTGCACACGTCTTTGATCAATTTGCGCCTCTTCAAGTGCACGAGCCTGCGCTGCTGCCAGTGCACGTGCCTGCTGGTTGCTATGGTCACCATCAGGAAGTGGAGGGTTTGCTCCTTTTGCGAGCCTGGAATGATAGAACATTGGTAGTTTGTGACTCATATTCCCACTCTTTGTGTAAGGGGATGGTTCAAGTCTCAGAGGGGGACGTGTGTTGAGGTGAACTGCGGGCATGTACGCACGTATATATGTTTGTTTGTATGTTCTAATATATGTGCGGGCTTGTGTGTACGCATGCGCGTTTGTGTACGCATGTGTGTTTTTGTGTAACTGTGCGCGCGCATTTGTGTATGTGACACAAACTAGTCCAAGTATTCAAGCGGGACGCATTCTGGTGGTAGTACCTTTATAAATTCAAGCATTGCCTTTACAATCCAGCCTCGTTCACAAACCTTGAAGATTGTTGTTGCTGACATGCTGCTGCTGCTACTGCCGTGGTGGTGGTGGTGGTGGAGGGTAAGGCAGAAGAAGTGGATGTTGTGTCTGTGATGGTCTGAGGGTCTTCCAGTGTGTGTGTATAGATCAGTGTGTCTGGATTGATTTTAAGTGTGCGTATATCAGGGACAGTCTGCACAGCTTCTGCCTGGGCACGTGTCTGTGCTTCAGCCTGTGCACGTGCTTGCGCTTCTGCTTGTGCGCGCGCTTGTGCTGCTTGTGCTTCTGCCTGTGCACGTGCCTGTGCTTCTGCGTGGACCCGAGCTTGCATGATTTGTGACGCTTTACGGGCACGAGCATCGGCTTCTGCCTGTGCACGCTCCTGTGCTTGCTGGGCAAGTACACGGGCCTGCGCAGGTGTAACGTAGCGGCCAAAATGATTGACCGGATGAATGAGCGATAAGTAAATCATACTTTACTCATGCATGTTACAGCAGGATGGTTGCAGCATTCGTAAGCAAGTGCGTTTGAATGCGTGTGATACTTTTGTGCGCACATGCAGGCGTGCTCAAGTTAGCAACATTGCAGTATAGTGGCATGCGTACAGTAAGGCTACTTTGACCAAGAACGTGTTCAAGCATTCAAGGTCTCGCGCAGCAAAAACGTTTGACATGTTAATGTCGTCCAACTGATGAAGCAGGCTGCAGCTTTGTTATGCGTTTGTGCAAGAGCAACGATTGTGCCTGTACACATTGTTTCAGAAGGATACTGACTTGCTGGGATGGCACATCAAAACTACCTCTTCAGGCTAGGGAAGCAAATAGACCAAACTGTGTCGTCCAGGTCTTGAGCAGGGGTACTGACAACACATTAAGGCAGCTCCAACAGCGCAATCAGTGTTAATTGTAAATCCACGTACCTTACCTTAACTCTCATTTAATCCAAGGCACAAGAGACGCACACACACCTGAATTTCTGCCTCTGCCTTTGCCTTTGCTTGTGCCTCAGCCTGCAGCCTCGCAGCCTCTGCCTCAGCACGTGCCTGTGCTTCAGCCTGTGCACGTGCATGTTCTTCAGCCCGAGCACGCATCTGTGCCTCAGCCTGTGCACGCGCTTGCGCTTCAGCTCCCTTTCTAGCAGCCTCTGCCTCTGCGTGTGCCTTTTGTTCAGCTACCGCGCGTGCGTACGCTTCAGCACGGGCATGTTCGCGTGCCTCCGCTTGAGCTCGTGCCTGTGCTTCGGCCTGCGCACGCATTGCTTCTGCGTGTGCTCTGGCTCTTGCTTCAGCCTGTAGCCTAGCAGCTTCTGCTTGCGCACGTGCCTGTGCTTCTGCTTGTGCGCGTGCAGCCGCTTCAGCTTGTGTGCGTGCCTCCATGGCAATTAGATTCTGGCGTGCTTCTGCCTGCGCCTTTGCCTGCCTTGCCACTGCTTCCGCCTGTGCTTGAGCTTGCATTTGTGCAGCTGCTTGCGGGTTTAAAGCAGGGCTGTGCGGTGAGTAGGCATGGTGGCCCTGGTGTGGGTGAGGGGACGGCAGGTTATTGGCATATGAGGGAGGGTACGGGTAAGGGGATGCGGATGTGGGGGACAGTGTGGGTGGGGAGAAGGTCTGCGCATAAGACGGGGGTTGAATGGGAGCGGGCCGAGGGACGGATG
>Ga0307947_1004453_pt1 | contig 11003 bp, 10 predicted proteins | sample OrgLakmetagen232_FD_201840 | JGI IMG/M metagenome (GOLD analysis project Ga0307947, IMG submission 201840) | Saline water microbial communities from Organic Lake, Antarctica - #232 | ecosystem: Environmental > Aquatic > Non-marine Saline and Alkaline > Saline | place: Antarctica: Organic Lake...
CACAAACTCACCCCCCCCACACACACACCCACACAAACTCACCCCCCCCACTCACACACACACTTGCACACACCCCACACACATCCACACTGACACCCACACACTGACACCCACACCCGCAGCCAAAATCACACTCACACTCACACCCACACCCATCCCCGTATGTGGGTGAGGAAGAAGTCAACCCAGACTTCCCCGCCATGTCAGCAGCGCGTTGAGCGTCATTCGAAAAACCTAAAAATGTCATATTATGCGGACACCATATGATATACAATAGTATATAATATTATACTAATAACATAATGAGGGCGCCTCGCACCCTTCTCATGATGCATCGTCTAGGGGAAACCCACCTAGTCTGGCCGCGCAACCTCCACTTGGGGGCTTTATCCTTTGAGTCCAAGGGGTCAAATTCAATGTAATCAAGGCAGCCGCTCTCCAGGATCTGAGTGAGTGTCAGCAGGATTCTGTTTTTCAAGCAGAGCTGTGCCAAGCAGGTGCGAAATGGATGCTGGATACACAAAGCATTGCTGTCAAAGGACTTTTGGCCCATCGGTATACGCTGTGAAAAGTTGTACGGCATAATACAGCGGAATGAGAAAGGACAGATCGCTTTAGGGTGCACTTCATTTCACTTTTAGTAAGAATTCACACGACACACGTGCACACATTTCGATCTGCGCACATACACACACATCCGCACACGCATATGCACACCTTGACGGCAGTGTAACCCTCCTCCTCCACCATTTCCCATGCCTGTGATGTGCATCATGTAGGGAAGTAATGGGGATGCTGTAACTGGGTAAAAGCTTCCTTGGTATATGAACATATTCTTCTTGCCTGCATTCTCCGCTATGATGAAAATCACGTTTGCTTCTGTGACACACACACACACATATACCATACACGCACAATGAACAGTCAGTTTGTTTGCTGGTAGGTACAATCTGCTGGAAAGACACGTCTGGTTCCAAGTCTCATCTTAAAGCCTACCATTTCCGAGCGGTCTGTGCCGTCATCGCATGCCTGCAAGTAAAAATATTGTGTAAGCAGCTGGTGAAAGGAGCGTGGGACGTGCAAGTTGCACAAACGGTACGTAGCATTGCTGGTATGGGCGTGGCATGTGGGAAGGAGCATAGCCAGTTACCTGATACAATGAAAACTGGTTCAAAGCCTAATCGTCTTACAGGTAAGCTGACCTAGCGCTGCAAGCAATTTGCTAATCACTTGTGCATCTGTGAGAGAGGCAGGACTGCGCACCAGGATTACACGCGACATCTTGTTTGGGAGGGTCTTTAGGAAGAAGGGCCTGAACTGCCTGTTCAGCACGGGCCCCTTCTCTCCCATGAACGCAAAAGGCACGTTCTTCCACCACCTCTTAGCACCCTCAGCATTCTCCTCGGGGCTGCAACAAGGCAGGGGGGCAATTTACCGTTACCGCCAATTGGGTTACATCCACAAGGAATGAAAGCGAAGTTTTATCGGACATGGAGAGGCCGAACTATACACACAATGCAAGTGACTTGCTTAACTTCAGAGACACGCCAGCAACATGCAACGTCCACCCAAGCCTGGTAGCAAGCAGCACTCACGTTCGGATGTCCCAGAATTCTGCAGGCACACGCGTGTGTACAGGATACTGTTTTATGTTGTACAGCAGTGCGTGCTTGCAGCCCAGGTTGCAGGTTCACAGCAGGCACAACCCACCGTAGCCTTTGTCGTTCATGAGGGTCTTTACTTGCTGGTTTGTAATCTACAAGGAGTGATGAGGGAGGGAGGGCGTTGTGTTCAGGGGGTTTGATTGTATGGTCAGGCCCCGGCTCTTCATTCTCCTTCCCTACCTTGGCTGAGTCTGGGATTCCCTCAGCCCTGACTACCACTGCAGCTCGAGTAGGGCGGGCCGCCTGCGTTGGTCACAGGGTGGGGGAAAAGAGACACATCAGCACGTTAGGAACTCACAACATTCACGCCGGGAAGGCTAGCCGTCCGGGCACGGCGCTTATTTGCACAGTAGTAGTCACAATAGCGTTGCTGAATCGGCCGGCTGGAACGAGGAAGGCTGTGTTGCCGCCGGAGAAGCTCACGCTGGAGAGCGTAGCTTGCACGCATCAGTGGGCAGCTTGACCAGTCATCACTATCTATCGTCTCTCATCATTTACCAACCTTCATGGCGGACCTCCCACGAAGGGAGGACAGTTGCTGCCGCTGTGAAAACTGCGATAACTGCATAATTAATAAGTACCTAGCGTAGGGAATAACAATACTTTTCCTCTCTCCACAAAATTATATGTAACGACGCCAGGCTAGCTCAAAGGCACATTCCCATCCACCATTCGTACACAACCAAGCGGTGCCCCAAAGCCAACAGTCAACAACCTAGCCTGCCTCTTCCACTCAAATAACCACGAATATGATATCAAACTCGGTGCGCTGGCTGATCTCAGAACATAATGTCCGCAGTTTAAAAAACCGCACAATCTTGATGAACGGAAGGGACATTCATCAAATTGCACATCTTGCAATTGTACAGAGTTTGCTGCCTCGCCTCTTTGGGCCTGATTTCCTCGCATGAAACACCAAGGGAAAAATCAATCCACTTTTAGACTGAGCAGAAATCCCATTTCAACACAAGAATGGAAATATCCCATTGCAATATTAGACTGGATGAGGGTTGGCATAAGTGAATCCCGGATTTAGATAAAGTTAGACGTATTTTGTGTCTTGTTGCCTGCAGGGGTGATCTGAGGCAGATCAAAAACTAGCAGGGAAAATGCCAAAAAAGCTTCCCCTGGGCGTTCAGGCAAAAACGCTGTGTGTGTCAGACTGGAAAAACGGATGCAGAAGAAAAAACCAGTGAGCGATCAACCTCAATTTCCCTTGCACAAAACCTTCCAAAATGTTGGCTTACACGATTTTGGATGTGTAGAACGGCCTTGGTTTGATCTGTTTCACACATATGCCCACCCACGGCCAAGCAATGGCCTGATTGCGCCACCTACACTTTCTACAATTTTTTTATAGAACAGCAGAAGCATAACTTGGACGACACGTGTCAAATCCATTTGATTTTATACATTTGGAACCCTGTTGTTGAGAGCTATCGAATGGTATATATATGTATGGTATATATATGAGTCAAATCCGGGAGGGGGGGGTGGAATGGTCCCCCGATGTGGTTATAGTTTTTTTGGGGGGGTCTCCAGTTTTTTTCTGGGCCACTCCCACAGAATACTAAACATATCATCGGAATGCTCAGCTCAAGCCCAGTCGATTGGCACCCTTTTTGAGTAAATTGGGCAAAAGGGGGGCTCTGTGGACATTTCCAAAAGTCTGAGGCACACGCACTCGGTGCAGGCCGCGGGGTGAGTCAAGCCAATGAAACAGCAATTAACCCCAAACTTACAGGATTGAGCCAGCATGAGATAGTCAGTGGAATTATGAAGAAATAGAAGCAATGCGGGACTGCAAGGCAGTTATGGGTGCCTGGTAGGTCACGTGTGCATGGGCGTCCGTATCTCAGTTTTTGCCCCATCTTTCTGCAACACTTCAGTCTCAGGTCTTGATGAGTATGCAGATGGATGCCTATTTGAAAAAGGGGCAGATTGGTACCCTTTTTGTTCGGGTGGGGGCACTGGAAGGGGGGTTTGGGGGGTGGGTGGTCCCTCAGGGTTGTACACCTCAAAAAGTCCGTCCAAAAATAATAAAAAACACCCTCTTGAGAACAGGTTAAAAATCTTGGCCAAATATTGCCGCAATACAAATTTCCACTTGTACCTGGGACGGAATCCCGCCCTTCCTCTCCTGTCCATCTGAAGGTGCAGGACACTCTTAAACCCTGTCCGGACCTAATCTAAACATTTGGGCAGTTTTGACACCCTTCCTCTGCCTTCCGCAACCCACCGCTCACACATGAGCCCCCCATGTCCCCGTTTTTGGTCTGTGAGGTGCATTGGGCTCTGTAGGTTAGGTCTGCGGTGGAGGACTTCTTAGGAACAGTGCAGCCAGGGGAACTGGCTAAATTTCTTAGAAGCAGGCCCCCATTTTGGGGGGAGTGCCTTTCCCCCTGGAAAAATTCCTCCCCCTTATTATTCTCCAGGTGGGACAGAGTGGCTTAACAACCATTGGGTGTTGCAGTATTCAAAAACAGCATCGTTCCCATATCCTTACTAGGTGAACCCTAGGAAGACATGCAGCATGCCTAGGGCTTGTACGTTGCTGGGAAACTGAACCAACCCGCCCCACCCCATCCCTACTGCTGCATCTGCAGACTGGTATTGCTGCTGCGTGCCGAGTCAGATTTAGCCGTGCGACCCTCTTCTGGGCAAACGACACGTTTCTAGGGACCACCACGGAGAGGGTACCCACTCGGACTTTGGTCCCCTACAGCCTTACAGAAGTACTTTTGGAAGATCAAAGATGTGTCTACCTACTAATAAGTCATTGTCTTAGAGCTAGGATGAGAGCAAGAGAACTGCTCACGACATTGGCAAAAAAATAAATTTTAGTCATCCTTGATGGCGCAACAGACACTAACAAAGGATGGCACCCCTCAGATCCCCTCCCCATTTTTGCTATGGAAGAGTGTTCCGCCCCGTGCCAGTTTGGGAAGTGTGGGTTTGGGTCACGTCACCCCCTAATCCCCCTCGTGCTACTGATTGCCAACTTCTTCGTTCTAGTTGGGGGTGGTTCCAAGGAGTGCGATATTTTCCTAAGATTAAAGATGATTAAAACGTTATTAACGAGTTAATGCTACGTACCAACTGTACTGCAGAAGTATCCCCCTTTCCCCCTGGAGGAAGGTTGTATAGTTGTTTTGAAATTACAAATGTTCAACTCACGACAGTGTTCTTTTTGCATGCCAGACGGGTTTCCTCCACCATGACGTTCTTACGCCCTGTTCCAGTTGGGGAAGCGAGGCACTGCGTCTGGGGGAGCATTGCCTGATTTAACCCAGTCCTTTGACCCCCTGATACCTTAGTGGAACACCATCGGCATGCATATCTAGGAGCGAACATTGTTTTGTATTCTACGCCTCCCAAAGGATGCAGAGCCACACATCCCACCTGGTGAATAAAAGAGAGAAGGGCCGATCAATGAGGATCAGGTGGCTGAGGTTTGCACACCAACAGGAGTATTGTTCAGGTATTTATGAGGGCTGTGTCTATATGTCTTTTGTTGCGGATCTGGTGGCATTGGTATTTTTATTAGTGCAATGGCACGTATACCAGTAGCTCTGAGGCTGTGAAGTGGGCTTCTTGTGCGCTGCTGCAAATGGTTCATACTACTACTAGATAGTGTGGAGGATTTTGAGGTGCCCTATAATTGTGCCAAAAAGAAGAGCTCCGCAGGCAAAAAGCACAATCCCCACATTATTAAGAAACGGAGCCACTTTGGTGCTGAGTCTCGTAGAGCTCCTCCACCATAGGAAAGAAGGAGAAATCAACAAGAAACAGGGGGGATGCAGGCCTGGCCTGACCCTATGACTGATTGGAAGTAAGAACATTTTTGAGTAGATGTAGAACACAGGGGTGTATACAAATAACTGATTATAATACAAAATCATCATGAAGGAAGTCATGAAAGACAGCTCCGGTGCAAAGGTCGTAGCTGTTATCCTCGGCTTTGGGCTGGCAGCTATTTTCAAGCGCGCGTGCAAGGGAGACAAGTGCATTGTGGTAAAAAGTCCCGAGCAGGAAGCCATAGAGAGGTACTATTACAAAATTGAGGACGATTGCTATAAGTACACCCCGTATGCTGTCAATTGCGTCAAGGGAGAATATGTTCTGATACGGCACCAAAATGGAGTACCATGTATTGTCAAAGTTGCCACCCCAGAATCAGCCAAACGCTGCAAAGGTACAGTTATGTACAGATATCTATACTATTTTTTAGGAAGAACTTCCATTATTCTCTGGCTCATCCTCTCAGGTGTTACTGGTACTAGTATAATGTTTTGTCCATTCCACACAACAACTCAATAAACCTACGTCTGACGCCCCACAGGCATTCATATTTAGCAAAGTAACCTTGCTTCTTGCTAATAACATTACGGCGGAGCAACACGGCAGCCCTCAGTATGGTAGCCGTGGCAGCAGTCATAACCAGGGCCCGGCTGTAGCTTGCGACCTGCCCCTGGCGAGTTAGGCACCGGCTCCCTTTGCGGCGAGGCATGCCCTGGCTCACGGTTTCAATTGGCAAGTTGTGGAGGACAGCATCGGACTGGTCTGCTGTAGCTGGGTGAGCTGGTGGGGTGGGCAGCTAGAGAGGGGAGAGAGGAGCTGTTTTTGGGGGCTGCATGCGTCCTTTGTTCTCTCTTTTGCTCCGCTGCACTTGTTCTCTTGGCACTCGTGATTTTGTGAGGCTCTCCCAGCCTCTTGTTTCCTGTTTCTGACTGAGACTTCTTATACACACATCCTGAGATATATCAACAGCTTTTTTCTCGTTCTCCTTGATGCTTCCTTTTTGCGCTTCTTCAAAACAAACATTCTCTTTCCCTCTACACTTTTCTCTTCTACATACATCTGTTTCGTGTTTCCTCTAGATTCTGTTTCTTTTGTTTAGCCAGATGTAGTTTCAGGCTTTTCCAAACTTCCGCTGAGATGCCTTTTGAGGCATATATAGTGATGTAACCTTGCCTTACCTTAAGCCTGGTGCAAGCGTGCCTGCAGGCACCTTACAGCCATGCCCAGAATACTCCTTTAATGTAGGTGTGTAACCATCGCTTCTCTGAGCTGTTTGGCTCTGGGCGCAATTAAATTTGTTGTGCGTCAAGAAAGCTTTTGTGACTACAGATGTGATTCATAGCAAGCCTGCTAAATTTTGCTCCTGGGTCATGTATGGAATGTGCACCATAAATTAATGAGGCGCAAAGTACAATGTGAGATGCATGATTGCGTTGGCAGTGGTATCGAGTATGTGCTGCACGTATGCTACATAATAGAGCAGCAAGCGCTGGATTCTGCTAAGGAGATCAGCAGGACAGTGATGCATTGGAACAAGAATAAGAAAAGAACGCAGATAGAAGTGTAAATAGTGTCGGCATGGATTAGGAATGGATATTACATTATTTTTTGTTCGACATCCTACCTGGAGAATAAACACAGGAAGGGCTTTCACTGGGAATATTTATATATATCAGGTGGTTGGCAGGCAGGAATAAAGCGGTGACATTAAAACAGCAGGCTTTAAAACCTTGTTGCTGTTGCGTAGAAAGCAAAATGATCATCGACAAACATTTATACAGGACATACACAGCCATCTGCACAGTCGGTGCTGCAAAGCTAGCCTGTGTGTGAAATGAAATAAGCAAAACGAATGGGTACTACTGGTAGTAGACAGAAAAATGTACAATTTTACACTGTTCAAAAATTGGCCAGCAGCAACAACATTGGTGTGCAGAGGCGCAAAAAGAAATGTTGCTCATATCTGGACACCTTCGTTAGCCTACATGGTACAAGGTTTACAAAAAACGGTTGGTAATACCTCATGACTTGCTTCCAGCACGACGACATGCTTCCAGCACATGCTATGTGGTACGGCGTTTAACTCAATGAAGGCTTTCGGTACTACTAGCCAACTGACAAAAAAAGGCGTTATCATTGGTAGGGTGGTCAATGGAAAGAGGAGGAGGGTAGAAAGAAGCTCGGAATTTATCAATGTTGCATCATTGCCACCTTGAGCCTCAGGCTCTGAATGAAGGCTTCTGAATTCATGATGACTTATTGCCCCTGGTACGCATGCTCACAGTCCTTGGAGCAGCTGCAACTCTATTCTTGCCTAGCTTTAATTGACCAGAAATGGCAGTGGTATTGGATTAACCAGCGTGAGGAGTGGGGCAGAGCAGGTTACTTGATCAAAAAGCTGCAAGCAAGCAGCGGTGACACCACGAAGCATGGATCAAGGTGACGGAGATGATTGGCTGTCAGACCCAGAAGACGAAAATTATCAATAATAGACTGACACATCCTGCTTATTGGACAAGACATACAGAAACTTTTTGCTGTCATCCAACAAGGGATGTTCAGTGGATAGCTACTAGCATCTTGTCCGATATTAAATATTGAGAAATAGGCAATCCTGTTAAATATGTGAGCAGGCGCCCATGACGAAATTAATGGTATTTGCATTTCAAGAAAGATAATGCTTAAATTATAAATGCAAGCTGGAATAAGGAGGTTTATTAAAATGCAAGCTGAGATATGGAGGGCTCCATGAAATGGCAGGCAAAGATGTGGTGGTCTCCATAAAAAGGCTGGCAAAGTAATGGAGTCTCCATATCTTCGGATTTTAATGGAGCCTAAGTGGTTATGGAGGGGTTTATGGAGCCATAAAGGGGAGGTGCCTCTTGCTGAAGTGATCACTGACAAAAGGCCAAGACTATTTCGTGCAGGCGACATACATTGGCTCCAAAGCCACCTTATCCAAAAGAGCAAACGCAAGCACGCACCTGGGGGGCAGCGGTAGCAGGGCCCTCATCAACATCTGACGTGAGGTCGATTGCGGGAGCGGGTGCTTCTGCGTGGCGCTTGGCAGGCGGGGGGGGGCCCTGCGGTTAGGTCACGGGAGAGGATGGAGCGCTGAACTCAAAATGCACCGGCTGTAAAACCAGCAGTGCAGCATCAGCTGATCAGGTTTGTACTCTGCCAGTATCCCTGCAGGAGCCATGTTGGATTACTACATGTACATGCACGCAGCACACACCTGCAAACATCATCTGTGTCTGCTGTGTGCAGGCGCTTGAGGCGGTTCAGTGCAAACTCTATCGATCACATCTCTTCAGATCTTCACACACCCACCTGGCTGGCAGAGGCCGTCGCGCCGGCTAAGCTGGTCATGGAGGGGGAGGGCTGGCTGCCTGCGAGGCAAATCATTGAGGTAGAGGACAAAAGACAAGTGAGTGTTTTGTACACAGAAATTCACACAGCTGCGTCCTCACATTGACTGCGCTACTGGTGCCTGTGTATCACAAGTGCGGAGCGAGCAGTGTGTGTGTATTGGTGTAGCCAAAACAGAACAAAGAGCGCAGAGGATATCATCAAATCAGATAAAGCAGTAGTACTGGAGAGCATGGCAGTACATCAGCACAGCCGCGATATTGGTTGTGAGGTGCAAGAGGAGGAACACGTGACTGGGTTGCAGAGAGGGCGGGCACTCACCAGGTGTTGCTGCAGGGGGGGACGGAGGAGGGCCGTTGTACACTACCCCCTGGGGGCCTGTGATGTCCCCCAGTATCCACCGACGAACCACCCCTATGTTTAATGGATATCCCCAGCAGTTGCCCCCTTGCGTGACGCACTCAAGGCAGTCGTGTGCAATCAGGTCACTGGCTTTATGTGCTGTCAACCTCTGGATTTGGGCACCATTTGCCCAGATCCAGAGGGCCCAGATCCAGAGGTTGACAGCACATAAAGCCAGCGACCTCGCCCATTATCTATCGAACAGCGGGCCTCGTCCAGGCCAATACAACTGGACGTGCGTCCATTGCTAAAGGGGTTGATTGCATACCCCAGGTCTACCCACGACGTGTGGGCGGTGTTCCCTGCAAAAATGTGTGTTGGGACATAGATGCCCTTCACTTGATTTAAATCTCAGTTTTTCTTGGCATTCGTCTCACCAGGAAACCCAGCCAACACTCACCCAGCGAGTTGGGTGAATGCGTATCCTGATTTTTTAGTCTTAAGGCCCACCATTGTCAAATGCAGAAATGGAGGCCTTGGACGAACCTGCCCAAACACGCGTATGCAGGCTACATAGGATGAAAAGGATTCCATTGTTTTTCCCTGTGAATCCAATATATCTCATGCCGTCACGGGTGAAGTGATTCGCCATGGTGGTCCGGCATGTTGACGCACGATCTCAGGAGGGAACAGTCAGTTACTCAATTAAGCCCACATCATGATGTTGGAAGATAAAAAAAAACCCAATGCATCCCAACGCCTGCTTGTTCACAAGGATAATAAATTGCCCAAAAGGGAAGATTGATGAAATTGGATACGCAAGGTAAGCAGGGGCACATGGGGTGTGACCTCCAAGGAGCTGCGACACAAGCTAACACAGTGGCAAAGTAAAGAAATCGGAGGAGCAATTCAGGGCTGCCCTCAAGCAGGAGTGTGGTGGGTTGTGCGTACTGGTGTGTAAGCAGTGCATGGCGGTGCTGAGTGCCAACAATCCCTCCAAAAACTTCTCCAGCCACAAGCGCTCTAGAGGAGCACTGGCCAGAGCAGCAACGTTGCGTCAAAGTCCTTCAGCCCCATCACACACAGATAAGTGAACAGCTGGGGCGCACGTACACAGCTCACTGCAACACCCTCTTTATTGAGATAGCAAAGACAGACCAGTGCAGTAGAACAGTTATCCTGTTTGCACACAGGGTATTTATACTGTATGTTTTTTGCTGTGCTCCAATTGGACTTAGACAGACTTCTTAAATGTTCATATGTAAACAAATCATAACTTGTCAGGCTCACTGTTCAGCCATACTTGTTCCATCTGCATTGCGCGCAGCTCGCTAGACTCAATCAAGAGTGCCTCTTCCAGACAGAACCCTGATGGTATGATTGACAGGCATCCACTCTGGACCATGATGACACGTGCCATCTGGGCGATGACACCACCACGGCTGCCTGCAGCAGGTACAGAGGAACAAAAATTTGTCAAGCACTGACGCATATCATCGGTGATGCATGGAAGGGGGCATGCAAGCCCTTTGCAGCCATTGCTGTGTGCAAGGGGTGATCAGGGGAATTCTGATGACGTGTGTCGATTGCTGTGCACCCTCAGATGCATCATTTTTTAACTCAACTGCAAATCAACACCACTTGAGGGTCACACACAGGAGCAAGCCACGCCAACATCAACAGCAAAGGCAGCACGCTGATCAGCTGGCAGGCACGTCAACGCAGCAAGCCCCTTCCCCCTGTTTATTCACTGTCAACCTCTCACAGAAAAACATCAACACAGGTTGTGTGAATGTCACAGCATGAGAGCCACCCAAATAAATC
>Ga0307947_1004457_pt1 | contig 10998 bp, 20 predicted proteins | sample OrgLakmetagen232_FD_201840 | JGI IMG/M metagenome (GOLD analysis project Ga0307947, IMG submission 201840) | Saline water microbial communities from Organic Lake, Antarctica - #232 | ecosystem: Environmental > Aquatic > Non-marine Saline and Alkaline > Saline | place: Antarctica: Organic Lake...
TCCATAGACCCACCCACCTGCACCCAGTAGTTGCCTAGAATGACATCAGACACACAGATGGTTGCCCGACTCCAACGGAACTCGTCCCCCCAATGCTTAACGCGCAGCACCTCACAGCCATAGAGGAACACCTCCACGCTCTTGCCCCAAAACTTGCTCTTGGTCTCCAGCTCACCCTGTGTGCACGCACGTACGTGTTGTGTGTGTGCGCGTAATTGTGTGTGTACGCGTGCGTGCATGTGTGTGTGCCTCTACGCTGTTGCCCCGAAATCGCTTTTGGTTGCTGGCTCACTGTGTGTGTGCACGCGTGTGTGAGTGCGTGTGTGTATCTGTGTATGTATATGTGTACTCGTTTGGGTTTATTAATAAATCTGCGATCATACATGCGCACTCATAACTATTCCCGCGCCCTCAACCATTGAAAAGAGGCATGGGCATCCAATTGCTAGATGAACAACTCAAACAGACTATTGAAGACAAAAACACTAACGAGCCAGTATTATCACGACAGTGTGGCGATGCTCACTACCCCCACTTCTACCTCCCCTCCGAAATCCACCAGTCTTTGCGGTGCCTGACGAATCCTCTCTCTTATCTTTCTGTTAATGCCCACATAACGTGAAACGGTATATCACAGCGTACCGCGAACGTTTCCAACCCCCTCGCAGTGTGTCGGAAGCATTTAAATAACTTATAAACTAGGGCCTCGCAAAGCTCACATTGGGGTAAACTAATTAATTATTTATATGATATAAATCTATGCATGAACGGGACAGGCTGGGAAAGCCTCCCAAGCTGCCCCTCAAGGTGGACAAACAGCTTGGAAGGCTGGCCCTCTCTTGGGGAGGAAAGACACCAAGACAAAGGGCGCCTTCATTCCCTTCACATGCGCACGCATGCACACGTACCTGCATGCACACACACCCCTACGTGCATGCACACGCGTATGCACACACGCGTACGCGCATGCACACATACGTGCGCACACACATATACACACATGTACACAACGCACACACATACACGTACGAACACAACCGTATACACACGCATGCACGTACACAACGCACGCACACGTACGCGCACGCACACACATACATGCATGCACACACACATACACGCACGCACAAGTACACAACGCACGCACATACATGTACGTGCACGCACACACACATACGCACGCACGCACGCACACGCGCGTGCACGTGCAGCTCAGACGGCCAAAGGCCCTTGCATAAACCACATTGGGGTAAGTAATTAGACTGTGTACCCCTTGCATAGGCTTGCATTGGTCACAAGTCTACAGTAATTCTTTTGTGTGTGTCATCCCCATAGGTGCTTCAACACCACGTGTGTATATGTGCCTCAGCACTATGTGTGTATGTGCTTCAACACTGTCTGTGTACGAAGTATCAACAGCGTCCATTTCCTGACTGTCAACAGTGTGTGTGTGTATGTGAGTGTGTGTGTTTGTGTGTGTGTGTGTGTGTGTGTGTGTGTGTGTGTGTGTGTGTGTGTCAACACGATGCGCGTATGAAAGTGTCGACAGCATCGTCCTCTTTTCCTCTCACCTGCAACTCCCATCCTTTCTCTGTGCTGTCAGCCATATATGCGAGCACAGGGGGGTGGTGGCTGACCTGCTCTGACACGTACCTACAGAAAGAGGCGTGTGTGTATGTGTGTGTGTGTGAGAATGCATGTGTGTCTGTCATGGCTGACCTGCTCTGACACGTACCTCAGAAAAAGGCATGTGTGCGTGTGCGTGTGTGTGTGAGTGCATGCGTGTGTGTGTGTGTGTGTGTGTGTATGTGTGTGCGTGTATGTGTGTGTGTGAATGTGCGTGTGTGTGAATGTGTGTGTGTGTGTATGTGTGTGCGTGTATGTGTGTGTGTGAATGTGCGTGTGTGTGAATGTGTGTGTGTGTGTGAATGTGTGTGTGAATGCATTTGTGTATGTCATTGCTGTCCTATTTTGACACCTACCTGCACACATATGTGTGTGTGTGTGTGCATATGCGTGCGTGTGTGCATGCGCATGTGTGTGTATGTGTGTATGTGTGGTATGTACATCTGTGCGTGAGTCAGCATGCCCCAATTATGAAGCGCTGCCGTACACCATTTAACAAGCGGTTGCATGCAGACGGTGCACAAGCGACCGCACACAACCACATGAACGTTTACATCTACTGCACGCAGACAGTGCACAACAGACCGCACACAACCACATGAACGTTTACATCTACTGCACGCAGACAGTGCACAAGAGACCGCACACAACCACATGAACGTTTACATCTAGTGCATGCAGACGGTGCACAAGAGACCGCACACAACGACACAGGTCATTTGTATCTACTGCACGCAGACGGTGCACAAGAGACCGCACACAACGACACAGGTCATTTGCATCTACTGCACGCAGACGGTGCACAAGAGACTGCACGCAATGACACCGTACGTTTGCATCTGCAGTGGCCCTCTTGACATCTAAATCATATACGGGTCCTTGGGGGGCATTAAAGGATGCAGCAAGCAGTGCCAAAAACGATGAGCCAGAAATACAGGGCCTCCTCTTTATAGTCCACATGCACACCCACACCCACACACTCACACATCCACACATCCACACACCCACACACTGTGACATTGTTATCACAAATATAGCAGGCATGAACAATTATAACCCACAGACACCCACCCACCCACACACACACGCACTTACACAGGCATACTGGCAAACACACATTAATAGCAGGCGCGAACATCCACGCACACACACACACATAGACTCACCGCTTGGTATTGTCTGGGGACTGCCACTCGTACGTCTCGCCCAGTAGGGGGTTGAAGGGCTTGCCGTCACGCAGTGCCTGAATATGTGTGTGTGCGTGTGTGCGTGTGTACGTGTATGTAGTTGTGTGTGTACGCGTGTATGTATGTATGTGTGTATGTGTGTGTATGTGTGCGCACGCTCATGTATCGGTCTAAAGATAAAACAAAACAGGTTTATCTGAATGTACACCCTTCTATAATGTTACTGTGGCAGTGCAAGCATGCCGCAAAGCACGTAGCCAACGCATGCATGTTACTGTGCACTTCTGTGGTAGTGCAAGCATGCCGCAACGCACGTAGCCAACGCATGCATGTTACTGTGCACTACTGTGGTAGTGCAAGCATGCCGCAAAGCACGTGCAATACTGTGGTAGTGCGAGCATGCCGCAAAGCACGTGCACTTCTGTGGTAGTGCAAGTTTGCCGCATGTGGTAGTGTACGCATGTTACTGTGGCAGTGCAAGCATGCCGCAAAGCACGTAGCCAACGCATGCTAGTCTCATATCTCATATGTAACACCCACCAAGCTGTTATAGCAGGTCAGCTTCCACACGGCTACCAGCATCAGGTGGTTCAAGCTGTTCTAGCCAACGCACGTAAGCACACGCCACTCGTAATTGATTTCTATCCATTTCTATTGATTGCTGATGAAAACCCACCAAGCTGTTATAGCAGGTCAGGTTCCATACAGCTACCAGCATCAGGCGGTCTAGGCTGTTAGGCTCTGAGGGCAGGCGGTCCAACAGGCATGCGTACTCCAGGGACTCGGCAAGCCTGTGTGTGTGTTGTGTGTGTGTGTGTGTGTGTGTGTGTGTGTGTGTGCGTGCGCGCGTGTGCGCGTGTGTATTGTGTGTGTTGTGTGTGTTGTGTGTGTGTGTGTGTGTGTAAGTGAGTGTGTGAGATGTACTTCAGAACTGTCGTGTGAGGTAGTCTACATGGCACACACACACGCACACTCCTTTGTTCTCAATGACCTTTTTGACCTTTCTGTCCTCAGGGACGAAGCAGCCGGTGTATTTGACGTGCGCTTAAGGTACACGTTGAGCTTTCTAAGGTTCAAAGATGCCTATCTAAGCGGTCTGTACATACATGTGCTCATGTGCAGAAGCTTGTATGTGTGTGTATGTGTTTGCATATAAGACTACTAATGAAGGGCAGGCTTGGTGATGTGAGTCAGATACTAGTATCCTGGTTTTGTTGTTGCCACATGAACATGCACACACACAACTGCCCACCTCCACAATCACGAACACACAGACGCATTCGCACCCGCTCACACACAAACACACACACTTCTACAGCGAGCTGGTGGGCTTGTTGATGGTGGCAGACATGGTGATGCGGGTGGATCTGTGCTAATGAACTGATGTACAAACACACACACGCACCTTTGCAGCGAGCTGGTGGGCTCGTTGAAGGTGGCGGGCATGGTGATGCGGGTGGATCTGTGCCAATGAACAGATGTACAAACACACACACACAGAGACGCAACCGCTCACACCCTTACATGCTCACACACAGACACACACACCTCTGCAGCGAGCTCGTGGGCTCGTTGATGGTGGCAGGCATGGTGATGCGGGTGAGGTCCTTGCCGATCATGTTCTTCATCAGCGACCAGAGGCTGAAACCTTTACCCAAGGGGCGAGGCATGGGCAGGCGTGTGCGTACACCCTTGGACTGCGATTGTGTGAAGGTGATCAGGATGACATATGTCAGTGAATGAGTGGAGAGTGTTTGGGCATCAGTATTATAAGCAGCCAGTGCACACCCTTGGACTGCGAGTGAGTGCAGGTGATCAGGATGACATATGTCAGTGAATGAGTGGAAGGCTATTTGGGCATCAGTATTAAAAGCAGGCAGTGCACACACCCTTGGACTGCGAGTGTGTGAAGGTGATCAGGATGACATGTGTGAGTGAATGAGTGGAAGGCTATTTGGGCATCAGTATTAAAAGCAGGCAGTGCACACACCCTTGGACTGCGAGTGTGTGAAGGTGATCAGGATGACATTTGTGAGTGAATGAGTGGAAGGCTATTTGGGCATCAGTATTAAAAGCAGGCAGTGCACACACCCTTGGACTGCCAGTGTGTGAAGGTGATCAGGAAGACATTTGTGAGTGAATGAGTGGAAGGCTATTTGGGCATCAGTATTAAAAGCAGGCACGCATAGAGGCTGTCAAGGAAGTGTTGATCGTGAACGCAGTGGACTGCGCCATGAGCCAGCCAGCCAGCCAGCCAGTGCACACCCCTGGATGCGGCTAGTAAGATGATGTAAGTATGATGTAAGTATGCTGTAAGTATGATGTAAGTATGATGTGAGTATGATGTAAGTATGATGTAAGTATGATGTAAGTATGATCAGTGGAATGAGAAGATGTAAAGAATAGCAGTGAAGAAGAAGTGTGTTTTAGGCACCAGCGGCACGAGAAGGCGTGTGTGCGCACACCCTCAGACTGCGGTTTGGAGGAGGTGGCTTCAAACATTGTTTGAATGTATGAATGTGTTTGAGCAATGGTGCAATAAGCAGGCGTGTGCGCAAACCCTTTAACCCGCTGTCGTGGAAGTGAGGGGGGATTCAATGCCTGCCTGTCTAATTCTAGAGGTGTGTGTGCATGCAAGTGTGTGTGTGTGTGCGTTTGTGTGCGTGTGTGTGTGTGTGTGTTTGTGTGTGTGTTTGTGTGTGTGTGTGTGTGTGTGTGTGTGTGCATGCAAGTGTGCGTGTGCACGCGTCGATCTCATGCCATGAAGGTGAACGTGCACACACACGCGCGCACACACACACGCACGTAAACTTGTGTGCGCAAATGTGTTCAAGCTGACAGTGTTTCTGCAGACCTAAATTGAGAACAAATCAAAAAATGGGCAAGGAAGCATCCCTGTGCCGCTCTCACACCCACACTTAAAAAAGCTTGAGCAAATGCCAATGACTGTGAACGCCCACACACTTGTGCAGACTGAAATCAAGAAAGAATAAATAAACAAATAAATATATATAGTGATGTAACCTTAACCAAATCGAGAAAGCATCAAAAGGAAGGGCAAGGAAGCATCCTTGTGCCGCCCCCACACACTCAAAAAAGTTTGAGCACCATGCACATGCCAATATAACTGTGAGCGCCCACAACCTAGTGCGAGTGTGTGTGTGTGTGTGTGCTAGTGCATGTGTGTGTATGCATCCACCAGTGTGCGCAATTTTTCTCCTCATCTCATGACAGTGTGTGTATGTGCTTTCACTCCTCGGCATCCACCTTGTGAACCAGTGTGTGTATGCCTGTCTGTGTGTACTTTCTCCTTTACACTCCTCTACACTCAACTCGCAAACCAGTGTGTGTGTGTATCTGTGTGTATGAGTGTGTGTGCTTTACTTCCCCTGCACCCACCTCGTGAACCAGTACTGCATGGCAGCGTCCTCTGGGTGTGGCTCCTTTGTCCAGACAACCTACGTGCACGTGTGTGCATACACACGTGTCTGCATATGTTTTGTTTGTTTGTGCTTAACTGTGTGTCTGTGCGTGCGATTGCACACGGTGACTGTGTAAACCAGCGTGTGCATGCACATGTGCTTGACTGTGTGAGCCAGCGTGTGCATGCACATGTGCTTGACTGTGTGAGCCAGTGTGTGCATGCACACGTGTCTGCATATGTTTTGTGTGTTTGTTTGTGCTTGACTGTGTCTGTGCGTGCGATTGCACACGGTGACTGTGTGAGCCAGCGTGTGCATGCACATGTGCTTGACTGTGTGAGCCAGTGTGCGCATGCACACGTGTCTGCATATCTTTTGTGTGTTTGTTTGTGCTCAACTGTGTGTCTGTGCGTGCGATTGCACATGGTGACTGTGTGAGCCAGCGTGTGCATGCACATGTGCTTGACTGTGTGAGCCAGTGTGCGCATGCACACGTGTCTGCATATGTTTTGTGTGTTTGTTTGTGCTCAACTGTGTGTCTGTGCGTACGATTGCACATGGTGACTGTGTGAACCAGCGTGTGCATGCACATGTGCTTGACTGTGTGAGCCAGTGTGCGCATGCACACGTGTCTGCATATGTTTTGTGTGTTTGTTTGTGCTTAACTGTGTGTCTGTGCGTGCGATTGCACACAATGACTGTGTGAACCAGCGTGTGCATGCACATGTGCTTAACTGTGTGAGCCAGTGTGCGCATGCACAAGTGCTTGACTGTGTGAGCCAGTGTGCGCATGCACACGTGTCTGCATATGTTTTGTGTATTTGTTTGTGCTCAACTGTGTGTCTGTGCGTACGATTGCACATGGTGACCATTACAGCAAAGCTCAGCAATTGTGTGGTTGGTCAAGCATGTGCCATCATCACGCGGCACACAGTCACTGTGCAATCGTATGCACACGAACACACGTTCAAGCGTGTGCCATCATCACGCGGCACACAGTCACTGTGCAATCGTACGCACAGACACACAGTCAAGCATGTGCCATCATCACGCGGCACACAGTCACTGTGCAATCGTACGCTCACACACACAGTCAAGCATGTGCCAACTAACAAATAACGCAGCTGCTGCATCGTCCTCGTATAGCAACGCAGCAGAGGCGACACCCAACCACCAACCAGAAGCCCGAAGCTTGAGCAGAAGTAGCAGCACCCACACAAGCATCGTCCTCATACAGCAACGCAGCAGAGGCGACAACCAAACATCAACCAGAAGCCCGAAGCTTGAGCAGAAGCAGCAGCATCCCAACAAGCATTGTCCTCATACAGCAACGCAGCAGAGGCGACACCCAAACATCAACCAGAAGCCCGAGGCATGAAGCAGCAGCACCCACACCCGCACTTACCTCAGGGGGGGGAGTTGAGGGCATTCCACGTGACATGGCCGCCTTTGGTGTGAGTTGTGCAGATAGGGATTCGTGCACACTGCCATCCACCTTCCATACCTGCAGACGGGATGTGTGTGCGTGTGCATGCGTGAGTGTGTGTGTATGCGTGTGTGTGTGCGTGTGTACGTGTACATGCGTGCGTGTGTGTATGCGTGTGTACGAGTGCATGCGCGTGTGTGCGTATGTGTGTACGGGTGCATGCGCGTGTGTACGTATGTGTGTGCGTGTGCATGCTTGAGTGTGTGTGTATGCGTGTGTGTGCACGTGTGTGCGTGCACATGAGAGTGCGTGTGTGTTGAACGAATAAGCATGCACTTCTGTGTTTCACTGGAACTCAGCCTGGAGCTACGAATTGTGTGTTCAAAGCTCAGGGAGCTCACGCACACTCAATTGTCTACCGTCCGAGCCCGGAGAAACAGGACAACGTCTGAGATTTGAGCCATTTGTGTGTCACTCCAACGAGATCAGCAACACAGGACATCTGAGATCTGATTTGTGTGTCACTCCAACAAGATCAGCAACACAGGACAACACCTGAGATTTGAGGCATTCGTGTGTCATTCCAACGAGATCAGCAACACAGGACAACACCTGAGATCTGAGCCATTCACGTGTCACTCCAACGAGATCAGCAACACAGGACAACACCTGAGATCTGAGCCATTCGTGTGTCACTCCAACGAGATCAGCAACACAGGACAACATCTGAGATCTGATTCGTGTGTCACTCCAACAAGATTAGCAACAATACGAGCTCACCACAAACGAGCTTACCACCCTTGTTCACTCTCGCACTCGCAGCACAAACATGCTCAAATGAATGGGCTCACTACAAACAACTCACCACCCTCGTTCACTCTCGCACTCGCAGCACATACGAGCTCACCACAAACGAGCTTACCACCCTTGTTTACTCTCGCACTCGCAGCACAAACCCTCTGAGGCCTGACTACACAAATGTGCCGCTCAAGCAAGTTCAGCTTAGTTTAGTTTGGATTGCAAAGGCCTCCAGCCTGGCATGGCCGCTCAAGCAAGATCACCGGCAAAGCCCTCTTTAAAGCCCTTGGTATGCCTGACAGCACAAATGTGCCGCTCAAGCAAGATCACCGGCAAAGCCCTCTTTAAAGCCCTTGGTATGCCTGACATACAAATGTGCCGCTCAAGCAAGATCACCGGCAAAGCCCTCTTTAAAGCCCTTGTTTTCGCACACCCTTTCCTTGCAGCACTGACTCTCTGAGGCCTGATCACAGGGATGTGTCACTTGAGGCCCACTGCAAAAGCACCTTGATGCCCTTGCATCGAACACACTTTCCTTGCAGCACAAACTCTGAGGCCTGATCACAGGGATGTGTCACTTGAGGCCCACTGCAAAAGCACCTTGATGCCCTTGCATCGAACACACTTTCCTTGCAGCACAAACTCTGAGGCCTGATCACAGGGATGTGTCACTTGAGGCCCACCGCAAAAGCACCTTGATGCCCTTGCATCGTACACACTTTCCTTTCAGCACAAACCCTCTGAGGCCTGATCACAGGGATGTGTCACTTGAAGCCCACTGCAAGCGCACCTTGATACCCTTGCATCGTACACTCTTTCCTTGCAGCACAAACCCTGAGGCTTGATCACAGGGATGTGCCACTTGAGGCCCACTGCAAAAGCACCTTGATGCCCTTGCATCGAACACCCTTTCCTTGCAGCACAAACCCTCTGAGGCCTGATCACAGGGATGTGTCACTTGAGGCCCACTGCAAGCGCACCTTGATACCCTTGCATCGTACACACTTTCCTTGCAGCACTGACTTTCTGAGGCCTTCTCAAGACCAACTGCAAGCGCACCTCGATGCCTATGCATCGTACACATTGTTTTTCCTCACAGCACAAAGTGGGAAGCCTGAGTGTGCTGCTCAAGCAAGATCACTGGCAAGGCCCTCTTCAAAGCCCTCAGCACCATACACTCTTTCTTGCAGCACAAACTCTGAGGCCTGCTCAAGACCAACGCTCTCTAAGCCTGATAGCATACGTGTGCCGCTCAAGCAACGTCATCGGCAAGGCCCACCTCATTGCCCTTAGCATCATACACGATTGCGTCGCTCAAGCCTCTGTCTTGCTTGCGCCCCCGGCACGGCTTGAAGTTCAGCATCGCGTACTCCCCTGTGTGTTACACAAATGCAGGTTTTAGCACTTGTGCAGCTGTTTGCATGACAAAGAGATAGTGTTTGCTTGCGCCCGCCCCCGGCACGGCTTGAAGTTCAGCATCGCATATTCCCCTGTGATATACAAATGCAGGTTTTAGCACTTGTGCAGCTGTTTGCATGACAAAGAGACACTCCCCCATGAAGCCAAAACGAACACCGCCCATGAACACTCCCCCATGAAGCCAAAACGAGCACCAAAGAGACACTTCCCCATGAAGCCAAAACAAAGAAACATGGTATACTAAATTTACAAAGAAGTCAGGAAGAAGCTGCAATTTCCATTTTGCCCATACTTGCACAAAAAATTTTATTTAAAAGGAAAGGGGAGGATACGGTTATGACTTGCCCGGACCAGAATGAGATCACCCGCAACAGCAGCAGAAGCACCACAACAATTGCGCACGTGAATGAAAGAAAGTTTCTGTGCTCCTCACCACAAACTCGCTGCTTGCAACCAAGCAACTAACCACACTCCACATGCACACGCACGCACACACGCACTCACGCACACACGCACACAACCCAAAGGTACTGCCAAGCTTGTGTGCCATCTCACCTGTCCTGGTGTTCGTGACTTTGACCTTGCCGTACACCTGCAGCCGAGATGAGCAAAGCAAGAACAAAGGGGGTTGTGTCATTTGAAGCGATCTAGGTCGTGAGGTTGTGCCAATTGTGGTGATCAAGGACGTGAGGTTGCATCAAACGTGGTGATCTTTGGTCATGAGGTTGAATTTAAATACAGTGACTGAGGCCGTGAGGCTGCTTCACACGTATTAGTAGCGTATTGAGTGAGGTTGCATTTAAACGCAGCGATTGAGGTCGTGCTTCACATGGACGCATCACAACACACCTGTGACCTTCACATGAGCAACCCTTGCATCACCCATAAAGTCTATACGCATCACACACACACACGCGCACAACCACGCCTGTGATCTCCCCCCCCCCTTTCCCCCCCCACGCACCTCCACACACGCGCGCATCCCTTCTCCCCACACAAACGAGCGCCCCCCATACACACCTGCAGCCCCTCCCCCCCACACACATACACATACACACACACGCACATAGACACACACACCTACGTGCTCAAACGCACCCTTAATCCCAACCCCCCACAC
>Ga0307947_1004458_pt1 | contig 10998 bp, 10 predicted proteins | sample OrgLakmetagen232_FD_201840 | JGI IMG/M metagenome (GOLD analysis project Ga0307947, IMG submission 201840) | Saline water microbial communities from Organic Lake, Antarctica - #232 | ecosystem: Environmental > Aquatic > Non-marine Saline and Alkaline > Saline | place: Antarctica: Organic Lake...
CACGTACACCACAAAATGCCTGCACCTACAGAACACCTGCACAGCAAGCACGTACACCACAAAATGCCTGCACCTACAGAACACCTGCACAGCAAGCACGTACACCACAAACTGCCTGCACCTACAGAACACCTGCACAGCAAGCACGTACACCACAAACTGCCTGCACCTACAGAACACCTGCACAGCGAGCAAGTACACCACAAACTGCCTGCACCTACAGAACACCAACACAGCGAGCAAGTACACCACAAACTGCCTGCACCTACAGAACACCTATACAGCGAGCAAGTACACCACAAACTGCCTGCACCTACAGAACACCAACACAGCGAGCAAGTACACCACAAAATGCCTGCACCTACAGAACACCTATACAGCGAGCACGTATACATGTTCAGGACTGTGCATGTCGCAACCATAACTCCCAAATGACTCCTCAACCTACTTGAAAAAATTCCAGTCCCGGGCCTTGCTGCTTTCTATGGGCTTACGGATGGACCATTCACAAGGGACCTGCGACAATTATATATCATTTAGAGGGATCGGCTTCATGCGTGACTTTGTTGTATGGCAGTTTCAAAACCAAACTCGCAACCCGTGACACTGAACAGAGGGATTGGCTCTAGAGCGTGAAGAAGGTGGTCAGCGGTTTTGAACAGACAGAATACATTAAAGAGAGAATAATGAAATACATTGAAGAAAGAAAATGAATGGCTTTACAGCTACGATTTGTTGATTGGCATCTTCAAAACAGAACCTGCGACGTGTGCAACTGAAAAGCATGACTGACTTGGGGAGGCTTAAATGTAGGTAGCGATTGGCTGTTTACAGAGGGACTTGCACTCAATTGATTGAAAATAGAGGGTGGTATTAAAGCAGAATGTTGCTTGCCAGCATGACTGTCTGTGACTTGCATGACTATTTGTGACTTGCATGACTGTTTGTGTTTTGCATGACCGTGTGTGGCTTGCATGACTGTTTGTGACTTGCATAACTGTCTGTGACTTGCATGACTATTTTTGACTTGCATGACTGTTTGTGTTTTGCATGACTGTTTGTGTTTTGCATGACTGTTCGTGACTTGCATGACTGTCTGTGACTTGCATGACTGTTTGTGACTTGCATGACTATTTGTGACTTGCATGACTGATTGTGACTTGCATGCATGTTTGTGACTTGCATGCTATTTAAAACTTGCATGACTGTTTGTGTTTTGCATGACCGTGTGTGGCTTGCATGACTGTTTGTGACTTGCATGACTGTCTGTGACTTGCATGACTATTTTTGACTTGCATGACTGTTTGTGTTTTGCATAACCGTGTGTGGCTTGCATGACTGTTTGCGACTTGCATGACTATTCGTGACTTGCATGACTGTCTGTGACTTGCATGACTGCTTGTGACTTGCACTTTGTACTATTTGACGTAGCAAAGATCTAAAACAAGCACAAATACACACACACACACACACACACCTGGCGGTAGTTGTGTAGCTGCAGGGTGGTCACCATGGAGTGCCCCGTCTGCACCATGCCAAAATCAAGCGCCTCTTGCGACACTGTGACATCCGGGATCTTGGAGGCAAAGGACAAAAGACACAACTGATCAATAATTGGTTCCAGGCTCCAGAGCATGCACATGTGCATTTAGGAGCTTAGTTATCTGTGGGTGTAACTGAAACACACTGAGACATCCGGGATCTGGGAGGAGACACTATGTAAACAATTAGGTCCAGGGTCCGGAGCATGTGCATTTAGGAGCTGAGAAATCTGTGGGTGTAATTAAGGCACTGACATTCAGAATCTGGGGACAAAAGGCAAATGACAAAATGTAATAATTGGGTGAAGGGTCCAGAGCATGCGCCCTTAGGAGCGTACGTGGTGTGTGGTGTGGTACCATTGAGACACTGTGAGCATTGAGACGCTGTGACCATTGAGACGCTGTGACCATTGAGACGCTGTGACCATTTGAGACGTTGTGACCATTGGGACACTGTGACCATTGAGACACTGTGACCATTGAGACGCTGTGACCATTGAGACGTTGTGACCATTGGGACACTGTGACCATTGAGACACTGTGACCATTGAGACACTGTGACCATTGGGGTCTTGGTGGCAAAAGACAGAGTCAGAAAAAAGACAGAGGCGTATGTTTAGATAGGGTTTAAAGCGCGTGCCTTCAAGAGCTCAAAGAGGTGTGAGTGCAATGTATGACGTTTGCAAAAGACGCAATCGGATGATCTAGTAAAGGTGCTGGCCTTTAAGTTTCAGCTTGCAAGTGAAATCAATGTATTGAACTATTTTGCGCTTTGTTCTATAAACAGTGTGCAGCAAAGGTGCTGGCCTTTTGAGTTTCAGCTTGCATGTGAAATCAATTTATTGATATATTTTGCACTTTGTTTTATGAACAGTGTGCAGCAAAGGTGCTGGCCTTTTGAGTTTCAGCTTGCATGTGCAATTAATTTATTGATATATCCTGCACTTTGTTTCATGCACAGTGTCCAGCAAAGGTGCTGGCCTTTGAGCTTCAGCTTGCATGTGAAAGCAGGGGAGCAAAGTGGGCCGGTCAAATGAAAGAGGGGAGAGCTGTACACATGCAGCAGCAGCAGCAGCCGCAGCAGCAGCAGCAGCAGCAGCAGCAGCAGCAGCAGCAGAAGCAGCCGCAGCCGCAGCAGGAGCAGCAGCAGCCGCAGCAGCAGCAGCAGCAGCAGCAGCAGCAGCAGCAGCAGCAGCAGCAGCAGCAGCAGCAGCAGCAGCAGCACGTGTGTGCCATAGCATCAAAAGCTGTACCTCAACAAACACGTGGTCACACATTAGAGTGTGTGCCATGACATCAAAAGCGGTACCTCAACAAACACGTGGTCGCACATACGAGTGAAACAGACTCTGTGTGTGTATGTGTGTGTGTGTGTGTCTCAACAAACACGTGGTCGCACATTAGAGTGTGTGACATCTCAATTTCCATGAGAATACACATCATCTTCAAATTTTAATACCGGCACTGTGTCTCTTTGTTCGCTTAGCGATTGTTACACACCCACACGAGCTCATAAAAAACAATCACACCCACAAACCCCCACACATGCCCCCACACACCCATCTGCACTTCCTCCAAGAAGTGAGTCTCAGGGGAAGACCCTGCTTCACACCCAACATTATAAGATTCCAACCACAATAATATTTAAGTCCAACCTACGCTCCCACACAACGTCCTGCACGGCCAACTTGAGCACGAGACTCAGAGTAAGGCACTTCTTCACACAAAATCATCCACAATCACGCACCCAAACACCCCCCTGCACGTTTTGTCCTGAGTGACAGGTGATTGGCAGGACCTTCCTTCACACCCAGGATGGCATGCCCCTTCATCACACACACACACACACATAAACACACACACACACACACACCTGCACATCCGCCCTGAGCGTTAGGTGCACAAAGGGCATTCCCTTGACACTCATTAACACATGCAGCATCAAACACACCCACATACAAGCCACACCCACACCCACACCCACACCCACACCCACACACATACACACACACACGCACGCACGCACACACACACACACACACACACACACACACACACACACACACACCTGCACATCTGCCCTGAGCGTCAGGTGCACAGGCGGCCCTGCCTTAACCGCCAAGGGCAGAAGCAGCTCCATAGGCCCCAGTTTCACTGCCGATTTGCTGGGCTGCAACGTCATGCTGACGTCCACAAAGGCCTGGGAGCGGTCGGGATTGGCAGGCAGCTTGGCCACGGCTTCAGGCTCCGCCTGTGTGTAGGTGTGTGTAGGGGTGTGTGTGTATGTGTATGTGCGTGTGTGTGTAGGTGTATGTGTGTGTGTGTCTCTGTGTGTGTACGCATCCACGCATCACTGTGTGCATGCACACAATTATGGCAGGCAGTTTGGCTCTTCAGGCTCCGCCTGTGTGATTAGGGTGTGCATGCAAGCATGTATGTGTGTGCACGCACGTGTGTGAATGTAGGTGTCTCTTTGGATGTGTGTGTGTGTGTGTTGGGGGGATTAAAGGCATGTGCACCTGTGATTGTGATTCAGCCTCTATGAGGCAATATGAGTGAATAATAGGAATCATAAGCAAGCATAAAGGCAGTGAATAAAAGAGCCAATTAATCGTGAGCTACCTTCAAACACAGATCAACGAAGCTGAACGTTATTGAGCGAAACGACAGCACCAAGACATAACCAACTGGCTTTGAGGGGTACTCCATAACCCCAAGTGCACTGCCTTTCCCAAAGCGCGTTGCAGTCAAACCTTCACGAAAGGACGTGAACACACACACACACGCACACATACACACACAATCACACACACGCACAAAACAAATACACACACAAGCGACCCACCTTAAGCCCGTACGCCTCAAGCACGTTGCGGTCGAAGCGGAAAGACACCGGCTTGTTGCTGAAGTTGTAGATGCGGAACTTGCGCACGACTTTGGGACTGCCCTTGACGACGTGGCCAAAGTCAAGGACATAGTGGGAGGCAGCCAGCTTGTTGCACAAGACCTGTGTGTGTGTGTGTGTGTATGTGTGTGTGTGTGTGTTTGTGTGTGGTGGAGGGAGTACATAACTGCTGGCACAATTTGAAGACGTGGAAGAGAAGAAGGAGTCCAAAGAACAATCTGCCTTTGTTGCCCTTGTCACAATTACCTGGAGCAGAGTAATGGGCGACGGGTGTGCAAAGTGCAGAGAATGCAATACCGCAGCAAACCCATACAGTAAAGTACAGAGATTAAAATATAGAGAGTAAAGTACAGAGAATGCAATACTGCATTGAACCAATACCTAGGACTTGAGCCGCATCATACAAGCAGCACATGTGGGCATGCACACACATAAACACAAACACACACACAAACACACACACCTCATGTAGAGATAGCTTGCGCGTTCGGGTGGGGCTGTCAGGGGGCAGAAGGTCCCCACCATTCACAGGAATAGACTCTGTACCAGCAGGCAAAAGGAGACAGAGGGAGCAAGCAGCACATGAACAACTGTTGCCATCAATAAAAAGAGGCCGAAACAACTGTTTCAATCGGTAGAAAGAGGCTGAAACAGCTGTTTCCGTTGATAAATAGAGGCTGAAACAGCTGTTTCCAACGATAGAAAGAGGCTGAAACAACTGTATCCATCGATAAAAAGAGGCAGGAAAGGAAGCAGATGGGTTCCTGGGGGGATGATGCTTGGAGGCACGGCACTATGAAATGTTGTGAGAATGAGTGACAAGCACAGCGAAGGGTGTCAGGTTGTCATTGTAGGTGAAGGCATCAGGTGTGAGCTCACGGCATTAGCAAAGCCCAAGCACACACATACACACACACACGCGCACACACACACGCACACACGCACGCAAGACACACGCACGCACACACGCACGCAAGACGCACCCATGCACGCACGCATGCAAGACGCACGCACGCACACACGCACACACGCACGCACACGCACACGCGCGCGCACACACACACACACACGTGCAGTGCTCACACCAACAGCCAACAAGGTCACTGTGGGTTGCAGGCAGACCCAAAAAGGCACAGAGGTACGCATTCTTTCTCTATTCACACTCTCACTCTTTTCACACACTCGCACACTCCCCCCAAAAGACAGCACCCACCTGTGATGGCGATGCCCCTGCCTGTGGCCGTTTGAGGGGGGGTGCTGGGAGCCACTACCAGCTCTCCCCCCCCTACAGGAACATCCCCCCCATCCTTCCCCACACCAGCACTGCCATCGACACTCTTGGAGGGGCCGAAGGAATGGTCAGCGAGTGTGACGTTTGCTTGTACGTGAGCGAAGCTGCCCTCTGTGGAAATGGGGGTGCCTGCGGCGGCTGCGAGTTCGGCAGCAAGCTTGGCCTCTTCTGCCGCGATCACTTGTCGGTGTTCGCGCCTTCCAATGATGCTGACCTGAATAGGTGGGGGGTTGAAAGAGTGGGTTACTGCTGAGAACTTGGCCTCTTCTGCCGCGATCACTTGTCGGTGCTCACGCCTTTTAATGATGCTGACCTGAACAAGTGGGGGAGTCAATTAGGGTACATGATAAGGGTTGGCCAGAACCATATACGTACGGTGTATATACGGTATTTTTGGCAGGGAAATCACCGTATATACGGTCATATACGGTTTATATATACAGTTCTGGCCAACCCTATACATGATGGTAAGTGTTGGTTTAGGTGAATTCAGGGATGAAGCTTCCATTGCCCATCATATGTCTCATGCATCTTTTAAAGCTGGTTTGTTTTTAGCTGCAGGTGTTGTTATTACGTCCAGCGGTGGTTATCAAAAAGGGTTGGTAGAGTGGGTTACTGCTGAGTACTTGGCCTCCCGTGTAGTGCTTGTGTGATGGCCACTGTGCCACATGAGTAGGGTTGGCCAGAACCGTATATATGCACCGTATATGACCGTATATTTTGTGAGTTCCCTGTTAATAATACCGTATATACACCGTATATATATGGTTCTGGCCAACCCTACACATGAGTGAAGGAAATGCGTACGGCAGCTGTGATGGCCACTGTGCCACAAGAGTGAAGGAAGTGCGTACGGCAGCTGTGATGAGCACTTTCGCATTAGTAAAGGAATTAAAGCATTTTTGCATCTTAAAGTTTTTGGTATCAAGAGTTTTTACACTCCTTAAGCAAGATACACCAAGTGTCAAACATCCAGCCTGCAAAAATCCACTCCACTACTCACCTATACTAATAAACTGGACTGATCAACTGATCAACCATCCCTATTGTAACAGATTAAAGCAAAGTTGCTCCACCAAACTGGCCGAACATTCCCATTGCAACAGACTAGGGCAGGTTTCCGCTCTACCGAAGTGGCCGACCATTCCCATCGTAACAGACTACGGCAGAATTGCTCTACCAAACTGATCGATCATTTCTAGGGTTGGCCAAAACCGTATGTGCACACCGTATATGACCGTATGTATGGTGAATTCCCTGCCAAAAGTACCGTACATAAACCGTATATACATATGTATGGTTTTGGCCAACCCCAATCATTCCATCTTAACAGACGTGAGCAAAACTGCTCCCGCATAACGCACCAGCCTGCGACGTTCTGCCTCCACTTCAATCTGCCGTTCTGACGCTGCTGCTTGGGCTGCCCGGTGGCGTGCGGTGGCCGCAGAACCAGGACTCTTAGAGCGTGGCCTGTTTGTGTTTGCTCCCACGACTGAGCGTGCATCATCTCCACCTGAGTGTGAGAAAGTTGTTTGGATGTGCATGAAGATGATATGCGCAGAGGGGCCGATGTGAGCCCTTCCCAGCAAAGAACATACATTGCCTCCTGCACGAGCACCCACAAAAAGGAACTTTCAAGCTTAGGTTGTTACAAAAGCAACGTATATAACTTACCAATGGAATAGCATGGAATGTACGACACTTGAGAGCATTACAACTTCCTGACAACCCTGTCGCCTGCAGCAAGCTGGTGGTGCAGGTGCTTTCATAATGGTACTTTATTACAAGCACTTACTCTTGCAGTTACACCGACACAAACTTATTTTCTCTGGTTCACGGTTTTGGCCCTGGAAAGACTTTTCTGGTTTGATACCCCTCCCTCTCACCTGCTATTGACTGTGCACAACTGTTGGCACTGGGTCCCTTGCGTAGGGCCTGAGTACTCCCAGCAAGTAGACCGGTTCCCCCTGTGCGTGTGTGCAACGTTGTGTGGCTGTGTGGCTAGCTCAACTAGGAGACTCGCCTCCATGTGCACCCAACTTTGAAGTCAAAGGCTGAATGATTGGTGGCGTGTGTGTACATAGCAGATGTTGTGCACTCAGGGTTTATAACATCCATAGGGTTGGCCAGAACCATAAAAATACGGTATTTTTGGCAGGGAATTCACCAAATATATGGTCATATACGGTGTATATACAGTTCTGGCCAACTGGCTAAATATTCATTATCTGTTGCAAGTTCTGCACACAACCTAGCAGGTGCGTTATTTTTATGTACGTGGGTGTGCTCTTTGCAGTCACACTAAGAGCACAGACAGCCTCCTTGTATATCCAGCCTTCCATCCTACGACACAGAAAGCTTGCCCTGAAATAATAAGCCCTTAGCAATCAGTATCTTCCTGGGTTCAGCCAGCCTTCTGTGCTGACCACTCAAAATCCGTACATCACCTAAGTCACGCTTAACTGGTGGGAGTAACAAAATATATGGCAGAGTTTACTGAAACCAAGATTTTCTTTTCATTTCAAGCCAGGGTCGAGTCTCTGATGAGATGAGTCGATGTGGTGAGTCTTGTACCTTGCAGTGACAGTGATTCCATTTGACACATCTGAGTGCTACCTACAGCTGAGCTCTGAGTCCGTAGCTCTGAGACCTGAACCCATCACAAGAGGAAAAGAGGGAGGAGCTGACAGCCCCCGGCCACTTTCGCGAACTGCGTCCAGACATCCCTTACACCTAAGCCCTGAAACCATCACTTGAGGGAGGGGGGAGGTGCCTGACAGCGCCCCCACGCCACATTTGCGACCTGCGTCCAGACATCCTTACACCTAAGCCCTGAAACCATCACTTGAGGGAGGGGGGAGGTGCCTGACAGCGCCATCACGCCACCTCTGCAGACTGCGTCCGGACAAGAAAATCTGAAGCCCTGAAACCATCACTAGAGGGAAGGGGGGAGGAGCTAATAGCCCCAGCCACAGCCACAATCTGCATGCAACCACAAACTGCATCTAGCCACATACTACATCCAGCCACAGACTGCATCCAGCCACAGACTGCGTCCAGACACAAAGTGCATCCAGCCACAAACTGCATCCAGCTACAAACTACATCCAGCCACAGATTGCAACCAGCAACAGACTGCGTCCAGCCACAGACTGCATCCAGCCACAGACTACATCCAGCCACAGACTGCTTCCAGAGACAAACTGCATCCTATCACGGACTGCATCCAGCCACAGACTGCATCTAGCCACCGACTTCATCCAGTCATCCTAAACCTGCACCCTGAGCTCATTACCTGGGGAAAGAAGTGAGGAGGCCGACAGTGCCCCCACGCCACTGCTGCGGACTGCGTCCAAGCACTCAGAGAAAATGGGGTCTGGGAGGCGGGGTAGGTTGCACAGGACAGCAGGGTACGTGCCCTCAACAAGCACCTGTGCGTGAGTAAGCGTTTGTGTGTGTGTTTGTGGGGGGGAGGGTTAAGGGTCTGGGAGGCGGGGTAGGTTGCACAGGACAGCAGGGTACGTGCCCTCAACAAGCACCTGTGCGTGTGTAAGCGTTTGTGTGTGTGTGTGTGTGTGTGTGTGTGTGTGGGTGGGTGGGTGGGTGGGTGGGTGGGTGTGTGATCGTGGGTTTGGGAGGCGGGGTAGGTTGCACAGGACAGCAGGGTAGGTGCCCTCAACGAGCACCTATGTGTGTGGGTGTGTGTGGGTGTGTGTGTGGGTGTGATTGTGAGCGTGGGGAGGAAATGTTAATAGGTGTGATGTGAGTGAGAATTGGTGCAATGAGGGGTCGATGGGCACTCGTGTGCGTGTGTAATGCGTGTGCGTGGGTGGGTGGGTGTGTGGGTGGGTGGGTGGAAGGGTGGGTGGGTGGATGAGTGGATGGGAGTCGAGTGCCTGTGTGAGATCCAAACTGCATCCATTGGTGTATTGCTATGGGCAGGTGCTATGTGGGCAGGTGCTATGTTGGCAGATGCTGTGTGGGCAGGTGCTATGTGGGCAGGTGTAGGGTTGGCCAGAACCGTATATACACACCGTATATGAACATATATTTGGTGATTTTCCTGCCAAGAATACCGTATGCACACCGTATGTATATGGATCTGGCCAACCCTAGGCAGGTGCTATGTGGGCAGGTGCTATGTGGGCAGGTGTAGGGTTGGCCGGAACCGTATATAAACACCGTATATGAACGTATATTTGATGATTTCCCTGCCAAGAATACCGTATGCACACCGTACATACATGGATCTGGCCAACCCTAGGCAGGTGCTATGTGGGCAGGTGTAGGGTTGGCCAGAACCGTATATGTACACTGTATATGAACGTATATTTGGTGATTTCCCTGCCAAGATTACCGTATGCACACCGTACATATATAGATCTGGCCAACCCTAGGCAGGTGCTATGTGGGCAGGTGTAGGGTTGGCCAGAACCGTAAATTTGGTGATTTCCCTGCAAGAAATACCGTATGCACACCGTACATATATGGTTCTGGCCAACCCTAGGCAGGTGCTATGTGGGCAGGTGGTATTTGGGCAGGTGCTATGTGGGCAGAAGCTATGTGGGCAGATGCTATGGGCAGGTGTATGCGCAGCACGGTGCCCGAGAAGCATGTATCGTATTTGCAGCATATTGTAAACACAGGAGATGAACATACGGGTACATGGATGGGGTCCCAGAGGGCTCTATATGTAGGATTGGCCAGAACCATATATATACGGTGTATGTACGGTAATTTTGGCAGGGAAATCACCAAATATACGGTCATACACGGTGCATATGTACGGTTCAGGCCAACCCTACTTATATGCATTAAATCATTACAGCACCATGCTCCGCACACCTCCAAACATAAACACCGTTTTTCGGTAGCAGCACACGTATGCATGGGTGGGGTCAAAAGTGGGCCTTATATGCATTAAATTGTTACAGTACCATGCTCCGCACAGCTCCAAATAAAAACAGCGTTTTTCAGTAGCAGCACACGTATGCATGGATGGGGTCAAAGTGGGCCCGCTCCACATGCCATCCTATTAACACACCAATACCGTCACAGCTCCAAACATAAACAGCGACTGAGTCACAGCACACCTGAACGTGGATGGGGTCAAAGTGGGCCCGCTCCACATGCCATCCTATTAACACACCAATACCGTCACAGCTCCAAACATAAACAGCGACTGAGTCACAGCACACCTGAACGTGGATGGGGTCAAGGTCAAAGTGGGCCCGCTCCACATGCCATCCTATTAACACACC
>Ga0307947_1004461_pt1 | contig 10993 bp, 11 predicted proteins | sample OrgLakmetagen232_FD_201840 | JGI IMG/M metagenome (GOLD analysis project Ga0307947, IMG submission 201840) | Saline water microbial communities from Organic Lake, Antarctica - #232 | ecosystem: Environmental > Aquatic > Non-marine Saline and Alkaline > Saline | place: Antarctica: Organic Lake...
CTGATGCCGTAGGAGTAGCTGACTTTGCGGACAAATGCCTTGCTCTGTTTGATCACTGACCTTGTCTTTTTTTTCTGGTGTCTTGTTCAGTCTGGCCTCCTTCTCTTCTTGAAGCTGCCTTTTTTTTGCTATAGCTCAACTGCCCTCGCTGGCGGATATAGCTGTGTAACCCTTACCCTTACCCTTACTGCTTCAGCTACCAGTAAGCTATATAGTAACCGAGGCTTAGTAGTCTGGCTAACCAGCAAGCACCTCAATAACCACAGATCCTAGTCAAATACGCCTTACCAGTGTGGCTTACTAGTAAGCCAGCTTATTTAATGGCTTACTGCTTCAGCTACCAGTAAGCTATATAGTAACCGAGGCTTACTAGTCTGGCTTACCAGTAAGCACCTCAGTAACCACAGATCCTAGTCAAATACGCCTTACCAGTGTGGCTTCCTAGTAAGCCAGCTTATTTAATGGCTTACTTCTTCAGTTACCTGTAAGCTATGTAGTAACCGAGGCTTACTAGTCTGGCTTACCAGTAAGCAGTTCGGTAAGCGCAGATGAATGTCGAACCCTGGCTTACTTCCTCTGCTTACTAGTAATTTATCAGTGAGCGGTTGTTACTGGTAAACCATGGTAAGCGCCTTCAGTAACCACATATATGTCCGCTTACTAACCTCGGTTACTATGGCTTGCTTACTGGTAACCACCGTTGACCACCGCTTACTTGACGGTGGTTACTATTTAAACAACAAGCATATTACAAAAAGAAAAGAAAACACAGGCAACAAGACCGCTCTACATTAAAATAGGAACCGGATACCACACACCCTCACGGAAGGAAATAGAGCCTGTACAGGAGTTAATATTGCAACACTTTATCAACAATGCAAAGAAGCATTCATGCATCGCAATCAGCAACGACATTACGGGATGTCAAGCTTGGCTGTTCGCAAGCAGAAAAGGATGCAGGAATATAAAACCAGGTACCTCACTCAGCTCCCCACTCTGACTTTGAATTGAGCAGATGACGAAGCTTAGGTAGAGGTTTGATGCTGGCAGGCTGCAACTCGCGAGTTGATAAGCTAAAGCAAAACAATGACGTTACGCATAGCTGAAGGATCACAAATACGCGTCTCACGAATGAAATAAACATGGATGACAAATGGAATTACACTATTTACAATGTGAATGCTCCTGTTTTGCCTCAATGCAACATACTTTAAGCAGTGTGTTCATTCATCTAAATTTCACGATAAACACAGAATCAGCCAAACGAGTGCTGCATCTCTGTCACTAGCTGTACTTATGTCCAGGGCAGCCCTGATCAGTATAACCCTTTGGGCCGCTTCTCCCTTGCCTTACCCAGCCTTGTCCAACAAATCCAACAAGTCTTCTCCCGCGTCCGTGTCCCTGTCACTACCTTGCCGGTCATCAAGCTTCAAGGAGGACATCATCCCTTGCTTATAGCTGGAGGTCTTGCCCTGCAAGCAAAACGTTGCATCAGACAGAAACTCCAGCACTTTCAGCACCTCCATGCATGACACAACAATGGTGTACCTGTGATACGGATTGGCCATAGCTCGATGGGCAGAGCACAAAACTGACTGCTTGGTGGAAACTCCCCAGTAAAGCAAAATGGGACGGTAGAGTGCTCACGAAGCAGTAAAAGTGTTAAAGAGCATAAACAGAGGCTGGACGACTTCAACAGGCATTGTGCAAAAGCCCTAAAGAGAGACCATAGTGTAGTCTTGGAGTACAAAGTGTGCAAAGGAGATTGTAATGCACAGACGGCCTTGGCTCTATGCTCTTCCGTGCAACACACATTGGTACACACAAAGTAAAAACAGGTGTGACCTACCTCGTCAAATTTAAAAGACTTGACACCGTTAGGGGGCAAATGCATGGATCCGTCTCCACCGAATTCTTCAGTCTCGTCCTTTTGAAATAAGTCCAACTTGATACTGGTTGCCTGCACAGACGCGCAGGTGTGCGTGTGTATATTTTTGTGTGTGTTTATGTGTGTATGTGTGTGTGTTTGTGCATGTGTGTACTGTGTGTGTAAGTGTGAGTGTTTACCTATAAAGTGTGTGTTTCCCTGAGGGTGTATGTGTGTATGCGTATATGTGTGGTGTGCTCGTGTATGCTTGTCTGTGGGTATATGTGTGTGTGCGTGTGTGTTCAACTTGTGTGAGGTGCAGCAGCTTTTCGTGTATCGTACATTTCCAACAACACCCCACATTAATATTGTTTTTGCCCTGCGGGGTGACTGCGGAAATCTTAAATATTTATCTATTTTGACCCTGCAGGGTTGTGCGGGATCGGTGTAAATACATTTTTTTGGGTCACTGCAAGCTTGAGCAATAAGGCCCCCTGGTCTCCTCCCCGCCCCCGCCCCCGCCCCCGCCCCAGCCCCCGCCCCAGCAGCAGCAGCAGCAGCAGCAGCAGCAGCAGCAGCAGCAGCAACAACAGCAACAGCAACAGCAGCGGTTGCTCCAAAGGGGATTTTTCAGCGGGACACGCGCATCTTTTTCAAAACCGCAGTGACAGCCGAGCAGAAAGCAGCACTTCTTTGCAGCGAAAGGAGCAGCAGCTGGCAACCGACCGAGCCAAGCTGCTGCAAGCAATAGCGGAACGGGTTGAGCGACAGGCGCAGGAAGCAGCCTCCTGGCAGGCCAAAGAGAAAGCAACAAGGGTTTTGGAGGACCAAGCTGCAATGCTTGTGCACGCAGAACAGATTAGAGCAGCCCAGCAGCTAACAGATGAGCTGATGCGGCAAACAAGGCACGCAGCAAGGCCAACCGTAACGAAGCCGCACCATCAGCATGTGCAAGCACAAGCAAGGCACCCAGCAGCAGCAGCAGCAGCGGTGAAGAGAGCGAGGAGAGCAGCAGTGATAGTGGCTAGATGAAGCAGAAGCAGATTTTTTGGGGGGGGAGAGCAGCAAAGGCATAGGGCAGTAGAACAAAGAGCGCCAAGTTTACCAACATGATGAATTTTCTTTTCCCTTTTGTGGTGTTCTCTTTTAATTAAAGCTTATTGGTGCTGAACAGGGCTAAAAGCCTCGCGGGATGACAAAGTAAAAGCAAAATTTTTTTATTTTTGGAGTGCGAGAAAGTGCAGGATTCAACAACATATTCTAATATTTGGGGTGCGGGATGAGTACGGTAAGGTACGGTACCTAGAACGTTTGCTTCAAGGGGCTTCCATCCAAGCATTTCCTTCCTGAGCCTTTAAATATGTAGGAAAAATGCGTTCATTGACGCCTAGGCAGAACATTGTTCTTACATCAGACTTTCTTTGCTTAGTTCCCCTTGCTCATAGGTTCCCTCCTCTGTCGTGTCCCCCTTAATTGCCTCTGCAGTAAGCAGCAGTCTCCCCTGAACAATCTTGGAATCCTCAGTGGAGTGGAAGTCAAAGATCCCTTCACAACAGAGGATCACCAAGGGTAGGAAACACGCGCACTCAACAACACGGCAGGGGTGTCACATTTATCACAGCTCCTTAAACAGCTGAAGGAACAAACAAAAGGGCCTTGGAAAATTATGTAAGGAGGAAAGAACCTATTCCTGATTCTTAAGGACACATTGCTTCCACCGCTTAAGCATGCAACGTTTGGGTAAAATTGCATCGACAAAGGAGAATGACAAAAGATAAAAGCCCAGACCTTAGGCATCAATAGAAATGCATGGTTTTGAAACAAAATAGATGGCAGAGAGATTTTTTGTCAAAGGCACCATTGTTAAGTTGCCTTAAGATGTTGTGTAATTTGAATGTTAAAAAATGCATCAGACCTTACCTTATGATTGGGCTACTTTTGGAGTAAGCTCACACAATTTACCCCTCCCGTCCAGCAACGTACGTAAAGCATATTTTCATGCCAAAATTCTGCAAAATCCTTAGACAAGGAACAATAAAAACTTCAAGATTCAGCCCATTACAGCTATCTGATGTCCTGTACACAACTGCAAATCTAGATGCCCCCTTCTTATTGTATTAAATGCAACGCTCTCTGCACTTACAACATGATGAGCGCGGGTTTTACATAGATACCAATCTGGCGCGGTAGGGTTGAGCTTGTTGCTTCCTTTCCCCCTTCTAAAATCAATCTGAATTTGATTGGGCAACAAGAACCAGATCTCGATCACACATTATACCGTCCGTTTACGATCACTTCGGAAACAAATTAATTATTTGGACAGAAAGCGAAAAATTCTATTAAATTTTGGAGGCCTCTCCGAACTGAATTTGGAGTGATAAATTAATTATTATTAGTGGTTTTCAGGGTGAAAATCGAAATAAACTCTAACTGCGCCACGTGAACCCCGTGGCCACGTGAAGCAGGTTCTGTGTGTATAAAGCAGCAGGCCTAGCTCCCCAGCCTTCCATTTTTGAAGTATAATATTGGGTAATGCGTGCTCAGCTCTTCAAGAGCTGCATAATGACCCCCTTTTAAACACATGTTTGTATTCATTACAAATGGCTTCAAACATTTAGTAGAATCTTACCCAAGTATAGAGTTTCCCCTTAGACCGTCCCTGGCTCCAGATATGTTCCCCCACCTGGCTCCGTCAGACTCATTTATATACCAATTCAAGTGCTCTTAATGTCTGGATTGTGAGCGTACAGACCTTATTCGGATCAAAACCTGCTGGCGATTGATAATCACTTGGCGCCTCCTCCTTGGGGCTTAGAAAAAAATGGGGGGGCATTAACTTATACGGCCAAGGTAAAGGTACCACTTCCCCATTGACTAAGGAAAGGGGGATTAATATTGTCATGTAAATCCCTGTTATATAATCAACACTGCCACAATACAGGAAGTCCACTCACTGGAGGAGGCTTGATGTTCATCATGGCTGATAACAAGTCCAGCTCCTTGCGCCCTCCTCCGCTCTTGCATTGCCCCAACACATCCTCAGCATACTGCAGAATTAAGGGGTACATATGCCATTTTATTCCATTTGCCTCCATTCTTGTTTCACGTAAGGGTGGAAAACACTCAGCTACAATAGGCTTCCTAGGCACTTTGCCTGACAATGCAGTGGCGCCTAAACGTCCTCAGCATACTGCAGCACCGCACGGCTTGTAGGCAGGTCAGATACTGAGGGAGTTCCTATACACACTTTTGTGCACACTTTTTGTAATTCAGGGGTGCCACAGAAGAGGTAGCGACACAGCTTTTATGCCTGAAAAGCGTTGCGGGATGCAGAGGAGAGCAGCAGGATCCGCAGTGACCAAGGAGATTCAGTCCTCCATATAGCAGACAATGCATGGTGCTCTAATGCTATGACATCTTTGTATTTTGAAATAATACCAGCGGCAAGCAGAGCTTTGCACCTTGACTTGGCGGCTTAACCTTGCTCTTGCTCTACACAGACTAAAAGTACATTCACCAACCAACACAATTTAACGCCTGCTGTGGTCAGAGCAACGCAAGCAATTTGCAACAAGAAAAGGGCAATGCTCATAAGGTCGCCTCTTTAAATTGAGCGAGCCTACTCCCTATTATACTGTATTCTTTTACTGTGTTGTAACCTGGATACTAGAGTGGCTCAAGTTCCCACACAAGGCAATAAGGAAGAGGGTGTTATCTGCTGACTGTATAATTAATCTCTTCTCTTACACGATTAGGCAGCTTGCACGGCTCCTTCCTTTACTGATAGATCTTAAGGGAACATAGTTTGGTAAATGGCCAAAAACTGAAATCTATCCAATTCCAGCCTGCGATTCTGTAGCCCCTGTTCTCCTGTGACGTCTCAACACTTTCATTTACTTTTCACATCACCCTTACCTGCATCATGGTGGCCTCTGCCATTGCAACCTTTGCTTCACCCTCTCCTTTTTCTGTCCTTAATTTGGAGCAAATGTCAGACAGATCGCACCTGGTCTACTTTAAGATGCTCTGTCTCCATATCCACGTCTACATCTGTATCTATATCTGGTCCAAATTAATACAAATAATACCTCCATACCTGCAAACTCTCATTCTGTTCTTGCTCACACGCAAACCAGTTGAGACCTTTAAATCACCGCCCCCTCTCCTTACCTGCATCTTGTTGGCCCCTGCCATTGCAACCTCCTCTGCTCCTCCCGGGGGCGCCATGAGCTTAGCTCGTTCATCTCCCTTGCGCATGGGTGGCACCACTTTTGGGCGCGCCTTGTTATACAGGTTGGTGCCCAGGGCCATTGGGTGAATAAAGAACTCGGCGGGTTCAACCTATGCAGGTGCAGGCTGGGACTGTATGATGAGGTTGGGGCCGTATGATGCATCGTGCGTTGGGTATGGAAAGCAGAGAGGACACAGGTACGAGTAGTAAAGAAATATACGAAGTGATAGAGGCAGGATGCAAGGAGGCAACCCAAGAGAGTTGTTAGGAAGAGATAGAGAGGTGAAGGGTGGGGGACAGGAACTTTAGGGGGTTTGAAAAACCTTCGGTTTTCCCTCACCCAAATTATTTTGTGTGGGACGCCCTCAGCTGGTATCCCCCAAAGTGAAGAATTGTGTGGGTGAGTAAGGGTAACTTTTCTTTTGAACATTTAGGAGGCAGTCACAGCAACGTCATTTGGGCATGCATGAGAAGCACAGAGGCGCATGCACATGCACCACAGGTAGTGTTACACGCACATGCCATGCTAAATGCCATGCACACGCACGCACAAATTGAAACACCATTCCCATGCGCAAGCACGCACGCACACATACACATGTGCAACCGTGTACGCATGGGCAGACACGCACATCGCACGTACAATACATGTAAGTCCACGCCTGAACATGCAGCATAACTCGAACACCTTCAAGCATACAATTGTACACATACAATCGCACACACATACATGAGTTTGTGCAGCCGTACCAGTGTTTCTTTTTTCGAGACATTGACGTCTTCCGACGTTAAACATATCCTTTTTGGCGTTGGGCAAAGAAGTTAAGTGAGCATTTTGAGCTTCAGGGGACTCCCCAGCAAAATCACCCGTATGCCCTTTGAGGGCCATCCGAGGGTCAAAATTTGGCCTGGAATCGAAAAATTTTCTCAAAAATTCAAGTTGTTTTAAAATGAGCGATGAGATGCGCGCAAAAGGGCAAAAAATAATCAGAGTGATGGAGCATACTTGAAAGGGTTTATGGCAGCACCTGCCCCATGCAGCCTGCATGGCTTAAGCTGGCACCTACAGATTACACAATAGCCATACACAGTGAGACAGCAGGGCAGACGCAGCAGCCATGGTTTAATAAGTGGCTGTCAGATGGGGGTATGGATGCTGCGCAGTTATATTGGTGTTGGACCCGTAGACTTACGGACGTTAAAGGGTTCGTATATTCTTTATTTGTTGTTTTAGGGTCATGCCTGAAACATTTATAATACCACGTGCACGAACAATGCTGGGAGACCGCAGGCCACCCAGCGGGCTGGGCATAAAGGGTGAAAGACGTTAAGCAAAGGTTTTCAGAATGGCAAAATCTGGCCGTGACGTTAAACAAAGGTTATTCAAAATCGAAAAAAGAAACACTGAGCCGTACGCACAGTGCACATTGCACCATGCAAGCACTCGCACGTATGCATATGCCATGCACACGCATGCAGGCAATGCAGGGCACCCTCCATGTTATCATGCGCAAGCATGCACATGCTCATTGAGTGCCCAGTGATGCCGTAGTACCACACATACGGAAGCCCCACACACCACACATACAGAAGTCCCACACATACGCAAGGCGCCTGCGTGCAGCCACACTCTCTAGGTGCCCAGCAATGAGCACCAAAGAGCAGGGACCTGCCCTTCCTGCTACTCTACTCCCTGTGCTCCTTGCTGCTCTTGGAACCTCCCCTTGGGCACGAGAGGAGGCCTCTTCGCTGTGTCTCCTCCCCTACCCCGAACACTGGAGTCCCGGGCCTCTCTCCATCGGTGTCACATTTTCGTCCGGGCAGCCTGAAATTACAAATAAAATTTAATGCGGGCGTCCCGAAGCCAAGTTCCGGAACCTGGCTTTTCTCCGGTCAGCCCAAAATCGGACCTTGAAATTTTGGCGCCCGCACGGGATGAAGTTCCCTGGTGGGGGAAAAAGAAAAGGGGCCGATCTATGTGGGTGTACGGGCTGGACAAAAGTCATAAGCCTCCGACCTGACCCTGACCCTACAACCTAGAGCTTTGTTCCCATAACCTTATCTGAACGGCAGACGGGGGTGTAGGGGAAGCCGTGAGGAACACAGGTGCACGCCAAGAATACTGCGCCTACAAAGGAATTGGGCAAATGAAGAGTGTGCATGTGCCGACCTGCGCAGGGTGGCATCTGTAAGTATAGGCAGGAGCGCTAAGAGTCAGGGGCACAGGGATGGGCTAGTCTGACCTCTCTGTCAACTACGCTGCTTCACTCATCCACACCAGCCGTACCAGACGTGCCTTTTATCCAATACCATTGCCGACTCTCACCAGGAGCTGGTTTCAGGCAAAGCATGCAATCCTACTGATCCCATCATTTTCATTTTCCTTGGTGGTGAAGGTATCATTTGGTACTTGGCACTCAAGTGGCTCCTTTTCCTTTGGAATGTGGGAGTGGCATTAAATGCCTGCGCGGCTTTATCTGGGTTTCCTTCTTTCTATCATAAAAAGGCAAGGCCGACTGTGCTTTCCAGGAGATGCTCGGATTTCGTAGTCAATGATCAAAATGCAGGAAATGTCGTGCTGGAGAAACCAGCCAGGTAGTTGGTAAGAGCAGGGCGCGCAAATGAACACAAAACCAAACAGGTCCCAAAGCATCACCTCTTGGCTGCTGATCTTGACCTTCTCCTTGCTTTCCACTCCCCCTTGGACATTGAAGTAAGTGATGCTGCCCGCTTGTGCAGATAAGGGGCTCGGGAGGATGAGGCGTCCTGCCTGTGTTTGAATGCCCTCCTGCGAGCCACGTGTGAGGACCGCAAACCATTGAACAAGCCAGAACCATCTAGTGCTAATTGCAAGCCATGTGTAGACATGAAAAACTCTGACAGCAACAGCAACAACAAACCGCAAAACCCAGAGTCAATTACATGCGTTACGCTTATGCCAGCCATGTACTCGATTAATCAGAACGTGATTGGAGTTTGTTGTAAGTTGTACACACAGAGCAGTTGATTGCCAAACACCATTACCAGAACGTGCACTGGAGAATTCACAAATCAAGGCCATTCTGTAACGATGGTGATGTACGTATGAAATATACACATGAAACAACAATGTCACCAATTCTGAAGTGTGATGGTCCTGGACAACCGCATTTGCGGTCTACATACAAATTTTCAGCAGGAGACCCTCCAACATTGTACACCAAATTGCTTATTCTAGGTGTGACCAACTTTATCAAGTATAGCTAGCTCACGGATGCCCTTCTTTCTAGTGCTACTGCCCTAGAGTCACCTACAACACCAGTGCACATATATTATAGCTTAGTCCAGTTGTGACTGACTCTATCAAGCATATCTAGCTAAAGTAAATGCCCTATTTGGGGGTACTGCTGCCTTAGAGCCACCCACAAATTGAAACGACCGCCTGCATATTTTGCGGAGGCCAAAGAAGCTGCAACCTTAGCCGCTCGCGCTGATGATCAAGAAGAGATGCTCTTCAAATCTAGGGTTACTGTACAAGGTACCAACAGAGAATGTCGGAGGCTCACAGGGAACATCAGAGGCTCACAGCAGAATGCCAGTGGCTCACAAAGATCGTCAGAGGCTCACAGCAGAATGTCAAAGTCTCACAGATATTGTCAGAGGCTCACAAGTACTGTACAGGCAGTTCTCCTCACGTAGTCCATATAAGACATGGATTGCCATTCAGAGGTTTCCTTTAAACCAGCAACAAGATTTCATAATGTACCCCACAATTGCTAAGTAAGCAGGCAGTGACACATGCTCACAATCAAGACAGACACACACACGCGCTTTAAACGCTTCAAACGCACCAAGAGAAAGAGTGAAACCTTGATCCTGCGCTCTTGGAAAAACCGCTGCAGCGTTTGCCGCAGGAGGTGCTGCTTGCCCATGGACATACCTGCCACAAGTTTTACAGTTTGTAAATAAATGGTTAGTTCTAGACACAGCAGGAATATTTGTCTTGTATCCCTGTGTGTTTAAGTGTAGAGGAAGCACGGGGAAAAACAATGATCTTATTTACGCTGCTGGTACTCAGCTACGGCAGGTTCTGACTCACATAACGGCATGCGGATTGTTTTTGCGGAGGACTCTGACGAGCAAGCAGCCTTGTACATGTTCAGCAGTAGTTTGATGAGCACTGAAACAAGAATTTATTTATCAGCAGCAGCTTGATGAGAATATACCTTTGTAGTTTTTTAGCAGCAGCTTCTCCACATTCTCGACCAGGCCTTGGGACACGCCTGTGATGCTGGAGCATTTCTTCAGTGTTGCATGGATCTGCTTGAGGTGCAGCAGCGACACCTGGACGTACACACACCATAATTTTCCATTTTCACTGCACATACACCAGGTTGCCAGCATAAACGAGCTGATTCAAAAGCAGGTTGTAAGTGGGCTGGTGCAGGATGCAAACTTAAAAGCAGTCCTTTTGATTTGAACATGAACTGACTCAGCACTTGCCTTCAACTTCGTACACCAGCAAACAAGTACCCTAGGAACTACCAACGAGCTCATGAGCTTCACCACATCCCGTAGCGAGGCAAACTTGTAAATTAACAACACGTACACTGGCAAATGGTTAGACGCTGCATCCTCACCCACACGCACGCATGTCCCCCTCTCATGCACCCACTCATCAACCCACCCATCCAGGTCTAACCCCACCTTGACCCTTACCAGCACATCCGCACAAACATACACACACGCACACACACATATACAAACGATCCTTTCTCATTCTCTCTCTCTCTCTCTTTCTATCTCTCTCTCTCTCTCTCTCCCTCTCTCTCTCTCTCTCTCTCTCTCTCTCTCTCTCCCTCTCTCTCTCTCTCTCTCTCTCTCTCTCTCTCTCTCCCTCGCTCTCTCTCTCTCTC
>Ga0307947_1004463_pt1 | contig 10992 bp, 14 predicted proteins | sample OrgLakmetagen232_FD_201840 | JGI IMG/M metagenome (GOLD analysis project Ga0307947, IMG submission 201840) | Saline water microbial communities from Organic Lake, Antarctica - #232 | ecosystem: Environmental > Aquatic > Non-marine Saline and Alkaline > Saline | place: Antarctica: Organic Lake...
GAGAGAGAGAGAAAGAGAGACAGAGAAAGAAAGAGAGAGAGAGAGAGAGAGAGAGAGAGAGAGAGAGAGAGAGAGAGAGAGAAAGAGAGACAGAGAAAGAAAGAGAGAGAGAGAGAGAGAGAGAGTAAAAGAAAGCATGTGCGCGTATGGGGACGTGAGCTGTGGGCGTTTTCTGTGCGTTCGTGCGTGTGAGTCTATAGGGCATACTTATACATCGTGCTCCGCATTCATAACTGCATAAACTAGTATGTTGAGGGAGAATTTTCCTTACGTAACACTGCGCCATAGTTGAGCGGTAAATTCCTTTGACATGTGACAAATTTGCAATCAAGCTCAGCAATCATAGCTGAAGCATCAAGGTCAGCCTAGGACTACTGCACGTATTGCAACTGCCTTTGTACGCCGCTGTATGCACATTGCACAATCGTCGTGCTAATTCAAACCCTAGTTATCAATAGCTGCCCTTCTTCCAGCACGCATGCACGCTTGCTGAGCGCAGTTCTCACCTGATGCAGCGCTTCAGGATTGAGGCTGCAAGGAGGAGGAGTGCCACAGCTGCTGCTGCCAGGGCAGCGCAAAGCAGCAGGGGACGCTCGCAAGCAAACCTCCACAAGACATCCCAATCAGAACCAGGAAACTGTCCACAGACTTGGCTAGTGGCCAAAAATGACAAGGCTTTGAGAGACTCAATCAAATCCCCCAACTTCGACTGGATGTCCATGTTTCATTTACACGACAAATAATCTAATAATTAATAACATTCATGTTACATGGCATTTGCATAAACGCAATCAAATGGACTTTGACCTTTTGCAAAACACCCTCACACAGCACAAGGAGGGATTGGCCAGGCTTAGAGAGGGTAAGGTTTATGCAATGCCGTGTCATGGATGCATGGAATATGTACTTTTCCTCGCATGCTCCCCTTTTAACAGGCCTAGTGCAGCAAGGCCTCCCTTCCGTGGTGCAGACTAAAGATCAAGCTATAGAAGCTGTTCAGGTGAGCTTTTCGTCATCTTTGTTGATCAAATCATAAGATGCAACACACTCACGCATGCACACGCACATACAGAGATACACAATCACTCACACACACACAAACCACACATGCTCACATAGATAACACACGCTCGCACGCACACACACACACATACGCGCACACACATACACATACACACACATATACAAACACAGATAATAGAGCTTATGTAAACACACACGATCTAAAACACATGCACACACACAGAAGGGCGATGCTGTTTACTTCTGCAGCAATTCAGCACGACACGCCGTCAAAATGCTAATGCAGCTGTCTTGGGAGCAACTACATCTGGGACACTGGAAGGATGTGCTCACGGTATGTTTTTAGCGTGCTCTGACTATCTGTATGTATATAGCATACTCAAACTACCGGTATGTACCTAGCATACTCAAACTATCTGACGTGCTTTGGACCAAGGTAGTAGACAAGAGGCATCATTGTTTTGCCTTCATAACCCAAATTGCCACGTGTACTGGTTCCGCAGGAGTGGAGGGACCTGTACGCGCTTGCTTCCCTCCTATCTGCATCTATGTTGCTCTGCGCCAGGCCAAACCAATCGACTGCAACAGCATCAGCGTCACGCCCAGAAGCTCCAGACCTTGAAGAAGCGATGCGCGTGCTTGACTTGGGCATCATGGTAAGCAGCTGATGGTAGGAAGCGTGATCTTGTGTGATCGCGAAAGGGTGTGGCAGCACGTTTTGAAATTGAGCATGAGATCATGAAAACATGAGAAGCCATTACAAAAGCGACAGGGGAAATCCCTAATACTTGCACGCTGCTGCTCGCTACGCACATTCTTGCGTACGTTGGTTCATGACATGATATGAAATGATCCTTGTCCTCAGTTAGTGTGGGGAGTGGTCTTCACCCTCCTGCCTGCCCTTTTTGTTGTTGTTGAACCTTTAAAAGCGCGCCTTGAGTGTTCACGCAGATGGGGGGTCCTATCTTCAAGCAAGCCCTCCACACAGCCACAGGCCACCTGGGTGCTCTTTTAGCCTCAAGCTCTAGCAGTGCTTCTAAACCCCCAGACACCTACACGTCTACCTCCAAATTGACACAGGTGCGTGGGTACGGGGGTTCTGCTAGTCAGCTCCTCTTGTTCACGCAGGATAAGGCCACTCACTGTTCGGCAAGTACAGTGCTCCATCGCCTTGACGCAATCATCTCTCAAATCCTGATCCCAGGGCTCCATGTCAATCTAAATCCCTTGTTCACTGCTTCTGACTCATGTGCTCATGTGCCTTTGCTGTGCACCAGGAGCAGCATCAAACGCAACAGCAGCAGCAACAGCAACAACAACTGCAGGAGCCCCTTGCCAAGAAAGCCCGTGCCTCCGTCAGCACGTGCGGTGCTGGTGCCCCAACTCTAGACCAAACACCTCTATGCCGGGAAGCTGCAGTCAAGGATCAGCTGGCTGAGCCAACTCAGGGGACCTTCAGTCCAGCGCCCCTCCTGGCATGCTCTGGACAGCCTGCTGGCAGCTCGCTCAGCTCTGCAGGAGCGAAAGAGGGGCAGCCTGGTGTGCTTCGCAAGGGAGAACAACAGGGTGAAGAGGGTATGGGAGGGCATGGTGAGGGTGTGCAGGGTGTGGACGATGGCTCACAATGTGGGGACGGTGTGGACCAGCAGCAAATAAGAAAAGGCGGGATCAGCAGCTGGCGTGCGTCTGGGGCAGTGAAGCTGCCTTCGTTTTCCCTCCATTTGGCTGATGAGCGGTGCGTGCGTGCTGGTGCGTTGTAGGGAAGTGCGTGCTGGTGTGTGTGTGTGTGTGTGTGTGTGTGTGTGAAGGAGGTGTGCTTGGGTGTGAGGTGCCCTTGCGTAGCTCAGAGGGTGGTTTAGTGTAGTGTAATATTACTAATGTTAGTGCGGAGGTGCTCATACACTACTGGGCGTTTGCTATGAGCAGCACCAACACACGCTTGGGGGATTTTTTAAGTTGGGGTGCTAGCCAAGCTGCCGTTGTGAACGCCTTGTTGGGCAATGTCGCACTGGCGTTGTACGTATGTTTCAAAACAAGTTTGTACTTTTTTTCTGCACAGTTGCCATCAGCCGCCGGTCTGCCATTTGCCGCCACTGGAGGACTTCCTGCTGCGTTTCATGATGGCCCCGGGGGGTGGGCAGCCTGCCATCATCACTGGTATGTAGGGCACATGTGACATAGGGTTGGCCAGAACCATATATATATACGGTATGTATACGGTATTTTTGGCAGGAAAATCACCAAACATACGGTCAAAAACGGTGTATATATACGGTTCTGGCCAACCCTACGTATGTATAAGCCATATATGACTGTAAATTTGATGAAGTCCCTGCAAAGCTTCCGTTTACACCTTGGCTTGGCGGTCATCAGAAATCCCAAGAGGAAAACAGCACAATATAAGGCAAAATGGCGGAAATATAGAGGAACACGGGTCTGAGGATTTGGGGTGAGCCACATACTGTGCGTTGCAAAATCCAGAACATGTCCAAAAAATTATGGGCGATACTTTCTTGCACGAGAATCGGAAGGTGCATGCCTGAGCTCATGCAATCTGTGTGTGTGTGTGCGTGTGTGTGTGTGTACGCGTAGGTGCAATGGAGAGCTGGCCTGCGTTGTCCAAGTGGCAGGATCTTCGTTACTTAGCACAAGTGGCAGGCCACCGGACTGTTCCTGTCGAGGTGTGTAGGAGGAAGCAGCGCGTTGCTGAGATAAAGTGGCAGATCACGCTTGAGTGAATTCAAAAAAGTTTGGGTACAGCTTTAAGGAAAGTGGCATTCGTCATGCTGAAAACTTTAAAACATGTATAGCTCTGAAAAGGGGCGTGTGTATTCAGAGAACGTCAAAAACAGTCATGCCTAAAAATGTGTTTTGAGGAAGTGTGAGCAGCGTTTAAGCATTTACTTTTTCTCTCTTTTCCTTCTCTCTTTTTCTCACGCCTGAGAGCGTACTCAAACAAAGGCAAGTGCAACTAGATATAGCACACCTTGCACTGCAAAAGAACTGACTGCAACACTGTTCTATTTCTACTGTGGTAGCATTTAATTGTGCGTGCAATGGAGGCAAAGTTCAGATTACAAGTGCGCACGTGTGTGGTACGTATTTAGAAGGAACGCATAGGCACATCCTAATATTCACACACACACACACACACAAACACACACACATGCATGGACCAGGTGGGACGACACTATTTGGACGAGGATTGGGGGCAGCAGTTGATGACGCTGTCACACTTCATCTTGTCACACGTTGATGCCAATAACGGTGACAGTGAAGGTGGGTCACGGAAGGCCATGGAGTGAACAGAATGCAGAATGGTGTAAACTAGATGTATGAAGGGGATGGAGTGAATGCAATGGAGGACGTAACTGAATGGAGTGAGTGGAGTGGAGTTGATGGCTTGAGTCTGGATAAAGTTGATGGCGTGAGTCTGGATGGAGTGAGTGATTGGAGTACTATGGAGTGGAGAGACACGGCTGGTAGGGAGGGTCTTGGTTTGTTTCCCTGTTTTGGTTCGTTCAAACATGCCTTGTGTGGAAGCAGGATTATGATTTAGGGTATTGGTGGGCTAGGGTGGGTTTTAAGCTTTGACCTGTGCAAGAAAGTCGGTGCTGCACATCCAACTGGCCGGTTTGCCATTGGAACTTTTTCCTTCGATGTTGTGTGCAGCAATTTTCACTTCCTGCGTGATATCCTTCTACTGTTCCAATCGCTCTTCTAATAGACAACAAACCTCCTTTGGCCATGCAGAGGGATAAAAGAAAAGATGATTGTTGTCCTGTTCTTTGACAGTTATATGAGTTATATGTCCCTAAGCCATCACCTCTGTGCACAGACAGATAGAAGAAAAAAGGATTATCGTCCTGTTCTTTGACAGTGATTTGTCCCAATGCCATCACCTCTGTGCGCAGACAGTATGACTGAGCTGCGGGCCCAGGAGCTTGGAGCAAAGGGACGAGGGTACCTTGCTCAGCATCCTTTATTTGACCAGGTGGGTCCAGGTGCAGTGGGTGTTCGTTCATTAAACCTGCACCCACAACTCCCGTTCGTTAACCCACCATTATGGATGTGATTCATCAGTCATCAAATGAATGTTGTTCAAGAAACTGATATTCATGACTTTAATTGGTTATCATCACTGACAACTTTCATCAATCCTCAAACTGCTTTTGTAAAGCAATTGACTTGGTTAGGAGACGCGGAAAGTTGACAGCTAACAAATAATGAACTGTGTATTATTTAATCGCATTCAATATGTTGCATTTGATGTGTTGTGGATTATATGTGTGTATCCATGTGTGTGGCACCCAGACCGTGGCACCCAGACGGTGACACCCAGACCACAGCTCTGGTACCCTGCACTTGATTATTCACCCCTCAAAAGGGTGAGGCACCTGCATTGGGCCTCACCAACCTGATGTTTACCGCTTAGCTTTGCAATGGGCAGTTTGATAGGCTTGGAGAAAGAATTGAAAAGGCAGGTCGTTCAGGTGCTATTCTGCCGATGTTAGCATGCTGGGACTGAAGAATTAGGTGAAAGTCGAGCCCAAGCAAGGCAAAGGGACAGCCAACGTTTAGCAGTTCTATCAGACGTTAATAGAGTGTGTATGATGCCGTGTTGTGGCACGCTTCAGCAACCAAACACACGCTCTGCATTTCGTTGACCTGCAGATCCCTGCGCTAGCAGCAGACATCCAGACGCCAGAGTACACTGCCCTGGGTGTAGATGAGGAGGAAGGGGGGGGAGTGCAGGCTGTGAATGCCTGGTTCGGTCCAGCAGGCACGGTTACCCCTCTGCACACGGACCCACACCACAACTTGCTGGCTCAGGTGGGGCATAGGAAAACGCCTGCAGAACAAAATGGGTTCACTCCTAGATTTATTAAAATTAGCTCGATAGCTGCCACGGAAGAACATTGAACTTTGGGATTGAATGAGTGTGACTCCACGCTCCACGAGTCACTTCATGCCGCACTGCAACGCCTGGAAGGAGAGGGGAAGCCAAGCTCATCTCGCCTGTTACCTTGGTAAAGAAGCTCTCCTTTAATCAGAGAGCTTTGAGCGCCAGCAGTTTTGCTGTTGTAATGCTTGGTTCTGTCGGCTTCTACTTGCTTCCTACTTGCCGCACATGTCCACTCCATTTCTTGTAAACTGCTCACACATTACACGATTACACGGTTATCTCCTTCCTCTTTGCCCTCTTGCTTTAATTTCTGTACACATGAACAACGCAGGTGGTTGGCCGGAAGTATGTTCGCCTGTATGCGCCAGCACACAGTACTGCACTGTATCCGTTTCAAGAAGGGTTGACGACCAACACTAGCCAGGTAATGTAAAGCATGCTGTTACTGCTGCTGTGCTGTTGCTGCTATGCTGCTGCTATCAACCACGTGCCGTGTAAGGTAGCAAAGGCACTAGACCTGAGCTTTTACTTTAGAAAGCAAATGACACGCACATCTCAATCTTGTCAGCCAGCATGACAAGGGCTTTCTGAATCAAATTGCTAGGTCTGAATCAGAGTTTACAGAGTAGGTTTGAATCAGGAACTCTATTGCTCCATCTTGCCAATTTGCATTCGTATTTACAAAGGTGGACATGGACATGCCGGACTACCAGCGCTTCCCCCTTGCTCACGACTTGCCTCACGTGGACTGCTTGCTTGAGCCGGGTCAAATGCTCTATATTCCGCGGGGCTGGTGGCACTACGTGAAGTCCCTTTCCACTAGCTTCTCGGTTTCATTTTGGTGGAAGTAGGGATGTTCTCTCTTTAATTTATGCTGGTGGCAGAAAAGAAAAGAAAAGAAAAACTACGCAGGCAGCAAAATACTCCCTGCATAATTAAGGAAAAGGAAACACATTGGCCCGAAGTGCACCAAAGGAAAAAAGAAAATTAGTGGGGATCTTGAGGGTGCCTGACATCCCCCTGCTCCAGACCGAGACCTCGAGAGCAGGTGCGCGTCTAGTTGTAGTCAGTTTGTGCGCATATGGCACAGAGTGAGCATGCAATTTTAGGGCAGTCTTGTGGGCCCTCTGTGAATCAAGGCCGAGCTCTTATAGATGATGCAAAGTGTTAGAGGTATAGATTCATCATCCCACACCAAGAAGGATGGTGTGAAGTGTAACTTTGTTAGCTTACTCTCGTGCTGTTTGTTAGAGGCCTCCAGCTGGTATCCAGGCCAATGTCTTCGCAATCTTCACTTCTATGAGGTGTAACTTCCCTCTTATTAGCTTTAAGCTCGTGAGCTCTGCGCACTTGTCCATGAGATCTAGCATGCTGCACCTGTTGCAAGTGGGGAGTGGAAGGTGATTTAGATTTAGTAGGTAAGGGAGTAACCAAAATAGCATCAGGGCGACTGGAAGTAAGCCTGTCTCTGACAGATAAACGAGCATCAAAAGCCAAATGGGTAAAGTCCTATTACTAGCATGCTCGGGAATTTGAAGGTTTTGTTGGGCAAAACGGTCAGTGCTGCCAGCATCCAGCATATGAACTATATATACAATCTGCTAAGGAGCCTTTGCTGATGGCTTTCATGATGAGTCTGCAGGCAACATCATGGCGTTCAGTGATCATGCCAGAGATGATATTGTGTTGACCCGGAGAGAATACGAAGAGCACTGTCTGATTGTTGACAAAATGGGACACTGAAGGCTAGTTGACTTTTTGAAGCGGACAGCATGCTTCTGATTGAAAAGGGTGCCTGTGCGGTAGTGAAAGAGATTACGTTTCATTTGGAGGGAGAGGATGGACATGTTTTAAATTGCGTTGCTTATGCCTTTGTGTACGTGTGGAAGTAGACTCTGGTAGTAAGAGTACCCTGTTATTGAGTTGGCATAACCCAGTCTATGGTATGAGTGCATGTGGGATTTTAATGCAGCTTGGAGATTTGGAAGGTAAGTCAATCTGGTGCCGTGCTGAGGAGCTTCAGTGCTAGATCCTTGCTAATCAACTTCTTCAAGGGCTAGCCAAATTGTATCAAAGAAGGAATTGCCACCAGGGCCTGCGGTGCGGATTGTTGTTTCAGCTGGGAGACTAGCTGTGGCAGGCTTGGTATTTGGCAAGGGCGTCTGCTTATTCATTTCCTGCAATTCCAGCGTGAGATTCGACCTTATAAAGGAAGATGTGGGATGAGAGTTACGGTGGTAGAGAATTCTGAAAATCTCCTCGGACATAGATGGTGCTTTTCTGGGTACAACACTTGTTTCCTCCTAATTTGATGGAGTGAGGTAAGACTGTCTGGCAATATGGGTATGCTCATGGGCAAGTGCAGCAGCTATAGCTGCCAGCTCCGCTCTCCCTATGGTGTTGGTTAAACCAGCACCATTAGGTTCAACTAAGCTAGAGTTGCCCGTGCTGGGGTGGTAGACACCTGCCCCAATAACTTTTGTTATCTTGGATATGACAGCTACCATCTATCTGTATAGGTCAGGAATTCCAGTCAGCAACCTTGAGCGTGAGACCCGGTTTGGACTGATGGGACAGGGAGGCCATTTTATCCAAAGCAGGTATGTAGTGAGAGCATTTGGTAGTTTGTATTTTGTCTGAGTGAAGTTTCTCAAACTTCTTGAAACCAGGTGGCTGCTGTCCCGGCATGCCTAGCATTACGGATGGGGTCATTGGCAATTCTGGTAAGGTGCCAATTTGCTTCGAAATGTCAGGCAAGATTCTGCAGCCATGTAGGATTTTGGCTAGTACGGTTGCCACAGTGCTGAGGATGGCTGCTGGTGGCAGGAGTCTAAAATGGAAAGAGCGCTAGCCCACACTGATTACTTTATGTCATCACGCGCTTGTAAGAATTTAGGTGTCCTTCTTTTCCTTGCTTAATTAATGTGGGGAGCGGCTTTCACTGCCTGCGTCCAAACTGTTGTACAGAACTGCGACAGTGATTTGATCTGACAACCCAGGGCAACCTAACAAAACCAAGCATTTTTGCACTGGTGAAAAGGCTGTCTCATTGAGGGTGGGGTCCAGGCATAAGATCATCCTTCTTGGAAAGCCTGCTTACTCAGACGCACCAGACTGCAATTTACAACACTGATGAAAGCTCCCAAGATAATGCAATTGGCTGGCTTTACATTTGAAATTCCGCACTATTTAGTCCACAGCCCTCTAAACAGAAAGATGCCAAAGGCCGAAGGCTAATTTGCGTTGAACCTGATGGCGCGCATTGACAATGAGACTAGTACCTTTGCAGCGAAGGACTTTCCACTTATGAAACCTGGACACAGCGACCACATTCCTCTCATAGCAAACATCCCCCTCTCCTCTCTTGGAGTTGCAGTCAAGAACATCCAGCAGCAAGCACCGGCAACGAAAAGAGTAAAGGTCCTGCTCCGCCCAATTAAAAAATGTGACCAAGAAAGATTGCAGTGCGCCCTTAAAGATCCTACCTATCAAATCCTACCTATCAGCCCACCATCCAGCATGCAGAACTCCTGCCACAATTAAATACTATGCACGACGCAGCACAATGGCATCTTGCGCGGCTGGAAGATAAATGTGCCAAAATAGCTACCAAACAGGTTGACATACTTCCAAGGATCCCCAGCAGCTATTTGTGTAGAAAACATGGCAGACAAAGTTGTGAACCTCATAAATGAATGCCACAAGACTGCACTCCAAAAGCCAAAAGTGTGCTACAAAAATCTCAACCACTGGCAATACCCATTTTATACCAAGAAAAATAAACAACTTGCGGAAGTTCTTATGTAACAAACTTAAACACCTACGCTTCTTAATGAAGCAAGCGAGGACAACACTTTCAAACTACCATAGATTTGGATGAAGTAATGAACGCTAGCATGGCAATGTCTATTAAGCACTCACCCAAGTGTATACCTTACTTAGCCAAGACATCAGCCATCCCCAGATCGAAGGGAGGACACTGGCGCAACAAGTTAGACAAGCACGATGCTATAAAACAAGAAATCCATAAAATTGACGAAGAACACGATTCCAAACAAATCAAATCAACTAAGAAAAAGCAACAAAAGAAAATATCGAAGCAGCCAGCTCAGGCACATTAAGAAATCCTGGGGGGGAAATAGAACAACACTCTGGTATCCAAGCTCTTATGGACCCAGCATCCAACACGGTGCAAACTGAACCGAGTAAAATCAATAGAATCGTTGAAAACTTTTTCACATCGCCATCAATTACAACAGGAAACTACATGCCTACAAATCCTGATGCTGCCCGTAACTACCCTTGGACGAGCAGCCAATGCTATGATCGATACAAACTGCCTTGAAACCCCTGTAACTAGGGTAGAAGACAAACACCAACACAGAAGGACCTGGCTGCACCGGAGGCAGGTAACAAGGGGTGCAGGTGTGGGACTTCTGGGACAGGCCAGTGTGGGACAAGTAAGTGTGGGACAGGTTAGGGTGGTGGCAGGCCAGTGTGGGACTACACTGCCATGCAATAAAAAGCTTAAACAACACAAAAACAAGACACAAAATACACTTTAACAACAGCACCAGTGATAATGGGGGAGCTGGAAGGGGGGTTACTGGTGCGGCTGGCTTCAGGAGGGCTAGGCGCAGGCCGGATCGCATGGCTGACAACCTGTCGGATCCTCATTAGTCTCTGTTGTTTCTCTTTTACGCCTTTCGGTGGGGCTCTGGCTAGTGCGAGCACTAGTTGAGAGCCTTTCTTTAATGCAGCACGCTGGTGACTTCCAGTGTAGACTTTTACTTTTAAACCTGGACACACCAGTGCGTAGCCTTGCAAACAACTCGGCAAATTACTTTGTTTGTAAATTACTAGTTGCTTATTTCATAAACTTTTGGCCGAAACGTACATTGGATCATGGATCATGCACTGATTTGGCGAGAGCAAGTGAGTTTGCCAAGAGTTACGATTTAAAAAGCAGGCCTCATGCTATGCTCTGGTTGTCTAAGGTGTATGGTATTCCTGCTGGGATGTATGCGAGTCAGGTGTGGGGCACAGTGTATCTGAGTGAAGGC
>Ga0307947_1004465_pt1 | contig 10990 bp, 8 predicted proteins | sample OrgLakmetagen232_FD_201840 | JGI IMG/M metagenome (GOLD analysis project Ga0307947, IMG submission 201840) | Saline water microbial communities from Organic Lake, Antarctica - #232 | ecosystem: Environmental > Aquatic > Non-marine Saline and Alkaline > Saline | place: Antarctica: Organic Lake...
AGAGAGAGAGAGAGAGAGAGAGAGAGAGAGAGAGAGAGAGCTTTGAGCCACTACCTGTGAGATCATGGCAAGCTTGTCTCCCCGAGGGTTGGCAAAATGTACTCTCCCTAACTTCCAGGTACGATCTGGAGGCGCTGAAGATGATGCCTGCTGGCCTGAAGAAAAGTAACAAGCAGAAGGAGGTGCTGCTGCCAGGCAACGCAGACAAAGAACCTAAAACTAAGGTGTGTCTCTCCTTACAACAGCATGCAATGTGCACCTTTATCTGCCAGAAACGGATAGGTTTGGCGTGCGCTATTTGGCTCTTTAATATAAATGATTCTTTGTGAGATTTAGTCCTTTATGGACCAGCCAGTTCCTGCGCTGCCTGTTCACATCCAGGTTCGATACATTGACGGCAACCCTGTTTTCTTGAAAAAGGGAGAGAAGTTTCTATCCGAGACGGTGAAGGAAGACTGGGACGGTGGTAGCAAGGGTAAGGTAAGAAGAGAGGGGACAAACACAATCCAAATTAAAACCTTCTTTGATTCTTCTGGGAACAGGCCCCAAAAGAGGGAATTAAAGAGGTTAATTTTTACTAACGCTCATATCAACATTGCTAACACCAACCAAACACCGCACATGTTTGCATCTCGGCAAAAGCAGCACTTGCCTAGTGTGCTCTTGACTAAAACCCAGCTGGTGGTTTTGAATCCGTGCGCTGTGATGATTGTGTGATTAAGTCATCTGCTTTGCCCGCGTGTCCCTGCCGTCACGCCTTGTACATGTGCTTGTGCACCTCCGCCACTCCGTGTCTGTACATGAGATTTGTCCCTTCAAAGACATATTGCAATGAAACTTGATTGTTGGGAAATTCTCTGGTGTGGAAATGCTTTTGCAGTCTTGTTTGGTCCTCTCCCTTGGTATGATCCTCGGGGCTTTTAAGACTGGGATATGAGGATGGAGGTTTGCAGGATGCACTGACGCTTATGCAGTATTTGTGGTTTGTGTCATATGCAGTACACAAGCCTAACCACTGCAAGTATCCTATAATTTATGATGTGCCAAAATGGCTTTGACTTTATGATCCTTTAAATCACCAACAGTGGGCGACATGATGGTTCTACGTGCCTAAGTTTGTATGCCCTTGGTGTACGTAATTGGCACGTTTGACAACCCATTCAAAGTAGCCTTTTAGCAAATACTGCAGAGTCCAGCACCTCCTAAATTGACTCCTTCGTTGCACATCTTCTCTCTGCGCTTTCCTGCATTCCAGCATTTTGTTCGTTTTGTGAGTCAACCTTACATTGCCTTAAGCCTGGGACTTTTTTGCTCACAAGCTCATGAGTTTGCCCTCTGCTGTTGCTTTGAACACAGGTGTACACAAAAGGCAAGAGAGGGAAAGGGTTTGTATGAGGCGCAATCATTTATAGGTGTTGTGCGTGCTGCTTCTCAGGCATGTGCCTGACCTCTGTATTATAAATTATAGTAGCTTGTGCCGCCAGGATTAACAGCAGTAACCTTCAAACCTCGGAGACGAATACTTGTTCAGTGAAAAGTTGCTGGAGTAAGTGAGTGTTTGATTAATGAAGAATTGCGGGTCTAGCTGTTGGTTGGTTTGATGCTCCATCTGAAGCCTTGCAGTCGCTTGCCAGTTGGAGAAGTGAAACACTACAACTGGGGGAGATTTTTGTTTCATGGACCCGGGTCCTGATAAAAGGAATGCCACCTGTGTGGTATTTTGCTGGTCAGCAGTGCATGCGTTCTCGCTGAGCAAGCAGTGGCCAGCCAGCAAATTGGCCTATCCATGTTACATTAGTTGATGTTCTGCTTGTTGTAGGTCTTAAGCTGACATCCTTATAAAGAACAGAATAGAGAGCAACTAATGCTCAAAGTTGAGAGGAGATCCATGGATTGCTTGTCCTGCGTGGTTTATGCCCTGGCTCACGAGTTGGATGCAGTGTGTGAACTTCGGAGAAGTAACTAACTTACATTGAATGATTTGCTGAGGAAATATCATATTGGAACTAACTGGTCTTGGCAGAAGGTTGATTGGGGTGTGGTGTTACAGGGGAGATAGCAAACTCGCCCTACTATGGTGGAGCTGAAAACAAGCCAAGGTAAGGTAAGGTAAGGTAAGGCTTTTATAAGGTAAGGTAAGGTTACTTCGCTATATATGCCTCTGGTGGGCATCTGAGCGGAAGCTTGGAAAAAAAGCCTGTAACCAAACCAAAAAAACGCTAGAAAAATCAAGGGAACAGGGCTAGGCACTTAGCTACAAAAGAGGCAACTCCAAAAATATCAGGTTGATTCATAAAGGTCCTCAAACGAGCTGGGTCATCCTCAAACTGAGGTGGGAAGATAAGCTGTTGCTGTGTGCGAAGTCTGACTAGATGTTCATGCGGACAGTCCAACAAAATGTGTTCCTCATCCTGAATAGTGTGCCAGTCACATCTTTTATAAGCTTCGGCTCAGATGCCCCCTGAGGCATATATAGCGATGTAACCTATACCTTACCAAGCCGAGATAGACAAAGCAAGGGGGAAGAGGATCAGCCAGATTGAAAAGAGAGGAAATAGGGGGTGGAAAGTTGATGATTGGAAATGAAAGTTATGACATAGCTGTACGCGGAGCATGCAAAGGCAAGAGGGAGAAGCTGTACACACAAGTGTCTCCTATAAAACGAAGGGGATTAGGTGCATGTAAAGGATTAAACTACTAAGTAAAGAATAACAGCTGCGCCAGCAAGTAACTCTAAAGCAACAAGGCAGAGTTTAAAGATAAAGCCATCAGTCAAAACGTGCGACTGCTAGGCTGCGTATGTAAAACGTGTAAAAATTGTGACAGTTGTTCAACCGAGTTGTTGTAGCACCAGACTTATAGCACCTACAATTAACAAGTCGGATATGAACATTATAAAGCTTGTGCGGAAGAGTCATAGCGGTAAGCAGCTTCCCATTTTGTTGGGTGCCAGCCTACTAGGGTCTGTCAGTTCTGTTGGCTGCCGGCTGTTCTTCTCTAGAGGGCAGAGGCGGGCAGATGCTAGCACAAACAAAAGGACAAAGCCAATTTTAGTGAGCAAGACGCAGCTTTTGCGGCTTCATATAGTCTGCCCCTACAGGCAATTGCAGCACCGATAAACTGGCAGAAGAAGAGCTAGGCAAAGAGTTGCGAGGGGAGGAGGCGCCTCGGAGGTCATCAAACAGTTTGAATGAGCTTGCAACTGGCAAACAATGACGTTTATCTACGTCAGAAAAGACCACACAGTTGAAATATGCGGTTGAAGCGGTGGAAATGCCGCAATTCAACTATTTCAACCGCACTTCAACTAATTCCTGTTTTGTCTGACGTCCTGTTTTGTCTGACTTGGGTGGTCTTGATGTGTGAAATGCTGCAGGTTAAGCCACGTTACTCCTTGCCTAGGTTCTTTAGAAGCTGCTTGTCTTGCAGGAGACCTCTTGTTGTTTGATTGTTAGATAGCAGTGTGCGCACGGTCTCTTCTTGCTTTTTACTGATTTTAGGCCTGAGGCTCTTTCTTTGTTTTTCTTCTCCTTTCCTCTCTCCTTTGTCGGACTTTAAAGAATGATGTACGGTTCAACCCACAGTGTTGATTCTTGAATCACGCTGAAACTGAGGCATTCTTCTGTTGCATACATTGTTGGAAACACACGAAAGATTCCTACCGGCAATAATGAAAGATGCCAAATTAATCTGCACTGCCCAGGATGCGTGATGAAGCTATACAGCCCACCTAAGAAGAAATAAGAGGGGGAAAGGAGACAGCTACTGTAGTAAACCCTAAGTGGTAGAGGAGTTTTACAGTACTCAGTACCATACTGGCTCCTCTTCCTAAATTAGTGTGGAGAGTGTTTTTACACTGCTTCCGTATTGTTCTTTAGTATACCTGGAAGACAGATTTACCTCCAGAGAATGCGCTACTTGCTCCCATCTCTGCAAGCCAAAAAAAAATGTAAATTCTTTGGCAGGGAGCAAGGGAAATTTAGAGCAATTTTTCAGCAAAACTAGAGCGAGCACGTCATCAACCCCAGCAGCACCGATCAAAAGGTCTTGCCAAATTTCAGCGTGCGATATCTACCTTATTGAAATCCTGTTTTACTGCAACACCCCAGATCCAGCTGCCAAAAACGCCCCTAGCTAGGGAGCAGCGCGAAGCTCTGCATCATTCATCATGGAGCCGCCATCAGCTTGCTACCCTCCATGCACGTCATCTTGTTGGGTAGCTAATTTAGGTGGCACCATCTGCAACACCCATAACTAATCTGGGGGGCCTTCAGTCCTAAGAATCAAGCTTGCCTTCAAGCTCCATGTGCGCTCAGTCAACTGCTAACTTGTCCAGCTATAACAGACTCATCCTTTCCATTCATTTTTGCTTGTCCCAACAGGATTTAATTTTAGACCAAACCTGCACCCTCCTGATCCCTACACACACACACACGCATGCACCCACCAGGGTTTTTTCAACACATCGCTTAAGCACTTTTTGTCGCTTTGTATAGCCATTTATAACTATTGACATACTCAGTGTCAGAGCCCAGAACAGCAGCTACCCCATCCGCCCCTGACACCCTGACAATGCACCAACAGCAGCAGCAAGCCACGGCTGCCTATATCTGCTTGTGCCAAGGCAAGTCTGCATTACGGAAAGCAAGGGACCTTCGCACAGCTGCCACTTTGTCAGTTTAGAGTTTACAAAAGCTGCGCTCGCCAGTACAAAGGTTGCTGCAATCAAACTAGCATAACAGGCGAACGGCTCTATTTTGTGACGTATCACATCAGTGAGTACTACCTCTACCTTGCAAGAATTACAATCACAACATATGCTGTGCAAAGAGGAGCTAACATTGTTAGTAAAGCCTTAAACTTGCCAATTTAAAATTCACTTATTTCCCATCCCCTTTTATATTTAGCAAGCCAGCAAGCCGTAACCGACCTGATGTTGTGAGAGGGGAAGGAACAGCACCCGTGCGGCTTCATTAATCTCGGTGCTCAAACACCCTTTGAGTAGGCTACGACACCATGGTGGGCAAATAGTTAGGTTGAAATCTGGCAAGACGAATGACAAGAAGAATTATCATGGGAGCATGAATTACCTGCTGTCCGCGTTCAGAAAAAGCGCGCATATTTTCTAATACTTGCCCAGCATTGACAAAGAGATGGTTCAGTGCCATTGCAGTGTGGCCAAAAACAGTTTTCGTCACTCTCAAATGGGTATCTCCCAGCGTGGAATCAATCTGGTTCTCTGGAAGAAAGACCAGCAGGGCAAACTGCTTTTGGTGGGTTCCATGATATAACAAAGCTTTTGCATGCATATAGGAGGTCTAACGCTAAACGTTCTTAACAGTATCAGAGGCTAACAACGCACCATATCGAGAGAAAAGGGGCTGAAGGATGCGCTCAAAGACGTAGCTTGCACCTTTGACACGTGGATGCCACCTTGAAGTACGGCAATTCGTTCCATTACGTGAAAAATTATGTGCCTTCTTCTGATGGTACAAAGAAGAGGACTCACATGAATATCAGGAACAGAAGCTTACTTTCAGAGTAGAGGGGCATCCACCTGCGCACATTTCCATGTGACCATTTGTGTGACTGCTTAGTCCATTTTTAAATTTCAGTTCAAAGTCAATCTTGGGTGTGTCTTTTAATTCACTTTCTTGCTCCCTTGCTTTTATCATAAGCCTGTCTGCCAGAAAAAGAGGGAGAGGGCTCACCAGAGTGTGAAATCTGCTATCCATTCAACACTGAGAAAAAGGCCCAAAATGCACCAATACATACACCACTCGTGCTGCGCCTGCAAAAGGAGGAGGTCCCTGGTTGGGAATTATAACGGCTGGGTATGTACTACGCCATAAGGGAAAAACGCACAGGGACCTTACCTGTGGGTCTGTAGCAACAATCGCCTTTGCCGTCTGGTAGCTCGGCCAGACGTAGGCCAGGCCCACCCTGCAATCGGCAACAGTGCATTGACGCAGGCGTTCTGCCACGTGTCCCCCAAATGAGTTTGCATGCTTGTGAACAGAGAGTGAAAGCACTGCTACTCACATGAGAAGTTTAGAGGCTAGGGGACCTATCATAAAGCTAGCTTGAACGTGGCAAGCGAGCTCTGGCTGCAGCAGAGAAGTTTTGTCACATTTTTACGTGTTTCACATTTTGTTTTGTTGTATCGATTTTTGAACCGATTCCTAACCATATTGATCAGAGATACTATTACAAAAGTATTGTTTGCACTGAGGAATACTCGTGGCGAATATGAAACTCCCCACTACCTTGCCTGGTGTTTCCAAGCCGCAAGGACAGGAGGCCCCCCACACTGGCACCACTATCGTAGCATGCTCATATCCTGGGGGTGTTGTCCTGGGTTGTGACGGGCGTGTCAGCGTGGGGAGCTACATTTCCAACCGGGCTTCCAATAAGCTAGCTCCTCTCGCGGAGCACGTCTACTTACTGCGCTCAGGAAGTGCACCTGACGCGCAGATTGTTAGCGACTACGGTGGGTGAACACACACACACACACACGCACACACACACACACACACACACGCACACACACACACGCACACACACACATACACACACATGTACACACACATGTACACACACATACATATGCACATTTACATACAAAAATGCACTCAAATGCATACAAACGCATGCAAGGACAAGTAACACACAGTATCGCAGAAATGCATACTTGCATCCGCGTGTCCACACATGTGTACACAGACAAACATGTACATGCACAACACACGCATGCACGCATACGCACTTGCAAGCGACACACACATAATTTTCAACTCACTCCCCTTACACACTCACACGGACGTGCAGACACACATTTTAGTATGCAAGGAAGCGTGCAGTAAAAGGCACACACACACACACACACATACATATACACACACACACACACATACACATACACACACACACACACACACACGTGGATGCACAAAGCACGGCACATTTTAAAGTTGCACACGGAGCACAGACCAAGTGCAGCTGTGCCCTTCCGCTCAAGCATGGCTCTAGATGCTTACGGCGTGCGTAACAGTGAGAGCACTGTTATCTGTATGTGCTTGTATTTTTGTTTTCATGCGTTTGTGTGAAATACTGTTCCTGTCCCTGCCACAGCTCTCATTTCCAGACGCTCTCCCCACCACAAACACACCGTGCTAATGTGTGTGTTTACAGTGAGCCATTACGTACACATGCTGGAAGCGGAGATGCAAGACAAGGCCAGCGTAGAGGCGGTGGCAAACCTGGTCATGCAGATGAACTACAGCAACAAAGTGAGCAGGGGCCGGACCTGTTTTGATTAAAACTGAACTATTTATCAAGCATAGAGGGGACCACTCGTCTCCCTGCTACTAAGCACTGCATTGCCCTCATGCCTGGGACTGAGCTGCTTGGTGCATGGTGCTCAATCGTAGGATGCCCTGGTGGGTGCTCTCATCATCGGCGGCTACGACACGCAAGGAGGGGGTCAAGTGTTTGGCTGTCCCATCGGGGGCACGTTGGCCAAAGAGAACTGGGCCATTGATGGATCCGGCAGTACATATATTTGGGGCTACTGCGACGCGACATACAGGTTGGTGCTTGTGCTTGTGGGGGAGGTTAGGGATGAGCGTTGGTTTCAAGAGTCTGGCTTGTGTGCTGTTGGCGCTTGCTGTTAGGCCTTGGGCATTGTTGTATGGGAGAATTAGCGTCAGATGTACATGCCAGCAGGAGAACGTTTGTAACTAGGCATTTTGTTTTCTTTTATAAATTTACTTGGTTCCTGTGCAGCAGCGAGCAGTGCAAGGATCACTTTAATGTAATTAAGGCCTGTTGCTGTTGAATACAAGCATGAACTTAACGTGGTGAAGTCTATGCGCAGCACTACCTGTATCGTGGCAGATTTTTACTTTATCGGATTGAAATTCTGTTGTTAGTTATGTGGTTTCAAAGTTTACTTTAAAACCAAAGCCTTTAGTTGGCAATCTCTATGTTGGCAGCTCTATGTTGGCAGTCTCTATGTTGGCAGCAGCCATTCTGTCACTCTGAGATGATCTGGCGCTTGAGAGTCACGCTGCATGCTGTGTTTCAAATAGAGTGAGCTCAGCTATTTTTTATGTCTCATTCCCTAGAACAGATAACAAGGGATTGCTACCTTATTGAGCCCCATTTTCTGTTCATCGAATGGAATCCTGAATTTTTATGAAATTAAGTGCCTTCCAAACAGAAACGGCATCTTGGCTGTCACGCCCAATCGTTGGCAGCGACGAATCGTGTGACAGAGCAGTTAAGTTGGTTGGCAGTTGAGAGTTTCTTAATGTCTTGTTCAATAAGCTGGATGGCCAGTCTTATTGATAACCTTTATCGTCTGGAATTGATAGTTTTGGTAATTAATTGACAACATGTGAACTCGAAGAGGTACCATTAGAGGGGATTCTCAAGAGACCCTGTGCCGTGTAAGGTCTCCGATTCTATTCGTTCGTTCGTTTAGCGATGTTGATGTGTAACCACAATGAGGCCGAGAGGTCCATCTGAGTCATGGGTCCCAGCTTCGGGAAGGAGCAGCAGTGTGGCATCGACGCTAAGCTGAGTAGACTCAGAGTAGTAGACACACATACATGTGTGCAGAGAGCGCACAAGGGCATGAGCCAGAGAACTGGTAGAAGCATTAGGGACCAGCGATGCAAAGAACTCACTCCTCTGCTGGATGGTTTTTCCACCTTGGAGGCCTTTCTTGGTCCGAAGGCGCAACCATTATCAATAAGACACCTTAACTACTCGAGTAACACTTCGTTAATGGTTAACGGGTTGATTGCCAGCAGCACAGCTGTATGGTGGCTATGCAATAATGACCATTGGAGGCATGCATTTGATCGCATTCCTACCACCCTCCTGTCGTGCAGGGAGGACTTCACGAGGCACGAGGCTGAAGCGTTTGTGAAGGAGGCTGTGGCTCTTGCCATGGCTTCTGATTGCAGCTCAGGGGGTTGCATGAGGTTCGTAACCATAGACTCCCAGGGCACACACCACGTATACGTCAGAGGCGATGAAGTGCCTTACAAGGATATGCCACAGCCAATATCAGCAGCTGCAGCAGCGGGGATGATTCTAGGATGAGCTTTTACTTGCCATTTTTAGCGACAAGGTTTGATACATTTTAGGTGCTTGGCCCTGGTGGCTAGACGACCTGCAAGACATGCAGGCAGCATGCAGGCATGGCAATGTGACTTTTACTATCATCAATGGCACTCCAAATAGGATGCCAAAAAATTATACGCCTGTAGTGCTGCGACTTGTAACGATTTCTGTCAGCAAGAGCCGGAGCAGGAGGGGGAGCCCTGAGAGCAAACAAAGCACAGCACTCCAGATTTGGCCTCCTTATGCATGTTCGTCCACCACAGTCCTCCGGTAGTGGCTGCTCCTGGGAAATGCCAAAACTGAAGCGAACTACCATGCGTACTACCAGACCCTCATAAAGGACGGCACTGCCAATGGAGCCACTAGCAATGCTTACCTAGCATCATCCGATGTCCCCTTAAGACCAAATGTATCATTATGAAATACAGAACAGCAGAACAGGCACCCTTTATATTCAAAAACATGCGGTATTGTTCAAACTCTCAACAAGTCAAACTTGCCCCCTCTGCCCACAAGTGGAGGAGTGCCCTGCACATCCTCTCTGGGTGCCAACACACGCAAATAAGGAATATGATCACCGAAAGACACAACTTAGCATGCCGCATGATTTTTAAGGTAAGGTAAGGTTACATCGCTATATGCCTCTGGTGGGCATCTGAGCGGAAGCTTGGAAAAAAGCCTGTAACCAAACCAAAAAACGCTAGAAAAATCAAGGGAACATGGCTAGGCACGTAGCTACAAAAGAGGCAACACCAAAAATGTCAGGTTGGTTCATAAAAGACCTCAAACGAGCTGGGCCATCCTCAAACTGAGGTGGGAAGATAAGCTCTTGCTGTGTGCGAAGTCTGACCAGATGTTCATGCGGACAGTCCAACAAAATGTGTTCCTCATCCTGAATAGTGTGCCAGTCACATCTGTCACAGATCCTGGCTCATAAGGCCTTCTATTCCTGTCATGACGCATTCTTTGGACCAAAAAGTTGTGGCCAGAAAGGCGAAGGCAAGAAAGTGCGCGGCTGAGGTTGCTGGGAATGTTTAAGCGAAGGTAGAGAGGCAACTTAGGCTTTTGATTTCTTTTTCTGTAATCCCACCATCCAGAAGTATTCCCGAAAGGTACACCAAAATGTGTGATGCATATGTCCTCATAATTCTGCTGGAATGGTGAGCTTCATGTGGTGTCAAAATGTCAAGATCTCTCCAGCCCCCAATGATATGTTTACGTAGCGTGAGTTCAAACTGTCCTAGATTGATAGTCTGACGAGATCGTATGGCATCCAAAAGCTGTTGAGGTGTAGGTAAATCTTGGAGCGCATGTAGAACCTGGTAAGTCCATGTATCACTTCTGTTTGCAAGAAGTAAATCAGCCCGCACAATTTCCTCAAGAAGAGGGTTGCTTGAAGAGAGTAAACTGTTCCAGAATCTTATGGTGCATCTGAAACAGTAGAAAAAGATGGGCATCTGGCCTGTTTCGCGGAGCACGCAGTGAGTATCAGTACCTTTCTTGACACCCAGGAGTTTTTTTAGGAAGCCAAGATGAAGGACGTGTGCACGGGTGGTTACTGAGGAATCATATGTCAGTGAAAAAGTGGCCCATACTTGACATCCGTACAGGCCAGCTATCAAAGCGAAGACCTGGAAAAGCCACAACATGGCATGTTTTCTGTGAGTGATACCCTTGCTAGAACCGGTTCTGTAAACTCTAGCTATCGCGAGCCTCAAGTTGTCTGCCATTTTCTCAGCTGCTGTGTGCATACTTCCATCACGAGTGAGAGTGAATCCAAGGTATTTGAAATGATTGACAAGTTCTAGAGGTGTGCCATCGTACGTGAAGGTGGGAATCGCAGAAGTATCTTTGCTGA
>Ga0307947_1004466_pt1 | contig 10984 bp, 10 predicted proteins | sample OrgLakmetagen232_FD_201840 | JGI IMG/M metagenome (GOLD analysis project Ga0307947, IMG submission 201840) | Saline water microbial communities from Organic Lake, Antarctica - #232 | ecosystem: Environmental > Aquatic > Non-marine Saline and Alkaline > Saline | place: Antarctica: Organic Lake...
CTTCCTCACACGCCACTTCCTCACCACTTGCCATCTCAAGCCTTCCCTCCTCACACACCGCTTTTTCACTCACCACTTCCTCACCACTGTCCACCTCAAGATCTCAAGCCTTCCCTCCTCACACACCGCTTCCTCACTCACCACTTCCTCACCACTTTCCACCTCAAGATCTCAAGCCTTCCCTCCTCACACACCACTTCCTCACACGCCACTTCCTCACCACTTGCCATCTCAAGCCTTCCCTCCTCACACACCGCTTTTTCACTCACCACTTCCTCACCACTGTCCACCTCAAGATCTCAAGCCTTCCCTCCTCACACACCACTTCCTCACGCGCCACTTCCTCACACACCAATTTCCCACCACTTACCACCTCAGGCCTTACCTCCTCACACATGCATGCCCGCAAGCACCACAAGCAGCCAAACTTGAGGCACTCACTTGTCGGCAACGAGGCTTAGTACTCGTGATCTCTACACAATTGTACGTTCAAAAGCACCACAGGCAGCCAAACTTGAAGCACTCACTTGTCAGCAACGAGGGACACTCACTTGAGACACTCACTTGAGGCACTCACTCGAGACCAGTGTTGTGCACCTAACGCTTGACGGCGTCAATGGTAAATGACGCTGACGGCGTAATTTATGTCAAATTGACGGTGAAAATAGTAAATTACGCCGTCAATCGCCAGAGTTTAGTGACGGTAACGCCGTTATTTACGATCGTAATTTACGGTGCCATTTTTAATGACGCCGTATGTGCACAACACTGCTTGAGACACTCACTTGAGACACTCACTTTTCGGCAACGAGGCACTCACTTGTCGGCAATGAGACACTCACTTGAGACACTCACTTGAGACACTCACTCGAGACTCGAGACACTCACTTGAGAAACTCACTTGAGGCACTCACTTGTCGGCAACGAGGCACTCACTTGTCGGCAACGAGGGACAGTACTCCTGAGCTCTCAGCGAAGGATAGCAATCCTGACTCCTCTATTTTGGACAGCGTGAACCCTGCTTTCTCGGCCTTTGACAACAACCCCAGCTTCTCCACCTGTGCGCCCAGAAATTTAGAATGAGTTAGTGCAGAGCCGTTGGACTTTCTCGCAGACAAAGTTTGGGCGGTTGATGAAACAAGGATTTGCTACATGCATGGAGAGGTTTGAAGCCAACCAAAACCCCCTAATGCAAATGCGAACAATGCAACAAGCATGGAATCTAGTGTGCAAGCACAATGTGAGCCCTAGCAAGGGCCTTTCTAGATGTCAAGATGTCTACATGAATAAGCAAGAGAGGCATTTTCACGTGGCTAATCGATGATTAACACAATCACGCCTTATCAAGCAAAAAATCAATGCAAATAGCAGTTTCAGAGCACCTAGGCGTTTTAACCCGAAATCAGACCTACACGGTGTCATCTAGAAACCTGTTATTCTGCACATTATAAACTGTGCAAGTACCTCAAAGATGACATGAAAAATGCTTGCTACACACCGTAGAGGCGATGCGGACTTTTTAAGCAACGCAGTGAAATAACAGCTGTACAGTACAACAGAGCCTAGCAGTCGCACTTTTTGACTGACAGCTTAACCTGTAACTGTGCGGTCTGTGCGGTCTGTAACCTCTGTGCGGTACAACAGAGTCAGAATGAATTGGCTACTTATTATAAACGACTACAAAAAGTAGCGATTATTTTGTCAAGCATGCTGCCAAACCAGCTTGCCCTTGCTGCTACGACCGTTAGCTTAATTTGCTTATTTGTGAAGGGGTTTACCTGGCTCAGGAGTTTTAATTTCTCGACAGAGCTAAGGATTGACAAGCTCGTCTTGGGCCCTGCCTTTGCTGGTGGTCCAGAGCTCTTCTCAGTTCCTCTCGCTGGAGGGGAGATCTTCTTGGTGCCGACTTTTGAAGGGGGGGCGGCCTTAACGGCACCTGGCGCAACGGAGCGGTCAAAAAGATGATGATTTGTGAGAGGGTGTGAGAGGGAGGGTGTGAGAAGGATCTTAGTGCGTGGCTTGTACATGTCCCATGTCCCATTTGCCCATCCTCGAGTCCTGGTTTCCTCTTGAGAATTCAAGAGCCACCTTCGCCCGTAAATTGTTACAGCGAATTGCCAGAGGGGGGCACTGGGCGCAAGTCCAGAAACGTTCCTTTATTTATAACGAAAGGCAACGTCCCTCACGCTGCTTCATCAAATTGAACCAAATCAGCCTTAGACTAAGGCTGACATTACGAGCTGCTAGAGCATGTGCTCGAATTTAGAGTCGCCCTGCACACAGAATGACAGGACTAAATACACAAATCAAGCACCTATAATCAAGAGGGGTGCTTCCCATTTAATATGGCATTCTAATTTGCAAGTCTCGATAACCATTTGGTTGCTTGACGCCAATCATTTGTGTATCCTTAGAACCCTAATTCTCGATGCGCCAAAGCATCACTTGCACTTTGTGCACAGGTCATCTTGGTTATGACAATTTGGCAGCAAAATAAGGGGTTCATATGCCACGGCCAATTAAATACGTGCTCCATCATAGACAACTTCCGAGCACAGCTGCTGTGGCATTCTAATGACAGCGCTGAGCTATAAAGCTGCCAGCCATGGGCACATGAGTAGGGTTGGCCAAAACCATATATATACGGTGTATATACGGCAATTTTGGCAGGAATATTACCAAATATACGGTCGTATATGGTGTATAAATACAGTTCTGGCCAACCCTACACATGGGCTATCATTTATAGCTATGCTATGAAAGCTGCCGGTCATGGGCACGTGAGGTATTATTTATTATTTATAGCTATGCTATGAAAGCTGCCGGTCATGGGCACATGAGCAATGCACGGTTGAAAAGTGTATCCCAACATGGGCCTGAATGTTCCCCCTCTTGCAAATCACCTGGGTTTGCTGGAGGTTGAGCATTGGCCTGGAAAAAAAACCTGGTTTCCTTGGGTGGAGGCTTGGCAATGGATTTGGTGCCTGGACAAAGGGCGCCATTGTTGGGAGGGCCTCAATACCAGGTAGAAGTGCAGATCCTATTGATTTACTTTGATTTTGATTAAACACGCAGAAGTGCTAATTCTCGTGCAACACTTTCCCCCAAGAAAGGATCAGGATAAAAAGGCGTCACATGCTTCTGTTTGTACGGCAAACTTGTAGCATTCTACCAGGATTAATCATAACCAGAAACGTCTAAAGTTGTGCACTACCTTTAAAGGCATGCACAATATCTATCAGTCAAATGTTTAAAATACATGAAAAACCCTCTATTCCTTGTCATTCAAGCCACCTGTTTGTAAGGGCCCAAGGAAGTAGGGGTGCTTCATACTGAACCATCAGATAGAAAGGGAGTCCATTCAAATTTACCATAATTTACTGGTATTGATTCAGAAGGCTGTGCTTATGTCACGAGTCCTCTTACTAGCTGAAGCAAACGCCTCATCTCAGTAAGATTGATTGCAGCCTGAGTGTAGTATACACCTTCTCAGCGGAGTTTCAATCAGGGATGCCAAACTATATTATCGATTCCAGACCGTACGTACGGTACGGTAACGGTACAGTCAGAACTACATTACATCAGCAGAGTATGGGGCCAAACCACACTCGTCTAGTCTGACCTCGCCTATTTGAGGGGAAAAAGAGGTCCAGGGCTCATCTCCCCTGAATCAACCAGGTCTGAACTGCATTGTTTGCTACTTCTCTTGTGCTTTTTTTGTGTTTTTTCCAAAGCCATTCCACTGCAGAGCAATACTGCGTTAATGCTCTCCAGAATCTTTGCTTTGTAGAACATGAGACAAAAATGTGCCAGGTACCCATAATTTGCACCCAGCCTTCCACCAAATCACATCTTATCATCCATAATGTGCGAACTCGTAGGAATGTTGACGGACGTCATTTTCCATAAAAAGGGGAATGAGGCCCCAAAAGGGGTGTTACTCAATGTGCTTCCAGCACATGTTACCAGCACGTGACTTTCCCAATTATAGCTTTAATTCATGCAGAGTTCGGCATCCTGTCCAAATCACTGTGAAAACTAAAACGCCAACGTTCCATGGAAAGCACCGCACCAGGGTAATGTTCCCAATTGTGCGTTTAATCCTGTCACTATGTATGCAGGGCAGCTTATCTAATCCTGAGCACATGCTTTAGGAGCTCTTTGTGTCAGCTTCACTTTGAAAGTTGGCTTGTCCCAGATTGAAGAAGTGGAGTGCAAGTAGTTGCCCCTTGAATGTCAAAAAGGGACATTACCAGGCCTTTGCTCAGTCCATCCCGTGTGTCACGTATCCATATCCACAATTGAAACCAAACACCACACCACTGTATACCCTACTGGCACATCCCTGGTTTAGAGGGCAGCATGAAAAGTTGTATGATAACATTGAATTGATACAACAAGTACGCGTCCGTCCACCTGACGATCTGCTTCAAATTAGTTCAAGATGAACAGAATCAGGAGCATGATGCCAAAAAAGTATTTGGAACCTTGCCAGCATTCTGCCCCCAGTCAGTTCACATGGCAGCATCGGAGAGGTGTCTCAGGTTTGGCTTGTTTCCGACTCATCATGAAACAGGAAACGAGCCAACTTCCATGATGATTTCTCCACAACAATTGGCATTTGGCCTCCACAACAATTGGCATTTGGCCTTATGTTTTGCATTTAATGCCGCGTATATGCGTCTTGTAACAACTCTCCAACTGCATTGGCAACTTCGAGTAGCGAGTGAGCATGTGGTCTCAGGGCGAGTCCCATTGAGTGTGGTTGGAAATGTGGAAGGGGGTGTCTTAAAAGGTGCCTGGCCTGCCCGTGAATTGTCACCAGTGACATTTGTCTAGCACTAGCTGCGTAAAATTTATGATGCTTGCAACATTTTTGACCTTACGCCCACAGCATTTTTTTGTGGCTTATGTTGCTCTTATACATACAGATGGTAGAAAGGCTGGTCCTTTTTTCTCCTCCAGAAGGACAGATGCTTGCATGCTTGTTTGTTTGTGGGCGAAATATCACCACACTCCGCACTCACTGAGCTCTTTGACACACACCTTTTGCAGCAGCATTGCACACCACAGAGCGTGTGCGAGCTACGCCGTTCACCTGGCTGAGTTGCATGCCTGTGTCACAAATTGTGTGGTGCGTGAGGAACGAGCAACCATTTAAGCAAATCAGGCACACCACACCAACGTCATTTTGAGGTCCAGAAGGTACCAGGCACGCCTACCTTTTTTCAATGCTGGTTGGCTGGGCCAAAAAGATGCCCTATAATTGGGTGAAATTGCCGTAGTTTAATTTATTTGTGCGGAAAATGTAGAAATATTGCAGACATTTGTGGTCTTCGGAAGACTAACCGTTTGGTAGCTTAAAAAGAAGGACATATATCTTCCGTCCATTCAACAGGCACATGGACGCCTTGCATGCCTTTGAAGAAGAAAGTGGGGAGGTTGAAGACACGTTCCAGCATGCAGCTGACTTCCTTGCTACCCACACTTCCCACATCAGCCAAAATGATCTCCTGGAGCTGTACGGGTGCGCCCGCATGTCTCTACTGCTCTGTTTGCCTTTCGTCCCATTGTTTGACCATTCACGACTGTTATCTACAGCTTGTACAAGCAGGCCTGCATTGGGCCCTGCAACACACAGAAACCTGCCTTTTGGGACCTGCAGGCCAAGGCAAAGTGGTAAGGGTACATGAAGCGCACATGCACATACACACACGAGCACGCGCACTCTCTTTCACACACACACACACACACACACACACACACACACACACACACACACACACACACACACACACACACACACACACACAAACACAAACACACAAACAAAACCACACACACAAACACACACACACACACACACAAACACACATACACACACACACGCACACACACTCACACTCAAACACACACACACACTCACACAAACACACACACATACACACACAAACACACACACACACACACACACACACGCACACACACACATACACACACACATTCACACGCACACAAACATAAACACACGCAAGCATGCATGCACGCACGCACACACACGCACACACACACAAGTATACACACACACACATATACACACCACACGCACACGCACACACACACACATGCACATACACAAACATACACACACGCAAGCATGCACGCACGCACACACACGCACACACACGCACACACACACACACAAGTATATATATATATACACACACACACACATATACACACCACACGCACACGCACACACACACATACACACACACACACGCATGTACGCACACACATACACACACGCATGCACACACATACACATACATAGACACACACACGTGCTCAACCATTTCCCCACAGGAGCGCGTGGAGCAAGTTGGGGAACTTGTCCAAGGAAGGGGCCAAGAGCGCGTACGTGGATCATCTGAGCAAAGCCAGGCCTGGTTGGGAGGAGGAGGATCAACGGGACGGGAAAGATGGGCAGTCAGGGAAAAAGCATAAAGGTTCCTTTGGGCCTGTATTTAGCACGATGGCCACAGCGACTGGGGAGGAGGAGACAGATGAGGGAGGGAAGCAGGTAGGTGTGGAGGAGAAGCTGAGCGACCATGTGAGCAGCTCTTTCATCCTGGTGAAAATCAGGTTCGAATGACATGTTTTGGTGCTGTTTGTTTGAGCCAGCGCTCTGGGGAGGCGGATGGAAGGTAGACCACGAGCAGCTAGGAGGACAAAACGGAATGGGTGATGGGTTGGTAGTATGAACTTGATACCCTTCAGAGGGTCAACTTGCATCATGTGCAGCGAGTACCTGAAGCAATCCCTCTTTGTCTTCTTGCATTTGTTACTATGGTGTTCTCACCTGTGATAGGGCACCTGTAAGCCATAACTGACATGTGCGTTTGATTATGATCCCTTCTGGCTAGGGTCACTTAAACTGCAATCGAGGAGGAGATCAAATCCCAGAAGTAAAGAAGTCCATTCTTCCTGAATTGATGGGGCTGTGGTAGCTGGTGTGTGTGTGTGTGAATGAGTTTTTCTTTCACACAAATGCACGCAGGGACCCGGAAGCACACAGCTGCATGCTTTGGCAGGGTCAGGGGATGTGCAGGGCATACAGGCCTTACTAGACGCAGGTAACTGCTATATGAGTTTGTTGTGTGGTTTGTATGTGTCCGCGTTTGTGTGTGTTTTGCAGCTGCTGTAATACTCTTTGGAAATGTGCATCGCATAAACACATTAGTTTTCAGACATAGCTCAGCTCTTTCTCTGCTTGGTGCGTACCCTGAGGTCAGCGCCAGGTTCTTTTGAAAGTAGGTTTTTACAAGTTTGTATACTTTTTACACTTCACGGAGGTGCCCACGTGAACGCACATTCTTTGTGTGCTTGTTCATGTAAACGCGTACGTATACGATGCGTGCTTGCCTATTTGCTTTTGTATGTTGTATGACACTTTCGTTGAGGCCACGGTTATCTACTGGAAGAAGTTACAATGAATTATGGCCCTCGCATTAAAGCGAGACATGCACGCTGCTTTCACTCTCTCACACCTGCTAGGATCAATTATCAAAAGTGTGCCATATCCCGTAACGTAGATGCAAAAGTACCGAGTAATGTGCGGCACTGGGCTTTCAATTCAACGCAACCACCCTTCAACTTCTTTCTGTTTCGTTAGCAATGTGGGTGGATGTGGATGAGGAGGACGGCCTTGCTCCCATGAATTATATCTTCGCTTCATATAGGACTCTGGCCGTCGAGACTCAGATGCTCCGAGGTTCCCATTATGTGCGCTGAAACGTGTCTGCATTTGCTTTTGTAACCAACTTTCTATCTTTGCTGTTTCTTTTAATTATTTAGGCGCAAACGTGGATGAAAGGGACGACCAAGGCTGCACGGCGTTGCATTTTGCTGCAGACCGAGGGTGCGACGCCACAGCTCGACAGTTGCTGAGTGCAGGTGCCCAGGTACAGAGTACGGAGGGGCAGGGCTCCTTACTAGCAAAAGGCAGGGCCTTTTGAGTGTGTATGTAAGTGTGTTTATGTGTGTGCGCGCGAGTGCAGGTGCACAGGTACTGAGGGGCAGGGCTTCCTACTTAGCAAAGGGCAGGACTTTTTGAGTGTGCATGTAAGTGTGTGTATGTGTGTGCGCGCGAGTGCAGGTGCACAGGTACTGAGGGGCAGGGCTTCTTAATTAGCAAAGGGCAGGGCCTTTTGAGTGTATATGTAAGTGTGTGTATGTGTGTGCGCCCGAGTGCAGTTTCACAGGTACTGAGGGGCAGGGCTTCTTAATTAGCAAAGGGTAGGGCTTTTTGATTGTGTAAGTGTGTGTTGCGCATGTGTATCTGTGTGTAAGAGTGTACAAGCAAGTGTTTGTGTGTGTTTGCATTATAAGTGTGCGAGAGGGTCACAAGTAGGAGGGGGTCGTTAGTAGGGAGCACAACAAAAATATGTGTCTGTGGGTTGCTGTGTGTTTTAATTTGCCATAAAAAGAGAAGGATTAATTTGCCACGAAAAGAGAAGGAAAACGAGGCAGGCAGTGAGTGCCGCACCATTGAAGGAAATGGAGCAAGTTAAGTGCCTTTTTAAGACTCAGTGGAACCAGTTATTTGCTTAGCTTGAGACCGGCTCATGAAAATAGCGGTGTAACCTTCAATGAAAGGTACTCGCGAAAAGGGTGTGTCCGTTGTGGCCAAAGAAACAAGTTTTGGGGCTGACGCAGGTATTGTTAAAGGCTTGGGGTAGTATGTGTAGATCTTTTATGAGTGTACAGGTGCTGCTGCAGTAAAGGCAGTCCAGCAAGCTGTAACATTACAGTATTATCATTACTGAATCATTACAGTATCATCATTACTGTATCATTACTGTATCATCATTACTGTATCACTACTGTATCATTACTGTATCGTTACTGTATCATTGCAGTGTATTGCCTCAATGTTTGCCTTGGTTCAATATATGGTTGCGAAATCATACATACACGCAGGTAAACGCACAAGATGATGATGGACAGACATCCTTGCACTATGCTGCTCTCTGTAATTATCAGCAGGTGCGTCTGAGAAAAGCATTATTTATAGTGGCGTACTTAAGGGCCAGTCCAGGAGCCTAAAAAAAGTCCATGACACACGTGTCAATTTTGGGCCGGAGGCCCAAAATGACCCTCCACCCCCAAACCCCCCTTCCTGACCTCCCACACTTATAAAAAGGGTGTCAATCTGCTCAGAATGTCAGCAGCTATCTGCCTGCACAGTTCTCATGCCAGATAATTTAAAACCTGAAGAGTTATAGGGTAAAAACTGTTATGCGCACGCTCTTGCACTAACCACCTGTTTAGTGCACAAATCCAGCCAAAACTTTTGCCAAAGCACTTTTTTACTTCAATCATGCAACTCCTGTATAATACAATTTGTGAACTGCAAGTTTGGAATCAATTGCTGGCATTTTGCCTGAACACACCCCCGCGGCCTACTAGGGGGCATTCCATGCATTTCTGTGACCAGGCACCCAGACCCCCGCCCCCCCTTAATCCAATCACCCGACAAGGGTGCCAATCGGCTGGGATTGAGCTGTGGATTTCGAAAATATATTTATAATTTGCTGGAAGTTGCCCAGCAAAATTCTGGAGACCCACCCCAAATTTTCCGAGTCCCCCCAAATGACCACCCTCCAACCGACCCCTCAGAGTCAACTCATTTATATGCCAATCGATAGCTCTTGACGTCAGGATTCCGAACATGTGATTTATATTTCATTTGACACGTGACGTCAAAAAGGTATGATCCTTGAATTCTCCTGGAGTATTCATCAAACATCTATGCTTTGAAAATTTATTTATCGTTTTGGGGGTAAAGTTTATTGCTTGATTCAATCCCTCGAATCACCTTGCGTTTAGGACGCAATTAATCCAGCAGAATTAGTACTAATTCTTGTAGCCTGAAGCAGGTTGTAGCTGGGAAGGAAGGGCCGGGACTCTAGAAGTGCTTGCATTGCGCTTGCATGCACTGGAGAGCACTGGCAACATCCTTTCAACCTTGAGTACCCGGAGTACCCGGAGTATCCGGAGAAATTGATTGACCTGCCGGAAAATATATATAAATGGCTTGGCACACACAATGGTTGCGACACTAGGGGTGTGCTTAAAAGCACGTCAGAAGTCCTGGCCATCGAGTTCTTGCTCACAGCGCGTAGCAGCCTTTTTGAGATGCTGCTATTTGCTTAGCAGCAGGCCAGTTTTCTTAACACGTGTGTCTGTCGATGATTGTTTAGACCAAGAACCAAGTAAGTTTGTAGGAATCCAATAACTAACACCCAGAACTGCACACAGAATCACACACACATACATACACACACCACATTCTGCTGCAGGTGGCTGTGATGCTCAAAGACGCAGGGGCTGACTTGGCAATAAAAGATAGCTCAGGGCAGACAGCAAAGTCGTATGCAGCCTCAAACTGGGCAGACATGCTTTCGTTATAGCATCATTGCCGCAAACTATTGGAGGATTGCCATCTATTTCTAGGTCTAGGCGAACCAGTCTCCCCTTTATGCTCATTTCCTAGCAGCAGCGGAGGCTGCACCCAAATGCCTAGGCCACTTTTAAGGCTCACTGTTCCCTTTTCTGTCCTCCACTGGTTCTTGAGAGCGACATGCTCCTTAGCTTGAAGAAAAAAGGAAGAAGGAACTACGCAGGCAGTGAAAACCACTCCCCACATTAATTAAGGAAAAGGAGCCACTTTAATATCGGGTAACGTAAAACTCCTCCACCAAAGGAATAAGAAAACATCAATGGGGATTAGTTTAGTTTAGTTTGGATTACAAAGGCCTCCAGCCTGGCATGGCTGCTCAACCTATAGGTCCTAACAAATAAATCAATCAAAAAGATCGACAGCTGCACTAATAAATTTGTAAACTTCTGAGTTATGTTGAAAAACAAAACCTTTGATATCACCTTCAGAAATATTATCAAATAAGTGGATGAACTGGTG
>Ga0307947_1004467_pt1 | contig 10984 bp, 12 predicted proteins | sample OrgLakmetagen232_FD_201840 | JGI IMG/M metagenome (GOLD analysis project Ga0307947, IMG submission 201840) | Saline water microbial communities from Organic Lake, Antarctica - #232 | ecosystem: Environmental > Aquatic > Non-marine Saline and Alkaline > Saline | place: Antarctica: Organic Lake...
GCGTGTGCGTGTGCGTGTGCGTGTGCGTGTGCGTGTGCGTGTGCGTGTGCGTGTGCGTGTGCGTGTGCGTGTGCGTGTGCGTGTGCGTGTGCGTGTGCGTGTGTGTGTGTGTGTGTGTGTGTGTGTGCGTGCGTGCGTGCGTGCGTGCGTGCGTGCGTGCGTGCGTGCGTGCGTGCGTGCGTGCGTGTGCGTGTGCGTGTGTGTGCGCGTGTGTGTGTTGTGTGTGTGTGCGTGTGTGTGTGCGTGTGTGTGTGTGTTTTCGTGTGTGTGTGTGTGAGTGTGTGCGCGCGCATGTGTGAGTGTGTGTGTGTGCACCAAGTGAAAATATACACACTGAAAGGAACAAAGTCAGTCAAATTACTGGGCCCCAAACAGAATGGAGTCAAAGACACACACTCTAAATTCTGGAATGCAGTTCTTCTTTCCCTTACGATCCAGACAGCCTCTCCTGTGCCAGCTAGAGCTGAGTCCTCAGGCCCTCTGGCACCTGCCACACCCTGCTTGCCAGCTAGGGCCCCTGCAACCCCCGCATTTGTCAGTCCGGCTATAAGTGGCAGGTGAGCGTGAACTGCAAGTTAAGTTTGGATTACAACTGTGAACTGCAAGGCCTCGTTTGCATTCTATTCAACTGCAAGGTAAGTCACTTTCCTTCCTTGTCCAGCGCACGGCTTGCTGGCCTCCAAATAAATGAACACGTTTGTGCCTCTTTTTCAGCTTGAACTGACAGCTTTTTGGTTGCTACGTTACAGACATGTAACGTGCAACATAATAGGGTATACTTGTGCTTTTAATACGCCTAAATCTGCCTAAAAGGCACACACACACACACACATACACGCATACACACACATACACATACTACACACACACACACACACACACTACACACACACGTCACCCTGCCCCTGTTGTGCCATGTCTCAGGAGCCTGTCCATGCCCTATATTCTATCGTGTCCTTGACGCAGAGACCTGTGCACACCCCAAATCCTGTCATGCTCATAACACAGGAACCTGTCCATGCCCTACGCTGAGCGAGCACGGCAGGGTCTGCAAGGCCTGCTCCCACCCGGCAATGCCACTCTGGACATTGAGCTTTCCAGGGCTCTGGTGGCAGTAGAACGGGCAGGCAGCCCACTGCAGCAGAACCAGGTGTGTATATGTGTGTGTGCGTGTGCGTTTGTGCGTGTGCGTGTGTATGTGCGTGTGCGTGTGTGTGTGTGTTTGTGTGTGTGTGTGTGTGTGTGTGTGAGAGAGAGAGAGAGTATCAATAATGTGCATCATGGTTTGGCCCTTAAAGGCAGATGTGCTGTGCGATCAGAAAAATATATTTTGGGGGGTAGTGTTCCTTGTGTATACGTGTGTGTGTTCCTTTTGTATACGCTCTAATCAACTGGGAAGGCAAGGCCAACAAAAGGGTCCCTTTTATGTGAGGTTTTTCTTAGCTCGTTTCCCCGCGACTCTCAGTGACAAGGCACAGCACGGTGGCAAGGCACAGCTCAGTGACAAGGCAGAGCACGGTGCACTCTCTGTTCCTGCAGGTGCTAATGAGCCTCAGCTACTCGGACCCTCCGCTCTTTTATGCCCTCCTGCAAGCCAACCTAGACCGCTTGCTTCCTATTCTTTACACCCCTACAGGTAAAGAAAGAAAAATCGAAACCACGCTTGCAGTGAGAAACCACTCCTCTTTAGGGATGGCCGGATCCGTATATATGCACCGTGTATGACCGTATAATTGGTAATTTCCCTGCCAAAAGTACCGTGTATGCACTATATGTATATGGATCTGGCCAACCCTACTCTTTTTGTGATAATACACTCTTGTATCCATTGTCTGTAAGCAGTATGTTATGAACATAATTGTCCCTTTAGCTTACAGTGTACGTTTTGTAGAATTGTCTAGAACCGTACGATTGCACTATATATGACCACATGTATGGTGACTTATTCCCTGCTAAAAGTACCGTGTATACACTGTACAAAAAAATGTTAACCAGAACCATATATAAACGGTGTATGTACAGTACTTTTGGCAGGGAAATTACCAAATTCCTATACGGTATACGGTCATATACGGCGAAGGTATAAACCGTGCTTTACAGTACTCGTCCCGCACCCCAAATTCCAGAAATATTTAGTAGAATCCCGCACCTTCTCGCACCCCCCCAAAAAATATAAATATATATATATATATATATTTTATATACACATATAACATATACACATTATATATACATTATATATATAGTAGAATCTTGCACCTTCTCGCACCCCCCAAAAATATATACATTTTGCCCTCCCTGCGTCAACCCCGCAGTGCCTTAAACCCTTTTCAGCACCAATAAGCTTTACAAACAGTTTAAATGAAAGAGAACACAACAAAAGGGCGAAGGGAAGCCAACATGCTGTTTGCATGTGTGTTTGATCTCTGTTTTACTGCTCGACGCCCCCCCTAAAACCTGCTTCCTTTTCCTCTAGCCACTACTGCTGCTGCTGCTGTCGGCCTCGCTCTCCTCACTCTCCTGCTGCTGCGGCGGCTCCTGCTTGTGCGTGCTGATGCTGCTGCTTGGGTGCGGCCAGCCTTGGTGCGTGACCTTGTTGGCCGCACCAGCTGCCCAACCTATTCCTCTGTCAGCTACTGGGCTGCTCTGACCTGCTCTGCATGCGCAAGCGTTGCAGCCTGGTCCTCTTCAGCCCTTACGCCCTCCTCCACATTTCTCCCTGCCGCAAAGCCTCCCCCTCATCCTCAATCATGCGTTGCTCTGGCAGTGGCTCTCCTAATGGCGCCTGAGCGAGCCGCTGTATTAGCACAGCAAAGGGGTACGGTTGGGTACATGGTCCTGGATAACCAGATGTATTTACCTCTACATGTATGGTTTGGGCCAATAGGCCAACCCTAACGTCACACATACTTAATTGTGGAAGTGGGCCCAGAACCCTTCCGGATTTTCCAACCTTGTTTTGAAGGGGTACAGAAGGAGATTTGTTGAACTGTATCATACGATCTGCCTGTCAGGATCTTTCCTATTTTTTGTAGTAGACACGTACAGCGAGCCAGAGACACATGTTTTGGTGCATACACCTGCCGAAACACCATACATAGGAATGTTTTAAGTGTTTAATCATATATCATATGTGTACACAATCCGAAAGCAAAATTTCTAGCAAAGCCAACTTCATTCAGCTATAGCATCCAGCGGCCTCAGTATAAGCACAAAGGTAAGGTTGGCCAAAACCGTATACGACCGTATCTATGGTAATTTCTCAGCTAGAACGACCGTACATATACACCGTGAATATGCATCTATAGGGTTGGCCAGAACCGTATATATGCACCGTATATGACTTTATATTTGGTGATTTCCCTGTTAAAAATACCGTAAATACACCGTATATATATGGTTCTGGCCAACCCTATGCATGAATGTACGCATATATTCATATATTGAATGCTCCTGGCCAACCCTACACGAATGGTTACAATGGCTACAGTTCGTGTACGTCCAGCCAGACCGTTTGGATGTGTGCTTATGTATCCTGGGTGCAGTGTTTGCATATAGGGTTGGCCAGAACCGTACATAGGTATACGCCGTATATGACCGTAAATCTGGTGAGTTCCCTGCCAGAAACACCGTATATACACCGTATATATAAGGTGCTGGCCTACCCTATGCATCTCTCCTGCATAACCAGGCATTTGTCAGCCTGATGGTTCCCTGCCAGAAACACCGTATATACACCGTATATATAAGGTGCTGGCCTAACCTATGCATCTCTCCTGCAGGACCAGGCATTTGTCAGCCTGATCTATGTTTGGGTTCACCCTGGTCACCCCCTAAGCCAAATTTCCAAAATCATTTTTTGCAGCCCCCCATCTTATATGATTTCCCTGCCACCACCAAAAATTAAAGTCATTCGGTGGAGGTCAGGTCTGGGGGTGAACACCACTACTATGCATCTCTCCTGCAGAACCAGGCATTAGTCAGCCTGATGGGCCGCTGGCTGTCAATTTGGCAAACACACCGTCTTTCCATCCTCTTCTACTGTAGCAAATTATAATCATACATCTAGTCATCTGCATAGGCTTCACTTCATACATCCCTTTCCTCCTGAAATTTAACATTCGCACCCTTTCATTCGTCCTCTCTTCTTCTTGTTGTGCCACCATATTTGTTTGATCTAATATGCATTACTGCCACTTTGTGATATGCATTGCTGCCACTTTTATGATATGCATTACTGCCACTTTTTGTGATATGCATTACTGCCACTTTTTTATAACTATTTTGCACCCTTCTTGTTCCCTTCTGCCCTCCTTCGAGGCTCCTTTGCTGCATATAAAAAGAGAATAAATCACAGCATTCAGCGGCTTCAGGGTGGCACATGGGAACCCAGTGGGGCGACCTTCGGCCAGGTTACTAACTCGCCGCTGGCTGATTTTTGCCCGCCACAATTTAATGCATAAGCTCAAATGTGAGAAAGAAAACTAAATCACAGCACTCAGCGCCCTCAGGTAAGCACAAACGCTTACAGTGTGAGGCAACTTTCAGCCAGGCAACCTTTTCTCAGTGTAAAGCAGGCAACCTTATCTCAATGTGAGGCAATTTTCAGCCAGGCCTTACTAATTGGCTGCTGGCTGGTTTTGGCCCGCCATGGCTTCATTCACAAACTCAGATATAATTGCAGAGAAGTACCAACACAGCATGCAGCAGCCGCTGGTAGGGAGTGTGGAGGAAATGTCACATACACACTCTTGCACACCTCTCGTTGACCCTTATCATACCAGATGGCTGTAGCAGCCAGCAAGCGCTGAATCCTGCACCCAAAATAGTCTATAGCTATTTCAGGGGGAGAAGAACATTTCCATTTTATGACTATTATTCTGAATGTAAATACGTCTTTTTTGTTATTGCTGTAATGGAGCTGCTCTGGATTTGCATGAGCCCTTACTTGCAGCGTCATCCCTGTTATGTGTTATGTGTGTGGATGAACATTCATTCATTCCGAGCGCGTAGGAACATCTTGCATGGGTCATGATGGATGGATGGCTTTTGTTAACAATGCCAAAAGGAGAATTCCATCATCATCCTCCCACACATTTGCTCAAGCACCCTCGCACACACACACACACACACACACACACGCACACACACCCATTACACACGCAGTGGGAGAGGCCTGCCTAAACTGGGGTACCCTGCTTCCCCAGCCCATAGGCTTGTACATCAGCTATCATCGCCACAAAGGCAATGTGCAAGAAGTGGTGAATACGTGGCCTGAAGCACAGGTGCGTTTGAGTACACTAATCACCAGTACACCAATGCACGTCATAACCACCTATCTAGACAAGAGGCCATGCTCCTACAGTCTTCTCTCATCATCTTCAAATAGCCAAACGTATGTTGTTACCACCTTTATAAACCAGAGGCATTTATCTTACAGTCTACTCATCATCTTCAAAAAGCCTGAAGCACAGGTGCGTTTGGGTACACCAAAGGCCAACAAATGCCGTTGCCACCTGTCTAGACCAGAGGCGTTAATCATACAATGGTAACATGGTTACAATGGTTTCAATGGTTTCAATGGGGGGTGGCCTTCAGCCAGGTTGTTTGGCTGACAGGCTGCTGACTGGTCTCGGCCAGCCACACATCAAATAATTCTATAATCTACTTATCATCATCTGCGTGTCTCTCTAGCTTGGAGGCCCCTTTTTCACAACCTGCTTCTCATCATCTGCCTGTCTGGCCCAGAGGCACTCTTTTCACAGTCTATTCTTGGAGGCCCCTTTTTCGCAACTTGCTTCTCATCATCTGCCTGTCTGGCCTAGAGGCACTCTTTTCACAGTCTGTTCCTCATCCCCATGTCTAGCCCAGAGGCGTTAAATACACAGTCTTCTTCCCCCCGTTTGTAGGTCAAGATAGCAGTGATTACGGACGGCGAGCGGATCCTGGGACTTGGGTGAGGCTGGTGCACTTTATTTAGTTTGGATGAATAAGTAGGGATGGCTAGAACCATGTATGTACACGGTGTTTATACGGTATTCTTGGCAGGAAAACCACCAAATATACCAGAGGGGGTCAACGGAGGATATGCCTGAAAATGTACGTTTTTGCATTCAAAAGGCAGCCACTCACAGCCACTTCATCCGTTCGACACCATTTTAGTACCAAAGTGTAGCTGGCATTGATCACTACCTGAGCATGTGCCGAGTTTCATGTGGGTCGCTTTGCGTGCTGAGATAGACTGGATTAAGCATGCGTGGTGCATGTAAACCCTAATGTGGTGATGTCCATGGGAAAATGGCTCAAATTCTCATTAAACACCAACCGCTCAGCCGTTTTCTTCATTTTTGTTGCAATAAGGATTCTAGACTAACAAAATATTCCAGATTGGTGCAGTGGGTGATCTGGTATGAAGAATTTGCGGTAAAAAGTGGGGTTCACGCCGCAGGCATTCAGACATGTTTGCCCCTACCGGCAACATTCAAGCGCAGGTGCTATCAGCAGCTACCTCTGGGTACTGAGCTTGATTGTTGCCAGGTGGGGCGCCCATACTCAACTCATATTTTAAAAGTACCCCATTGGGGACCTCCGCTGACCCCCTCTGCAAATATACGGTCATATACACTGCATATAAACATATATATGGTTCTGGCCAACCCAAAGTGTGCCACAACATAAAAGCTCAAATACACCTAGCAGTACAGCCTGCAACGTTGTTTGGGTTTCGATGCATTTTCCTGATAACCAGGTGATGAAGAAGTGATGATTGATAACTGATAATCTGGTGCCAAAGAAGAATCTGGTGTCAAATCAGGTGTCAAAGACCTATGTGCCTTTTCTGTGTTTCCACTCTGCTGCTCCTGTTTGTGTCCCCTCTTTGGATGGCGACTATGGCGACCAGTGCGTAATAACCATCAGCTGTTCAACGAGTGCTTTCTGTCTTTCCACCCTGCTGCTCCTGTTTATGTCCCCTCTTTGGATGGCGACTATGGCGACCAGTGGGTAATGACCATCAGCTATTGCAGAGTGCCTTTTCTGTCTTTCCACATTGCTGTCCCTGTTTATCCCCCTCTTTGGATGGCGAATATGGCGACCAGTGCGTAATAACCATCAGCTGTTCAACGAGTGCTTTCTGTCTTTCCACCCTGCTGCTCCTGTTTATGTCCCCTCTTTGGATGGCAAGTATGGCGACCAGTGCGTAATGATCATCAGCTATTGCAGAGCGCCTTTTCTGTGTTTCCACTCTGCTGCCCCTGTTTGTGTCCCCTCTTTGGATGGCGACTATGGCAACCAGTGCGTAATGGCCATGAGGTGTTGAAAAAAAGGAGCTATAGCGAGTGTCCTCTGTCTTTTAACTCTGCTGCCCCTGTTTGTGTCCCTTCTTTGGATGGCGGCCAGTAGTCACCTGTGGCACTTTCCTGTTACTATACAGTGTAGTTATGGTCTGGCTGATGCTGAGCGACATTCCTATCGGAATGGGACTTTGCCAGACCTCTGCCTTTCAAGGGCTACCTTTTTTGAGGCTGTGGTTTTCTGATCGCTGTCATCCTCTGTGTGCTCTGCTCTTTTACATGCACACACACGTATATGCTCACATGCACACATGCCTGCAAACATACATGCACACACACACACACACACAAGCTCACACAGGAACCTGGGGGCACTCAGGGCCAGGTCACAAGCAATGCTCACACACACGCACACACGCATACACACACACATACACACATACACATGCACATTTACACATGCACATTTGTACACATAAATGAACACAGGGACCTTGGGGCACACGGGATAGGCATTCCCACAGGCAATGCTCACACGTACACATACACACATATGCACACACATACACACATGCACATTTGTACACATAAATAAACACAGGGACCTTGGGGCACACGGGATGGGCATTCCCACGGGCAAGCGTGTTGTGTATGGTGCTGCAGGAGTAGACCCAAGCTGTGTGATCCCTATCACAGTTGATGTGGGCTGCAACACAGCCGCCCTCACACAGGACCCTTTCTACTGTGGCACCAGGTGAGACAAATGAGTGAGAAAAAACTCATGAGGGGAATGTGGACTGCAGCACAGCCAGCCTTACACAGGATTATATCTATTGTGGCAGAAAAGCAAGAGAACTTTTAGGCTAACATAAATATAGTAGGGGAAATGGGCTGCAACACGGCCGCCCTTACGCAGGACCCTTTCTGTTGTGGCAGAAAAGCAAGAGAACAGTAAGACAAACAAATTGTCAGCAGGAGCAAATGTGCTGCAACTAACACAGCCTCCCCCATGCAGGACCGTTCCAGTTTGGTACCAGGTGAAAGCAAGAGGGAAGAAATCGCTCTGATAAGTAACAGAGCTATGTAGCAAAGGGAAGATATCACTCTGATGGGGAGCAGAGCTACGTAGCAAAGGGAAGAAATTAATTTGATTAGGAGCAGAGCTACGTAACAAAAGGAAGAAATCAATCTGATTAGGAGCAGAGCTACGTAGCAAAGGGAAGATATCACTCTGATGGGGAGCAGAGCTACGTAACAAAGGGAAGAAATCAATTTGATTAGGAGCAGAGCAACGTAACAAAAGGAAGAAATTAATTTGATTGGGAGCAGAGCTATGTAGCAAAGGGAAGAAATCAATTTGATGGGAAGCAGAGCTACGTAGCAAAGGGAAGATATCACTCTGATGGGGAGCAGAGCTACGTAACAAAGGGAAGAAATCAATTTGATTAGGAGCAGAGCAACGTAGCAAAGGGAAGATATCAATTTGATTAGGAGCAGAGCTACGTAGCAAAGGGAAGATATCACTCTGATGGGGAGCAGAGCAACGTAACAAAAGGAAGAAATCAATTTGATTAGGAGCAGAGCTATTTAGCAAAGGGAAGATGTCACTTTGATTGGGAGCATAGCTACGTAGCAAAGGGAAGATGTTACTCTGATGGGGAGCATAGCTACGTAACAAAGGGAGGATGTCACTCTGATTAGGAGCAGAGCTATGGAGCAAAGGGAAGATATCAATTTGATTAGGAGCAGAGCTACGTAGCAAAGGGAAGATATCACTCTGATGGGGAGCAGAGCAACGTAACAAAGGGAAGAAATCAATTTGATGAGGAGCAGAGCTACGTAACAAAAGGAAGATGTCACTCTGATGAGGAGCATAGCTACGTAACCGTGCAGCACGTGAGGGAATGGGGCAGTTGTAATGATGGGGATCTTTCTTGCAATGGATGACACAAAGGGTGAGGGAAGCTAGGGTACCCATGTAAATGTACGGGCAGTAGCAACAATTCTGGAGTAAGACTCGTGGGCCGTGACAGACACCATTTCCCACATCAACGGAGCAAAAGGAGGAAATGCAAGAGCCATCCTGTTACGCGTGGAACACATGTTTTATATTTGTTATTATTGTTATGGAACACATATTATTTATATTATACCGGAGTTTTCCTCCAAGTATGCTAAAGAGAGAGTTGCGTTCTCCAAGGAATAAAGAGAATGGAGAAGGGAAGCAGAAATCAGAGAAAAGCAGAAAGTGGGAACATCTCACTTTATGCTACACTTCAAGAACCTGAGTTCAGGTCTTTCACACTGAACTCATAAGTTTCCCGTGGCACCAGAGTAGACTGATGTTTGGACACCGTGAGCTTTGCTAATATTATTGGTGCGCCGCCCTGGCTAGTCGCTTGATTTCTGATCACGTATCTTACTATTTAGCATGGTAGCATGGTAGCATGGTAGCATGGTACATGGTAGCCTTTAGCATAGTAGCATGGTAGCATGGTAGCATGGTAGTATGGTAGCATGGTAGCATGGTAGCATGGTGGCATGGTAGCATGGTAGCGTGGTAGCCTTTAGCATGGTGCACCACCAAGTTCGTCACCTTATCTTAGGGAAGGTAAGGTTACATCGCTATGTATGTAGGGTTGGCCAGGGCCGCATATGTACTCCGTATATGACCGTATATTTGGTGGTTTCCCTGCCAAAAATACTGTATACACACCGTACATATATGGTTCTGGCCAACCTTATATATATGTCTCTGGGGGACATCTGAGCAGAAGCTTGGAAAAAGCCTGAAACCTAAAGAGAAAGGCGCTAGAAAAATCAAGGGAAAAGGGCTAGGCACTCAGCCACAAAAGACGCCATACATATCTGGCTGGTTCAAAAAGGTCTTCAAACTAGTTGGGCGCCTGATCATAGGTATTTAAATTTGTTAGAAGGGTGCACTGCTAAGCTCGTCGCTTGAGATGAGAAAGATAGCTGGCCCTTTTCTCTACTCCCAACTGACCAGAGGTTAACTCGTCTGGCTGTTCTTGTACGTTTGACAGTTATGCTACGAACCCTTGCAAGATGCACACATTGGCTGTGTGCTTTTGCTGTTCCTGTGTGTATGCTGGCGTCACATATGCTGCACACTCTTGCAGGTCTGTACACACATTGGCTGTGTGTTTTTGCTGTTCCTGTGTGTATGCTGACGTCACACATGCTGCACACTCTTGCAGGTCTGCACACACATTGGCTGTGTGCGTTTGCTGTTCCTGTGCGTATATGTCAGTGGCATTTGCTGCCTCTACCTTCATTTCTATCTCGCTGGGAATGGTAGTCATTTCCACCTGTGGCGTTTCATTCGTTGTATCCAACATCTTATTTGTATCTGACATCTTATTTGTATCTGACATCTTATTTGTATCTGACCTCTTATTTGTATCTGACATCTTATTCGTATCTGACATCTTATTTGTATCTGACATCTTATTTGTATCTGACATCTTATTTGTATCTGACATCTTATTTGTATCTGACATCTTATTTGTATCTGACATCTAATTTGTATCTGACATCTAATTTGTATCTGACATCTTATTTGTATCTGACATCTTATTCGTATCTGACATCTTACTCGTATCTGACATCTTATTCGTATCTGACATCTTATTTGTATCTGACATCTAATGTGTTCACGCTTTGGTTGCAGG
>Ga0307947_1004468_pt1 | contig 10982 bp, 9 predicted proteins | sample OrgLakmetagen232_FD_201840 | JGI IMG/M metagenome (GOLD analysis project Ga0307947, IMG submission 201840) | Saline water microbial communities from Organic Lake, Antarctica - #232 | ecosystem: Environmental > Aquatic > Non-marine Saline and Alkaline > Saline | place: Antarctica: Organic Lake...
CTGCGGGCTTGTGGGGTTCAGTCTAGCCGTTAGCAGCCGCCTCTTTAGGATCTTCGGTCGTGCTAGGCTCCTGCTGGTCGTTGCTCTGATTTTGCCGTAGGCGTGGTGTCTTTGCTAGTTAGGTTGCCTGATGTCCAGAGGTACTCTAGCCTGCCTTCTCTCTGACTCCAACTTATAAGGTTAGGCTTTTTTCTGTCTGTTCTTCAGACGCACTCTTAGCTTGTGCTCTTCCGAGCGTGGGCCAATAATTTTCTCAGACTGTGGTTTTTCAAGGAGGGTTTTTCTGTTTAGGCAGGAGTTTTCCTTTTCCCAGTCTTATAGGTTTTTTTTCCTTCTTTCTGTCAGGTCCTTGCTGAGGACCGTGTAACAACCCCCACCAAAAAAAAAAAAAAAAAAAAACTAGACCTCAGAATCAGCTGAGCGCCGCGCAGGAACAGCACATAGGCCTCTGCTTCAAGGAGCTTCCATTACCCTCCACACCATGCTTTTGGGAGTGGGTGGCACCATCTACAACAATCACACGCTGGAGCCTTTTCAGGAGCTGGGTCGTGACTCTCATAAAGCTAAAAAACTTGCTTCATTTACATTCTGCCAACTGCGCTGTCATGCTAAACAAGTGGCATGGACGAATCGTGCGATTTCCTATAGCCCATACTTGCATCGCAACCCACGCTTGAGCAGGTACCATGATTCGTCGTGACAGCGCTGCCAAGTGAAGTTCTCCATACCAAAAGGCACACTTTCCAGTACTATTATAATTTGACATCAGGAGCCGGTATTAGGTCAAGCATGCAACCCTCCTGATCCCCATAGATCTTTCCCTTATTTTTTTGTGGTGGAGGAGTATAACGGTACCCGGTACCTAAGTGGCTCCTTTTCCTTTATAAATGTGGGAGCGAAAATTACTGAAAGCTATTTCCCAAATCACGCTAGCCAGAGACTCAACAAAGATCCCTATTGCTGGAAATTTGGGCATGCTGCTTGATAGAAGGATGAATCCGAAGATAGCTGAGGAACATGCGGTGTGGCCTTACATGGCTGCACAGAGCAGGATTTCTGAGTTTGCCAAGAGTCACGATTTAAAAAGCAGGCCTCATGCTATGCTCTGGTTGTCTAAGGTGTATGGTATTCCTGCTGGGATGTATGCAAGTCAGGTGTGGGGCACAGTGTATCTGAGTGAAGGCAGTGAATTTGGTAGCCAGTTACAGAAGAGGCATCTGTTTTCCTTGAGGCGCATTCTTGGAGTGAAGAACAGCACAACAAATTGGGCGGTGCTTAGAGAGTGCGGTCAGGAGCCCTTGCAAATTTTCTGGTTCCGTGCTTCCATACATCAGGTTCTTTAATAGCATGCTTGATTCCAACAGTGAGACTCTACGCCGTGTGCTGAAGGCAGATTTGCATCTTGCTTCTTTTGATAGTTCTTGCTGGTCTGCTCAAGTTTCAAATGCGTTCAATGGACTGCAAAATAGTGCAATGTTCAAACAGAAAATGCTGAGAGCCACACAGGTTCCCATGCAAAAGTTCATTTGCGATTTGCGTTTCAGACATTTGAAGGAGGAGCTAATTTGTCATGTCCTCGCGCAGTAAACAAGAAAGCAGTGACGTATCACAAGTGGTGTGGGAGTTCTGAGAGTGATCCTAGAGGTTCTCCATTTTCTATCCCCTCCTACTTGTACAAGGATTTGAACAAACATGTGTTGAGGAATTTCAGCAGGTTCAGATTGCGTGCACACCATTTGAGAGTGGAGTCTTGCAAATGGCATGGTGGTTCTAGCATTTGTGATAAATGTGAGTGTGGAGAAGTTCAAGATGAGAAGCATGTGCTTTTCTTTTGCAAGTGTGCTGAAGTGTGCGAGCTGCGCATGAGATACAGAGACCTTTTTGATGGAATGTTTAAGACTCTGCGTGCGTTTGCTCCTTCAAGCTCTGAATTTAATCCTTTCTTGGCTTGTCATCACAGTATCACTGATTTTGAGATCAATGCATTCCTGAATCATGACTCATACAGACTCCTCAAGTTTGTGTCAGATTTAGTTTCAATTTGAGACACTGGATGATTTTGTTTCACCAGCCAATTGCCATCAGCCAGAGTCTCGGGCTGTAGGCCATCCTTGTAACCCCTTGTAACCCCTCGATGAAGGTATCCGCAACGTCAGAGTAGGTTGTGATTGATTTAATAGCAACAGCGTCAGCATATTCATTTGTGCATTGCCCATAATACCTGCGTGGGATTTGACACTGTGGAAATAAATGGGCGATGGTGACTGGTGGATTGCTTTGGCAATAAATTGGAAAGCATCTCCCTGGATCCTCCGTGCTAACCCCAAGTATGTTTGGGAAGTGGCACTGTGAGGTAAGTTTCAGGAACCCTACTAGAACCCTACTTGAAATAGGTAGGCTATTTTCAAACCTTGCTGACCTCGAATTCTGCCGAGTCAAAAGCTTACAGAAAAGCTTGTTTGAGGACCTTTTTGAATCAACCTGATATTTTTGGAGTTGCCTCTTTTGTAGCTAAGTGCCTAGCCCTGTTCCCTTGATTTTTCTAGCGTTTTTTTTGGTTTGGTTACAGGCTTTTTTCCAAGCTTCCGCTCAGATGCCCACCAGAGGCATATATAGCGATGTAACCTTACCTTACCTTACAGAAAAGATAAAAAGCAATCAATAACACATTTCAACCTGTTGTATTCAATAAACGGTGAACCAGCTAGTTCCAGTCTTGAGGCAGGAAACATGGCATTCGAAATGCATACCCCGCAAAACAGAATCGGGCACAGAATCGAGATATACAATAAAAGAAACAGGATTTCAACAAGTCCTGCATTTTGCGTTCGTTGGTCAAGACGTAGTAGACGTAACCCTAAACCCTAAACCCTACAACCGACTAACCGAATTAGTGGGAAATGCACTGCCAGGACACACACAGTCCCAATAGTAGACAGACTCAAAATCATGCTCCAAAAGACTGCCATTCAATTCAAATGCCAGCTCGCATGTCTACAACACACTCACCCGCTCTTTCGTAAATCTTTGGTTGACATGCCGCACAATTCAGATGTAGGCATACAGCAGAGGCACACACGCTTGCCAAAGGCCGCAAAAAATGTTTTTGCAACTCCAGGCAGCAACGGGCAAGGAATGGAAAAATCACCCCTCAGGGTGCAGCAATGCATTCCGCAGTCTTACACAAAACACTAATTACGCTCCTTTGTGCAGCCCACTCACACCACAATGTCTGCAACGCTCACAACAGTGTGTGACCTTTAGCCAGCTTATTTGGCTGGTCAGCAGCTGCAGCACATCACATCACATCTATTCCAGGGGTGGTGTGGTGGTCAAAGTTGCGCAAACTGAACTGCAGCAAAAGCAACAACACTTTCCCAGCCAACACTTTGGCATGAGACCACGCTGCACGCAAGTTTGAGGCAAGCTTGCCACTGTTTCACTAGCCTCACACCTGCAATTCATTCTACCTCCTTTCCTCCTGCATTTGCAGTTACCGACACACCAACACAACACACACACATCTCTGCGCACCTCCCATCCTGTAGCATTGCACACACAACCACGAATCACATGTTGTGTGCACAGCAAGGAGGGGTATAATCGACGATGCATGAACTAGGGTCAAGATCATAATTTGATCAGGTGATAGGTGGGGCTGCCGACAGCTGGGCCTTGCTTTAGTGAGCAAAGAAGGCCCAGGCATCTTGCACTACCCCCTTACCTGTGTGCGATACACCACCATACACACTTTCTACATAATTCATCAATCCCTACACTACCCATCACACCACTATCCTTTGTTCAGTGCTGGCATCGCCCTCGTCATTATTAACACCAGCACATACGTTCATTGCGTTGCTCAGCAAGCAGGGACAACACAAGTTGCTCCCCCTCTCCTTTTGCGTGAACACACCGTGCACTGGGTCTTGAGGACATAACAAATACAGTTTCCAGGGCTTCTCAAAGCCGCTGGGAGAGGTGTCACCTCACTCAGGCCGTTGAGTTTAAGTTTGGGGAAGCAGGACGCAGGCTTCAGTCAGAATTGTAGGAGGAAGCCAGCCAGCTTTACGTCTTGCTTTGAGTCCAGGTAGGGGACGAGGATGAAGGCAGTGGCCCCCTGAGCACAGGGAGACATGTGTGTGTGTGTGTATGTGTGTGTGTGTGTTTGCATGTTATGCCCACTCCTTGCACTTTTAAGGACTAAGAAGGACCTGAAGGTTTCAGGGTGCCCTTAAGCCTCTCACGGGCAATTGCACAGCTTCAGCTGACCATATCTCCACTGCCCTGGGCTTTGGGAACTTTCAGGCTTTGCACAATCCCTTTCACATTCAAGGGTGACGCTCCTAAAGCACCCACACAAACGCTGGCTGGGAAGAAGAATGCGGGTGGGTAAAGATATTCCTGTGCTCAACCGTCTGTGAGTAAATGGAGTCCTACTACTATTCCTGTTACCTGGCACGCGCTTAATCAAGTGCCTGTGCGGCTGGCCTAAGGCAGAATTTCTGCGCCTGCAACACTCCTTGACGAAAGTGAACACGAGCAGCGGTGCCTAACACACTTTCAAACAAGTTTCTCACATCGGCTGTTCGTACCTGAGAGCTCACAGCAACAAGCTCGTTCGCAGCCATGCTGCGAAGACTCTGAGCCTGCTCGCTGGTGGACTTTGCAACACTGGTTCGGCACACCTGTGTGTGCATGTATGTGTGTATGTGTGTGTGTGTGCGTGTGTGTGTGCATGTGTGTGTGTGCATGTGTGTGCCTGTTTGTGTGTGAATAGGTATGTAATGTAAATTCACGGCAACAGTGTATGCAGGAAACATAAGCACTTTCTCTCTCACACATACACACACAAGCACACGCACACACAAACGCACACGCAAACCCACCTGGTGCTTGCCAAGCGTTACGCCCCGCCGTTGCACGATGTGCGTGAACACAAGCTTGTCAGGCAGCGCACGCCGCTGAACACTGCACGGATGCGGGCAAGGGAACCACCCGTTGAATAACAATGTGTGTGCACACTTGCATAAGGGCAGGCATGGCACATCAGCACAGGTGTGTGTGTATGTGCCTAAATACAAAAACACACATGCACGCACACACGCACACACGCACGCACACACACGCACACACGCACACGCACACACACACACACACACAATGTAAGCAGCAGGAAGGCACAGCATATGGAGCTAGATCTCTTGACACTATCCATTGACACACACAAACACATTGCATTTGACCACAGCATGAGTCTGCGCACATGCACTGCCCACACACAAACATGCATGTGCACCCCATCCCCACCCCCAACCCCACCTGTGGGGCAGCTGGATGGTGGCTTGGCACATTTCGCTGCTGCTGAAGTCCTCTAAATGCAGGTGCATGGTCCCACTCCACTGGTGGCTGATGCTGCTGCCGCTCAAACAAGCCATTGATATTTGCTGCTGCTGGGGGGACGTGCTTGCGTTGTTAACTTTGCGGGCGGCGCCTGCTGGCCTGCCACTAAAAGTAGAGGAGGCCCTGTCTAAGTGGGGGAAGCTGCTGTGTGCCAAGCATGAGGCAACTGCGTGTGTGTGTGTGTGTGCGCGCGTGTATGTGTGTGTGTGTGTGTGTACGTGTGTGTGCGCGTGTATGTGTGTGTGTGTGTGTGTACCGTGTGTTTATATGTTATATGTATGTATGTGTGTGTTTGCGAATGTGTGTGTATGCACATTTTTTTAAAGTTTGTACGTGTGCATACATGTGTGTGCATATGTGTGCGTGCTCCACCTTGTGTGGATGCTTTCCGAGGTAATACACGCGGCACCGCAAACTCGTCTTGTTGCTGCTGCTGCGCTGTGTGAGGCCGTTTCAAGCTTGCTGGAGTGGAAAAAGAGTGGTCCACACTGGTAGCGCTGCTGCCCGCATCTGCATACGAGTGTGTATGTATGTGTGCGTGTGTGTGCTTTGTTAGCGAGAAGGCAGGGATGAACGTGACAAGGTCGCTTTGCTGCGTAAACCCTTTTGCTTTGTAATCCTTTTAATTCTGGTAAAATCACCATACTTACGCAATGTATACACACAGTTCTGGCCAACCCTAAAATTGCCATACTTATGTTTATACATCGGTGTACGCACTCAGTTCTGGCCAACCTGATGTATGTGATACCGCACTTCTGAAGCACTTTCCTTCCTGAACTTTGGACACACACACATACACTCAGGCGCTCACACACATACACTCAGACAACACACACATGCATAAGCACATTTGTAAGTGCACGTATGTCGGTGAGAAGGAGCGTGCACGTGTATAGTAGAAACCTACCACGCCTGCGCTTTAATGTCTGTCGCTGTGGGCTTGGAGGCGTGCCAAGGCTTACAGCAGCATCTGGCTGCGCTGCGTCCTCATCTGAGCTGGGGGATGCGCTACCCGAAGACAGCTTGCCTGTGTGTGCGTGTGTGTATTTGTGTGTGCATGTGTATGTGTGCGTGTGTGTGTGCGTGTGTATGTGTGTGCGTGTGCATGTGTGTGTGAATGTGTGTGTATGTGTGTGCGAATGTGTGTGTGCATGTATGTGTGTGTGCATGTGTGTGTAATTTTGTGTGTACTTGTGTGTGTGTACGTGTGTGTGAATGTGTGTGTGCGTGTGTGTGTGTGTGCGCGTGTGTGTGCGTGTGTGTGTGTGTGTGTGAGTGTGTGTGCGTGTGCGTGTGTGTGTGTGTGTGCGTGTGTGTGTGTGTGTGTGTGTGTGTGTGTGACATTTACGACATGCCAACCTGGCACCCACACGGTTTACCGCACAACATGGGTCCAAGGCAAACCAGCACCTCAAAGAAAACAGCACAGTAGCCCGAGCTTGCAGAAACAGACCAACTCATCCGACCAGCGTCGTCGCCCAGTTTCACACAACCGCTTGCTGCGGAACACTGGTGTCACCAGTTCAGGAACTCACCCAGCTCTTGGCCCAGCTCCCCTGAACCTGATGAAGCCCCAGAGATACTTGACACCAGCACATTTCGTTGCAGGTGGAAGCTGAGAAGCTGGAGCGCATCCTCCCGCGCTTCATCCGCTGCAACCTGAGCTTTCGTGACCGCCCTTTGCAGTAACTTTTCGATGCCACTGCTCTCCCACACCACATCATCCATCACTGACTTTGCGGAGGCCTCCAAGAGCGACACCAGCTCCGGGGATTCCCCCGACGGAGCCTGCTCTTTCAGAATTTCCAAGTACTCCCACCAAAACATGCTGTTTGAATGTGTTGTAAATGATTACTGCTCCCAGCAAAATCAATGGGGAATTTGGCTCCGTCGACCAAACTTTTGCCAGCGTGGATCCAGAGCCAGCCTGCCAAATTTGGTCAATTTGGTCCTAGTCCTTGAGCAGCAATGTATGTGTTATAAGTGGCAATCAAGTTCAGGACGTTGCCAATCAGTCGCCACACCACCACTGCCTGCTCCTCTGTAATGCCTGCTTTTGGCAAGCCACTGGCTGGTGGTGTCAATCCTGACTAATAAAGACCCTAGTAAGCACACCAAGCACAGAGCTAGGCATACTCAGTACAGGGCTGATTTGCGACTTACAGGGAAATGATCAGCAACTGCAGATCTGCGCTGATGTCTGCTTGCTTGCGTGAATTTGTCTGGCATTCTATTCTAGACACTTGGCACCACCGTTTCGGATATTTCTTTAAAAGAAGCACAGCATCGGCACATTAGTGGTATTCGCCTTGCTCTCTACTGTTATTCTTTTCCTCTTCCAGGAACCTACCTGCGTTACACGCCAGGCAGCTGATGAATATACCCTGTACACTGCCGCACCATAATTAATCCGATCCTCCTTTAATAGCTAAGGCCTTGTGCAGGCACGGACTGTGGATTGCAATCCTGCATTTCTGTGGCATTCATCATTATACAAACGACAGCTTGAATCATTAGGCGAACAAAATGAGATCCACCGTTACAATTGCAGCCAGTTGCTCCAAATTCCCTCGTCCAAGCAGCTGGAATATCAGCACACAGACATAGCAAACAGACATAGCAAGAAAGTTTCCCCAGCTGGAACGACTTTAGAATAAGGTTTTATACCACACGTGAGAAATCCTTGCGTCCGGCTCACACTGATCGTTGTGTTGTTTACAAGCCGCATAAAAATTTCCGCAGGGATGGTGAAGCGGCATCACTATTAAAAGACAACCACAATTTTTTATTAGCTCATATGTCCACTTGCTGAATAACCTCTCTGTCCAGTTCTATCTTACATCGCGAAAGTGCCCATGAAAAAAGGAAGCCAATATGCTGGCATGCTCTAGCATTTGACATCTCGGGCCTGTTTCTTATTACCTTTAACATCATCCGAAATAGAAATAAATCTGACAGTATTTTGTTCTTTTTTCCTGGCACTTCCGCAATGTAAAAACTGGAGAAATTTTGCAGGAATTGGTAATGAGCTAATAAAAAATTTGGATTTAGTCTTTTGATATCGATGCTACGTCATCATCCATACGTGATTCTCTTGCTGCTTGTAATCAAAATCCAACGCAGGATTGCTTGCCTGTAATAGCGCTGCAAAACAATTCACCAAATCCCGACCAGGCCACCGATTGGCCCCATTCAAATTACAGTCTTTGTTGTGTTCCGCGACTCTGAGAGTATAAACCGGGCTGAAACTTGCAGCAGTTGTGGAACGACAGATTTTTCTCTTTTCCCCCTGTGATGTCCCTTGCTTGTGTGAGTGCCTCCCTCGCAGGCGTTTCCAGTACTACTGCCCCAGATTCGACACTGCGGCATTGTTATATAACATGTTAAAAGCCTATATCCTGAAGCAAATGTTGACCGGTGCAAGTTCAGAATTGCGCCTTTTCCCTGCCAAAGTGGGTGCAAAATACGCACCGGACCCTACGCAGCCCCCCAGAATGTCGATTTATCAATGGTTTAGATATAAATTAAATCTCCAGATATAGAATTAATCTTCAGGTGAGGTAGAAGGGGCTTTGAATTGGGTGATGAACAGCTTATTGGCACTGTTTGGGGTGACTTTGGCGTGGGTCAACCAAAAATACGTTGTAACACGCTGATTTACTCTGATATACTCCAATGTGCTCCAATATACTCCAATATACACTGATATACATTTCATCGAAATTAGATACTGTGTGGACACTTTCCCTTCTCAACAAGCAGAAAGGGCTTTTCTGCTGGTTGTGTAGCACTCCCCGGTGTCATTGTATTAACTGATGAGTCCAATGCAAATCAAAACACCCGAGCTGTGTAATTCCCCATGGAAGCTTCCAAATGCTGCTTTGACATCATGGGTCAATTTCTGTTCAATTTAAACATCATCCTGAAAATTAAACCCTAACCCCTAACTCCAGGCAAAATGCCTCTTTATATCCACGGCTTGTCAGATCTAGTTTGATAGACAAATGTGTAATTACAGCAGGTCGAAAAAGGAACAAGAAAATTATAGAACATTTTAACCCCGCACGCCGTCATCATGTGAAACACCGACAGTATTATCCAGCAGCACTCTGCGAACTCTGTGAACTTCACTGCTAAATATGTCCATACCAGACGTGCCCTTTCCAGTACTGTTATCAACTCTCAAACATCAGGAGCCGGTTTCAGGCCAAGCCTGCAACCCTCTTGATCCCCATTGATTTTCCTTTCCTTTTCGCGGTGGAGGAGCTTTACGGTACTCGGTACCAAAGTTCTTTAAAGTGGCTCCTTTTCCTTAATTTATGTGGGGAGTGGTTTTCACTGCCTGCGTAGTATTTCTTTTTCTTTTCTTTCTCCAGCAGCAGGCCTGTTGCATGCACAGGAACCTTGTGCAGAACCCTGATGAAGCAGACTAAATATTTGTGCGCAGACTATGTGCAACTGCCTCGGCTATGGGCCCATGCCGTTTTGATGAGCAGTACACGCGGTGTTGATGCGCAATTATCGCTGGCGGGTGCTGTTCTGTGTGAATCACAGCGAGGTGGGGGAAACGAGCAACCAACAGAAAGCCCGCGAGGGCGTAACAATGAAAGATAGTGAGTTTCTGATGCATGCTAAATCCTGAATCAGGAAATGCATCACACTGGTAGTGTAGTAACACGGAGTTCTATGAATTAAATTATTTATCGCAAGCAATTTTTGCTGGTCAGGAAGTGCCAGGTTACCGAGGTGTTTCGAATCGCGGATTATAATTTCAAAAATTTCCAGCATGTCTCAACTAAAGCATCCAGGTTTAATCAGCCAAGGCAAACCCGTGGGAAAGGGGCAGGCTGCACCATCAACTAGGCCGTTTCACACTCGTTTACCTCTGCCAGTGAAGATGGTGCCTACCTCGTCTCGCGGAACTACGTTGAGCGTGAGTGCCTCCTCTCCACGATAAAACGTGTCGAAAGCCGAGTTTGCTTACACCCTTGGTTGGTTAAGGCCTGCTTGTCGAAATGGTGTGATGCAGATGGCTAGTAGCAGTGCTCAAGGTGAAGGGGCTGCTCCTGCTGGAGAAAAGAAGCTGTGGGGAGGGCGCTTCACTGGACAGACTGACCCCTTGATGGAGAAGTTTAACGAATCGCTGCCCTTTGACAAGCGCATGTGGGCTGAGGATTTGAAGGTCAGGAGAGGTTCCAAGGACTTTATTCTGTTTTAAGTCTTGCAACTCATCATGTGCTTGCGCATGTGCATCACTTGTGCAAGACACACGTCTCACTTTTTTACTCACTAACTGTCTCTCACTAACTGGCTCTCACATTTGAAAACTTTACAAGCACGCACACACAAATACTGCACGCACACACAAATACTCACAGACGCACACACACACACACACACACACACACACACACACACACACACACACACACACACACTCACACACATGTGCATACACACACACATACACACATACAGACACACACATACAATGCACGCACACACAAATACACACACACACACACATACAATTAGGCGCACACATACACAAACACACATACACTCAGACACACACG
>Ga0307947_1004469_pt1 | contig 10982 bp, 10 predicted proteins | sample OrgLakmetagen232_FD_201840 | JGI IMG/M metagenome (GOLD analysis project Ga0307947, IMG submission 201840) | Saline water microbial communities from Organic Lake, Antarctica - #232 | ecosystem: Environmental > Aquatic > Non-marine Saline and Alkaline > Saline | place: Antarctica: Organic Lake...
CATCGGAGGTCTTACACACCATTGGCAAGCAAACAGCTTCAGACACGGTATGGTATGACAGGGACTGTGCAAACGCAAGAGCGGGGGGGTGCAGGGGGGGCGCAGCCCCCCCTGAATTGTCTAACTCATTTGAATGCCGCTCTTCATTGCAAGACCAGGCTGCCATCTCAGAAATGATTGAACAGGAGCAGTGGGGTGCAGAGGGAGTGCAGCCCCCTCTGAATCGCTCTCACTACATTTGGTACAACTTCAATGCAGGTTGCAGCGCAGGCTCCGCCCCATTGTTTGTGATCCGCAGGATCACACCCTAATTGTTTGAGGTGCAATCCACGTTTCGCCGACAATGGTTCGGTGGTGCCCTCATTGCTAAGGTCAAGGCTGAAGTCAAGAGGCAAGGCTGGTTAGAAACCTGAGTGCTAGCTTTGCCCATGAATTCCAGAGTAAGTCGTTCATAAAGACATACCCTCTTTGCCAACAACATCCTTGCTTTTGATATGTGTGTAAAATTGAAGCCCTCTCTCAACTGTCATCTCCTCTGTCACGGGATCTGAAAACATTTCCTCAGCTTGTGTTCTCTCCTATGCCAAGGTGCTATGCCCTCCACAGACGTACACCCGAAGTATGCTTATATGCAATCGTGCACGCATGCACCTAAAGTGCAAATGCATAATGCACCAAAGATGTGCACGGATGCATGCATACAACAAACCCTCTTTGCAAGCGTGCCCACCACCTGCACATGTGTGAATTCAACAGGAGCTCCCTGCAGCCATTGCCTCCGCTTACAACGCACCTGCTGTGCCTCGAGCCTCGTCCAAGCGCAAGCAGCAGGACTCGCAAGGTAGATAGGGAAGAGGAAAACGTTTTTTAATCTTTTACTAAAGTTTTAGTTGCAGGTTGCAGGCAACACTGACAAAAATGCTGTCAAGGTAGCAAAAAAGAGAAACGTAGGGCAGAAGGCAGCGTACCTTACTGTCACAACAATCTTGTTTGAAAGGAGATATTTGTGACTGGACTCTTAGGGTCGGTAGATGTATTTGAAGGGAAGCATTGCCAATTGTTATGGTTGAGAATGCTGTGGGTGGGCGATGGTAGGCAGCTGCAGCTGAGATCTTAAAAAAAAATGCATTTCATGCATACCATTTGAAACACATTTCTGGCACAACTCCATTTTTTTCCGCAAGGAGGTGGAAGGGCGGGTTGGGGTATCAACATTTAATATTTTTCATAGGCCATTGTAAATTTTCATTTTTTGTTCGAGTTCGCCACAAATTTAGTTTGAGCCGCCGACCTAAACTGTGTTCTTCTTCTTAGGGTCTGGCAGATTCCCTTGCCAGGATGAGGTCGAAGGATGTTTCATAACCCTCTTATCCCACACTACCTCCACTCCAAAATGTTAAGATTAGTATTGAGAAAACAGTGGTGTGTCTGCTGCTTGGGGTCAGCTCTTGTAGATTGACCTTCAGACAGGGAATCCCCCTCTGCATCTGGGAATTTCCCACAAAAACAGAGTGTGTAAGGATGCTTGAAATTGTGACTAAAAGCTCTGACCACTCAATCGTTTTTTCTCTACGGTCGGGCTGTAGCTCTAGTCGGTATGGCTGACCTGACACTAGGAAGCAGAAAATATGAGGGCTGGCTAGAACCATGCGTCTGTGTATACAAGTAAAAATAGTATGTCGGTATGCATACATGGTTGAACACCGTTTACTATTCTTGAGCATCTATGGCTTTGGCCAGAACTGCATGTTTGAACCATGTTTGACTGAAACATAAACCTGCCCCTGCTACAAGATTGCTGTAATACGATATACATGTTTTGTACAAGGCCTTTGGCCCTGATGGTCAAGTGGGTGGTCACACTGCTGTGGCAACAAAAAGAAACTGCACAGACTCAAATGGGTGGTCACAGTGCTCTGGCACAAAAATAAACTGCACAGGCAGTCATTTTACGTATCAATCAGCAGTCATATTGGACAAGCATGCAGCTGTTGCTGGTATTGTGCCTGTTGCTGTCCAGCCTTCATGCCGCTCTTTCTCTTCCCTAAAAGCAAGCAATGAGGGATTGCATCAGGGGGTTGCCATCTAGACTGCACAACTTGACCAAGGAAGCACGCTGCCTCTTATTGCAGCACTGGAAGATGAAGAGGGAGGGCTAGATGGCGAGGAGAATGAAGAGGACCAAGAAAAGGGGAGAGGGCCGAAGCAAAAGAAGGCACGTGCACCCAAGGAATATGTGCCGGCTGTGGGCACCGCCAATTATGCGTTCCTCATTATGCTGTACATGGTGGGTCGCGCAGAAGTTGTGGCTGTGCTGTCGCTTTAAGACCAAAGGCTGTGCTTTGTACTGTGCTGTACGGGGTGGACTTGCAAAAGTGTTGTTGCTTAACAAAAAAAGCTATGTTTGCCATTAAACTGTACATGGTGGTGGTGCTGAAGAGATGGCTATGCTGTTGCTATCGAAAGGAAAAAGGAAGAACGCAAAAGGCTGACAGAAACTGGAGGGAATATTCGTGTTGAACAGCAGCTCCACCGTCATTCTTGTACATCCACCTTTGAAAACATGGCGTAATCACTAACAAGCGTTTCCATTTCTCCACGATGAGCGGTCACTTACCTTTGAATTGCTCATGCTCAGGAGATGAAGCTTGGGGTCGTGTATGCTACTACGAGGCTAGCATGCTTGCCGTTTTGATGAGCACATGCGTAGGAGATGAAGCCTGGGATCGTGTATGCTACTACGAGGCAAGCATGCTTGCCGTTTTGATGTGCTCATGCGCAGGAGATGAAGCGTGGGATTGCACATGAAACCAAGGCAAGCCTGATGCGCAAGGCAGAGGAATCTGGCTTGTCAAACAGGTGAGTTATGTAGAGTTATGAAATGACTAGAAAAGCCATTTAGGCTCTTTATTACTCTTGTTATGGTGTTCAATGTTGAAGTGCTGTCCATATTAATAACCAGCTTCTGATTTGCAAGCATTCTGATTTGTCGTACATCTGCATTTATTGCTAACAGCATTATATATACGTCGTGTATAACTACAGGTTGGTTGTATATTTACACGTATTTGACCGTATACTTGGTGGTTTTCCTGCCAAAAATATATATATAGTTCTGGCCAACCCTGCGTATACGCGTGTCCGTGCACAGCTGCATACACATTAAACCGTGGTAGTTTTTTGGTGTAAATCTGATCATGTTTAATGCTTGTATAGCATATCTAGAGGGACTGGCAATCTCAATTCATCCACATGACCTTATCGTGCCAGGCCAAATTTATTGCTTTGTGGCCAATGTTGAGCACCACAGGTGACCATGGGCACAATCTCTCTGCGTCATGAGTCGCTTTTTGATATCTGTAAAGGCTTTACAAAGAAGGGTGACCAGCGACCAAGTGTACGAGGGTGATGGGTTTATTTGCTGGTCTCAGCCAGCAACAAAGTAAATGTTTAATAAAGGGGGCGCGCAAACCCTCTGCGTCATCTGTCACTTTGATTTATATATGCAGCTGCCATAACAGGGTGTTATTGCCCATCACATGAGCCTGATCAGTTGGTCATCGAAGCTACAAAAACGTGATTTTTCACACTGAGATAGAAGCAGGTCAACTGATAGATGGAGCGCACACGCTGCTACAGTACGCCGCCGACGCTATCCTGCAGACCATTGGTCCCTCAACCAACTCTGGGATGAAATGGCAACGACTGAACCAAAACCTGGTAATAAACTCTTGACACCGTGTTGTTCTGCAGGCCGCTGTTCAACCAGTCTGGCAACAACATGGCCATGGCCAGAGCAGGCGAGCGCTTCTACGATGGCTGGTCAAGTCTGACCAAGGTACATGTGCCGTGGTGGGGTGTGTCTTCTGAACGTGTCTAGTGCCTATACATCAAGTGCGTGCAGGTCGCAGATGATTGTTTGAGAACAACAACCTGGATGGCAGGAGCGTGGGGTCTGCCGCGCTTGTGTCATTTAAGAGGGGTGGCTTATTCTGCTACCTTGAAAAAAGAAGCGGTTCTTATAATATACGTAGCCCTCATGTGATGGATAAAGCTCAAATATGATTGCTTTGTTTCCCAACTTTTTCCATAGTTTGCCTGAATTTTATTGTCCTCCAGTGTTGCACATGATCCCATCATAACACACCGCTCATCACCTTTTTCTTGCAGTGAGTGTCAATTAAATGGCCCTCATTCTCACCTTCACAAAAAAGCCATGCACCACATTTGCAGTCCCCTCAAACAGTTTTTCCTCCTCGTGTCACACAAACCATCACTGAAAGTACCATCAAAACCACCCCTCGTCTCTCTCTCTCTCTCTCTCTCTCCCTCTCTCTCTCTCTCTCTCTCTCTCTCTTCATATAAAAAAATATATATATATCCCTCTCTCATCCGCTCACTTTTATGGAACTTATGAGTTCCGTGTGAAACACCTGAACTCAGGTTCTTGAAGTGTAGCATAAAGTGAGATGTTCTCACTTTCTGGTTTTCTCCGGTTTCTGCTTCCCTTCTCCATTCTTTTTATTCCTTGGAGAACACAACTCTCTCTTTAGCATACTTCCCCCCCTCCCTCACCTCTTTTCTATATTTTAGTTTTTAGTTGTCTCCCGTTTCTCCGGTTTCTCTGAGCTGTTGTGTTCTCCTTGGTAATAATGACAGAGCCCTATGCATCTCACGATGCAAGCAAAACAGAACCCATGCACTGTGCTTTGCAGTCTCTGGTAAACCGCACTCCCCCCCTCGTCATGGTGTGGAGTAACCCCAAGAAGGCCAAACTTACACAGCCTGAGGGTGTTGCTCTTGCAGCACGGCTGTATGGAGATGCGGTACAGCGTGGAAAGGTGAGGGACGCTGCTTTGTGGGGTTTGGAGTGTGTGAGCATGAGATTGCAGGGTGTAAGGGAATTTAGCATCAGGGAAGTTAGCATCAGGGGAAGCACGCGCACTTGCAACTGCATGCAGCTACGCAGGGTGGAAAGGTGAGGGACGCTGCTTTGTGGGGCTTGTGGAATGTGTTAGCCTGAGATTGCAGGCTGTAAGGGAATTTAGCATCAGGGCAGCACGCGCATTTGCAACTGCATGCAGCTACGCAGGGTGGAAAGGTGAGGGGCGCTGCTTTGTGGGGCTTGTGGAATGTGTTAGCCTGAGATTGCAGGCTGTAAGGGACCTTAGCATCAGGGCAGCACGCGCATTTGCAACTGCATGCAGGTATGCGGGGTGGAAAGGTGAGGGACGCTGCTTTGTGGGGTTTGTAGAGTGTGTGAGCATGAGATTGCAGGGTGTAAGGGACCTTAGCATCAGGGCAGCACGCACATTTGCAACTGCATGCAGCTTTGTGGGGTGGAAAGCTGAGGGACGCTGCTTTGTGGGGCTTGTGGAATGCAGCAGTACAGAAGCTTGTATATAGTGTGCGATGCAGGTGATGCGTAGGATTCAGGCAACCAGGGTGCTTCACTTCTTTACGTTGGCGTGTGAGCCTGCACAGTCTTTTCTCGTTTGGCACAGGCGCTTGGATGTGCTGCAGCGCAGTGTGCATCATTGGGAGGTTAATTTTGTAGTAATACGAAGGCTGATGCAGCCTGGAGGGTTTGCAATGGTAAGGTGTGTGTCTTTTGGTGCCTAGGGTGTGCGCCCAGCTAAGCTTGTGCCTTTTTTTGTAAGGACCGCTGACGTGCTTGAAGCGTGGCGCACGTACCTCTTTTGGGAATGCATCATTGTGTCACAGAAGTTGGAAGAGAGAGAGAGAGTTGCGCAGGCAGTGGAACGAATCATTTAGCATCAAAAAATGGCTGCTTGCATCAGAGCTTGTGTAATCAACATGCACACACGTGCACAAATGCAACATGCACACATACAAAATTAATCGCATCCTCTAATCTTACGTCTTGCGCAGTGTGATTATGGTGAATAGGAAGCTTTGCTCACTGAGGACACGGATGTTTGGTAACACAGATCTGGCCGGCAACCCTTCATACACTCATTTCATAACGAAATCCTGCATACATGCATACCATACGAGTAGCGCACACCATGTAACCTACATGCACACATCACACATACCCACACCCACATGTGACACACAGGTGGAACCTTTGATTGGTGTCGACCACACAGCTGACCTAGACGGAGGTCCACCCCTTCCTGTTGGAGATCAAGCGGCAGGTGCATAATAGACAGAGGTCCAATTACAGTTCGCTTTACTTCCGCCAGAGAGGCAGGAAAAAGATGCATCGCAGTCCACTTTCCTTTTGCCAAAGAGGCAGGAAAAAGATGCATCACAGTTTACGTTTCCTCCGCCAGAGAGGCAGGAAAAAGATGCATCACAGTTCACTTTTCTTCCGCCAGAGAGGCAGGAAAAAGATGCCTCACAAGGGGTATGGAGTGTGTACTTGCTTTTCAACGGTAGCAACCATAAAACGAACGAATTCAATAAACTCACTACTCTCCCCCTTTGAGGCACACTCCTTGAATTCGACTCTGCCGTTCGTTATCTCGTTATAAATTTCATGCATCATAAATCAACATCAGCGCAGCACACTGACATGTGAGCATCCACACACCACTCTCCAATTAAAGCTGCACACACACGCATGTCGACAAGCTTGTGCATAACCAACTACAAACTGGCTCGCACACATATGCCCTCACGCACGCACACACACATACACACACGTGCAGGCTCTTCTGCAGGCCCATCAGCAGGACCATCACAGCCAGGAGGCCCTGTCCAAAACGTGGCCAGGGGGAGGGCCGCTGTGCGGCCACCCTTAGAGTCCATGGAATACCTGGCACCCCCTCCTCGCCAGCCGCCCCCAGGTGTCGTTCCTTCTGCTTCTTCCACTGCCCTCCTTTAAAACGGAGCTGTTAAAACATGACCCACGCCATCTTAGCATCACTTAAGCTATACCTGTAGCCATGACTTCATCACATAAGCTACACCTGTGTATAGCCATGACTCATCAGTCTTCACCCATCAGCCATAGCTGTTATAACATCACACGAGCCTTTCACACGAGCCTTTGACTGTGACACAAGCCATTCACCGTGACACAAGCCATTCACTGTTACACAAGCCATTGTAACTTCACACGAGCCATTGTCACGTGACACGAGCCTGTCTTGCAGGCACAGCCTTTTTGACAACCTGTGTGTGCCCTGTGTGTGCCCTATGTGTGCCTTTTTGACAACCTAAAGTGCATGACAGGTGCACTGACAACATTGTCTACATTCCTGCACGCGCAGGCCGCCCTGCACCCTCTGGCAGGCCTGTGGAGGCTGGGAGGGCTGGAGTGGTGCTAGATGTGGGGGAAGGCAGAGAGATGTCGGAGGTCCAGCAGTGTCTGGAGCAAGAGGGTCAGCAGCAGCAGCAGCAGCAGCAGCAGCAGCGTAAGCAGCTGCAGCAGCAGCGGAGAGAGCGTGAGCGGAGGGAGCAGGAACAGCGGCAGCGGGGGGCACAGAAGGATGACAGTGATGACGAGGTGGTCGAGGTGCTTCCCCTTGCGCAGAGGCTGCAGCGAGCGTCTGCGCAGGTCTGTACGTGGATGTGTGTGTGGATGTGTGATCGGAGGAGGGTGCATGTGTGGCATGTTAAAATATCTGGCATTTTGTGTGTGTTGTTTTTTTAATGGTGGGACGCGCATTGGGATGGAATCGAGCAGCCTTAGCTCTTGCCCGCCACTGTTACCCCCCTCCTCCTTTCTCAGTGTGCCTCCTCTTTCTTAGTGTTATGGTGACCTCGATACGTGTTTATCATCCATCAACCATCCAGGCATTGGAGACACAAAAACAGCTGCATTCTGAAACGCATTGGCTCTTTCACACAACAGCACCGCTCCTTTAAACTTAACCTTGTCCCATCCAACAAAATCCCTCCAACTGCTGCTTTTTTTAAGCGCACAAGGTATGCCTTCCTTTCTGTCTCCACCCTAACTATATCACTTGCAACTATTATGCAATTTCCTGTTTTCCACCTAAAGCGCTTGTGAGATGTGCGCACACAGGCAGGAGCAGGCAGAGGCTCGTGCTAGGGTGTATGCCCTAGCTTCCTCTGCTCTTACCACACCACTTACCAAACGTGGCCCAATCATGCGTGAATGCTTGCAGGCAGGAGCGGCCCAAGCCAAAGTGCATGCTCCAGCTGCTCCAGCCGCTGCTGCACCTCCAGCCACGGGCCCAGCAGAACCATCTGCAATGTTTGATCTGGCTGACGATGGTTGGGAAAATGACAGCTGGGAACGTGCGTCTCCGAAAGCAGGTGAGTGAGGTAGCTCGCGGTGGTGGTGGTGAGACAAGTTCTGTGATTAATGATTTGGAAAAAACCAGCTTGGCAGGCACAATGTGCCTGAGTTGGTGCATTGGCAACTTCTTCCTCCTTCTCCTTTGCCTTTGCAGTGCTTTCCAGGCATATGCATGTCTGTGCCATTCTCTCCACTTCACTGCACGTGCCTATTTTTGCCACTGGGCTTGAAGTGCATGTTCCAATTGCCTCCACCGACACGGCTCCCGCCACCAACATGCCAGACCTTTCAATCTCAATCCTTCATTATAACAATGCTCAATTACAATCTGCTCGCCAATCAGTGTCAGCATTGACCAACACGTTCCATATTTTGTCACTGGCTTGGAGAGCATGTTCCAGTTGCATCGATGTTTAATGTGGCTTCTGCCACCAAAGTGCCAGACCTTCAAATCCTGATTTTTCATTACACTGAGGATCCAATCACAAACCGCTCGCCAACCGATGTCGACACTAGCCAACGCTCTCAATGTTTGCCTCTGCTCCCTCCCACTTTATTGTCTGTGAAGGAGGAGGACGTCAAAAGAGCAGGAGGTACCAAAGGGCAGGGGACGTGGGTGCAAGTGGGGGTGGGGAGTACAGCTTCATGGACGTGGATGGGGAAGAGGGAAGGGAGGGAAGAGGTGTTCGCCGCCTGCAAGAGAGGCAGCATGAAGCAGCAGGACGGAGGAGCAGGAGTGACGATGGGGGTGAGAATGGCCATATAAGCAGGGGAGAAGGAAAAGATGCGAGGACGGCCCTGCTGCTGGGTCAACTGTACTCCGCGTTTGGGTGCACAGAACAGAGCCCGTACGCTGGTGAGTGAAGGACAGGGTTAGCGTGTTTGTTTGCTCATGTACTGAATTCAGAGCCCGGGATCTTTAAGGTGTTGCGGAGTCAAAAACTGTGCACTTGGACGTCTGGGTGGTGTGTGTGCACGAGTGTGTGTGTGCGCATGCATGTGTGCGTCTGTGTGTGCGTGTGTGCGTTGGTGCCTTGTATTTTGTGTTTGGATGGTTTGCTCAGGTGACGCACGCAGCCCTCTCAAAAAATCTGAATGTGTCGCTTCTCTGGTCGTAGGAGGAACTATTGCTAGTAAGCCCCATCAATGTGAACCTTTGCTCTAAAGTCTTAGCCAAGGCCTTCAGGTCACAGACTTTAGTTGCACACAAGCTCGTACCCCACATGCTGCCTTGCCAGTCCTAAAAACCCTAAACCCTAAAACCCTAAACCCTAAACCCTAAACCCTAGTTGCACACAAGCTCGTACCCCACATTCTGCCTTGCGCCAGGATCAGAGTGCAAAGCATTGTAAATGCACACGTGCACATACCCCAAATGCCGCCTTGTCCCTGGTTCTATATCAATAGCCACATACCTGGGCATATCTGTGGGGTATCCTTGGCTATCATTATTGTTTTGTGTGTTGACGCCTTGAGACAGGCCAACAGTACCGGAGAGAAGCAGGTTTTTAAGGAGGAGGATTTGTAGGGTGAGTAGAGAAGGAAGACATGAATGATGTAGAAAGCGGCACCAGCAAGTTCCACACAAATAATGAGCAAGTAACGCATCCTTGGGATGGACTGGATCTGTTTGTATACACCGCACACGACCCTATTCATGTTTGGATTTCTGCCCAAAATTGCTGTCTAAACACCTCAGTATCCTGGCCAGCCCGACATGTACTTGCCCACGCCCATCTGCTGGATTATCTTGCGTATTATTTCCCAGGGTTGGCCGACAGCTCAGGGAAGGCGGTCACCCCAGAAGGCATGGCCAGGGCCCACCAAGGAAGGGGACCTAACACTGGCAGAGGCGCAGGGGATACTGCACTGCTACCTATCGCACGAGTCGAAGCTCAGCTCTCTAGCAGAGGAGACAAAGCACCACAGCCTGGCAGGGAGGACCGGGCAGCTGCAAGCCACAGCAGAGGTGAGGAGGAGGGGCAGCAGCAGCAGCCGCTGCAGCCGGCTTTAGACCCGAGCAAAGAAGTAATTCCTCAGCGCACGGGAGGAGAGGCCGCGGCCGCCGCAGGTGCTGCTGCCTTGGCTCGAGCAGTGGCGGCCTCTCTGCCCCCTCTTACCCCTCGACATGCCCCCCCTCCTTCTGCAGCCATTGCTGCACCTGCTGCTGGCACGGCTGCTCCCCCTCCTGCTGCTGCTGCTACTGCTGCTGCTTCTGCTGTCGCGCTCAGCCGCCCGCCCCACGACAGCGGACGTGAGGTTAGTCATGTAGATGTGATATCTTTGCTGGACAGCGACGACGAAGAGGTTGCTGGCAGGGCAGCAATGGGGCAGCAAGGTGGGGGTGCAGAGGACAGGGATGCAGAGGGCAGGGGCCATGGAGGCATTGGGCGTATGGGGGGGCAGGATGCCTTCATCCAAGGCCAAGGTGCGCGCAACCAACAAGGCCCGGGTGCTCCCAGCCAAGGTCGTGCTTACTCAGGCCCTGGTCCAGACACACAGACCAGTGCAAATGCCAGCAAAGGTGGAGGGGGGGGAGAAGACCGCGGCCTGCAGCTTGCGCGTGACCTGCAAGCCGCTGAAGATATGCAGGCTGCCTGTGACTGGCACCCTGGGCTTGCACCTGGCGTGAGCGGTGGTCGAGGGGATTCTGCTCCTAGTGCTGCTGCTGCTTCTGCTGCTGAGCACGCCTTTGGTGCAGCAGCTGCGGCTGGTGGGGAGGATGGGGGGCGAGGGAGTGCAAGTG
>Ga0307947_1004471_pt1 | contig 10981 bp, 7 predicted proteins | sample OrgLakmetagen232_FD_201840 | JGI IMG/M metagenome (GOLD analysis project Ga0307947, IMG submission 201840) | Saline water microbial communities from Organic Lake, Antarctica - #232 | ecosystem: Environmental > Aquatic > Non-marine Saline and Alkaline > Saline | place: Antarctica: Organic Lake...
TGTACACAGCGCAAAAAGAACGAGCTTATCGTTCTTGGACAACGTTTGAGTTTGGACTGAGTTCAGCTGAAAAGAAGGCCTCCTTGCCACCCGCGGCAAGAGGAGCGGCTGCAGGCACCTGTACACAACGCAAAACGAACGAGCTTACTTTCTTGGACAACGTTTGAGTTTGGACTGAGTTCAGCTGAAAAGAAGGCCTTCTTCCACCCGCGACAAGAGGAGCGGCTGCAGGCACCTGTACACAGCGCAAAAAGAACTGAGCTTATTTTTTTGGAAAACGTTTGAGTTTGGACTGAGTTCAGCTGAAATGAAGGCCTTCTTCCACCCGCGGCAAGAGGAGCGGCTGCAGGCATGTGTACACAGCGCAAAAAGAACCGAGCTTATCGTTCTTGGACAACGTTTGAGTTTGGACTGAGTTCAGCTGAAAAGAAGGCTTTCTTCCACCCGCGGCAAGAGGAGCGGCTGCAGGCACCTGTACACAGCGCAAAAAGAACGAGCTTATCGTTCTTGGACAACGTTTGAGTTTGGACTGAGTTCAGCTGAAAAGAAGGCCTCCTTGCCACCCGCGGCAAGAGGAGCGGCTGCAGGCACCTGTACACAGCGCAAAAAGAACGAGCTTATCGTTCTTGGACAACGTTTGAGTTTGGACTGAGTTCAGCTGAAAAGAAGGCCTCCTTGCCACCCGCGACAAGAGGAGCGGCTGCAGGCACGTGTACACAGTGGTAAAAGGGAAAGGGAGAAGGCCATGTTTGAGTTTGGTCCTCCAGCTGAAAAGGGCACTTGTAAACAGCGCAGAAAGAACGAGCTTATTTTCTTGGACAATGTTTGAGTTTGGTCCTCCAGTTGAAAAGGGAACCTGTACACAGCGCAAAAAGAACCGAGCTTATTTTTCTTGGACAACGTTTGATTTTAGTCCTCCAGCTGAAAAGGGCACCTGTACACAGCGCAAAAAGAACCGAGCTTATTTTTCTTGGACAATGTTTGATTTTGGTCCTCCAGCTGAAAAGGGCACCTGTACACAGCGCAAAAAGAACGAGCTTATTTTTCTTGGACAATGTTTGATTTTGGTCCTCCAGCTGAAAAGGGCACCTGTACACAGCGCAAAAAGAATGAGCTTATTTTCTTGGACAATGTTTGATTTTGGTCCTCCAGCTGAAAAGGGCACCTGTACACAGCGCAAAAAGAACGAGCTTAATTTTCTTGGACAATGTTTGATTTTGGTCCTCCAGCTGAAAAGGGCACCTGTACACAGCGCAAAAAGAACAAGCTGATTTTTCTTGGACAATGTTTAATTTTGGTCCTCCAGCTGAAAAGGGCACCTGTACACAGCGCAAAAAGAACGAGCTTATTTTTCTTGGACAATGTTTGATTTTGGTCCTCCAGCTGAAAAGGGCACCTGCATGTAGCTCCAAAGCAATACCCAGGCTTCAAGCATGGTGGAAATAGATAGGCTGCAACCTTTGGAGAGCAGGCACCTGCGTACAGCGCAAATAATAACACAGGAAGTCAATAGAGTGAAGTGCCTAGGGTTTATTGCCTGCTGAGGTTGGAACAGCTGGCAGGCACATGCGTACAGCAAAATAAAAAAGCAGGCGTGTGGTGCATTTTGGTGCGGTGCATTTTAACAGGAGTTAATTGCTTGCCTTCTAACTTCCTATGTCCTCCCAAGCCTTCATGTAACAAATATCGTGCCAATGCCCAGACTGGTGTCTCAGTCAAAAGGCAACTTTCCTACGAGCCTATGCGAAGGGCTTAGTGGAAAAACAGACACAATAGATTGCACATGTCAAGGCGTGCGTATTGTGCAAGGTTTGTACACGGTGTTCTACTGCACACAAATTGTGTATTTATGTAAACCACTTGTGTAGGCCAAATTGCTCAAGCCCACGCAGAATCAGACACGCATCTTGAACTCAGTCCTTGACATTTTGTCCGTACCGGGCTCGCCCTTTTAAGTACCGCAACTGACCGTGCCTATTACCATCATGGTTCCCTTCTTCATATAGGAGTACACTCGCATACACCTCCTCTGTCTGACACCATCATGGTTCCCTTCTTTAAACAGGAGTACACTTGAACGCACTATTTCTGTCTCTCACCATCATGGTTCCTTTCTTCAAGCAGAATTACACTCGCATACACCTTTTTTGTCTGTCACCATCATGGTTCCCTTCTTTAAACAGGAGTACACTTGAAAGCACTTTTTCTGTCTCTCACCATCATGGTTCCTTTCTTCAAACAGGATTACACTCGCATACACCTCCTCTGTCTGACACCATCATGGTTCCCTCTTTAAAACAGGAGTACACTTGAACGCACTATTTCTGTCTCTCACCATCATTGGTTCCTTTCTTCAAACAGGATTACACTCGCATACACCTTCTTTCCTGTCAACATCATGGTTCCCTTCTTCAAAAAGGAGTACACTCGCACACACCTTCTCCTTGATGGTCTTGGAAATCTTGTCTAAGGAGTCAGAGCCAAAGTGCACTTTCTGTAGACAGCAGAGGGCAAAGAAAAAGTGGAAATTGGTAGACAGCACCAATAGCACAGAAAAGGAATGACCGGTAAGCCTGCTTTTTCACCTACTGCCAATGTCTTCGTAAACATGCGCCAAATTATATAAAACGGTGGCAGAAATGAACAGCAATTGCTTCAGTCGCGACAAACAATCAAATATACCACGATAGATCTTCCTTGAATACAGCCAAGCCTTAAAGGTTGGGGATGCATGGGTAGAAACACAAATATTTACTAAACAGGAGAACAAGAAACACAGGTATTTTTTTACAGGAGAACAAGGTGTAAACAGGCGCTGTTGGGCTCGCAGGTTCCCTATAAGGCAAGAGGCAATGAAGAGCTTTTAAGCTGAACACACAAATGAGGCAATCCCTGCTTTCTGAAACTCTGTGGTGTGCAGTATTTCGAGATGCTCACAGAGATCATGATACGTGTACGGTGTATGGCCACAGTCGGTCCTGCCACAGCTCACCTGTGCTTGCTGGATCAGGTATGGGGTCTGGACACCTGCAGGTTTGAAACGAGACAGAACTGCTGAAGACAAAACCTTTGCAACATCTGGACACCTGTCATCTGGACACCTGTCATCTGGACACCTGCAGGTTTAAAACAAGACAGAACTGCTGAAGACAAAACCTTTGCAACATCTGGACACCTGTCATCTGGACACCTGCAGGTTTGAAACAAGACAAAACTGTTGAAGACCAAACCTTTGCATCATTTAGTATTTCATACATGAAAACAATGCGCAAGGATCATACGCAAGGATCATCTACAACACCCACACTCTGAAGCCTTTCAGAGACTGAATCTCGATTCTCAAAGAGTTAAGAAGCTTGCCTCCAAGCTTCATGTGCACTCTGTGAACTTTGCAACTCTCATCAGGAGCCGGTTTCAGGCCAAGCCTGCAACCCTCCTGATCCCCATTAAATTTTCCTTCCTTTTCACGGTGGAGAAGCTTTACGGTACTCAGTACCAAAGTGGCTCCTTTTCCTTATTTAATGTGGGGAGTGGTTTTCACTGCCTGCGTAGTTTTTTTCTTTTTTTCCCGCAATAATAAATTTGTCCCTTTTTTCCTGTTTCAAAAAATTGTTTAATGATCAAGTTGCTGAGCTCAACAACTGGATCATCAAACAATTCTGGAGAGCAGGATGATAGCCATTTCAGAGAAAAGGCCATTAAGGAAAGTGTCATAGGCATCTTTTCAATTGACCAGTATTGCAATTACATGAAACAGCTCGTGCAGCTCCCTCCTTTTCGCAGAGCTGTGCCAAACGCGCTTTTTCTGTCTCCTTGATTTGGGTTGAATGACAAATGAGCAACACATATGTGTTTGGTTGGCCAGAACCATATACATAAGGTGTACTGATATACGGTGTTTGGCAGGGAAATCACTAAATACGGTTATGTACGGTGTATATATATGGTTGCTGGCCAACCCTGCATACATGCAAAGTCAAAACAGATGGCCAGCAAGTCCTCAGCTTCAATCAGCATTGGCAGTAAAACAAAAGCGAGCTACTAAGCTTCTGATCCCCCGTATCTCCCTTTCAATTGACCAGGTTCCACCTTTTCAATTCAAGCAACATACAAGATACCACACCCAAAAGAAGGAAGATGAACCAGAGTGGTGATTAGGGAAGTAGCGAATAAGCTGTCAAAAGGAAAACAACTAGTCAGAGGATTAGGGCCACTTTTTTGCTCAAAGATGAGGGGCGCCGTGGTCTAACTTCTTTGTTTTTGATTCATAATCATCACACACACACTGGTGAATGCCAAGTCACAATGTTACCCACTTAACAACATGTCCACAACAAACCCAGAACTGAAAGGAACTGACATACTAATAATCTTCCCACTCAACATACCGTCCTGCCCACCTAAATGCCTTAGCTGCAAGTATGGCTGGAACTAAAAGCTCTCACAAGCAACCAACCTGCCCACTCAAACACGTCAGCTGCAAGCGTGGCCCAGTAGCGCAGGAAGAAATCAAAGGCTCCAGCAGCCAAACCAAGGGAGGCTCCCAAGCCGTAGTAGAAGAAGGACCTGTGTGTAAACATGGCAAGGTCGTTTTCATGCTACAAAGCTTGGTGGTCTGCATGTGTATTGCTGGTATACCCTGCCGGAGTAGGAGGAGGACCTGCCTGTGTAAGTGCCACATAAAGACGTGCTTAGCAAAAACCCTGCTGGTACGCATACATGCTGCCCAGTATTATATGCCCATGTGTGTGCTGAAGCCTGGAAAGGCACGTTGAGCAAAAACCTGTTTAAGCAAAGTAAGCGCAGGAAAGAGGAATGGCAGCAGTAAAAAAGGACTGTAGTCAGGGCCAGCCAGTTCAATGAACCAGCGCTCAGTTCATCAAACCTTCTTTTGCGCGTCGTTGTGGCACCCAGAGGAGGAAATCACTACTATGTAGGTATGGTTAGGGATCATTCCCTTACCCCTTTATCAGTTGGTTCCTGATGTTAAGCGTCCGTACGATTGGAGGAACTATCACATGAATGCCTAACACACACCAATCCATACTCAGGCCAATAATGCTGCAAGAAGGACTGTTGAATGTTTGAAACGAGTTGTTGATCAATGCTTCTATCTACTGCCCTATGCTTTCCCCCTCACTGTCACTCACGATGTCCAAGCCAGGGTGTTGTACGTTGCATTTTTGGACCAGTTCCACAAAGATCCTATCTGGTCGAGCGCTGGCTGGGCGAAGTCCTGGACGGCTGCAGTTGCACACAAAGGGTTGTAGCACCAGAGCAAATGTCAGTAATGGTGCGCGTTACGTTGTAAGCTGCTGCCGTTGAGATCATGCAGTAGTGCAAATTTGCGTGAGTGCGATGACGCATTGCCTTCATCATCAGGACTACAGAGATCACCACGTATAAACCAGCTCATGAGGGCACAACTTCAAGGTGAGGAGTACAGTTAATGAAGGAGTGATGTGTGTGGTGAGGCAAAGAGTGTGGAATATGAAACGCCCCCCTACCTTGCATTTTTCTGCGTTTAAGAAGAATATATATTGTGCGTTATTAATATTATTCTAATTTTAAGGGGCAACGGTACTGAAAAAGAAATGCTTGCCTCGTCTGGCCTCGTAATAATTTGCTAAGCCGGAAGGTGAAAATGTTTTGCCAGAAAGTTTAGTGGCACTTTGTGACGAACGGGGGAATTATCTCGGTAGGGGTTGGAGTGGGTCAAAAGGTGGTCGTCACAATCTGGTATGCAAAAAGTTGGTAAAATTTCGTATTCTTGCTTATTGGCGAATCGAGGCTGCCTCGGGGCCCTGAAATGAAATTTCGAACAAACTAGACAAATCAATTGAGATGCAGTGAATTTCCAGCATGGATATGAGGGGGATAATAAGCGCATTGCAGCAAGCGTTTGAGGAAGACAGGGGGAGCAGGAATTCTTATAAGAATCCAAGAATCGAAGAAGCTCTTGTTCAACTGAGCGCTGTGAGTCTATGGGCTGGTAATGTTTTGTTTGTGTGATGAGGTCTACTCTCTACTTCATCATCCACTGATTGCTGCTGCCAATGATTGTTCCTGCCATTTCTGCCAGGGCTTGCAACCCAGCGAGCACCTTGCTGCAATGCAACAGCAGCTGCTGCAGGTAGTACAGTCGGTAGTCCTCGACCGATATCCTTGCTCATCGTTGACACTTTCGTGCTTTGGTAAGTCTATGATTGGTACGGTGCATATATATGAATCTGGCCAAACCTACATATACATCCATACAGCTGCGCTATGTATATAAATCATCAACGGTGTCTCGCTGGGCAACAACTTTGTCCATGCATTCAACAGTATTTACGCATTGGATCCTGCCTACGCTTTTCCGACCGGTGCAAAATTGTGCAGGGTCAACGGTGTCTCGCTGTGCAATGAATCCTGCCTACGCTTTTTCGTCCGGTGCCCGCCCCAGCAGTGACCTTGACGTCGAGCTCGGAGGAAAGATCACCAGCCGTGAGAGGAAGAGCATGGTGAAGAGGGGCCGTGCAATCTGGAATGCACAAGAGGCGCCTAAGATGGAGTCACTCACAGGTAGATAGGTTAGACCGCCAGAATCACACATCCTATTAAGAAAAAGAAAAAGAAAAGAAAAAAATATGCAGGCAGTGAAAGCCACTCCCCACATTAATTAAGGGAAATGAGCCACTTTGGTACCGATTACCGTTAAGCTCCTCCACCGTACACTATGTACAATTGTACGGTGTGTAAACGGTGTTTTTAGGGAAATTCCATGGGTACCGTCATACGTGGTGTGTATACGGTGTTTTTAGGGAAATGCCATGAATACCGTCATACGTGGTGTGTGTACGGTGTTTTTAGGGAAATGCCATGGTATTATCATACGTGGTGTGTATACGGTGTTTTTAGGGAAATGCCATGGTTACCGTCATACGTGGTGTGTATACGGTACTGGGCAACCTTACTCACAGGGTTGGCACGGATACCGAACGGACTGAGTGCGGGGGCAGCAAAGGAAGCGCTCCGGCAGCAACCTGCTTGCGAGCAGGACTGCGTTTCTGTGGTGCGTGCGTTACTATTCTGTGTTACTGTTCTGTGTTACTGTTCTGTGTTACTGTTCTGTGTTATGCGTGTGTTACTGTTCTGTATAATGCGTGTGTTACTGTTCTGTGTTACTGTTCTGTGTTACTGTTCTGTTTTACTGTTCTGTGGTGCGTGTGTTACTTGGCCAGGCTTGTCTACGTTTGGTCGCGTGGTGGTGAGTGTGTGCTGCTTGGTCTGGCTCTGTGGTGTACCGTACGTGTGTGTGTGTGTGTGTGTGTGTGTCTGGGTGCTTGTGCAGGTATAAGGATACAAGCTTTTAGGTGCTTTCATATAAAATGTATGTGTGCATAGCTTCATCACAGCGGTCTGAACTCAAATTTCAACTTTCAGGTGCAATTCCTGCTGGCAACATAATCAGCTGTGCTACACAGAAAGCAGTATTATAACATTCTTATGTGCTCACAGGAGTGTCCCTTATAAACTGGCATAAATTCAGGATACACCCAACGCATATCTAATATCAGAATATCGCACTGCCTGCCACACTGCACGTCCTACTGCCCGCTTACTTTATTCTTTTCTTTTTTCAAATGTTTGCAGGCAACGCTGACAAAGGAGGAGCGTGTCTACACCCTGAAGGAGATGTTAAAACTGCTCAAAAAAAAAGGAGACTTTACTGGCTATGTGCAACCCGGCCAAAAACCTGTGCTCAGGTGCTTGTGTGCTCGTGCTTTAATAAGCGATGAGCAAGCGTGTTCTGCTGTCACTCTCACCGTGAATCAAATAAGTTCAACCCGCGCCTTATAGCTCCTACACGTGCATTCTACACACTACCTAGCACCCTATAGCTCCTACACGCGCATTCTATGCACTACCTAGGTGCCAACACTTCTGGCTGTCTGCATCAGATGCTTAAGCTGCAAGTCCTTTACTGAGCCAGGTCGCAAGACTGTCCTTTACTGAGCCAGGTCAAAAAACTGTGGGATACTCCGAAAAAAGTACTTTAAGAGCAACCTCCGTGTTTATGTCGAACAAAAGTGGTGTGCCTTGCCGCTTGCATTTTTTCTTTCCTTCCTCCTCTCTGCGTCGTACTTTCTCTTTTTGAGTGTGTGCGCGCGTGGGCAGCTGGAAGCACGACCGCTGATCAACCGATTGCACTATCTACACTCCAAACATGCTCTTCACTGTTATGGCTGGCACACAGGATGACCCAGCGAAGCACCTCCCATAAGATGGACGTCATTTGCAGATCGCTTGAAGGCAGTGCCACTGTGAAGCACCAGACTGTCGCTCTGCTGTGTGATGCTGTGCCACAGATACGGCAGCTGTACCTGATCGTATGTCCTTGCTTGTCTGAAGTATCTGCCTTGCGCATCCGATTGGATATTTGATCTGCTGTGTATACGTTGATCTGCTGTGTTTAGGGTTGATCTGCTGCGTTTACGTTGATCTGCTGTGTATACGGTGCCACAATTACCACGATATTTGATCTGCTGTGTATACGGTGCCACAATTACCACGATATTTGATCTGCTGTGTATACGGTGCCACAATTACCACGGTGTTTGATCTGCTGTGTATACGGTGCCACAATTACCACGGTATTTGATCTGCTGTGTATACGGTGGCACAATTACCACGATACTTGATCTGCTGTGTATACGGTGCCACAATTACCACGGTATTTGATCTGCTGTGTATACGGTGGCACAATTACCACGATACTTGATATGTTGTGTATAAGGTGCCACAATTACCACGATATTTGATCTGCTGTGTATAAGGTGCCACAATTACCACGATATTTGATCTGCTGTGTATACGGTGCCACAATTACCACGATATTTAATCTGCTGCGTATACGGTGCCACAACTACCACGGCAGTGCCCTGATCAGACCCTTTTTAACTAATAACTAGTTTCGTCACAAATAATAGAGGCGAGCCTGAATTTCTTGGGAACATCAGCCAAAATTTGCTCATCACAAGCCGCGTACATGGACAGGGAGTGATTTCTGCCCAGGCACCTTGTGCTATTTGAAGATCATGCATGCCTAGTGCTTGCATTGTGCGCACTTTCACTCCCAACATCTTCTATAGCACGTATCCTCACACACGCACACACACACACGCACACACACACACACACACACATTCTAATGCCTGTTCAGGTGAGGTCGTGGGCGGTTAAAAACGACCTGAACGACAACAAAAGGTGCACATTTGCCTCCTGGACTTTGCTCCTGATGGTAGGCATATCATCTGCTCTAAGCATCCCCACCTTTTTGTTAACATTCTGTCCGTTTCCCGTCTGTGCCGTCGTGCTTCTGAAAAGGTGCCTCACCAACAGCATCAAGAGCGTGACAGTGTTTGTGCCTTACATCAACCTGCCTTACAGTGTGCATGCGTTGCATCAATCAACAGTATCGAAATCGTGCCAGTGCGCAAGCGTTACATCAATCTACAGCGTCAAAAGTGTGGCAGTGTGCATGCCTTACATCAGCCCTACATCAATCAACAGCGTCATAAGTGTGACAGCGCGCGTGCCTGTAAGTGTGACAGCGCGCGTGCCTCGATGACCTGAGCAATCAAGTGCTTGTTGAGTGCCTGCCATGTATGTTACCTCTTCTTTGTTGGGTGTACTGCTTCTTTCTATCCTTCATCAAAATTCATCGCTCTTGTCCTGAACTGCTCGAGCAGGGACCCCCTAGGTCTATGTATAGGGTTGGTCAGAACCGTATATATACACCGTATATGACCGTATATTTGGTGATTTCCCTGCGAAAAATATATATATAAATGGTTCTGGCCAACCTTATCTATGTCATGTCTAAGTTACCTCGAGTACCTTTTGGTTTTCTCTCAGAACTTGCAACGATCCACAACTTTTGCAGGTCATTTTTGCCTTCCAGACCGTACCAAGCACAGGAGGGGCACCATTGTTACCTCCTGTGCGAGACTGTTTCAAACGCCACGCTGGTGATGCCGACCCTCCTCCGAGGCTTGCAGATGATGTCAGTTCCTTCACAGAGGACGAGCTAGGAGCAGCGCTGGCAAAAGCACGAGAGTGGTGAGAAAGTGTCATGACTACTTTGTACATCGAGTGTGACACTCTTCTGCAATGACTTATTGGTCAGGATAGAAAGCGATGGCACCACAAGTAGTAACACTTCCGTTTCAGAAAGGGCGCAGAAAATTGATATCATAGAGGAATGCAAAAACTCCAAGTTGGGATGATTCGAAAACATGATGGGATGATCCGTGGGCTAAAGTGAAGGTGATAAGTGTTGCATATCATACCGGCTTGCCTTGTTTTGGGTGTAGGTCAAACCAACGCCAACAGCAGCAGCAGCAGCAGCGGCTTCTGATGGAGCTCTTGCTGTGGTTCATCAAGCTGTGGCAGGGTGTCGTAAAGGAGTGGATGGTTGGAAACTGCAGGTGAGAGGCTGAGACATGCATAGAAAGTGTGCACATGCATTTCAAACTGTATCTCCGAGTCGTCTGTTTTTTTGCTGCTACGCTGTTAAGGGACAGTGTCACTTCCAACAACTGGGCAACTGTTCCACGAGCGCTTCCCTTTCTTTTTTTGGACAGTTTCAACTTCATTTGAAATGCCACAACCTGTATAAAATAGAATCATGTGCATTTCAAACCGTATCTCCGAGTCATCTGTTTTTTTGCTGCTACGCTGTAAAGGGACAGTGCCTTTTTTTTAACAACTGAGCAACTGTTCTACGAGCGCTTCCCTTTTTTTTTGCACAGTTTCAACTTCATTTGAAATATCTCTCCTGGCACAACCTAAAAAAATATGTTCACATTATGATGACCCTTCAAGCATTGATGAAGCAAACTAACAGATACCTACCTACCTACCTACCTACCTACCTACCTACCTACCTACCTACCTACCTACCTACCTACCTACCTACCTACCTACCTACCTACCT
>Ga0307947_1004472_pt1 | contig 10981 bp, 11 predicted proteins | sample OrgLakmetagen232_FD_201840 | JGI IMG/M metagenome (GOLD analysis project Ga0307947, IMG submission 201840) | Saline water microbial communities from Organic Lake, Antarctica - #232 | ecosystem: Environmental > Aquatic > Non-marine Saline and Alkaline > Saline | place: Antarctica: Organic Lake...
TAACACACACACAAACACACACACATACGCTTCAGTATACACACACACGCACACCTTTACACACACACTTTAGTATACACACACATAACACACACACGCACACATAATAACACACACACACACACACACCTCAGGTGACTGGCAGCAAGAAGGAGGCCAACGCAGTGGAGAGCCAGATGAAGAACATCGCTCGCCCAATGTACAGCAACCCCCCCCTACACGGAGCTCTGCTGGTCACCAAAATCTTACAGGACCCTGCCCTCAAGAACCTGTGGTACGATGTGAGTAACCTTACTGGGTGTCGTGTGTGTGTGTGTGCTTGCGTGCGTGCGTGCGTGCGTGTGTGTGTGTGTGTGTGTGTGTGTGTGTGTGTGTGGCGTATGTGCCAGATCGCTTAAGAAACATATGCAGCCTCTAAAAGGTGAATGAGTCAGGCAAGGAGCTCCTCTCATGTAAGGAGGTCCTCTTTTCAATGCAAGCTCCCCCCTGTTTTGCCGAGCCTCAACACTGTGCTTGGACATGTGCTTGCAACTAATGATACTAGGGTACTATCAAATATACTTGGACGAACCATTACGTAAATTGGTAAACTCACTGCCATGAAGTAACGACCGGAATATGTAAGGTTGCATTGCTCTTCGCGCCTCTGGGGGGCATCTGAGTGGAAGACTTGAACCGAGGACCTTGAGAGCTTCGATGTCAAATGTATAGGGTTGGCCAGAACCATATATATACGGTGTATATACGGTATTTTTGGCAGGAAAATCACCAAATATACGGTCATATATGGTGTGAATATAATATGGTTCTGGGCCAACCCTACAAATGCAGCGTAGTGGCCAAAATGGTTAACCGAATGAATGAGCGATAAGTAAATCGTACTTTACTTATGCATGTTACATAGTCACGGGTGTTAATGTTTGGGTGGCCATGGTCAAGCTTCGATACCAAACATGTTGCGTAGCGGCCAAAATGGTTAAGCAGATGAATTAGCGATAAATGAATCATACTTATGCATGTTACATAGTCACGGGTGTGAATGTTTTGGTGGCCATGGTCAAGCTTTGATACCAAATGTAGCTTAGCGGCCAAAATGGTTAACCGAATGAATGCTGAGCGGAAGACATGTGCTGAAAATATACTGGTGGTGGTGACGGTGATGGCCCATTGCAGCATCCTCGTGGATTTATATGCATACAGTGTGTACACAATTTTTTTGGCAGGGATATCACCAAATGTGCGGTCATCACCAAAAATATGCGGAGGAATGAAACGCTCAGTGATGCGCGGTGGCTTATTCAAAGTACATGCCTCTCTTGTTTTAAGCAGTGGTGGATATTTAAGCCCACCAATCAGGATTGGTATGAGCACCCAACAAATAACGCATCTTTTTTTGTCAGTCAGTTTGCATGACAGGTTAAGATGATGGCCTTAAGTACATGCCTCTCTTGTTTTAGGCAGTGGTGGATATTTAAGCCCACCGATCAGGATTTGTATGAGCACCACACAAATAGGGTTGACGTCCATTACTTTTTTTTTGGCGCCTCCTGCCACCGATCAGGATTTGTATGAGCACCCAACAAATGCCGCATCCCTTTTTTGTCAGTCAGTTTGCATGACAGGTTAAGATGATGGCCCACTGCAACCCATCCTTTATGCGTTTACTGCTTAGAGATGGCATTTGCTTTGTTAATCTCTCTTAACATGTCTTACAGGAGTTGGATACGATGGCCCACTGATTATCTCTATCGACTTTAAGAATTGATCCGGGCATACTGCAAGCATTGCATCCCTCTATCGTTTCTTTCTCAGAATATTATCACGATAACCCGCTGCACTATTTCTGTTCACTGGTGCTTGGAAACGTCAACATGATCGCCCGCTGCACTGTTTTTTTTCACTGGCATTAAAAACGACAGAGGCGTCAAACAAACATTCACTCTTTCGTTCGTTTGATTCACAGGAGGTCAAAAGATGATGGCCCACCGCTTCCTTTCCTTCTGCGCTCACTGCTGAGAGATGGCATTTGCTTTGATAATCAACGTTCGCTCCCTCGTTAGTTCGTTCGTTTCACAGGAGGTCTAGACTAGATGATGGCCCACCTCTTCCTTTCCTTCTGCACTCACTTCTGAGAGATGGCATTTGCTTTGTTAATCAACGTTCGCTCCTTCGTTCGTTCGTTCGTTTCACAGGAGGTTCAGATGATGGCCCACCACAACCTTTCCTTCTGCGCTCACTGCTGAGAGATGGCATTTGCTTTGTTAATCAACGTTCGCTCCTTCGTTCGTTCGTTCGTTTCACAGGAGGTCAAAATGATGGCCCACCGCAACCTTTTCTTCTGCGCTCACTCTGAGTTCTCATGGCATTTGCTTTGTTGATCAACGTTCGCTCCTTCGTTCGTTTCACAGGAGGTTAAGATGATGGCCCACCGCATCATCCTCATGCGCTCAGTGTTGAGGAAGAACCTGGAGGAGCTCAACACCCCTTGGCAATGGGTGAGCGTGCTTTGAGGATACGTTTCACAGGAATCTTGTTTATTTGCTTTTGTACGTTTTTGCAAAGCACACGCTAATTAGCAACTAGTTGAGGAAAACGTGTGAAAGGAGTCTTTTGTATGATGCTTTTATACATTTTTACAAAGCATGCGCTTGTTAGCATAAGTTGAGGAGAGCATGTGACAAATGTGTTTTCATGATGCTTATGGCCTAGATGCAAATTTCATGATGCTTATGGCAATTCATGATGCTTATGGCAAATGCTTATGGCAATGCTCATGATGCTATTATGGCAAATGCTTATGGCAATGCTCATGATGCTATTATGGCAATGCTCATGATGATTATGGCAAATGCTCATGATGCTTACGGCAAATGCTTATGGCAATGCTCATGATGCTATTATAGCAACGCTCATGATGCTCATGATGCTATTATGGCAAATGCTTATGGCAATGCTCATGATGCTATTATGGCAATGCTCATGATGCTCATGATGCTTATGGCAAATGCTTATGGCAATGCTCATGATGCTTATGGCAAATGCTTATGGCAATGCTCATGATGCTTATGGCAAATGCTTATGGCAATGCTCATGATGCTTATGGCAAATGCTTATGGCAATGCTCATGATGCTTATGGCAAATGCTTATGGCAATTCATGATGCTTATGGCTTATAGCAAATTTCATGATGCTTATGGCCTAGATGCAAAGCGTACCCCTTAGCCTGCCACTGGCCACTCATCCCCCCGCACAGACCCACATCACGGACCAGATCAACACATTTGCTTTCTTACATCTCGTATGATGATACATGGCCGACTGTCCCCCACTCCAGGGAACTTCAGCCCGTGCGGGCGCCGCACTTATAAATCAAATTTTGGTCTTGCCTGTAGGGCAAGGCCAAAATTTAAAAAGTTGACTCCGGGCGTCCCGGAGAAAAGCCAGTGGCCAGAGGCCACTGGCCGCGGGCTTCCCGCATTAAATTAAAATTCAATGTCCGGGCTGCCCGGAGAAAATGTAATGATGCTGACTTAATGGCTCCGGGCAAGAGAGGAAGGAAAGGAGGGAAGGAGGGGGAGGAAGGAAGGGTGCCTCCCCCACAGAAGGAGACTCCCAAGCTGGCTGACGTATGTAAGTGTTTCTTTGCTTGTGGTGCTTGTGGTGCTTGTGGTGCTGTGTGCTGGTGGTGATGAGCATGTCTCTTTTAGAGGATCGCACGCGGCGTGCCTCATGCAGCCTGCAGCAGGAGCACCAGCAGCAGCAGCAGCAGCAGCACCAGCACCAGCACCAGCAGCAGCAGGGAGAGCAGCAGCAGGGGGAGCAGGTTCAGTACCAGAGGAGGCAGCTGCAGCAGAACTAGAGGGGGAGGAGTTCCATGATGCTCTCGAGCAGGACGAGCCCCCCGCTCTAGCACCTGCTGCTGAGCCCTCGGCACCTCCTGCACCCGCTGCGGAGCCCCCAGCTCTTGCACCCGCTGCTGAGCCCCCATTTGCTCTAGCCCCTGGGCCTGCATCCCAATCGACCGCCTTGCCACTCGTGAGCCTTCGCGCGCATCTCTCTTTCCTTGACTGGGATACACCTGCGGAGTTTTCCCAACCATGTAAACCCAATTTCCTTGATTAATTGAGAACTCATTACCCCTTCCCCAAAAAATTTTTGACCCTTGTATAACCGCACATTTTGTGAAGTAATGTGCGGCGCAGCCGCACATTTCTTCACTATTTAGAAAATCAACTGAGGGCAACCCGCACAAAAAAAAAATTAGCTGAGGGCGAACCTTAGGTTTTTCAAACCCCCTGAAGTTCCCTGCCCCACTCGCCACTCACACCCCCGCACAGGCCCACATCACGGACCAGATCGGCATGTTTGCTTACTCCGGGATGACACCTGAGCACGTGGACAAGCTTGCCAAACAGCACAGCATCTACATGACCAAGTAAGAGAATGTGTGTGTGTGCCGGTGTGTGTGTGTGTGTCAGTGTGACGTGGACAAGCTGGCCCAGCAGCATAGCATCTACATGACCAAGTAAGAGAATGTGTGTGTGTGTGTGTGTGTGTGTGTGTGTGCAAGTTTGTGTGTCAGTGTGTCGTGGACAAGCTGGCCCAGCAGCACAGTATCCACATGACCAAGCAAGGGAGTGCGTGTGTGTGTGTGTACTCGTTTCAGTGTAAATATCACTGGCAGTTTATGCGAACAATTTGCCGCAATATTTGCAAAGTCCCGTTAAAACACAATAAGACACTTGATAATTGGCCAGGGATTGAGTGAAATTGAAATTTTAGCACTGCTCTACGCAGGGAAAGGCCGCATGATGCATCGACCCAGAAACTACGCATAGCACTTGGAGAGAAGCTGCACTGTCTATTTCAGGATGACCTATGTTATGTCAAATTAGTGTTACGTCAAATTAAAACGACCTATCATCGTCAACACCCATGCAAAAAATGCTGGTATGCAAACACACAAGTGTCAAACATATCATCACTTTGATTGCAACCACACAGGAACGGCCGCATCAGTATGGCTGGCGTCACATCAAAGAACGTGAACCGGCTGTCTGAAGCCATCGCCCATGTCATCTCTGAAAAGTAGTGGATTAGAGTTCAACGGCCATCTTGATTTTGGATATAAATTAGTGCTTATTTGCGTCCTTTTTTAAACTACAACAGGCCTGATGTGCACATTTTGATGTTTTCACAAAATACAAAATACTGACTGTGATCAATCCGTCTTTTAAGATTTCAGACATGTTAGCATGCCACGTGCTAAGAGTTTTGGCAACTCATCGAACTGAGCAAAAAAATTAAAGGTCGAATTAAGCAAAAACAGCCCATCAGCCAAACATTGAGCGAGCCTAAATCATAGAATGGCCGCAGTTACCCCCTTATTGTCTAGTAGTCAGATCGAGTCGCTCCTTGAATTCCTGGAGACAAGTCTTTGAGCAGCAGCGAGTTGGCAAATTAAAGTCATCATACCATGAATGTCTTCGGAAGGATGGTGCTGGACAAAGAAGCACACAAAAGCGGAAGAGATGGGCACAGAAAGAAAGGATCCGCAAGGATGGTGCTGGACAAAGAAGCACATAAAGCGGAAGAGATGGGCACAGAAAGAAAGGTTTCACAACAAATTCCCTTGTCTCCACCTCTACATGTCAAAGGTGCTGTGGCCAAGCCTCTCGTTTGTTCTCTGCACCAATTTAGTACACATTGCAGTTCACATTGCAGAGAGGAACCAAAGCCATGTTGTCTAGCATAAATGTTCCTTCACGATTCCCACCCATGAGGCTCATGAAGTGGCGTCCATCAAAGTCAGAAGGGCTCTTCTGTGCTTGTGTTTGAGCACAGCTTTTTGATGCACTGGCGCCCTTGATTTATATGTCAAGCAAAGTCATTTGTGGCAGAACAGGAGTGCTAGTTGCATCCTACTTTAAATTACAGTCACGCCAGGAGGCTCCGCCAGAAAGCATAACTTTTGGACGGCACGTGTCAAATCGATTAAAAATTATTAGGTTTTTGGACCCCCCCTCCAAAGGTTAACTGGGTCACTTATACGATATTTTATATATATCATCGGAATCCTCAGCTCAAACCCAGTCGATTGGCACCCTTTTTGAGCAAATTGGGTTAAGGGGAGGGGGGTTGTGGACATGTCCAAAAGTCAGAGGCACACGTGCTCGGGTGCAGGCAGCGGGGTGAGTCACGCCAATGAAGCAGCAATTAGTCTTAAACTTACAGGATTGTGCCAGCATGCGGTGGTCAGTGGAATTCTGAAGAATTGGAAGCAATGTGGGACTGTGCAAGCCAGTTATGGGTGCCTGGTAGTTCACGTGTTCATGGGCGTCCATATCTCAGTGTTTGCCCCAGATCTCTGCAACACTTCAGTTTCAGATGTTGATGAGTATGCAGATGGATGCCTGCTTAGAAAAGGAGCAGATTGGTACCCTTTTGTCCGGATGGGGGCACCGGAAGGGGGGTTTGGGGAGGGGGGGGGCCCTCAGGGGTGTCCACCCCAAAAAGTAAACGTGCCATCCCAGAAAAAAAACAGCCTTGTCAGATCAAATTACGGTCACTGCAAAGTATAAGACTCAGCACATCTACTGATCCTGGTCACGCTTACAAATAACGCATGATTGTACATCGTAGCAACTGGTACGGGAAAGAGACAGATGAGCCAACAGACTTTCCCACAGGCTTGCCAATGAAGCTAGGTAGATGGAATATATGGGGGAGGGTTTTCCACCCTAACGGGCCTAAATATGGATGAATGGGGGTGGGCATCAATGCTAATGTGGATAATATGACCTCATTTCTGCAGAGCACTTTGTTATGTGGCATCAGGGCACTCATTCCCTACAATTCCAGCATGAGCTTTAACCTCCCGCCCCTCAGCACCGTTCTCCTCAGCCAGGCATCAGCTTGACAGGCTGCGCATGCCCCCGCCCTCTAAACCAGCCAAGCCAGCAGCATCAGTCGAGCCCGCAACACCAGTCAAGCCAGCAGCACCAGCCAGCCGGCAGCATCAGTCAAGCCAGCGGCACCAGCCAAGCCAGCAGCAGCAGCATCAGTGTGTGTATCGATGTCATCCTCAATTTACAGCACGCACAGCATGCTGTCCAGAAAAGCTTGTATATAGCTGCGTTGGATACTTAGTACACATGTAACCCCATGTTTTCGGCCCCCAGGAATGTGTGTGTGTGTATATGTGTGTTTGGGGTCTGTTTTGACTGGTTTTACTTCTGAAATGCCATTTTTTCACCCTTTTACAGCCTTACACCACTGCACTAGATTAAAAAGCAGCTCTCACACCCGAATCTCCATTGCCACCACATCCAAGGAGATGTCTTCAATCCATTGCTAAAGCAATCCGCCAATCACCATTGCCTATCCACTTCTTCAAAGTAAAGTCCCATGCCGGTATTATCGGTTATGAGCATGCCGACGCCCTTGCTAAAAAGTCAGCCACCACCTACTCTGACCTTGCAGACACCTTCATCAGAACAGCAAGCCCTGAGGGAAATCCCTTCTACAACATACACTGGCTTGCAAAAGGAGACATAGAAAACCAAACACAAATTATACCCATACCACAAACATGCCCCATTCTCCTCCCCCAAAGCTTTGGTACCTACCAAACCACTGTGACGCCCTTCAAGCACATATGCATCTTCTCCATAAACTGGGAAATACTAAAACTGAATTGAAGTACCATGCGTACTACCAGACCCTCATAAAGGACAGCATTGCCATTGGAGCCACTAGCAATGCATGCTTACCTAACATCATCCGATGTCCCCTTTAAGACCAAATGTATCATTATGAAATACAGAACAGGCACCCTTTACAGTCAAAAACATGCGGTATTGTTCAAACTCTCAACAAGTCAAACTTGCCCCCTCTGCCCACAAGTAGACAGTGCCCTGCACATCCTTTCTGGGTGCCAACACATGCAAATAAGGAACATGATCACCGAAAGACACAACTTAGCATGCCGCATAATCTTTTTAGCTATCAGCAATACAGGCTCCTTAGGATCATGCATTGTCTCCATGGATATATAGGCAGCAACGAATGGATGACCATGCAAAATCTCCAGATTCCTGAAACAGCTGAAAGTAGAATTAGAACTATTCCCAAATGGCTCTTCCCACCCCGCTTCTCAGATAAAGACAGATTTACCTCCAGCTGCCCAGATTTTGTGCTGGTTACTCCAACCTCTGCAAAAACACGAAAACAACAAACTAATGTAGGGGGGTGGGTTCTTTAAAGTGGCAGGGGGAAATTGAGGGAGACTGGGAGCACCCCAGCAGCACCGTCAGCCACCAGTACAGCCACCAACCCCAGACAGCACCGACCTAAAGACCTTAGCGAATCTCGGCGTGACATCCACCTCCTCGTCGAGATCAAGTACTGTGAGGACACCAGACCTCAGAACCAGCTGAATGCCGCAAAGGAACAGCACAAAGACCTTTGCAACATTCTCCAAGGAGCCTCCGTTACTCTCCACATCATCCTTTTGGGTGTGGGCGGCACCATCTACAACACCCACACCCTGAGGCCTTTAAAGGAACTGGGTCTTAATTCTCAAAGAGTTAAGAAGCATGCCTCCAAGCTCCATGTGCAGAACTCTGTGAACTTCGCTGCTAAACTTGTCCATACCAGACGTGCCCTTTCCAGCCCTGTTATCAACTCTCATCAGGAGTCGGTTTCAGGCCAAGCCTGCAACCCTCCTGATCCCCATTGATTTTTCCTTTCCTTTTCACGGTGGAGGAGCTTTACAGTACTCGGTACCAAAGTGGCTCCTTTTCCTTAATTAATGTGGGGAGTGGCTTTCACTGCCTGCGTAGTTTTTCCTTTTTCCACAGGCCGATCACTGACAGCCGAACAGTCTGGCTGAAGGTCCCACCATGTAAATCTAAATCTTTACCTAATACCTAAATCTAGGTGCCAAGAGATATCAGAGACCATGTGTAAAATTGAGACTACTAAGCGTCAGTGAGTTATCAAAGTGGTTGATAGGCGAAAGTAATCAGTGCCCACAAAAAAGCTGACATGTATAAATACATCAGAAAAAAACAACAGCAGCCAATCCGTCAATCATGTTGGTCACCCCCTGTTCTAGCTGTGTATATCATCAACATAGTATATGCACGCACTAGGGTCTTGAACATCAACATATTAGGTCACTAGTTTAGATGAATTTTGCGCCTCGTCAAAGTACACAACACAAACATTTGAACCCCCAAGCCTTACGGCATCTTCGGCAAGAAAGCAAGTCTAATTCAACACAAGGTCTCACTCATGCCGATCGTGTCTATGGATCAGCGAAGCTAAATCACAAATCGATCTGTCTTTAACAAAATCCACACGAAATTCTCGTGGGAGTTTAACTTTGTAGATTAAACAGTAAAATCTACTTGCTCGCACCAACCCTGCTAGACTCCGAAATGCCACTCCCTCCTTCACTTCTGCTGCCCTCTCATTCCTCACTATATTCCCCCTTGCTTCCGATGTCTTTTGGTCACAGCTTCCGATGTCTTTTGGTCTCTGATGCTTCCGATGTCTTTTGCTTCCGATGTCTTTTGGTCACTGATGCTTCCGATGTCTTTTGGTCACAGCTCTGCGCACAGCCTGCAAAGAAGGATAGACAGAATGAGTGGTGACTTTTGCTCTTTTGCCAAAGGTCAATCAAACAGGGGTATGTGTACAAGTACGCGTGTGTGTGTGTGTGCGTGCGTGCATGTGTGTGTGTGTGTGTGTGTGTGTGTGTGTGAAGCACAGTCTTTCACACAATGTGCTATATGTCTTCCTTTATATATAGTGAGTCTAGGAATAATGTCGACCAGACTTGTATGCACATACTTTGCAAACGATCACAAATGTTGTATGCACATACATTGCAAATGACCATAAATGTTGTATGCACATACATTGCAAATGAACATGTGTTGGAGCTATCATTGCTATCAATGTATTTGACCGTGTATTAAAGTTATCATTGCTATAACAGCTCCATACACACACAGAAAAAACTACGAGGTCCTGTACAGACCCATATGTGTTGTACTTGACCTCTTGACATATGGTAAAAGCACGCTTGATGTTACAATGCATTTGTGTGTACTTGACAGCACAGTGTGTTTGTGTGTACTAAATAACACAATGCAACTGCATTACACACACACTCTCTCACACACACACACACACACACACACACACACACACACATGATATCACAATGCAACTGAAACACAGACGGAAGCACACTCAAACAAACCTCCAGATGCGAGGGCTGGGGAGCTATCCTCATGCCTGACATAGAGTCTGCTGCGAGTGCTGCCTTCTGCCGTGCAGTGAATCCCCTTAGTGCCTGTGCGTAAATGAAGATGGAGGGGCGGGGGATGCGACACGAGCCTTTTGAGAGATAGCCTAAGGAAATGAACAAACACAGTATGAGGTAGCACTGGCAAGTGCTGCCCTCTGTCCTGCAAGGAGTCCCCTTAGCGCCTGTGCGTAAATGAAGATGGAGGGGCGGGGGATGCGACACGAGCCTTTTGAGCGATAGCCTGAGGAAATGAACAAACACGGTATGAGGTAGCACTGGCAAGTGCTGCCCTCTGTCCTGCAATGAGGCCCCTTAGCGCCCATTAGAGTATCATGTTTTGGACGCTTGGCCTGCTTGGTTGGGCAGCAGTTCGTTCAAGAGCGAACAGCAGTGAAAATGGTTGGTCAAAATCAACTGATTTTGATCCGAAGATTTTGATTTGATATTGATCCGAAGTCAACACCAATAATCTCAAGAATCCCTTTGGTGCTACACCTTAGAATGAGCTAGCGATCATGAAGGATCCCACCTTATGCTACGCATGCAAACTACTCTTTGCATCTCTCTTTGCATTCTCTTTGCTGCAGCGTGCAGAAGACCCCCAGAACTTACAGGCAAGTGAGTAGGGTTGGCCAAAACCGTATATATACACCGTATATG
>Ga0307947_1004474_pt1 | contig 10979 bp, 13 predicted proteins | sample OrgLakmetagen232_FD_201840 | JGI IMG/M metagenome (GOLD analysis project Ga0307947, IMG submission 201840) | Saline water microbial communities from Organic Lake, Antarctica - #232 | ecosystem: Environmental > Aquatic > Non-marine Saline and Alkaline > Saline | place: Antarctica: Organic Lake...
CCCCCCCCACACACACACACACGCACACACACGCACACACACGCACACACACACACACACACGTATGTACCTGTGATGCTTCCAACTGCGCCGCTTGCTCGATTTCAAACGCTGCCTTCGCCTCTGCTGCCTTCTCTTCAGCATCAGCTGCAGCAAGCGCCAGAGCCGCCTTCCTTGCTTCTTGCGCTCCACGCATCTGAGCAGCACTCTCTGCAGCGGCCTGTGCCTCTGCAGCCGCTGTTCTCGATGCAGCCTGCATACAAAAGTGTGTGTGTGCGTTTGCCTGTCTGTGTGTGTGCATGTGTATGTGCGTGTGTGTGTGTGTGCGTCTGTGTGTGCGTGTATATGTGTGTGTGTTTGTGTGTCTGCGTGTGTGTGTGGGTGTATGTGTGTGTGTGTGTGTGTGTGTGTAAGTGTGCTAAAACATACTTGCACCTACATCACCTGCATTGCCTGCACTCGTGCGGCTTTTTCTTGCACCAATGCTCTGGCTTCTGACACAGCAATCTGTGCAGCCTCCTCAGCCGCACGCATCTTGTCTGCGTACGCAACAGCTGCTTTTGCTTCGGCAGCTGCTGCCTCGGCCGCCTGGGCTGCTTCTTGTATTGCCTGCATTTGGGCCTCTTCTGCTGCCTGCACACACACACACACACATTTTGCGTTGCAAGAGTCAGAGTAAGAACCAATGAGATATGAGTAAGTGCATGTGAGGCTGCATGCTTGCACACACACACACATACACACACTTTGCATTGCAAGAGTGAATGTAGAAGCGTAGGAGAATGAGCAAGAGACGACGAAAGGTGTTGAACTAAGTTCAAAATACATTTATTTTTATAGTCTGCGACTTTCAAGATTTCCCTATTTGTTCTAGACCTTCAAGATTATATATGAGTCTAAAAGGTAAACCCAAAGAAACTCTTTGTAGGATTACTATTCTACTTCAAAAAGCTAATAGAGCTATAAAACAATGTACTAAATACAATTTGCAGAACTGTCTAAACTGAGGCACGATTCTTTTAAAGGAATTAAAAAACATTTCTTCTAGGACTTACACAGGTCGATCTCGATGCCTTGAGAGCCCATCATAACATGAGCAAATAACCAATAAAAAGAGTAATAGCATTAATTAGGGGAGGACCCTTCACGAGATGTTGTCAAAATCCGAGTTGGACAACAACAGTGACAACAGTGACAACAGGGACAACAGCTACAGCGACAACAGTGACAACAGTGACAACAGTGACAACAGTGACAACAACATTGACAACAACATTGACAACAGTGACAACAGTGACAACAGCGACAACAACAGTGTCAACAACAGTGACAACAGTGACAACAGTGACAACAGTGACAACAGGCACAACAGTGACAACAACAGTGACAACAGGGACAACAGTGACAACAGCTACAACGACGAGAGCTGCCGACCAAGGCTGTGCATCGCAGTCCTGAAAATAGGCGACACAGGTTGCTTTCACAAATATCTATGATCCTCGCAGATTTATAGGGTTGGCCAGAACCATTTATATTTATGGTGCACTTATGGTGTATACTTGTTCGGTATTCTTGGTAGGGAAATCAACGAATATAAGGTCATTTACGGTGTGTATACATATATTCGTTCTGGCCATATATTATATTATATTCGTTTTGGCCATATATATATTATATATATTCGTTCTGGCCATATATATATGTGGCCATATATATATTCGTTCTGGCCATATATCTGGCCATATATATATTTGTTCTGGCCAAACCTACAAATTGACCTCGGCTCAATTTGCAAACCCTGACATCATTTTTACTCGCACTCTTCCTGGCTCCCCGCACATCACTATTATCACGAGGGCTGACGGATTTCTGCTTCAATACACTTGGGAACACTGGGACAGGGTTGGCCAGAACCGTATATGTATGCCGCATATGACCGTATATTTGGTAGTTTCCCTGCCAATAAGACCATATATACACCGTGTATATATATATGGCTCTGGCCAACCCTAATCATATCACAACTGTACCTCAGCACACTCAAAGGGAGAGGACTTCAAAGTGTTTTTGCAGCCTTGGTCCACACATTTTTATAAACAGCTCCAAACACACACACACACTCCAGCACACACAGAACGAATGAGGGTTCTTTCGACGTAGAAGTGTTTCATGTTGTGGTCCACACATCCCCCCCAGAGGAATACTCTAAGCCTCGACCGAACAGAAATGTAGCGCCAATCACAACAGGACCAAAACTACAGCCGCTCATTTCACCGGTTTCTGCTTCCCTTCTCCATTCTTTTTATTCCTTGGAGAACACAACTCTCTCTTGAGCATACCCAACCCACCTTGGCTTCCCGTGCTGCTTGCTCCTGCGCTTCTTTTTCAGCAGCTGCTTTTGCCTTTGCTGCTTCTTGTGCTGCTCTCTCTTGCTCGGCAGCCCTCTTCTCTGCTGCTGCTTGTCGTTCCTCAGCTGCCTTTTTCTCCTCAGCGGCCTTCTTCTCTGCTGCTGCTTGTCGTTCCTCAGCTGCCTTTTTCTCCTCAGCGGCCTTCTTTTCTGCTGCTGCTCGCCTTTCCTCAGCTGCCTTTTTCTCTTCAGCGGCCTTCTTTTCTGCTGCTGCTTGCCTTTCTGCTGCTGCTCGCCTCTCCTCAGCTGCCTTCTTTTCTGCTGCTGCTTGCCTTTCTGCTGCTGCTTGCCTTTCTGCTGCTGCCTTCTTCTCTTCAGCGGCCTTCTTCTCTGCTGCTGCTTGTCGTTCCTCAGCTGCCTTTTTCTCCTCAGCGGCCTTCTTCTCTGCTGCTGCTCGCCTTTCTGCTGCTGCTCGCCTTTCCTCAGCTGCCTTCTTTTCTGCTGCCGCTCGCCTTTCGTCAGCCGCCTGTAGTTAAATTGTATTTTGTTTTGGGCCCAGAATAAGTGCAGAGGAAGTCTTCGAACTGGTGTTAAAATGAAAATCAAGTATGCATCTCGGTTTCCCGGGCTGAAGACGTTGCATGCACACCTCTTACACACACATACATACGCACACACTGCACACGCACACATGCACACACACACACACACGCATGCACACACAGCACACTCACAGCGTAACAAACAGGGAGAACGAAATATGCAGGCCGTAAAAAAAACTTGCGTCACCAACAAAACTGTACTTACCTTCTTTTTCTGAGCGGCCTTCTCCTCTCTCGTTCGTGCTTCTTCCTCCTTTGCTGTTCTCTCTGCTGCAGCCTTAACATCCGTAGCCTCCTGAACCTGAGCTGCTTCTTTCCCTGCTGGAGTAGAGCTGCCGGTGCCGCCTCTTTGGGACGCATCCTCTTGAACTCTCTGCTGCTGCTGCTGCTGCTGCTGCTGCTGCTGCTGGGGCGCTTGCTGCCGCTGAGTGGTGGCGGAATGTAGGAAGCCCTGACCCAACGCTGCAAGGATCACCAGCGCAGCCAAGGCTGTTGCGGCTGCTGAAACCTTGCCCAAGGGCCCCATGCGTTCCATCATAGACTCTAATGCCCCTGGCTGCTGCTGCTGCTGCTGCTGGCCTTGGTCCAGCTGCTGGTCTGAGCTTGCTGGGGGCTGAGGCACCTGGCACATGGTGTATGTGTGTGTGAGTGTGTGTGCGTGTACGTGTGTGTTTGTGTGTGTGCGTGTGCGTGTGGTATGCGTGGTGTGTGTGTGTGTGTGTGTGTGTGTGCGTGTGCGTGTGGTATGCGTGGTGTGTGTGTGTGTGTGTGTGTGTGTGTGTGTGTGCGTGTATCAACATTGCTCTCCAACTCAAGTATTCATGTATACATGTATCTTTAATGTACTTAATAAATAACTAAGTACTTGATGTATTTTCATGTAAAGCGTTAACCGTTGCAAAATGTAACTTAAAAATGTTGAGGGGTGGTGCGCGTGCACACACACACACACACACGCACACGCACACGCACACGCACACACACATGAGGAAGAGAGTGAGAGAGAGAGAGAAAGAGAGAGAGACAGAGAGAGAGAGAGATGAGATGATGTGAATGCTTGCGAATGTAGTGGAGCACGTTCGTGAAAGCTTACCAAAAATGGCATGAACACCAAGGGTGCTTGTACGATTTTTTTGCTTGTGTGTGCACACTTAAATATGTGAGCTGCAATGGCCAAGAAAAGAGCCATAGCGTAGCAGATAGAGAAAAGATAAATAGAGTAGCAGATAGAGTAGCCGACTGCTCGTGGGTGAGTAACTCCTGTATGCACTCAAACACAAAAATGCACACACACAATCACAAACATGCACGCACAATGCACACGCGCACACACGTATGCACGCACACACATACACGCACACATACATACAATCACACACACACACACACGTATGCACGCACACGAACATACATGCACACACTCACACGTATGCACGCACACGCAAATGCACACATCAATACACACATACACGCACACGCACAGCTACCTGATTTCTAGGTGCTGTGGGTGGATCATAGTCAAGGAAGAACTCCTCTGTCCCACAAAGCCCACCCTGCTCTGATGTTGTATCTGATGATTGAGATGGCTGCTCTAATTGCGATGCTCCATCGACAGAGGGTGCAATGTCCTCTTGTTGCTGTGGTTGTGGTGGGAGAGGGGGGGATGGTGGAGGCGGCGGTGGTTGTGCTGTAGGGCGCGACGTGGGGTTCATGGGGTACGCACTGCTGAAGCGCTCAGGGGACCTTCTTCTGACCTGTGTGTTTAGTGTTGTGCGTGTGTGGGTTGTGTGGGTATGGTTGAGTGTGTTCAAGTGCGTGTGTGTGTGTTTGCATATGTCATATGTGCATGTAGGTGTGTGCATGCGTGTGTGCATGCGTGTGTGGATGAGTGTGTGTGCGTGTGTGTGTGAGTGTGTGTGTGTGCGTGTGTGTGTGTGTGTGTGGATGAGTGTGTGTGTGCGTGTGTGTGTACGCATGCTTGTGTGTATGTGCGTGTGCTTCAGCATGTGTGTGTGTGTGTGTTCCACTCTTGACGTCACTCAGAGGGCCTCTGCCCTGAGAGTGCTACCTTTGTGCTGTCACTGAATAACACACACACACACACCATCACGAAACAGGCAGTTCTCAACTCTGCCATGATCTTGTTCTCATTCTGCACCTATCCTAAATACATGTATGTGATCTCATACCCATTTTATTTTCTAATGTTTTTCCAATTCCCATTGAGCACTGCACTTTATCCTCAACCGTCTCTGCTGGCTGCAGCGCTCACCTTCGCTATGCTTGCATCCCCCTCCTGCACCCGCCCAGCCTGGACACATTTACATTATGTGTTGGTTTTTTCACATGCAAGTTTTGCATCAACAGTTAATGCAACAAAAGTTTTTGTAACAGCAGTTCATGCAATCTATGTTGTTTTGTCCTGTTTGCAGCGCTTTGGTCCTTGACTGCCTCCACCTTGCTCATATGACGACCCTACTTGTGGCTAAACTAACATTCTGCTCGTATGACTTAACCACCCTGCTCTTAAGGTCACACACACACACACACATATACGCACACACTATTAAAGTTACACACTAATACACACATACACACACACAACCACACACAAAACCACAAGGTCACAAACACAGTCATTTACAATTACACACACAGCCAAACACACATCCTGCTCTTGCTGCAACCCTCACCTTTGCCATGATCTCATTGTCTTCCTGCTCTCGTCCAGCTTGCATCGCTTCAACCCTCGCCAGCACCGACCGGAGCACCAAATTCACGGGCTCTTGCTTGGGGTTGCCAAACTCTGTGCGTGCACAGGTGAAACGTTGCAGGTGACACGTTAAAGAATTAGTGCTGACTCAGTCCAGTGTCCTGGAATGTAGCAAGCTTGGGGTTGCCACACTCTGTGCGTGCACAGGTGACACGTGTGCAGGTGGCACGTTAGAGAATCAGTGCTGACTCAGTCCAGTGTCCTGGAATGTAGCAAGCTTGGGGTTGCCAAACTCTGTGCGTGCACAGGTGAAACGTGTGCAGGTGACACGTTAAGAATCAGTGCTGACTCAGTCCAGTGTACTGGAATGCAGCAAGCTTGCGGTTGCCACACTCTGCGCGTGCACAGGTGACACGTTGCAGGTGACACGTGTGCACAGGTGACACGTTAAAGAATCAGTGCTGACTCAGTCCAGTGTCCTGGAATGTAGCAAACGATTGATCTTCTTTTGCCATCACTGACTCAGTCCAGTGTACAGGAGCGCAGCAAACGATTGATCTCCTTTTGCCATCACTGACTCATATGCCAGTGTACAGGAGCGCAGCAAATGATTGATCTCCTTTTGCCATCACTAACTCATATGCCAGTGTACAGGAGCGCAGCAAACGATTGATCTCCTTTTGCCATCACTAACTCAGTCCAGTGTACAGGAGCGCAGCAAACGATTGATCTCCTTTTGCCGTCACTGACTCAAATGCCATTGTTCAGGAGCGCAGCAAATGATTGATCTCCTTTTGCCATCACTGACGCATGCCAGTGTACAGGAGCGCAGCAAATGATTGATCTCCTTTTGCCATCACTGACGCATGCCAGTGTACAGGAGCGCAGCAAACGATTGATCTCCTTTTGCCGTCACTGACTCAAATGCCATTGTTCAGGAGCGCAGCAAATGATTGATCTCCTTTTGCCATCACTGACGCATGCCAGTGTACAGGAGCGCAGCAAATGATTGATCTCCTTTTGCCATCACTGACTGAAGCATCTGGACCCAAGGGCTCCTACTCAGGATGTTGTCATAATGATATGTAGATGCAAATAATGCAGCGATCAGGGTTCTGCATTACCGACTAGTCCATGCTCTTTGCACACATGAGGCATATAAACAAAAAATTAGTGCTTGCACTCATGAGGGTATTTAAAAATAAATATTGGTGCTTGCGCTCACCATACACATGAGGTTTTATCAACAAAATATTAGTGCTTGCACTTAACATACACATGAGGCACATAAACAAAATTTTGATGCTTGCACTCATCATACAAATGAGGATTTATAAACAAAATATTGGTGCTTGCACTCAGCATACACATGAGGCTAATAAACAAGATATTGGAGCTTGCACTCAACATAACATGAGGCATATACACAAAATATTGGTGCTTGCACTCAACATACACATGAGGCTAATAAACAAGATATTGGTGCTTGCACTCATCATATGCATGAGGTTTTATAAACAAAATATTGGTGCTTGCACTCAACATACACATGAGGTTTTATAAATAAAATATCGGGGCTTGCACTCATCACACACATAAGGTTTTATAAACATAATTTTAGTGCTTGCACTCATCGTACACATGAGACATATAAACAAACTATTGGTTCCTGCACTTACCACGTGCGAAGCCGATTCATGAGATATTGGTGCATGTACATAGCACAAATTCCTGTCTTTAACGTACTCTCAGCGTGTTCCAGTGGAGTCCTACTAATCACAAACACACACACACACACACAAACACACACACACACAGCCTGCCCCCTCTCACATACCCGCCATCAACTCCTCCTGTGGTCTAGTGAGTACCACAACTGTAAAATACACAACTGTGTAAAATACTCAACTGTGCAAAATAAGCTCATGTAAAAGAAGTAAAATAAACTCATGCAAAATAAAACCGTGTAAAATAAGCTTTGTGTAAAATAAACTCATGTAAAATTATGTCGTGTAACAAACTCATGTTATCGTTTCCATGTCAGATGTGTAGGGTCAGCCAGAACCGTGTATATATACACACACACCGTGTATGGCCGTATATTTGGTGGTTTCCCTGCCAAATATACTTAGAGTCGTTTTTTCTGTGCGTTTTTCGGTGACAAGGTGCTCCAAGATTTTGTGAGTGGATAAGTTCACGTCCACTTTATGCACATAAATACAAATATGGTCCTGGAAAACCCTACAGATGTGTGCTCTTTTGGTAGCCGTAAGCAGTCCACGTTGCTGCTCGAAATAGAGCAAGCAGCCCACGCGCGTACACACATTCCCACATGACCGCTGACTGAAGCAATCATACCCCTGGGGACGCCTCCAGGGGTTCCCCTTATCGGTTTTCAGCAAGCAGCCAGTAGCACTGCCCAACCACAGAGCTCGCACTGGGTGTGCACATGCGCATATATATATATATATATATATGGTTGGCCAGACCCGTATATATACACCGTGTATGACCGTATATTTGGTGATTTCCCTGCCAAAATTACCGTATATATACACCGTATATGACCGTGTATTTGGTGATTTCCCTGCCAAAAATACCGTATATACACCGTATATATAGGGTACTGGCCAACCCTACATATATATGCCTGTGAAGCAAAGAATGTTGTGTCTATAAGAGGGTTTGTGTTGTGGACCCCGAGTTTTCACCAGTGTTGTGCACCTGACGCTTGACGGCGTCAATGGTAAAAGACGCTGACGGCGTAATTTATGTCAAATTGACGGTGAAATAATAAATTACGCCGTCAATCGTCAGAGTTTAGTGACGGTAACGCCGTTATTTACGATCGTTATTTACGGTGCCATTTTTGAATGACGCCGTATGTGCACAACACTGGAAGCAATACACAAAAAGCCAGAAATTTAGGCGGGCGGAGCCCTTCTATTCGCATGGCATCTGGATTTGTGTTGTGGACCCAGAGTCATCACAGAGACAGAAAACACACCAAAACTGGAACATTACACGATGGGGAAAACACCAAACCGAAAAACCACCAACCACCTGAACACCAGCTGTTAACCGCCTGAGCTCCAATCTGTTTGATTACGACTCACCACACACCCTCCTTTCCTCCCTCCTATTTGACGCTAATGGTTAATTTTGCACCAAATTTGCTTTTCTCTGAGACATTCACAGCATCAACCCTGATGCGTCTCCTTTCTGGAGAGAGGCATGCATTGTATTTATCAGGGATGGGTGATAAAATTTTCAGAGACGTTTATTACGTTGAATACGATGTTAGAATACCAAGTAATTGTATGATTAGTGTTGGCCAGAAAAGTATATATACGTATATATACACCGTATGTTTGGTGATTTCCAAGCCAAAAACACCGTATGTACACCGTATATATATGGTTCTGGCCAACCCTATGTATGATATAAAAACTCATAATAGCCATCAATGGTATTCATTCTTGGCAGCACCTGTGCAAATTACATCATAAGTCCTTATTTCCAGCATATGCACATGTGCAGACACACACACACACACACACACACACACTTCAGTGGTAGGCCCACCTGCGAGCATGTCTCCCCCTCCTTCCTCTTCCTGTCGCTTTAATGCACCCATTCCCAACAGAACCTGTGTGTGTGTTTGTTTGTGTATGTGTGTGTATGTGTGTGATGTGTGTGCGTGTTTGTTTGTGTGTGAGTGTATGTGTGTGAATGTGTGTGCGTCGCTTCAATGCACCCATTCCCAACAGAACCTGTGTGTGTTTGTTTGTGTGTGTATGTGTGTGTATGTGCGTGAATGTGTGTGTGTATGTGTCTGTGTGTGTATGTGTATGTGTGTATGTATGTGTCTGTGTGTGTATGTGTGTGCGTGTTTGTGCGTGTGTGTGTATGTGTGTGTGTATGTGTGTATATGTGTGAATGTGTGCGTGTGTGTGTGAGTGTGTGTGCGTGTTTGTGCGTGTGTGTATTTGTTATAGCGCATGTGTATGTGTGCGCGTTTGTGCGTGCGTGTGTATGTGTATGTGTGTATGTGTGTGAATGTGTGTGTATCTGTGTGTGTATGTGTGTGAGTGTGTGTGCGTGTGCGTGATTGTGCGTGTGTGTGCGTGTGTGTATTTGTTATAGTGCATGCGTATGTGTGTGTGCGTCTGTGTGTATGTGTGTGAATGTGTGTGCGTGTGCGTGTATGTGTGTGTGCGTGTGTGAGTATTTGTTATAGCGCATGCGTATGTGTGTGTGTTTGTGCGTTTGTGTATGTGTGTGTGTGTGCGTATTTGTGTGTGTGTGCGTGTGTGTATTTGTTATAGCGCATGCGTATGTGTGTGTGTATGTGTGTGAATGTGTGTGCGTGTTTGTGTGTGAATGCATGTGCGTTTTTGTGCGTGTGTGTGCGTGTGTGTATTTGTTATAGCGCATGCGTATGTGTGCGCGTTTGTGTGTGCGTTTGTGAGTGCATGTGTGTGTGCGTTTGTGTGTATGTGTGTGTGTGCCTATTCCTGACAGCGCCTGCATCAGACCACTCAGAGAGTTGCCAGAGCCTTGCATGAAAGCACAATACCTAAGCAACAGAACCAAAGTCTAGGTTTACAAACACATAAGCATTGTTGAAACAGCGCGCTCATCAGCAGCACTGACGAAAATAAATGAGTCACATGGTGCATAGGAAAGGGTGCCAAAAATACCCATGTTTTCATATCGTGATTTTAACGGTATCGCCTCAACCCCCCTAGCTCCAATCAAGATTTGAACTCAACCAAAATGCTGACATTCACATCATCCCAAAACACCTGCGCTTGCACCCATGCCCACAATCTACACCTACGTACCACACACACACACACACACACACACACACACACACTGTCAGCCTCGACCTAAGCTGCTCAAACTGCCGCTCGTTCACACCCTGTAAGCGGCCACCTGACCCTATGCACCCCTGACCCTATGCACTCATGACCCTATGCACTCCTGCCCATGACCCCATGCACTCTTTACCATGACCCTATGCACTCCTGCCCCTATGCACCCATGACCCTATGCACTCCTACCCATGACCCTATGCACTCCTGACCCTATGCACCCATGACCCTATGCACCCATGACCCTATGCACTCCTGCCCATGACCCTATGCACTCCTGCCCATGACCCTATGCACTCTTGCCCATGACCCTATGCACTCTTGCCCATGACCCTATGCACACATGACCCTATGCACACATGACCCTCTGCACTCCTGCCCATGACCCTATGCACTCCTGCCCATGACCCTATGCACTCCTGCCCATGACCCTATGC
>Ga0307947_1004475_pt1 | contig 10978 bp, 15 predicted proteins | sample OrgLakmetagen232_FD_201840 | JGI IMG/M metagenome (GOLD analysis project Ga0307947, IMG submission 201840) | Saline water microbial communities from Organic Lake, Antarctica - #232 | ecosystem: Environmental > Aquatic > Non-marine Saline and Alkaline > Saline | place: Antarctica: Organic Lake...
ATGGCGTCCACGGCCTCCCTCTGTGCGATGAGGTAGGCTGTCTGATCAGGGCCTGGGGTCTCTGGCATGGGCGTGCCTGCCATCAGCCACTTATTGGTGTGATCCTGCAGACCCTGTGTGTGCATGAGCAAGATTAAAGAGGCTATGTGTGCAGGCCTTGTGTGTGTGCCAAGCAAGAGTGCAGGCACTGTGTGTGCGGTCCCTGTGTGTGCGAGAGCAAGAGTGTAGTGTTAAATTGTCCAACCTAGACAAGCACTTCCGAATAGCCAGCTCCCCTGCCACATGTTGCCTTTGGCTTCTGGCTGAGAGGGCACACACACACACACACATGCACATCCACATATAAGTGGCGAAGCATTGCGAGTACACACAACAGCAGGTTCACAGCCCCTCATATCCACTCTGCAGTACCTCCATCCCAAGCTCTGGAAAGGGTTTATATCCCAGACACGAATGCACGCAAACGCACACAGGTCAAAATCTGTAAGCGCACAACTCTGCAACATACCGTTCAGATCCCCTCCTATTTCTTGCACTGGGCGTTGAAGGGCACATGGCCAAAACAGAATAAGCACACACACACATATGAAAGAATGTGAGTGCACACCTGCAAGGATCCCAGCTCTCCTCCTACATCCTGCCCCAAGCTTCGGGCTAGTAGGGCTGCACGGATGCGCTGGAGCTCCTCTTGCGTCTGAAGCAATGGTGATGTGTGTGTGTGTGCGCGTGTTTGTGTGTGTCTGCGTGCATGTGTATGTGTGTGAGGGTGCACGCACTCTCTTTCATGCAACGATGCCTCTGATCATTATGCCCTGTCTCTGATGATCAAGCCCTAGACTCAATCTCCCTTGTCAGCCTTGCTCTTGCTGCGCCTACATCTCACAAAACAAGCCCTCTTTTATGCATACCACTGGTCGATGCCTCTGCACACCCAATGCCCAAAGCCGATGGATATTTAAGCCAGATCTCACCTGCTCAGTTCACTCTTGCTGCGCCTGCATCTCACAAAACAGCCCTCTTTTATGCATACCACTGGTCATTGCCTCTGCATACCCAATGCCCAAAGATGATGGATATCCAAGCCAGATCTCACCTGCTCAGCTTGCGCTTGGTACGCCTGCATCTCACAAAACAAGCCCTCTTCTATGCATACCACTGGTCGTTGCCTCTGCATACCCAATGCCCAAAGTCGATGGATTTCCAAGCCAGATCTCACCTGCTCAGCTTGCGCTTGGTACGCCTGCACCTCATAAAATAAGCCCTCTTTTTATGCTTACCATTGGTCGTTGCCTGTGCACACCCAATGCCCAAAGCCGATGGATTTCTAAGCCAGGACTCACCTGCTCAAATTGCTCTTGCTGCGCCTACATCTCACAAAACAAGCCCTCTTTTATGCTTACCATTGGTCGTTGCCTGTGCACACCCAATGCCCAAAGCCGATGGATTTTTAAGCCAGGTCTCACCTGCTCAGCTTGCGCTTGGTACGCCTGCATCTCACGCGCCATCTCTTGTTCCCTCATCTCCATCTTCTCTTTGTGGTGTGTCTGGAGCTGCAGGCAGGCACACGTGCACCACAGGAAGTGTGTGAGGGTGTACTACAGGAAGTGTGTGAGGGTGCACCAAAGAAAGTGTGTGAGGGTGTACTACAGGAAGTGTGTGAGGGTGCACCGTAGGAAGTGTGTGAGGGTGTACTACAGGAAGTGTGTGAGGGTGCACCAAAGGAAGTGTGTGAGGGTGCACCACAGGAAGTGTGTGAGGGTGCACCAAAGGAAGTGTGTGAGGGTGCACCAAAGGAAGTGTGTGAGGGTGTACTGCAGGACGTGTGTGAGGGTGCACCACAGGTAGTGTGTGAGGGTGTACTACAGGAAGTGTGTGAGGGTGCACAAAAGGAGGTGTGTGAGGGTGTACTACAGGTGTGTTTGAGGGTGCACCAAAGGAGGTGTGTGAGGGTGTACTACAGGAGGTGTGTGAGGGTGTACTACAGGAAGTGTGTGAGGGTGCACCAAAGGAAGTGTGCGAGGGTGTACTACAGGAAGTGTGTGAGGGTGCACCAAATGAAGTGTGTGAGGGTGCACCACAGGTAGTGTGTGAGGATGGCTGTTACTTTCAAGGTATGTATCATAGGAGATGCGCTGCTGGCGTCAAGCTCTAAGTGAAGGAGTTCATAGGAATGCACGAGCTGCTGCTGTTGAGATGTGAGTACCGTCACACGGGAGACGTGGGAGCGTTGCTGATATAAAACATGGATACAAAACACCTCAGAATGCATAAGTTGATGCTGTTAAGGTGTGAGCAACCTCACACAGGAGAAGTGTGAGCGCTGCTAATGTTGAGATGTGAAATGCGTAGGGTTGGCCAGAACCAAACATATATACGTATGTACGATGTACACATGCATTACAATGTATATACGGTATTTCAAGCAGAGGAATCAACATACATACGGTCATATATATACAGTGTGTATATGCGTTTCTGGCCAATCCTGGAAATGTGTGTGTTACTGCTGTTGCGGCGTAAGGACCCTCATGCAAGAACTTCAGTGCTGCAGCTGCACTGTGAATGCGACCCTCATACAAGAACTTCAGTGCTGCAGCTGCACTGTGAGAACGTAAGCAATGAGGTCGTCAATGCTTGTGTCTGCAGATGATACGTCCTGCAATATGATTGTGTGCAGATGTCCCGGCCTGCAGTTTGACTGGGAAGATGGCGACCTGGAACTCAACTTATAAAAAAACTGCCCTCCAAGCTCTAAGTTCAAAAGCAGCAAAGCAACACGATGCACACACACAAAACAAATAGGTACACCATAACATCATATGAAGTACAACAGCAGGATCATGCGGTCTGTGTCTCAGAACTTTCAGACGTGCCCCCCCAACTTAGATTGTGCTTCCTAAATGGTGATAGCCTAGATCTGCACCTTGACTCTTACAATCCTTACCCCTGCACCCGCACCCCCACCCACACTCACACATCTGCACCCACATCCCCACCCACACTCACACATCTGCACCCCCACCCACACTCACACTCACACCCACACTCACACACCTACACCCACACCCACTCCTACCCCCACACTCACACCCACACCCACGCACCTGGTCCAGCAGGCGGTGCCCCCTGAAGGCAATGGCCTCACAGTTTTGTTTGGCCTCCACCATCTCATCGTAGATCTTGCGCATATGGCGCTGCACAGGCTTGGGCATGCGGTTGATGGCTTCCATTGTCTTGCGCTCATCCTGCGTGTATGTATGCGTATATTCATCTAAAACATGCGCAGATAAATACCTTTGACAAGGATGCAAGGCTCTTACTCTTATGTGTTTCAACAACATAAGGAGGCTTGATCAGTTTCTTTTCAAGGATTACACTGATGGCCACAAATGCTGTACTTTTCAAATGGCAGATATAATGGAGCACACGTGTAGACTTTTACTTGCCTAAGCACATAACTGCAGCGTCTCATACTGGATACTACCCAATTAGATAGACATTCTTACCCAACGCGCCCACATGATTTCGTTTGCAAGATCTGGTGAGCAATGCATGTGCGTGGAAACAAACAAGACACCGGTGCCGAATTTGCTTGTGTGCACATTAGTTCACCTGGCGCCAGGCAATCCCAAGGAAAACCTTCCCACAGAGGACGTTCTCATAGTAATTTGCAGAGTTGGTTACACAAGTCTTTGCCGTTGGTGTAGCACCCACTCTGCAGACCTTCCATGCAACTACAACTACAACTACAACCACGACCACGACCACGACCACGACCACGACCACGACCACGACCACGACCACAACCACAACCACAACTCCAACTACAACCACACCCTCACCCCAACCAACCCCCTTCGCATATGGTCACATTACTTGGTTTCATCATAAACTGATTGTGGCAAACCAGTCACACAAGGGGCAAAACATCTCTGCTGGCTGTAATGCCGCAGCCAGCACGATTTAGGGTGGAGGGGCCCACTTACATTGGGGTCCATTTTGGGGTAGAAGTAAAAGTGGTCTTGTGGGGGTTCTGGAGGGGGGGCCTTCTTCTGCTGTGTGCCGCCGCTGTGTCCTGCCCCTCCCTTTTTGTGGCTGGCAGCGGAGCACTGCTTGCTGTTGCCTTGTTTACTGCCACCCACTGCATGCATGCAGTGTGTTTGTGTGTGTGCGTTTGCGTGTTTGGATGGCAGCAGAGCGCCGTTTGCTGTTGCCCTGTTTACTGCCCTCTCCACTGCATGACATGCAGTTTGTATGTATGTGTGTGTTGTGTGTGTTGTGTGTTTGCGTGTTTGGATGGCAGCAGAGCGCTGGTTGCTGTTGCCCTGTTTACCACCCTCCACTGCATGGTATGCAGTGTGTATGTATGTGTGTGTGTTGTGTGTTTGCGTGTTTGGATGGCAGCAAAGCGCTGTTTGCTGTTGCCCTGTTTACTGCCCTCTCCACTGCATGGCATGCAGTTTGTATGTATGTGTGTGTTGTGTGTGTGCGTGTATTTGGATGGCAGCAGAGCGCTGTGTGCTGTTGCCCTGTTTACCGCCCTCCACTGCATGGCATGGAGTGTGTATGTGTGTGTGTGTGTGTGTGTGTGTGCGCGTGTGTGTGTGTGCGTGTGTTTGGATGGCAGCGGAGCACTGCTTGCTGTTGCCTTGTTTACTGCCCTCTACTGCATGACCTGCAGTTTGTATGTATGTGTGTGTGTTGTGTGTGTGCGTGTTTGGATGGCAGCGGAGCACTGTTTGCTGTTGCCCCGTTTACTGCCCTCTCCACTGCATGACATGCAGGCAGGCAGGACAGTGAGGAAGGGCACAGACTGTACTGGTCACACGGAAGGTGTGCGTGAGTGCATGCACCTGCACGTGTGTGTTTATGTACGTGTGTGCGCATGAGTGTGTGTAATGTGCTCACTTGCTCAAGCATTCTCGCCTCTTCAGACTTCTAGGCTCACCTTCGGCATCTGCGTCTGCATCGGCACTGGCATCAGCGTATGCCTCCCTCACACTCTGCGCGTGCTCCTCCTGTTCCTTCAGCAGAGGCGTGAGGTTGAGCTTGGGCACAGACGGCTTGGGCCCACTGCCTCTGTGCACGGCAGTGTGTGTATGTGTGTGTGTGTGTGTCAGATTGCTTGGGCCCACTGCCTCTGTGCACGGCAGTGTGTGTATGTGTGTTTGTGTGTGTCAGATTGCTTGGGCCCACTGCCTCTGTGCACGGCAGTGTGTGTATGTGTGTATGTGTGTGTGTGTCAGATTGCTTGGGCCCACTGCCTCTGTGCACGGCAGCGTGTGCATGTGTGCGTATGTGTGTGTGTCAGACGGCTTGGGCCCACTGCCTCTGTGCATGGCAGTGTGTGTATGTGTGTGTGTGCATGCGTAGGCATAAGGCCTTTTGAACCCCTTCACAGAGGGGTGGAGTCCGTTGACGAGATCTGACCCCTACGCTAACCCCTTCCTCTCTAACATTAACCGACAGTTCTGGTCTCATGACTACCATGGTTAGCTGCTGCACGTCATGGAATACGCCTTCCCTCGACAACACCACTACCGGAAAAAAGCATCCTCCTACCCTGTGTCATTTACCACCAAAAGCTTGGCGCCGGCAGCGCTGCAGCCATTCATACCTGTAAACTACAAACTCCATCTCTCTGCCTAGCATACACCAACGTCTCACCCTGGTGTGGTTGGCTTTTCAGAGCCAGAATTTGGGCCAGGTGACCCCTCCTTCTTCACAGCAGACAGGTCAAGGGAGAAACTGGGCTTGGAGCCAGAGGATTGCCTGCATGAGTGCATGTGTGTGTATGTGCGCGGATTGTGTTACAGGCTCAGCAGCTTTGTTAAGGAGACCAGCCTGGTAGGGGAAGTGCAGACGATCGGTCATCACTACGTGCAGGGTTTACCTTGCAGACCATTGATCGACCCTAAGGGCGTGTGTACGCTATTAAACGACCTCGTATGCATGGACACGCTTCAGATCTTTATCAAAGTTGGTAGCAGATGCAAGCAACTGCCTTATCCCAGGCACGTTCAGTTTGCGCGCAACAACGTCAAACTCGCGCTCCCAACCAGCATCACGTACCTGGTCAAACTTGAAGATTTGCCTGGGTAATGGATGGCAGGCTTCTCAGGGATGGAGGACAGGATACTTGCAGAGCTGCCGTGAGATGCACACGTTGACGCCGCAGTATGGGCAGGGGCGGTGGCTCCCTAAGTGTGTGTGTACCGCGTGTAAGTGTTGGTGTGTGTGTGTGTGTGTTTGTGTGACAGTGTGCTTACGCTGCTGCTGTAGTACTGGCAGGGGCAGTGGCTCCTTGAAGGAGTGTGTCAAATGAATGTATTTGCATGTGAGTGTGTGTGCTCATGCACTCGCTGCTGCCGCAGCGCTGGCAGGAGTAGTGCTCCCAAAATTGCAAGTTAGTTGTATGAAATAACACGACAAGCACGATACCTTCCACAAGTACACCACGCACCTGCTGCGCTGTGCTGTGGCCTGCTTTTGTGGACTCCCCACGGCGAGCTGGGCTGGCAGTGGATCTGTTTTGTGAGTTGGCAGTTTGGAAAACACATGAGTACAGAGACAAGGCAGATCGCAGGCAGGCGTTTGGTTGTGTATCAACATGAAGTACAGCAGATCATGCATATGTGCGGCAGGTCGGACTGGCATTGGTCTGATTTTTTTGGCGGATCACAGGCGCGCGATCGGTACACTGCATTCGTTTACTTGTGGATGGAGGATGAAAAAATGATATAGGAGACAGATATCAAAGTGCGAGCGTGGGAGGGCAGCAAATAAACTCTAAATTCAGGAACAGTCATGGGCCTGTGTTTTTAAGGAAGGGGGTGAGGAATTTGAATGTGTGTGTGTGTGAGAGAGAGAGAGAGAGAGAGAGAGAGAGAGAGAGAGAGAGAGAGAGAGAGAGAGAGAAAGAAAGAGAGAGAGAGAGAGAGAAAGGTAAGACTGCTCAATCAGAGCAGTAGAGCAATTTCATAGAATGTGTGCGTGTATATATGTAAGCACGCGTCTTGCAGTTTGTGTCAAAAGCACAAAGCAAGCGATTGCCATAGCTTTCAAAGAAAGGGACAACAAAGGCACACACATTAACACATGCACACACATACACTGCATACCTGCGTGCTGGACTTTCGGTGGACGGCTGTCGTGCCATGCTGCTGCTGCCCTGCCTCCCTCCGCCTGCAATGCTGGTGCTGGTGCGCATGGCAGTGCCACCCTGTGTGTGCATGTGCGTGTGTGTGCCTCGTGTGTGTTCAGAGGAACCACCTGTGTGTGACACTCAGCAGAGCAAAAGATAAAGAGATGCGCATGACCTATCTCTGCATACCTCCAGAAAGGAGAGGTACGTACTTGATGCTGTGCAAGACAGGTCAAAGAGCACAATGCTGTGCATAGGAAAAAGGTCGGAAGTCCACGCATAAGTGCGTACCTACCACAAACATGCTTCTGTGGGGTCTTGTGTACAGGTTATGAGTCATATGCGTATATGAAGATGGAATGAACGCCAAGCGTCTGAAAACTTCCTAAGCGGACAATGCAAAAACCGTCCTTTGAGCGTCAACTTCCACCCACACCCACACGCCCACACCCACACACCTGGGCAGAGACAGGTCTTCGCGCAGCAGAAGGGCTACGGGCGACACGAGGGGCACTGACGGGGCGCACTCGTGCGACACCCTGCGTTGTGGAAAGGGTGACAATGTTTGAACACTTACATCCATAGCACTGTAATGTAAGTGTTGTGCCAATACACCATTGCTGACATGCGAGCCATTGAGCTCCGACAGGAAGCGTGCCCCAAACATTACGCGGCTTGCAAAAAGGTTTGACCACCGTTGACCTTGACATTCTTTTGAACTGTTATGAACTACATAACGTCGATCGGCTTACCTCTTCTCTTCTGTTACACCCACGTAAGCAACAAGCAGGAATCAAAGAGTTTTTTCCTTTTTGGCCAGAAACCACCTTGATTCCATTGCTCTGCTCTGGTTCTAGTTGCAGAAGAGTTGCCCGTATCCTTCCTGTTTAATAACCCAGAGGAGAACCATTAACTTACCAATGGAGGAGGGGGCGTAACTGAAGCAGAAATCGGGCGCTCTTTGACGTTCGACGCAGAGCGTGCCATGCTCCCACTTGTGTTGAGAGGCCGGCTTCCAAACGTGCCGTGCCCGAAGCTGCCACTCTTGCCAGCCAGGCTATTTACTCCCTTCAACCTGTCCTCTACAGCAGAGCGTCGCAAGGCGGTTGCCCTCGTTTCCCTCGCCCTCGTACGGTCAACCCCGCTACCCTGCCCTTGCCCCTGTTGTCCCTGCTGCTGTGTGTCTGCCCCTTGATCTTGAGGCCCACCCATCCCGCCATCCATTGCTTTACAGCTAGGCACTGGGGGTGAGGTGCTGCTGGCATTCTGTCTGCAGCTGCTGCTCCTGGGAGTTATTCTGCGGTTACTTTCCCTTCCCGACGCTGCTTTCGCCCCCGCCGTTCTGCCTGTCCTTTGCGATGTAATGCATCGAGGAGATGGAGAAGGCTCTGGTATGCCCAGCCAGTCGCAGGCCGGAGAGAGGGAGGACTCCTGCTGCGCAGCTTCAGGGGAGCCCTCCGGGCGTTGCTGTTGATGGATGCGCCCGCCGCTCACGGGGCCTGAAGCAAGGGTATTGGCAGCTGCAGGATTGGCAGCAGCAGAACGTCGCTTTATGCCGTGGTTAGGGGTGGTGAGGTTAGAGAGGATGCTCGAGCTTGCTCCTGCAAGCCCGTCAGGACGACTCGGCCTGCCCGGTGAGCTGGGGATCCGGGACTTGCTGGGGCTGCTTGCAATGTTGCGGGGGCGGGGCGCGTGTGCTGGGCTGGCTGTGGGGGGCTGGGGCAAAAACGAAGAATCCGCGTCCATGATGCGTGGTGTTTATGCACGATGTCTTCCCTAGCTTTATATTCAAATTATTTGATTTCTCCTGTAACTGCTACTGACTCATCTTTGTAGGTGGTTGACCATAGCAAGCAAAGCAGGTCCTGGTACCAGCATGCTCACAGCACGTATCTAAGTTGAGCAGAAAAGAGTAAGTATAAATGGTGGTATTGACGAGGCCTGCAGCTACTGGTTATTACTGGGCGACATTCTGTGCATTTGAGCAGGAAACAGAGATCATGGTACGTAGTCTTTATTTGGGTGGTATCTGCAGCAATGCCCTACGATGCGGCAGATCGGCGGAACAATACATGTCCTAGCGAGGAGGCTTCTGGCTCCATCTATCTCGCGAGATCACCCGGGCAAAACCATATTTAAGGGCCCTTCTGGGCCTCCATCGCTTGCAGCAATTCTGATATAGCCTGGGAATTTTGAAGAGCTAGCGATTGTATTGCTCCCTATAAAATAATATATGCACAATAAGTGCTGGGGCATTTTCTCCGCCCTAGACCATCTAGATCAAGTTGATTGTGCCTAGTTGCATTAGTATGTGCATATTGCATATGCTGCACGCTGCACGCACCTCCTCTTGTTCGCCAATTTGTGCATCTCGCCGAGATTTGTGCATGAAAACAGGTAATTTTTAGTACTCCCTACATTGCGGGCAGGTGCGATTCCTCTCTTGGGGCTGTAAATACCCTTTCTGTCCGGTACCAGTCAGACAGCAACAAGCTGGAAGGAGGTCATGTCATCAATACTGATGTCAAGAAAAATTACGCAGATGGTGAGAATACACTCCACACATTAATTTTGTGGAAAAGGCGCTTTGGTGCCGGGTAAAACTCCCTCACCAAAGAAAGATAAATGGGGTTCCAAAAGAATGAATGATCAGGAGGTTGCTGCAGGCTTGGTCTGAAACCGGTTACTGATGAGAGTTGGTAGTGGTGATGTTAGGGAACGCCTGGTACGGACAAGTTCAGCAGCGATGTTGACAGAGTGAACATTATAGCTTGGATGCAAGTGCTTATAATATATAATATATATGATATTGCGCAAAAAGAAACGCTCCCCACAGCCCTGGCTGTCACAAAGGCGCTCCGAGCGCGAGTACGCCAAGTATGGAGGCTCCCATGGAAGAATGTTTGAAAGGAAGTTTGGTGGCGCCTACTCCAGCATGGTGTGGTGGGAGCAGGGGGCCACAGATGGCCCATGAAGCGGGGGACAACTTGCCCCTGTGGCTGGCAACACTCAGCCGCATCGCCACGTGCTGCACAGGCGCTACAGCTACGGGAGCACGTCTTTTAGACGTGCACAGGAGCTTCAGCCATCAGACAAGCCATACAACACAACCTCCCAGTTTCCGTGCAGCTGCTACCATGGCATGTGTGGCTGCTAGAGCAGCCATGCCAAACAGTGAGGAAGGAAGTGTGGTATGTTGTGTGCCTAGCTGCCCTGACTGCCATGTTAGTAAGAGCTAGTTTGATTTTTAGCACGCTAGCCAGGACAGGCTTAGAGCCCGCAGTAGTAGAAAGTAAGGCAGCTGATCTTCTCCTCGCAGCCTTAAAAGACTTTGCAGCCTGCCAAGGTAGTATCTCCAGTTTCTCTGACCTAGGCCAGGCTCACCCCTTTGTGTATGCTAGGCCAAACGGCTCTTTGGCTGTTTCAATGCAGCTCCCTCCCTAGCGTGTCTACCGCCTTGATCTAGGTATAGGTTGGCTAGCTTCCCCTTGCTCTGGGCTCTTAGTAGAACAACCGGGCTCTCGTTATCTAAACCTTTAGTTCACTGTACTCCTTTACCAGTCATCGCAATGGCTTAGCTGCTTTTATCCTGGCTAACTCTTAGCTTCCCTAGTTTTTTATGTTGAGTGCCTCGCGGTGGTGTAGCTAGATCGGCCCATTGCCTTTTCACTCTTTATTAGCCCTGTCCTCCTAAACCTCTTTTTTTATCTACGTGGGCACCAAAGTACGCAGGCTTTCCTTCCTTCTTTCTTTCCCGTGCTTGACCTTCTCGTACACGTTTTGCCCTTCTTCTCATCACCTTGGTTGTCCCCCCTATTTTCTGTTATCGCTTCC
>Ga0307947_1004477_pt1 | contig 10974 bp, 16 predicted proteins | sample OrgLakmetagen232_FD_201840 | JGI IMG/M metagenome (GOLD analysis project Ga0307947, IMG submission 201840) | Saline water microbial communities from Organic Lake, Antarctica - #232 | ecosystem: Environmental > Aquatic > Non-marine Saline and Alkaline > Saline | place: Antarctica: Organic Lake...
CCTTTGTTCTCTCTTCTGCTTCGCTGCGCTTGTTCTCTTGGTACTCCTGGTTTTGTGAGGCTCTCTCAGCCTCTGGTTTCTTGTTTCTGACCATGCTTCTTGTACAAACTTCCTGAGACATATCAATAGCTTTCTTCTCGTTCTCCTTGATGCTTTCTCTTCGCGCTTTTTCAACACAAACGTTCTCTTTCTCTATACACACACATCCTGAGACATATCAACAGCTTTTCTCTCGTTCTCCTTGATGCTTTCTCTTCGCGCTTTTTCAAAACAAACGTTCTTTTTCTCTATACACTTTTCTCTTCTACATACATCTGTTTCTTGTTTCCTTTAGCTTCTGTTTCTTTTGTTTAGCCAGGTGTAGTTTCAGGCTTTTTCCAAACTTCCGCTGAGATGCCCTTCGAGGCATATATAGTGATGTAACCTTACCTTACCTTTCTATACACTTTTCTCTTCTACATACATCTGTTTCTTGTTTCCTTTAGCTTCTGTTTCTTTTGTTTAGCCAGGTGTAGTTTCAGGCTTTTTCCAAACTTCCGCTGAGATGCCCTTCGAGGCATATGTAGTGATGTAACCTTACCTTATCAATAAGACTGGCCATCCAGCTTATTGAACAAGACATAAAGAAACTCTCAACTGTCAACCAATTTAACTGCTCCGTCACACGATTCGTCGCTGCCAACGATTGGGCGTGACAAACTGTAGAAAAGAAAAAGAATAGTGGCGCTGCGCTTGCTTACCCTAGGTCCATTCAATTAACATAGCTTTTTCTGGCGCTGTGCTTAAGGTCATTAGGAAACAGGTCAAAGACCTTGGATTCATAGCCCACTGATTTTCCTGGACACCGGATGAAATGTCTTAGTAATATTCACATGTGGTACCCACTGGCATCATAGTGACGAGCCTTCATTATCTGTGCCCGTAGAGCTTTGTCCTTTAATGCCAATGTTAAGAAGTGCCAGTTCAGTATGGGCATTCAATGAATGTCAGATGCAAGTGATGGATAGCCTACAAAAGCAAGGAGGTAATTTCCCCGGGTGACCTATTTTTGTTGACAGTTCCCACTGTCATCAGATGCAGACATCCCAATTGGCCCCCCTACTCATGGGTGCTTCTTGCGGGGCTTCGTGTCGGTGGTTCTTGGATTCTAGGTGGCTAATACGGCGTCCTGTGTGTGTATATATGCGTGCACGTGTTTGTGTTGCGTGTGTGTATGTGTTGCGTGCGTGCGTGTATATGTGTATATGTGTGTGTATGAGTTTGCTAACAGGTATTTTTTTAGACAGCAATCTTTATAGGATAGGGAAAAAAAGAAAAAAGAAAAACTACGCAGGCAGAGAGACAAGTGAGGGAGCGTTGCTAGCGACGCTGAAAAATTGGCAAAGCCCATAACGCGTGCAATGTGTGCATGCATATGTATGTGTGCGTGTGAGTGTGTGTGTGTGTGTGTGTGTGTGTGTGTGTGTGTGTGTGCGCGTGTGTGTGCCTGTGTGCTTGGGCGTCTGGGAATGTGCACGTGCGTGTGTCTGTGTGTTTGTGCGTGTCTGTGTACGTGTGTGTGCGCGCCTGTGAGTTGCCACAACAATCAAGCACTTGTAGCACGTATTGTGCAACCCTGAGCCTGCTCCCCTCCACCCACCTGCACACGCACACGCACTCTCACGCACGCACACACATTTATATGCTCCCACACCCAAACCCACCTCTATGTACAAATCATCCTTGGTGAGGGCCGCAAGTAAAAGCAGCGCCCAGAGGAACCTGCAGCAAAAGAGGGAGGGATGGGGTTAAAGTTAAGGGAAGGTTGTCTGAATTAGGGCGTGCACGATGCCACACTAGCACACCGAATCCCGTCTGCGTGACAGCACAAAAACAGCCCTGAGAAAGAGACACAGGATATGTGGAAAGGTGCCACATCATGTTGCTGTTCCCCCACGTACCATTAAACCGCTTTGGGGTCTGCAACACCCCCAAACGCCTAGCAGGAAAGGCTGGGGGAGCGGACCGTACTACAGCCCCGGTTGCACTGCGTGGCGTGCTGGCCCCTCTTCTTTGCACTACGGAGAAAAGAGAGTTCAAGGGGGTGTGCATGGGATTGAAGGTCTAAAAATTCAGGTGAGGGTAAGAGAATTCAGGTGAGGGACGCGACCAGCTCCGAGTGTGTACACAGGCACTTGACACAACGTACGACACAACCAATTGCATTTGTTTGGCCCATAATAGATGAGCGCTTTGTCAGGTAATGTGCCACGAGTTACCTTGAGGGTCCCCCGTGTCAGAGGAGGTGGAGGGTGGTGGCAGGCGCTGTGGAATGAAGTAAGAGAGAGGGGCGTAAGCACTGCTAGGGTTTGAGGAGCATGGTCTAGGGTGGCTTACCTTGTAAAGTATGTAAGGTAAGAGAACGCTCAGCAGTATAAGTGAGCCAAGCGCGACTGCCCCCAAAAGCAACCCCCAAAAGAGGGAATGGGGCAGGCTTTGTGTGCCCGCCAGGAAGCTCTTAGCCTCTTGCACAATTCCCACGGCCGTGGAGACACTTTGTGCCAAGGTTTTGGCCTCGGCCGTACTGCCGTAAAATATGCTGTGCGCTTTTAAGCCGCATATCGTCAACCCGGCACCTACGCTCAGCGTTGCTGCAGATTGCAAAACGGACAGAAGCCACTCGAATGCCATTGCAATAAATATTTAGTGTAATTTTTAATTATGAAACGGAGGAGGAAAAGGCTGCCTGGAAGCTGGAAGCTTGAAACTACACAAATTTGTGAAAACAAGTTTGGGCTGTTGGTTAGGCCCAGCCCCCTTGAAGAGCATGCAACATTCGAATGGTTTCAATCTTCTTCTAGGGCGATCCTCAGTTATTAATATTTTTTGTTTGGACCAGTAGAATTCACTGATTCGATTGACATTAAAGCGCCCGAACATATTTCAGCTCCAAGCAGCTCCTCCCAGGCCCAAAATTGAACTTCATTGAATTTGTATGTTGGGAAATAAGGGTATTTTGAGGTCTCTGTGAAACTTTGTGTGTTTGGTATTAGGGGTAGGTATACCTATTACAGCCGCTATACCTACAGTTCTCATAGTTCTGGCTAAAGTTTTTCATTCAACCTCAAAGTTTTAGGGGTTAGGGCCATAGTTTTAGGGTTTAGGGTTAGGGATAGGGTTAGGGTTAGGGTTAGGATTAGGATTAGGGGGTTAGGGGACCAAAACTATGAGGTTGGATTTGAAACTATAGGAACTGTAACACAAAACTATGCAAACTTTGATTATAGCGGCTATTTCTCCTATATTAAGATTATCCGCAAGCTCAGATTTATGCAATTTGGCCCTCCTGCCTGGTGTTGTGCAGGTTGAGCTGCCTGTTCTGGGCCCCTAAAGTTGAGACTCAATAATTTGAAAGCGTGTGTGTTGTTTATTGGGGTCCTAGATCATCTAGGCTACGTAACAAAGTGTAACAATTACATCACTTTCACGAAAGACCTCATCCCTCTTTTCCTGCAGGTGCTTAAACCCTAAACCCTAAGGAGGTTCGCTTAAATAACTGAATCCCTCACCACGGATGGTGATTCGTTCATAAGGTGGGTGTGGGTGTGGGTGCATGTCCATGTGTATGTGCGTGCGGGAGCGCGGCAGGTGGGTGAATGGGAGTAGGCTCAACTCACTACTCACTACCTACTATGGGATTGCGCTGTCCTAGCTCTCAGGGACTTCTGTAGTTTCTTGCTTGATCCCTAGTTAGATTGTACGCCAAATACGCACGCTCTTTGTAGCCCTGATGCGCTTCACACAGTTTCAAATGCGCACAAGGGAAGTAAATGGGCTACGAAGACAGCAGTCGAGCACAGAGTGGGATGGTGGTTTCTTAATGAAGAAAATAGGTAAGTTAAGAGCTTGCTAGACCGCAGCTCTGGACTTGTTCTACTCTTATTGCTGAATTCATTTTGATTTTACTAGGATTGCATGATTGCATAAATTTCTGTCCTGAAGAGCATCACGCCGGTTAATTGCTGCCCAGATCAAGATAGATGCAGAAACTGTGCTTAAGGTCTCTAGGAACAGGTCAGAGACCTTGGATTCATAGCCCATATTTGCAATCCATCATAAGCTGGATACCATAACGTTTACCTCGTCGTGACAGCCAAAGGTCTGCGATGAGCAAGGGCTTTCTTATTGCCCTTTATTGAATTCCCAAATGGCATGGTCTCCTATACCTATGCCTGGCAATTCTGGCTGCCCTAAGCAGAGTTGTGTGCAAAGAGAGCAGAGTTGTGTGCAAAGAGAGGGCTCTTGGTCTCTCAGGGACTAGGTCCCTGCTCATCCCAGCTTGCATGTGCAAATGCATGAGCTGTGTGTTTGCCCAGAGCTGGTGCTCAATGCATACCTGCATCCTCAAAATCCTCAAGATCCTGTGTTTGACCTGATGTGTGTGCCTAGTGTCATGCAAAGACAAAACGTAGGGTGTGAACATGAAGTCTGAAGCGGTTTTGCGTTTAACCACAGAGGAGTGTATAGCTTTCTCTGTATTTCTGAGCTTGAGGATATTGAAGACTTGACCAAACAAATTTGTTGCTGCCGAGACCAGCCAGCACCCAATCAGCAAAACAACCAGGTTGAAGGTCACCCCAATGTACAGTTTTCCAACATCCCTCATCGTTAGTAGCTGGACATGGCAGGCCAAGCCTACAAAACTCCCGATTTCTATTTTTCATTGTAGTGTGGCTCTTGGTGCTGAAATGGCCTAAGAAGAAAAAAAAAGAAAAAATACGCAGGCAGTGCACACCAATCCCCACATGAATGAAAGGAGCCACTTTGGTACCGGGTACCGTTAAAACCCCTCCACCCTCCACCAAAGGAAAAAGAAAGCATCAATGGGATCCAGGAGGGTTGCAGGCTTGACCCGAAACCGTCTCTTGATGAGAGTTGATATTAGTGCTGGAAAGGACACATCTGGTATGAACAAGTTCGGCAGCGTAATTGACAGAACTAGCATGAAGCTTGGAAGCAAGTTTCTTTACTCTTTGAGAATTAAAACCAGGCAAAAAGGCACCAGTGTGTGATTGTTGTAGATAGTGCCACCCACTCCCAAAAGGATGGTGTGAAGGGTAACAAAGGCTCCTTGGGGGATAGAGCAGAGGCCTTTGTGTTGTTCCTGCGCGGCGCTCAGCTGGTTCTACGGTCTAGTGTCCTAACAGTACTTGATCTCAATGAGGTGAATACTAAGCTGAAGAATGCTGAGATCTTTGGATTGGTGCTGTCTGGGGAAGGTGGATCTGCTAATGGCTGGCGGTGCTGCTGAAATGCTCCCGGTCTCCCCCTGCCACTCCTAAGAAACGGGTGTGATACGGGTCTGGTAGCATTTATGGTGCTTTAAAGGGTATGGCATTTCCTAGTTTGTGGAGGGGGTGCATGTGTGCTTGCAAGGCTTCATGGTAATTGGAAAGGTACCAAAGTCTTGAGGTAGGTGACTGGGCTGTGTTTGAGTGATTTGCATTTGTATGATTCAATGTTTTTCATATTCTATTGCAAGCCAGAAGATGCTGTAGAAGGGAGTTTCTTCAGGGGCAGCTGTTTTGGTGGAGGTATCCGCAACGTCAAAGTTGGTTGTGATTGATTTTCTAGCAAGAGCGTCAACATATTCAATACCTATAATATCTGCGTGGGATTTGACTTTGTAGTAATGAATGGGCAATGGTGACTGGTAAATTGCTTTGGCAGCGGATTGGAGGACATCTCCCTGGATGTGATGGCGATGGAGGTTTGGGTGTGACAGCTAGTTTTTGGTTTGGTGCATCGAGGTTAGGCTATCTGTGGCTTTATGGGAGTAGCCGTGAATGAGTGCGGCTGCTATAGCTGCTAGCTCTGCACGTGAGGTGCAACTGGATATTCCCGCGCCTCTTGGGTCCACGTAATGGGATATGTTCAAGCAAGGGTGGTACACACCTGATCCTGTGTCATGCCCTTTTTTGTGTTTTTTGTGTAGGTCCAGTCCCCCCAATTTTGTACTTTATGAATCAGGTTTGGGCTGGAGCTGTATTGGGTTGCTTCGTCAGAGCTCTGAGGTGGGCCCAGGGTACTATTTTTATCTTGAGGGCCTTGCAGGGTTTGATAAAGGTGGTCGCTGGGTAGTTTCTTTACTTCATTATGGCCAGGAGCATTTTCATGCTAAGTGCAGAGGGGTTGGGGTCGTTATGGATGTAATTGATTTACCACTTTGCCTCAGGAATTTCTTTGGCAAGCTCTTTTAGCCAGTTTTTGTTGCAAGCGTTGAGGCAGTTTCTGCCTTTAGTTTTCCATATGGCAATGATGTTCATCTCCCAAGTGTGTTTGGGAAGGGGCGTCTGTAAATTGTTCCAAAAAGGCACTTCTGCATTTGGAGTTGGTCTGATGGTGTGGAGCCCAAAAATTTGCATGTGTGCGGGAATCTGCGGTAAAGTGATTCGTAGGGAAAATTGTTTATCTTTTTATTCCAGGAGGAAAGAAACATGAAGGTAGCTGTTGTCTCTGTGCTAAGGGCAGCAGAGTAAATGGCATGCCTTGTATCTAAGTACATGGTGTTCTTATGGTAAATGGGATGGCAAATAGAGAAGCCAGTGAACTTAGAGAAAAAGGCGTTGCAGTTTGCCCCGAAGGCCCTATATCTTGGATGTTCACTCCAGTATTGAGAGAGTGTGGGGTCATGGTCAAGAGGGAGTGCCATTTTATCTTTAGTGACTAGGGCCCGTTTTTGTAGGGCGGTGATGATGTGGGGGAAGCATCCGTGAGAATGAGTTATTAATCTTTTGGCTTGCATGTCTGGAGGTAGAGATATCTTTGTGTGTGATGAGGCCCACGAGCTCCGATGCCAGACACACGGGGAGTGGGTGAATGTTGTCATGTTCGCTTCTGTTTTTCGTCTTTTCAAAAGCCCTTTGTATAATGTTGAGGCGCTCAGGGGTGAGCATGTATTTGCATGTTCCGTTTACGTTGTACATGCAAGCTACTGTGGCAATGTACACTTCTGAGAGTATGGGGTCGTCTGAGGGAGATTCAGTGTCATTTCCTTGGTGCTTCATAAGATCAATATCAGTGATCTGGTACTCACAGCGCCCAGTGGCTACAATGTTTGCTTGAGGGTTGGTGGACTGGATGTCAAAATTGGCATCGTTCTGAAAGCTGTAAGGACGATAGGAGTTCCTTTTTTGGTGGCAGAGAACCCTTGTGTTTCAAGATCATTAAGGCGTATGTACGGTGCAGGTTGCGGTAGGTTTGGTGCCGTTATATGCTCTTCGTACATTTGGGGGCTGCGTCTAAAACTTTCACGAGTATTTTGCGGTTCTTCTGGCTCCTATGTTGGAAACTTTCCCCAACGCTCTTTTGAGAGACTTTAACCAACTCTTTTTGGAGAGATTTAAAGGTCCGTCCGTCCGTTCTTTCTTTTCATTTTCATTACGTTAACACAGACTGGACAGGCCCATGTGTCATTGGTGTCAATAGCCTCTCGCTCATTGGCACTGTAGCAGTTGGTTTTCAGTAGGCACTGCCAATGGTAGCTACGATTACAGACGCCGCATATGTACATGTATTTAAAGGGAGGGAGCAGATCCAGTGATTCAAATCCTAGGTTGCAAAAGCACATTTCGCATAATGCACATTTAATATCAGTACAAGCAGCAGCTTGAGTGTTTTTGGGCACTAATCCAATTTTTTTGAATAGGGGTAGGGCCATCATTTTCAAGTCATAGAGGCGTAGTGTGTGTGGTATTGCTTCTGTCTTTGTGGGGGGGCAGCATCTCTACCCCTTTTGTTGCAGGTGTAAAATTTCCAATCGTCTATGTGGTGGACGTCCAGATCATCATGATAAAGCGTGTTTATGGCCTTAGTGGGTGTCATAGAGAAGGCCTTGTCTTTCTTGTGCGTCCAAAGTTTTTGTTAAATATGGGTAGTGCGCAAGGAGGTCAGACTCAGGCTAAGTAGGCATTGAGTTACATTGAGGAGCTCGCATCTTCTATTTCTTTAGGGTCTGTGCTGTGCGTTTGCTTTAGTTCCGTGTAGTCTGTTTTCTCAAAGGTTGGGTTATTGTGGATGCGGTAGATTGAGTTTATGTTATTTATCTGCTGTGCGAAGGGGTTGGTACTATAGTCTTGTGGGATGGAGGAGGTAGTTGTTTGTGTAAGCATCTGTGTTGCGGGTTGATTGTGGCAAGCGGTTTGTGAGCGGTTTGTGCGTTTCTTGGGTTGGATGTAGGTTGGTTGCTTGATGGAGGGAGGGGAATAAGCTTTGTGTGAGGGCGGGATAAGACTTAGGGTTTAAACTGTAACCCAAGAAGGGTGTTTTGACTTGAGGTTCTGTTCTGACGGAGTTATGTAATGGAGGCAGTGCTTAGCTCTTCTGTTTCTGGCATGTTAGCGATGGTTGCAAGCCTGTCAAGTGCTGCATTGTGCTTTTTGAAAGCTCGGGTGTACTTATTTTTAGGTTGTTTCCCAGAGATGATGTCGTCCTCGTTTGCTAAAGTGAGATAATGTAAACCATTAATGCCTAGCTAGGCTCAAAAGTGGTTTTGTAATTCAGTTAATGAGGATGGTCATTGTTGGGAGGGGGGGTGCGGGCGAAAACGAGTTCTGAGTTAAGTTTGAGATGAGCTAGGAATACACAATTTCCTTTCAGAACTGGGTGTAGGTTACTAGCGTGGATGCAGGCTAATTGGCGTGCTTGCATATGGAGGTTGAGTTGCCTCTTAAGTGGTAACGGCGCCCTTCTCAGACTTGTCTGAGATCCATCTCCTCGGCGCTTCCAAAGCGTCTCCAGTCTACATGCAACATCTCGCACCTAAAGCAGAACCGCGCAAACCAGTAACGAGCATGTTTGCATCAGTTGCACAGCCACAAACTATTTACGTGCATGTTTGCATCAATTGCACAGCCATAAACTATTTACGTGCATGTTTGCATCAGTTGCACAGCCACAAACTATTTACGTGCATATTTGCATCAGTTGCACAGCCACAAACTATTTACGTGCATGTTTGCATCAGTTGCACAGCCATAAACTATTTTACGTGCATGTTTGCATCAGTTGCACAGCCACAAACTATTTTACGTGCTTGTTTGCATCAGTTGCACAGCCACAAACTATTTTACGTGCATGTTTGCATCAGTTGCACAGCCACAAACGTGTGTGTCGGCAGCAGCACCAGTCCCATTTACACGCACAGGCCAAGCTGAGCACACCAACCTGGCACACCACACTGAGCATGCTGAATCCAAAGCAAGACCTCCTTTATGCGCACTGAGTGAGGAACAATTGAAACGTCTGCGTACCACTGCACCTGACAGCACGATTGTGATACCACCCTCCACCAGCACTGCAATGGGGATTTTCCAGCGCACCAATATTGCACAAGCAGCATCAACATCATAAAGCACACCTGCCGCAGCTGCAAGTATTGGCCTGGTGAAATAGTATCATCAGATGATCGCTTCAATTATTGGCCACAGATGCCACAGCCTGCTTATGTGTCCAGAAACGTGCTGAAGGCAGGTGTCCCCTATATTGCAGAAGCAGCAGATTAGCATCATTCGAAGGGTTTTACCCTGTAACACAATGGTAAGTCTTGGCGGCACACGTCAGGCACTGCGGCAGTTTTGTTTGACACCTGCTCTATGGTGAACTTATTCACAGTCCTATGCCGACAGCCTTGATTCAAAGTACGGGGGATAGGGCCCATACTTGCAATCCATGCTTAAGCTGGTACCATAATTTGTCGTGACAAGGACACCTCAGTTTCATATCCTTTGTTCTTATCAAAAAGGATGGTGTTGCTGGCTTTCCAGGATTTTGTTGTGAAGCCAGTAGCCCACATAAAAGTAAGGAGCAGATGTTATGGATTTCTGCACGAAGCACGTGCAGGAACTTGTTAACAATCCCATCTAGTCCTGTTTTTTTTTGTTACTCAGGAACTGGCAGTGCTACGATCTGCTTGTGCCTGCTTGGTGGACTCAGTTTCATTTGTGCCAGACTCAAAATATTTCATAGCTTGGAGACCTGGTTGTGGTTGCGCATTTAGATCTCTGAAATATTTCTTCATGTGTTTTTTTGGTGCTTTATTGACCAGTTTCTGTTTAATTTTACGGGCTGTAGTGTTGGTTTTCTTGTTTTTTGTACTAGTAGCTGTACTGGTTATGGCTTGCCTGGTTTTTGTGTGGATGTCATCTAGCTGTTCTTTCAGGGGCTGATCGGGTTTGGTGCCCTTTAAGGCAGCTTTGATTGCCTCTTGAAGTGAAGGATTGTCACTGTTTTGTTGAATGATCTCTGTGGTGGTGCCTTGGACATTAGGCTGTTGGCTTTCTTGATTCGATAGAGATTTTTGCTCAGGCTACGCCATTTGTTCTTTTCAGGCCTGTAGTGGTGATTGGTGGGATATTGTTTGTTCTCCTCTCTCTGTATGAAGGCTCAATATATAACTAACGTGCGATATTATATATAATATCGCTGGTCCTCGTTGTTGTTTTTGGACGTGATGGGGAGGGTCTTGAGGACTACCTTGTATGATGACTCAATAGAACGTGTCACTGAGTTAGCTAGATGCTCAACTTGCTCTTCTGCAGGTATACCTTCCTGCAGGTGTACCTTAAACGGCATACATTGCAGCTTGGAAGAGCTTTTGACACTTGTGCTTTCTAAGTTGTTGAGGCCTGCTACATGGCCCTACTACAACCTGCAACTTGTAGTGGAAGCAAACATGTCGTGCCTTTTTCCCTTTTGAAGTTTCTTTTGTCAGTACACCATTTGAGAGTGGAGTCTTGCAAATGGCATGGTGGTTCTAGCATTTGTGATAAAAGTGAGTGTGGAGAAGTTCAAGATGAGAAGCATGTGCTTTTCTTTTGCAAGTGTGCGAGCTGCGCATGAGATACAGAGACCTTTTTGAAAGAATGTTTAAGACTCTGCGTGTGTTTGCTCCTTCAAGCTCTGAATTTATTCCTTTCTTAACTTGTCATCACAGTA